>Ga0114934_10000106_pt1 | contig 47019 bp, 73 predicted proteins | sample 4SBtaG_2_FD_99695 | JGI IMG/M metagenome (GOLD analysis project Ga0114934, IMG submission 99695) | Deep subsurface microbial communities from Kolumbo volcano to uncover new lineages of life (NeLLi) - 4SBTROV10_white metaG | ecosystem: Environmental > Aquatic > Marine > Volcanic ...
AAAAGACAGTGCATCGGATGCATCCAAATAAAAATAATTTTCATCTTTATCTGTTAAACTATATCTATGATGCCAAGATTGATGTTCCCATTTAGCACAATAACCTTTATTTACACATTCATTTAATGTTGCTTCTATTTGATGTCTATCCATCTTACTTATATTTACTCCATAGTTTATTTGCCGATAACATATCTTTTTTAGTCAATCGTTTTCCTTTTTCTATTAATGTTAATCTTACCTTTACCCAACCTATTTCAGCACCAATCAATTCTGGATATCTGATGGTATGTGAAGTGTGTGTAGGTGCGTTATCTATTTTCTGTAATCTATCTAATAGCTTATGTAACTTACCTTCAACCATTTTTTCTATGGTTGCTTCTTTCATTGCTTTGTCTTGTGAACTAAATATCTCTGTAACCGTGTGAGTTAAATCTGTTGGTAATAAAATTCCCTGTATAACTTTCATACTCAAAAAACCTTTGGTTGTGACTGGATGTGTTTTATTTTTATCCCAATATTGGTGTATTAAATTATATCCAGCATTGGGTAAATCAACATGCCATTCGGTGATAACACCCATTTCTTTTAGAAGTGCAAGTCCTGCCTCTGCAGATGATGTATTCAATCTTCAACTCCCCATTCACCAAACTTTTCTTTTAATCGTTTTCGTTCTTTTGGGTCAAGTCCATCAAGATATTCTTGATATTTCTTTGTCCTATATTCTTTAACTACATCTTTGTCGTGTAATTTATCTACTGGAATATCTAATTTTTCACTTACTGCCTTTTGGCATTCTTCAAAGTATCCCAATTTAATCTCCAACGGTAATGTAGTGTCTAAATCATCAAAAAAATCTCTAACTTTACCTTCTTCTCGAATCGGCACCCAATACTTTCCTTCACTGATTGCCCAACCACTTTCACTTTCACGGTCATATATTTCAATACGACCAGATGCATAAAATTCCCCCATTAAGCTGAATATACCATAACCAGTTGTTGAGTAGCTGTATCTTTTTGTTGGGTACACTTCCATGTCTTTATCTTTATATTCTGGGTATTTCTTTAAGAAATCTTCAATAGCTTCTTCTTTTGTATCACCTTTGGTTAAACCCATTGACTTAAAGTTTTCAGTTTTGATTGTCCATTTCATTTTAGTATCTACTATCTTCCCATTTAACTTTTTTATCCAATTCCTTAGCAACAATTTGTGTAACCTCATTAATAGACTTGCCGAGGCATTCTTGCCATTCCGTTTCCATATTACATACCACAGAATTACCACCATTCGTAAGTGGTAATGTATCTTTGGAAATGTCAATTCCCATTTCATCGAGGAATGCTTTATATCTATTTAGTAATTTTTTTTCCATTTTCTTTGTTTTCCGTTGTTATATTATTACCCCAAACACTCATAAAATGCCTAATACACTTGCCTAATTCTACATCATCCTTTCTATGTTTAATGTATCTTTTGATTTCTGTTACTATTTGTTTATTTGTCAGTTTATTACTTTTTTCTTTTGCTTTTATTGTGTATGTTATCATAATTTAATCCCAGAGTGACATAAAATGTTTTCTGAATAAATCCCACCCATCATTTAATTCTTTTTTTTCTTTTGAAGTCATAATCCTACAACCTTTGAATGTATCTTTATCTTCCATTAATTCACGCATTGTTTTTTCTTCATCTTCACTTGGACAATCAAATAATGTGTTGTTTATAATTTCATATTGTAATTCAAATCCATTAGCAATCGTAGTTAATATCGTTTCCCACTGCAACATTGCCATTGTCGTATCACCATCAGTTTTAGGTTCACCTCCCCAATTATCTATAATATCACCAGGGCAACCATGTAGGTCTTTCTTCATATCTCTAATCATCTTTGGAATTATGTCGGCTAAATACCAATCAATACTCCAAACATCTCTGTATGAATATCCATATCTTGCTCTTTGATACCAATGTTTGAAATTTGATGGTTTGATGTTTTCCCACAGTGTCCATCTGAAAAACATATATACAGGTAAATACACAAAATCCCATGCTGTTTCATACCAGGGTTCTTTTGATTTATTAAACATTTCTATTTATCCCTATGATTTAAGCAATTAGCTTTATGAGTGATACCACCTCGTTTAAATCCTTCATATACCATATATGAACACCCATCAATAGTAATTTCATATATGTTTATTGAGCCACTTATATCATACTTAATTATGTCAAAGTTCTGTTCATCAGATTGTTGAACATTATTTGAACATCCGAATATTATCATTGTTAGTATTAATATTAAAAACTTCTTCATCTTATTCTTCATCTTTATTGTTGAATGAATGACATTCGTAATCAATGTCTGTTTGGGTGTTACCTTTAGCAATCATCATAAGGCACGCTGTAAAGTAACCAAATATAAATCCTATTATTGCTGATATGTAAATTGTTAACATCAAAATATCTCCTGTTTATAGTTTATGTCTAATTTGTCTTGTAAATTTGTAAAATCTAAATCAATGAATGTAAGTGCTTCCATCATCACGCTCATTGGATTAAAATCTTCACTACCTAAAATTGCTTTCATAATGCTCGGTGAAAACCCCGAAACCATACAAACACCATCCTCAGTATTTGTAGCCTGAGTTCCACTATATTGGTCAAGATTCCAAAAAACTAATTTTGGCATTTCGTAACCACTTTTATTAAACTTATCCTTTATATCGTCAAAGTGAACTGGTGGTACTTGTCTATTCCAACTATCTTGTGATTCATCAAACTGCATATCTGATAGTACGAGTAGCATAGTCGGCATTGACTTTTTATCTACATTATAAGTGATAGCACTCTGTAAAATTAAATCGTAAGCCTTTGTAAAATCTGTATTCATTCCCCAAGCAGCTTGACTGATGTTGCCCATTCGTTCTTTGACAGTATCACCTACTAACCTAACTAATTGTGGACTTCCACTAAATGTCAAAAATGTATCTTTAAATTCTGATTTATTCTTTTCAGCCAAATACATACCAAGTGATATAGCTACTTGTAAAGGTGTTCCCATCATTGAACCACTAACATCAATCATTGGTAAAATGTTTTCACCTTCAGTTACAAAATCTTCTAAACTATTCCACATCTTATCTGCTAAGGCTTCATCACCACTAGCTACCTCTATAACTTGATGAGGATATGTGGCTGATACAGCAGCAGTTGTATTTTTATCATTCTTCCAATTATCAAATCTAGCGTAATCCCTTTTGATAAAAGCTTCTTTATATTTCTTCATAGCACTACCAGGGACAGATGAATAATTAATATCATTAAACAATTTACTGCTCATCTTATCCTCAACTGTATCTGAATATTTACCAATCCACTTGCGATATTCTTTGTTGGTAAATTGTAATTCGTCTCTTAACTTACGAGCGTTCACACCTTTTCGAGGTGCCCACTTATTCGCTAATCTATCTTTTGATTTAATACTTCGGGCAAAAGCTGATACAACACCTGGAATGTTGAAATATCGTAAAAGGTCTTTATAATAACCCAATTCTGCCAAGGTAATCGCGTTATCAGTTATAAACTCAGGAGAACACTTTGCTATTTCGTCTAATATAATATAGAAAGTATTTCGTTCACCTGAACCTTGTCTTGCTGCTCTTGCCCAATGCGCTACTTGTGTAGCTAATTTTGGGTTTTCATTGAATGCATCCTCAAATCGTTTTAATATATCAGTACGACTACAATTCCGTAAGTTGCCAATTACAGAAAATAAATCTAAACATTTGTTTCCTGATGTTTCGTGTTGTAGTGCTCCGTTTGATGTAGTACTATACATTATTATATTTTCTCCATAATTTATTGCATTCTGTTAATTCTAATCCTGTTGCTCTATGATGTGGGTTGCCTTTTAAATCTTCTATTAAATTTTTTACAAATATTAAATCTTCATCAATGGGCGCGGTTGATACTTCTTGGACAGTATTATCATATATACATAGGTATAACTTTTCTAATTTTGGTATTATACTGCTTTGTTTATATTTTAAGTTTGAATGTAATTGTGTCATCTTTTCGTCATCTTCTAATATATCTATTAATCGTTTACTCATTAATTAGGTAGTTCCAACTGGTCCTGTATTATTAAAATGTTAGTAAGAGTTTCTAAAGTAGAGTATATGGATAGTTTAACCTCTTCGTCGGTTAGTCCTGAGAACTTAGTTTTTCTGGCTTTTTCTAAAAAATCACTATTAGTTCCTACTGTATGTTGAAACATCCTACTAATTCTAGCTAATTCAGCATCATAAACCTCTGCAGTTGATAAATCAACTGCTTGATGTATTTCTACATCTAATTCCCCAATAGCATTTTCAACTGCTCTTAATATTTTATCAATTTCCATTCAGTACCTTTAAATTTTATTTTTTTACATTACTCCGTAATATACGAACCTTTTGGTATGCCCCACAAGGAAAATTATAATTAAGATTCCTGTTTTAATGCTGCTACATATACGAATGTATCATCTTCATTCAATACATCAAGCTCCTCGTCAGTAGCGTCTCTCCACACACCAGATTCACATAGTTCAGCTTCATCTATATATGAACCATCATAACCATCTGAGGGAGTTCCTTCAATTTCCACATAATTTATGTGTAGATTATTCATATTTGTTATAGTACCGTCTGTTATTTCTAATATTTCTGTAATAGTCATTTTTATATTTCCTTTGTTTTTTTTATTTCATCGATATGCTTACATTTCTTTCTGAATGTGAACCCTCTACACTCACAATTTATTTTTCCAAGTGTATCCAGAGTAACAATGTAAGTAGAAGATGTTCCTTCAACTTCCCAATATTTTACACCATCTTTGAACCACTTAGTTTTAGTCATCGGCTTGTCTGGGTCACGATACCCAGTCCACCCAGGTATTTCATATTTAATACGACCATCTGATAACACATTCTGAATCATAAAGTTTCCAATTTATTTTCCATATCTAATTCACACCATTTAATATAAAAATCTAATTTTCGATTATTTTCCATCCAATGTCTTACACCTTCAGTACCTTTATAATCTCTAATTCTATTAATAATGGTAAATGTTTGTGGATTTAATATTGTATCGTTACCACCATTACTCATAACCAACCGTTTTGCAACTCTATAATCTTTACCATTAATCACACATTGACCTATAATCTGTCGTTCTAAAAATGTGTATTTAACTCTGTCCATTTTTAATTGTGATGTGTAATTTAAAGACTTGTAAGTAGCCCCGTGTTCAATTGAATAACTTTCTATTTTACTGATTTCTAAACCTTTATTGTTTCTTCTCATAACTTTTCCTTTTTTGTTTTCTAAAAACTGATTAAATCATCGTTTAACCTACATAGTAATATACGAACCTTTTGGTATGCAAACCTAAGGAAACTTGGAATTAAGTTGTAACAATTTGTAACCGTTAATTGATAAATATTTTAAGTTTTTTAATAGCATCAAGAAATTCAGTTATGGTCAGTTTTTGACCCATATCTGTAATTACCGTCGCGTGGTCAAGTGTGTCGGGGTCAACCTCAATTATTCGTGTTAAGGTCTTGAAGGCTTGTCCAGAATAGAACTTGTCGAATGATGCATCACCCAATAAGTTTGAATCATAGTAAGCATCTTTTTCATTGTCATTTTTTAATAATAAATAATATTGCATTTAATTTGTGTTTAACTCCCAAACACTCGCTTTTTACCACCAGTGTACTCATACGCGTGTCCATTCGCTTTCAATAATTCATTTACTGATGTGTCGTGTCCTTTAACAAACAACTCACCTAACACTCTACCATACTTTCCTCTACCATGTGATATAATCGAGAATTTACCATCATCTGAATTTTCGAGTAAATCTTTGACATAAGCTTTTGCTGCTAATCCTTTTTCTTTTTCTTCGAGGTTTCGTGTTCTGGATTCCCATGTATCAACTCCATAAAATCTAATTCTGCTGTTTACCCAAACATCAAACCCCAAATCAATCATAGCATCGCATGTATCACCATCAACCACTCTGACTAACTTACAACTATAACCGTGTTTTTTAACCTGTTTACCCATTAACTATCTCCTACTATAATTTCAAGTGAGCCTGTTTCTATAGAACAATGTCTTATAGCGCGATGTTTATCTTCACGCTCCAGTTCGTACACCCATTGCCATCCTACCATTCTAATTTCTGTAATGGTCCACTCTTTTTTATTTATAGTTATAACATCACCAGTGTCATATCGTGTTTCTATATCTATCATGGTCTAACCCCTATAGTTGCAAGTACCGCTTGAATATACTTATCATCTGGATTGTCCTGTAGTAAAGTATTCATAGCTGTAACTAATTTATTAAAATCATTTTGTAGCATTGTGTATTCCACATGCTTATTTCTAATACTAAAATGATAATCACTTTTTAACTGTTTTAATTCATCTTGTAGTTTCTGATGTTCTTCGATTGAAACTGCAACAACTTCCATCCCATGATATGAATCAGGATTTAATCCACAAAATCCATGAGGATTTGGTGTTGGTTGAACCCAATCTTTACCCTTTGGGAATTTCTTTCTGTAACTATCTGACATTAAAATTTCACTCCAATTCCTACCTTATATTGTTCATCTACAAAACTATTATAAAATTCTTTATTAAATGAAGCATACACATGCGTGCGTTTTGTTATATACTTTCTAGCTTCTGATTTTATTTCCCATATTTCTGTAACCAAATCTGTCGAAAAATCTATGTATATCTTATATTCAAATGTATCTTTTTTGAGGATTCTCTTAAAAGTAAAATTGACCATAGTAGCCTCATCCGTTATACTTAACCCAACATTAATTATGTCCGATGACAACCCAATTCTGGCTTGGCTATATTTATAATCTTTTGATTGTTTATCTATGTATTTGACACCTACATAATAAGGTTTTAAGTGCTGAGTTATTTCATACTGAGTATCTATATATTCCTCACCCAACTCTCGCTCCCAATCTCGTTTTATGAAGTATTGAAATTTACCCTGTTCCTTTGCCGAGTGTACCGCTATCTCGTAATCTAATGGATTAGGTGTAACATTTGGTGTTCTTACACTAAAAGACAGTCCTATAATTGTAGCTAATAATATGTTCATCTGAGTTCTCCTAAAATTTCTTATGTCTGTTATTTAGATTCCCAACCAACAAGAAAAAACAATTAAAACATAATATTTGTAAATTCTCTAAACTAAAATCTCGCTTACCGTGCTCCCACTCACCATCATTGAAATTAAGAACCAATGGAGATTTAGCGTCTGTAATCCTGTGTTCTCTGAAATCACACTCATCACATTTTTCTTCAATCCAACCAGCTCGTAATAATCTATCCTTCAATTTCCATAATGGATATTTAGGATATTCACCCGCACAAATAGCTTTTAAATTGTGAGTTCCACTATTAATATTACCACCCTTTGATATACCTATACCAGCTGGGTTTTTCACCTTTTCATACAATCCATACATCGTCGCATATTTCTTAAAAGTGTTTTTATCAACATCCAGTAAGCGTGCTGCATGAGCTGCTGATTTTGCTATCTCTACTGCCCATTCTATTCTTCCCTTTGGTATTGGTCTTCCCTTGTATGGATTAGAACCGTATTTAGTATTTCCCTTCATAACCAATTAATCCTTCATTTATTGTTCAACTTCTAATTTATCTATATCCTTTCTTTCAGCGCAAATAAAGTAAAAGAAAGTAAACCTCTCATTTATATATATATATGTACCATCTGAAAATGTAAAATAAATTGGTTCTTTTGAATTTATTTGTGTTAAATGTACTGATAAAGTGTCAAAATCTACTAACTCACTCCAATAATCTGGAATGGGTATTTTATTATCATTTTCAATTTTCCCTCTGATATACACTCCAAATTCTGGTCCTTCAAGTGAACCATATACAAGTCGTTTATCTGGTTTGATTGGATGAGGTATATCAAATGATTTACGAGTAGCTGATATTGTACCATCTACTGTCACATTACCATCGACATCCCATGAACCTGACAATACACCACCATTCGGCTTGACCATAAATTCTGGTGTAGTAGTGGATGCTATACTGTCCTCGATAGTAAAATTCCCATCACTATTCAAGCCAGCTGTCCACATCACACCATCAACAAAGTGCAATGAACCACCTCGCCATAAAGAATATTGTGATGAACTTGTTTTTTTTATATTAAATCCGGGGTTTGAGCCTGAAACTGAAATGAATGCTCCAGCTGTAGTTTGTTCCATTTCAATTTGGTTATCTGTAGCACTCCCACTTCTGACATATTCTTTACCACCCTCGACCACTCGTGTTTTAACAGTTAGTGATGTGTCACGAGTTTCTACCTCAGACCCCTTAAACGCTACATAAGTTCCATCACTTTTAGAGAATTTTAATTGTCCACTTGTAACATCGACCGATGCCGTTACAGTTGTTGACCCAGATGCGAATGTTACTTCTGTAGGTGTAACTTGTAAAGCATCATTTATTTTGACTTGACCGCCAGTAGATAGTGTATTAAGTACGAGGTTATTATTACTATCTGTTTTAATAGTAGCTCGAAAACCTTCATTCCCTATTTTGATTGTCCCCGGCATGATTAGAACCCATCATCGTCTGGATTTGCTCGCATCTGTAACTTATTCTTAAATTCGTTAGCCCAAGTCTTATAATGTTTGTTAGCGAACTTCTCTGCAGCTATCTCAAATTTATTATCTTTGTATTCATCTTTACCAACGGTTACCAAATAATTCATTTCCATTTCATACTTCTGTATGAATTTACTTTTACCATATTTTCTACTATCCTTCACATGGTATAGCTCGTGTATAACTGATTTTAAAAACTCATTAATATTTTTATTCATAGCTTTGCTAATCCACATAATATCCCTGTCAAAATCATAATAAGCATATAATCCAGTCGTAGTGTGACCTCGATGCGGGTTTAGTGAAGATTTAAATTTAACAGCTGGGACTGGTGATATACCATATTTTTTAGATATACTCCGTATTATCTCTAAAGTCTCTTTTATATCGTGTTTACCAGCCAACATTGATTTTTCTAATAAATCTTTTAATTTCATATTAATCCTTCCTACTCATTGTGAATAAAATCCTTTCCCTCTACAATGGTCACATTTTTCACCAGTAGATGATGTACCTGAACCTTTGCATTTATCACATTTATCTTCAATCGGGTTTGCTTTCTGTGTCATCATCAACTCTCCGTTTCCAAGTTCTCCCATTTTGATATTTTCTCAAATCTAATTCTGGGAGTGGTTTTGATATTTTCATATCTTTTAATTTATCGTTTTGAATTACTAATTTATCACCACTTACAATATTACCATCAACTATGTTATATATAAAAAATACTGTCTTCCAAATCCCAACTCTAACAATTCTGCCTGGTTTACCATCTAATTCTATAATATCATCTTCGTCATAGTCACCACCTATGAAGACCATCAAACCGGCTACTGCGTTTTCTACGGTCGACCGGAATAGTAACATAACTATCCCTACTATGAACATCCATCCATAATCACCTAATAATGCTGTAACCTGTTGTCTGATTTCAGATTCCATTTATCTCTCCACTTCTAAACACTAATATACTTCGTATATAAATATCTACCTATTTTTCTTTATAGGGTGTCTTTTTATAGAAGTTTACATTTATTTAAACATTAGTGAAGTAAGTCACCTCTTTACAAACTAGCCACATATTCAGGTTCAAACGCTAACATATAACCCATAACTTTATGGACATACTTAGCATCATTAATATAATCAAATTTATATTTTTCAGCATTTCTTGGGCCTTCATTATACCCCACCAATGCAGTTGGTGTATTATCAAATCGTTTTGTCAATTTAGATAGATACTTTATACCAATTGTAATATTAACATACGGGTCATACATTTCTGAATGAGGTGTTTTATAATCAGTAGCACATGCTCTCATTATCTGCATCAGTCCAAGAGCTCCTGCATTTGATTTGGCTTTGTAATTCCAATTTGATTCGGTTGATATAACAGATTTAACTAAATTATAATTCAGATTATAATGTTCGCACATACCATTTATGTAAATCAATAAATGTTTTATCTTTGATATACTCATAGATGGTCTGAAATTTGTTTTTATATATTCAGCATCACTTTCAAAATCAATATCGTGTATTACATAATTACTTTCAATAGTATAATCGAAAGTCACTGGTTCATCTATAACTACTGATGAATTTGTTGGTGTAGATAGTTTACCTAATATGAACATAATCACACCCATAATTAAGAATGCGGTTGGTGTTAAGTTTTTAATATTCATATTTTTCATCTATTGTCCTCTTCGTGTTGTTAATAAATAAGGTTTGTTCCATCTACCTACATTTACATTAATATACCATCCTACATGAAAGTAATCAGTCATAACATCACTTTTATCGAAGTTACCGTTATTCATTGCTGGGATAACTTCTGATAGGAAGTCTAATGCTTTTCCAGTAAAGTGTTCTTTATACCAGTAATTGTTTAAATTGAAGTATCCTTTATCTGTATCGTAACTACTAATGTTTGCTCTGTAAGTAGCATCTTTATAGAAATCGATAGACCCACTATTGATATTTAATACCAATGTTGAATAATTATCAACACCTAGTGTTGCTTTAATTCCGTGTCTTTTACAGATTTCTTTAATCTTTGGAGATAAGCTTTTCTTTCTTTCTTGTGACATATATGCCATATTTAATATTCCTTTATTTGTTGTTTTTTTTCAATTCTCATTACATAGTAATATACGAACCTTTTTGTATGCAAACCTAAGGAAACTTGAAATTAAATTGTAACAAATTGTAACAACCAGTGTTGATAACTTTTTTCTTAAACTGATGATACATTTTTTATGGCTATATACCTTTTATCAATCACATCTTTGGCTTCTCGTAAACTACAATTAACCAATCGTCTATATTCTTTGATTGCTTTTATTTTAAAATCTCTTTCTAAACACATATTAATATATTTCCAGTCATCCAATGTATGAATTTCAGATGAATATTCTTTCCATAAGTTGTTAGCTTTAATTAACTCCAAGTCTGACAAAACAACACCACCATCCAAATCTTCAAGCTGTCGTTTCACCCAATCGACATCTGCTAATTCTCTGGATGTGCGTGATTCGGCAGTGGCAAATGTAATCCTATATTTAAGTTTATTAAATCTTTCAACTAACCAATCATTAGCTTTTATTCCATTTTTTTTCATATAAGTCAAGTTTTATTTTTTATTTATGAATTTATTCTCAAATATTTTATTGTATTTTTTAAACACCTTCGCTAAAGCTGCCATCTGTGATTCCGTTAAAGTACCTCTATCAATAAGTTGGCTTTTTATTGACTCTACAAATGGTAATGCTGAATAGTGCTGGAGATAATAACTGTTTTTATCTTCATCACATTTTCTGACCATCTGATATACTACTTCAATTTTTTCAAGAATTGGTTTAATTTTCTCTTGCCTCTTAGCCATTTCATCATCACTATATTGTGGTGACTTCATAGCTTTATTGACAGCATCTATCATCTTATCTGACATAGGCCTTGTACCTGTAACCAATATACTATACATATCAAGTAAAAACATATTATTATTTAACTTGGACATATTCTCTTTGAACCACTTAATCTGTTCCGAATATATTGTAGCAAATTCTTCTTTCCTAGCTTTAATAATACTTAATTTAGATTTTTTCCTATCGCTAGAATTATTATTAAAATAACTGTTATTATTTCCCACCATTCGGAAACTCAAAGTAAATATCCTCCTACATCTACTAATGGAGTATCATCTAATTCTAATATATCATCTGAGTATTCATCTATATTACAATCACTACATTCAGAGTTCCACGAGTTACCGTGCACACAAGTTTCAAACCCACGGTTTATCACTCTGTTATAATCATTTTCTGATAATGATTCTACCCAATCATCTGTACATTCTGTTATATGAATACCATTATGTATTTCAGGTTCATTACTTTTATTAAGTGGATAAACCATACCATCGCTTGTTATTGATGAATTTACACTTGTTAATATTGTTGTTTCTAACATATTGTATTCCTTTATTTATCGTTCTAAATCTACTACTGCACCAAAATAACCATCAAATGTATTGATTAAATTGTCGTAGTCACCCATTGTCATTTCTGTTGTAACTACTAATGGGTCTAAACCTAATGCTTTTGCTAATCTCTTAGCAGTTCCTAACAATACAAATGCATTTCCATCAGGACCTGTCAAATCTATTGTCATTTTTTTTGTTGTATCTTTGTTTATTATTGCCATATCTGTTTCCTTTATTTATCATTTATCTTACATTGTAATATACGGACCTTTTGGTATGCAAACCTAGGAAAACTTGAAATTAAATTGTAACAAATTGTAACCATTATAGAAATTGAATTACCATAATCATAATAGAAAGTAATATAGATATAGCTGTTTTTAATGTAACACCTTCATTAAATAATAACCAAGTCATTATGGGAAATGAAATCATACCAGTAGCAAACCCTATAAGTCTAACCGACCACAGATGACCGAAAGCTTCATAACCTAATGAAGTGAATCGTAACCAACCGTAACTTATAGGGACACCCAATAAAGATAAAAGTAAGGTGTTATCTTTAAACCATTTCCAAACTAATTGACCATTTAACTGAAACCAAATGGCTATGTGGATGCATATTGCTATCAATATGACATATACTTGTTTCTCGTTCACTATTTCTCTTGTGGGTATGTATAATTCATAGTGTTACCGGAACTATCTGTAAAATAGTGTTCTGGTTTGTTTACCCATTCTGATATTGTGACTTCAGCTGGTAAATCTGATAACACAAAGTCATCTTTGTATCGTTTCAATAACCGCTTTACCAGTGAATGTCTAACAATATCCTTTTCCTTAAACATTGACAACCCAACACCACGGACACCTGCAAACCGTTTGATAGCATCTTCTAATCCACTGGTATGTTTCATAATATCAGATTGTTCTAAATCACCTGTAATGATATATTTACTATTTTCACCGATACGAGTAACAAACATTTTGATTTGTTCTGGTGTAGCGTTTTGAGCTTCATCAAGTATCACAAATTTATTTGATAGAGTAATACCTCTCATAAAAGCTAATGGTATTACTTCAATAACACCAGTATCCTTTAACACCTGTAATCTTTTTTTCCCAATTATCTGTTCCATATTATAGTAAAAAGACATCATCCAAGGAGCAGTCTTTTCTTCAATATCACCAGGTAAAAATCCAATCTTTTCTCCTGCTGCTTCTACTAATGGTTTAACTATAACAATCCCATCTATATGGTTTTCTTTATTACCTAATTCTCTTAATGCTCTATGAACTGAAAGGTATGTTTTACCACAACCAGCTGGACCAATACAAAATGTTATATCTTTTTTTGAGATAGTTTCATAAAACCGTTTCTGTGCTGGTCGTTTGTATTGTAATGTATCAAAATTTAACATCTTAATATCTTTAAGTACTTGCCGTTTGTTTATTGTAGTGTGATTGGATAATTCAGATAATGTAACCTTTTTGGTAGATTTACTCTTTGACATAATAGTCCTCCACTTTAATTAAAACTTGATTAACCTGTATTCTCATATAAATATCATATATATAAGGTAATTATTGCTTATTTATCCTCCGAACATCAATTAAATTTACATACCAAATTCTACCCATGCTATCAGTTAAGCGTAAATCTTTATCTGGATAACCTACTCCTGTTACTTTACAAACTTCCCCTTCATGTAGCATCCCATCTACTGACGGAATGTCTTTTACCACCTTAACTCTGTCATTAGTTTTTATTTCCATTTCTTTCTTCCTCGTAAATTTTTCTTCTTAATGTTGATGTTGAGTAATTATGTGTTCTTTCGTGAAAATATATAGGAATGTGTAATGAATATCCTGTAAATGGTTTACCTTTCCAATCTGAACCTAGTATTCTAACATCAGGGTCTAACTCAAATAATAATTTTTGTAAATCATTTTCTGTCTCATACACAATTATCTCATCAATATATTTAACAGCTTCTAATTGTATTTTTCTTTCTTCTAATGATTGAATAGGTTTGTTTTTATCTTTTCTATCAACACTTGGGTCTGTTTGTAAATCTACAATTAATTTATCACATTTTCGTTTAGCATCTTGTAGCATGATAATATGACCGGCGTGTAATAAATCAAAACAACTACAAGTAAACCCTATTGTAGCTTTAATTACACCATCTTTCATTTTCATAATATCTCCAAATCTAATTTTGGGTTATTAACTATAACAGTATCCATTATACAATTATGTTTTTTATTAATAGTAACCTTAAATATATCATATTCAAAAATACCAAGTTCATCTATTTGATAATGAATTATATCATTCAAATTTTTTATAAAATCAAAGCGTTCTTGATTGTTAATTTTATCAACATCTACTTCTACTATTATATCATCTAAATATTTATCTGATTTTTGTAAAAATATTTTATCATACTCATATCTATTAAAATACTTTTTATATTTATCCCACTCTTGTTCACTATAACCAAATAATTCATTAGCTGGATTATCATAAGAATTAATTTCATTTAATACCTTAGATAAAATATAAGTATCATTTAAATACACTTTATCAAAATAATTAGTAATTTGTATAATTTTATCTATAGGTGTATTATTAGAAGTATTAGTTACTAAACTATATCTGTATAAATACTTTTCATCATCACTCATAGGATTAGCATCATGACTAAACTTTTTCCATTTTCTAAAAAACTTACCTAACTCTATATTATCAGCTACTGATTGTAACTTAGTTCTATCTTGATTTTCTTGTTTAAACCAATCTTTACCTCTTGAAGAAACACAAGTAAAATGATATACTAAAGCTGACCAACATTGAATCGTTTCTATACCCATTAATCTAAATCTCATTAATATATCAGAATCTTCTCTTGACCTTCTAAATAAAGTATCATGTCCGCCTATTTCTAACCATTTACTCTTATACATTGTAAATGGAGCGAACCAATAATAAGTTACATTTTCCATATCAACATTATTAACTACAAAACTATTAAACTTATCAAAATCAAATTCTGATGGATGTAGTCCAAAATCCTGTGTATGTTTTTCAGTTGATGGTGGATGTAATGAAGGTTCAACTCTTGTAGCAGAAACTATTACATTCTCATCTTTTAAATGTCTAAGAATTTCTGTATCATACCATTTACCTACTACCATATCAGATTGAATTACTGAAACTATATCATATTTAGCTAGTTTAAACATTAAATTAACATTTCTTTGATAACCCATAGGGATTGGCCACGGATTTTTAATTATCCTAATATCCTCAAATTTAGTATCTCTACTTTTTAAAAACTCATAAGTACCTTGATTATCACTATCTACAAATATAATAATTTCATGGTCTAACCTATCAAAATTAGTTTCCATAGAATCTAATAAAATACTTATATATTCTTTTTCATTTCTACAAGTTGGAATACAAAAACTTATTTTTCTCATCTCATCTCAATCAATTTATTAACATTTTCTTCCAATCTATCTAAAAAATTACCACTTATTATATTATTAATATAATCTGTATTCTCTCCCGCATAATATCGAAGTTCAGTTTCTGTGTAATCAACATCTACATCACTTTTACAAATATCTCTTATTTTATAAGCTATATCTTTTAGTGTCATTCTCTTATCATAACAACATTCAATACTTTTATTGGGACCTTTATCATTAATGTAATGTTCAACTACAGTAACTAAATCATCCATATGGAAAAAATCCATAACTTTATTTTCATGTACTTCAATTTTATTATTATTCAGACAACTATTAACACAAGATTTTATAAACCGAGTAGATATTTCATTCTCATCAAATAACCCGTAAATAACTATATTATAAAATTCATCCAATTCATTAATTATACTAGCAATTATTCTTTTACTACACCCATAACCTTCATTAAGATAATTCTTAGTTCTATATTGTGCTCCTGAACCAAAATGTATTAATCTACCAAAACTATTTCTGTTTTTTACTAAATTTAAAAACATCAGTACATTATCATAAAATACATTATCAGTATCAATTTTTAATCTACTTCCTCCTACCATAGCACAATGTATTACTATATCAAAATATTTTTCATTAAAAAAATTATCAACAGCTGTAGTATTTGTTAAATCACATATCTGTCTATTAATACAAGTTATATTACCTTGTAATTTTTTTGTAAGTTGGTTTCCTATATAACCATTAGTTCCTGTAATGAGAACTTTAATCATTTAGTTTCACTACCTTCTGATTTTTTAGTTGTTCTCGGTGTTGCACTGTGATTTGGTTTAGCTTGATTCTCGACTCTCAAATCCTCATACTTCCAACTTGAATCACCAAGTAGTTTTTCTAATTCTTCTTCTTTTATTGCATAAAAGTTTTCTTCTGCTGGAAATTGTCCACCTTTAACTTCATCTCTATATTGTTCTAATGAACTCTGAATCAATTGACCAGCTTCACAATATCTCTTAACAAACTTCGATTTAAACTCCCAAAATAAACCAACCAAATCATGTAAAATAACTAATTGTCCATCAACCTTATCACCAGCACCAATACCATATACAGGTATTGATAACTCTTTTGCTATCATTTCTGCGGGTTCAGTTGGCATCGCTTCTAATAATAGAAATGAACATCCAGCTTCTTCAAGTGCTTTAGCTTGACCCAAAACTAATTCTGCACTTTTGGCAGTTTTTCCTTGAACTCTATAACCACCGAGTTTAGCTCTTGTATGTGGTGTTAATCCCAAATGACTCATAACCATAATACCTGAATCAGCTATAGCCTTAACTCTTTCTACCATAGCACCTTCAACTTTTACACAATCCATTCCAGCTACAATAAATCTACCAGCATTTCTTACTGCTAATTCATTTGATTCTTGATATGACATATAAGGCATATCACCAATTAGAAATGCATTACTAGCACCACGAGCAACTGCTTCTGCGTGTACAATCATCATATCCATAGTTACTGGTATTGTTGTTTTAAATCCATGTGTTGTCATTCCACAAGAATCACCAACAAGAATACCATCTACTCCAGCCTTATCAGCTATCATAGCTTGTGGGTAATCATAAGCAGTTACTAATACAGATTTTTCACCTGTCCGTTTATGTCTTCTTAACTTTAATATAGTTGTTTTAGTTTTACTATCTGCTGGCATATTGCCTCCTATTTATCTATCTTTAATGTAACCCATCCCTTAGAATTATCTCTACGCTCTATCATATCAACAATCATATTTTCTTCTAACTGTTCATCTGTCATATATGGTGACATATCTTCTAATGGATTTCCAAATTCTAATTTAGGTGTTAGTTTTTGACTAACATCTATCATTACTTCACATAATACTGGACCTTTATGTGATATTACTGCTTCTATTTCTTTATCTAAATCACTATTAATATCAAGTGTAACTGAATGTATTCCATATGCATTGGCTACTTCTGAAAACTTAGGTGAAGAATAATCTTTACCTTGTGTAGCTATATATCTTGAATCAAAATATGCATCTTGAAATTGTTTTATTATACCATAACATTGATTATTTAAAATAAAAATCTTTACTGGTAAATTATAATGCTTAATAGTTTGTAACTCTTGAATATTCATTTGAAATCCACCATCTCCATCAATACAAATTACAGGTTTACTCGAACCAATACTAGCTCCTATTGAAGCTGGTAAGGCATAACCCATAGATGAATTTCCAAAATTTGAAAACATTCTTTGATTCTTTTTAATATTAATACTCTGCATAGACCAAACTAAATTACCACCCTCATCAGGTATTATAATAGAATCATCTGGAAGATGTTTATCTAAAACTTCTAAAAACTTATAAGAACTTAAAGATTCATTATTTTCATATTTATCATATATTTTCGCTTTCCACTCTTGTATGTTATTATCCCAATTAAATTCTAATTGCTTTGGTTCTACTACATCTATAAATCTATCTAAAAAATCTTTAACATCATGAATTATAGGTAAATCTATCTCTAACCCCCTACCCTTAAAAACTTCATTTTCATCAATATCTACCATTACTTTTTTGGAATGTCTTGAAAATAATTTCAAATCACCACCAGTTTGTCTTGTATCTAACCGTGAACCTAATACAATAAGTAAATCACAATTTTGAACTGCGAAGTTGGCACCTCTACTACCATATACTCCAATATCTCCGACAAATTGCAGATGGTCATGTGGTAGTAAATCAAATCCACCCCAAGATACTACAAATGGAATACCTGTAGTTTCTATTACTTCTTTTGTTAACGAAACAGCACCAGCTAATCTTATTCCATTACCTAATAAAAATAACGGTCTTTTAGCTTCTCTTATCATATTATTTAATTCTAAAATGTTGGTGTCTATATTATATGATTTAACGATACTACTTTCTTCAATTGTTTTATCTGAAAAATCTTCTATATCAGTAGTTTGAATATTTACAGGTATATCAATTAATGCAGGTCCAAATCTACCATCTGTCATTGATTGTATAGCTTTTTCAAATTTAATTTCAACCTCGTCAACTGAATTTATCTTTGTACAATATTTTGTAAATTCTTCAAACATAGGAATAACAGATGTCTCTTGAAATCCTAATTGTCTTGGATTCATATCTATAAAATCTGAAGATTCATTAGTACTTACTTGACCAGTTATAAATAAACAAGGTACTGATTCAAACCAACAACCGCATAATCCATTCATTAGATTCTGAGCTCCCGGTCCTGATGTTGTTAATACCACACCAACCTTACCACTAACCCTATAATATGCTTCTGCGGCCATAGCGGCTGATTGTTCATGTTGGAAACAATAATATTCAATACCCGTCTTTGTTCCAATATAATCAATAGTCGGTGTAATAGCTCCTCCTGTTACAAAAAAGAATCTATCTATTCCATTGTTAACAAGATAATCAATAATAACTTTACTTATTCTTACCAATTAAATTTCTCCTTAAATTTTGAAATATGAAAATGTTCCATATAATTTAACTTAGCTTTATCACTACATTCATTATAAAAATCTAAATCATTTTTAAGTAAAGTAGCTAATATTCTAGCTTTATTAATATCTTCAACATCTACTGATAATTCTGGAAAACATAATCTTTGAGTATCTACTTTTTCATTTCCTATACAAGGAATACCAAAGTAAGCACAATTTAATGAAAATGTACCAGCTGCTATAGTTGGCATCAGATGTACAGCATACTTGAATGTAGAAAGTGTCTTTATCCAATCTAACCAATTCAAATAAGGTAAATGTCTTAAATCTTCAATATCATCTTCATATTCTCTTTTATTATGCATTGATGGTATCCAATTTTCTACACCAAGTTCTTCAGCTACAATATAACTTTGAAATCCACCATACCATTTAGCTAAATTACCACCAATAAGAGTTTTATCTTGTGGTTTCCACTCTACATCTTTAATAGAATCTTCAATCAATAAACTTGGTATTACTTGAACATCTTTACCAGGAAATAACCCTCTATACCATTTAGTATCATGTTCATTATGACAAAAAATTATGTCACTACTGGCTATCTGATTATAATAACTAAATTGTTCAGGTATTCCATAATCGTTAAAAAACCACGAAGGTCCTTCTTGCATATAACAAACTTTATCATTGTTCTGTTTTAAAGTTCCTACAATATCATGTTGTAATAATACAGATATTCTATTATCAGTTTTATCTCCTATATGACATCCTACAGCGTTTAAGTATGTCTCACCCTTTGGCCATATTATTATAACATAATCATATCCAGATATATTTTTAAATTCAGTTATAGGTATATGTATAGCATCAAATGCTAACATCCACGCATATTCAGTTCTCATATTATCAAAATCATTAGTAACTTTAAACTTTGACCCAATCTCTGTAACAAAAACTATTTTTTTATTATTTACCATATAAAATTATCCTTATAGTAATTTACTATATCACTCAATTCATCATCAAATATAGCTGTAGATTTCCAACCTAAATTTCTTAATTTAGTATCATCTACTGAATATCTAACATCTTGACCTTCTCGTTCATGACTTAAATCTAAATAATCGTTATAATTTACATCCCTTTTATGATATAAATCAAGTATTTTTTGTATCGTAGTAATATTTTTTTGTTCATAACCACCCGATATATTATATATTTCATTAGTTTTACCACTTTCTATTATAGTCATAATAGCATTAGCTGTATCTTTAGCGTGTAACCAAATCCTTACAGGTTCACCTTCAGCATGTAATGGTATTTGTTTACCTACAGTTAAAAATTTACAACTCTTTGGAATTAGTTTTTCAACATACTGACCAATTCCATAATTATTAGTTGGTCTAACTATAACATAAGGAACTTTATATGTTCTAGCCCAAGCGAGTATTAACTGGTCAGCTGCTGCTTTTGTAGCTGAATAGGGATTACTTGGTTTTAATAAATCTGTTTCTTTATGTGCTCCATCAACTATATCACCATACACTTCATCAGTACTAAAATGTAAAAGAATTGGCATTTTATAATTATTATTTTTTCTAATTAATTCAAGTAAATTATGAACACCATTAATATTTGAATGTACAAAATCATCACTTTGTACAATTGAATTATCAACATGAGTTTCCGCTGCTGTATTTATAATATAATCACAATTATACAACCATTTCAAATCTGTAATATCTTCTCTATGAAATGTAAAATTATCATATTTTTTAAATTCTTTTAGTAACTCCTGTCTTGATGCATAAGTAATTTTATCAATACCCTTAACATACCAACCCTTTTCTAAACAGGCTCGTGTAACATAAGAACCTATAAAACCCAAACAACCCGTAACATACACTATTTTTTTCATATATTTCTCCTAACCTGTAGTATGAAATCCGACATTTTTATCAAATGTAAAATACCAATTCCAACTCTGTAATAAAGAATCATCTAATAAATCTTCACTATCTAATTTTTTTATAAAATGGAGTTTGTAGAGGTGAACCTTCTACAGATAATCCGTCGTAACCATGTATAGCCATAAAATATAAAAAATTATCATAATCCCACAAACCTCTATATGTCATTTGATGTGCCATTCTCCAATTTGGTATACTAATAAACGCCATTATATTATCTCTCCAATTTAATTAAATATTGCTGATTGTGGATTTACAAATCTTACTATATACTCACTTTCTTCTGTAGTCATCCCATGGAAACCAAAACAGTTTCTTAAATCATATTCTACTTCAGGAATAGGCATTTCTAAAGAAAACCTAGCTGCTACATCTATAGGTGCAAATCTACAACCATTATTGATAAAATACTCCATATAAGTATTTGTGATAAGTACATCATCGTGCTCTTCTCTATTACTCAAATCTAATTTTGAACTCAATTCAATTAGTTTTTTACTCTTTAGACAAAAACCACCATTTCCAACTCTATTTTTTACATTCCAAGGTCTTACTGGCCATGGAGCTCCTATATAATCATAATCGAAAAATGTATCTTCCCATAAATGTGGATTTATAATAAATCCATCAAATCCAATACATAAACAAAAATCAGTAGTTATATAATCAGATAAATGTTTAAATGTAAATTTATTATATGTATCATGTGTTAATTTTAGTATTTTATGAAATGTTATATCATCTATTAAATTATCAGGTTTAATATCAGAAAAAAGTAATACTTCTTTGAATTGTACTTCATCAATACTATACTTTATTGTATTTACTGCAGCTATTGAATCTACACAATTTATTTGATATAATGTCACATTTTCTAATTCTAACATTATATATATCTCATAAATTTATCTACTATACTACCCACATATCCTAATTTATCATCATCCAGTACAGGTGATGTTCCTAAAAAGAAAGTATCAGTTGTTATTTTCCTAGCATTAGGATAATCTCTAACAACTTTCTCACTATCCATAAGATGTGTATATCCAGGATTTAACATTATGTTACCACCAAAATATTGTCGTGTCTGTATCTTAGCATCTTCTAAAAAGTTACATATATCCCACCTATTAAATGTAACACCATCTCTTATTGTTAATGGAAATGCAAACCAACTTGGGTCTGACTTTTCAGTAGGTCTAGGTAAATGAAAATGTTCTTCATATTTCTCAAAAATATTAAATAATGTTTTATAATTTTCTTTTCTACGAGTAGTAATATCATCTAATTTATCTATCTGAGCTAATCCCATTGAAGCTTGTAATTCAATTGGTTTTAGATTATAACCTATCTCTCCATAAACATATTTATGGTCAAACTTATGGTCAGGTAATGCTGGTAACCAATCTGAAAACCTAGTTTTACAAGTTCCACATTTTAATAGATTAGCCTTTTGTCCTACACAATAACAATCTCTACCCCATTCTCTGAAACTTCTAACTACTCTTTCTCCTTCTAAAGTATTTGTAGATACAAAACCACCCTCACCCATAGTTATATGATGTGCTGGATAAAATGAACAACTAGCCATATCACCAAAACTACCAAGAGGTTTACCATCATAAGTAGAACCTAAAGCATCACAACAATCTTCAAGAAATATCAAATTATACTTTTCAACAATAGTCATCAACTCATCCATATTAGGTGGATTACCGAGTACATGAGCGAATGTGATTATTTTAGCACCACTGTCTTTAACAGCTTGTTCAACTTGTGATACATCTAAATTAAGAGTATCTAAATTAATATCAACAAATACTGGTTCAAAACCAACTTGATATATAGGATTTAATGTAGTAGGAAATCCAGCTATAGGTGTTATTACTTTTGTTCCTTTTGGAAAGTTATGTAACTTCTTTGATGTCATAGCTAACATCATAAGTAGATTAGAACTTGAACCACTATTAGTTAATATACCATGTTTCTTATCAAAAAACTTTGAAAATCTATTCTCAAACTTTATAGCATCTTCACCTAATACTAACCACTCACTTAAAAGTGATTGTATTGACCTAATATATTCATCTGAAGTAAAATAAGGTCCCGCATACTGAACCCAATCTTTACCAGCTATCCATTCTTTTTTAGAATGTTTTTCTGTAATATATTCATCTACTAATGAAAGTATAGTTTGTAACTTATTCATTTATAACCCTTTGTATAAATATATATATATAGTTTTAACCAAAATCATTTTTTTTTTAAAATAAATCGTATTTTTTATAGTTTTTTAGATATTTTTGTAAAACTTTTTCCTCAACCTCTTTATCAATATATGGTGTGTATCTCTCATCATAATACATCATACTTAATATAGCATGTAATCTATGCTGAATCATTTCTTCTTCATTTACTTCTGAATTTATATCATAGTCTATTATCTTATTTTTCCACAATAATGGAATATCTGAAACCAAAATTCTATCATCTACACCATTTATATCATGAGCATAATATGGTTTCATAGGATTTAGATTTACCCAACCATCTTTATAATCATCATAACCATATCTTAATTTTATCTCTGAGGTAAAAAATCCATCTGGAATAGTCAATGCAGAACAAACATCATTCCCTATTCTTTGGTGCATATAACCATCAAAATGTTTAAACTGTTCTTTTAAAGGGGTAATAATTTCTTGTTCTGGTAATGTCATCTCGTTTCTCTGCCTTACCGTTAAAATACTATCACCACCTAAACTAGCTATGCCATCTGTTCTTCTAATCTCAATACCGTTCCAATCACAACTAAAAATCCAATCATAATACAAATCTTTAGAAATAATATTTAAACTATCTATGTTTATTCCATTATGTGATATACAATTATCCTCTATTTTATAATTAGAATGTAATTGTCTCGGTGTAAATTCATTTAAATCAATATAACCACTTTTAGCCCACCTAATACTTTCCATCCAATGACTTGTTGAAATAGTACAATATTTACTTTTACTATTTTTAGCTCTTACAATTAACTCATCCAAATGCTCTGTACTACTATCCATCCAGATGTGGTCACTATTACCTAGATAAAAAATTAAATCATCATTAAATTTTTCATAGACTCTCATCCATTGGTTTTGACGCGTAATTCTTTTATTAGACAATAAAATGTCGCAAGTAAATTCTGAATAAATATATTTTTCTAAACTATCCCAATCTTTATCATTATATATTCTATCATCCAATTCAATATTTATGATAACTCTTGACCAGGAATGACTGGTAGCTAATCCTGACAATGAGTATTTTGTTATATCTAAATTATCAAATTTTCTAGCATTACCTCTATCAAGAACTACATGCTGATTTGCTGGTGAATCAGTTATAAAAACATTATAAAATAAAATCACTTAATGGTCCTCTATTATTTTTTTTAAATTAAGTTCATATAACGAATCATTATGTAATACAAAATTTTCTGTAGCATTTTTAAAATTCTGTTTTATAGAATATAACATAGAATTATACTTTTCTTCTGATAAATTATTTAGGATATTATCTAATTCTTCTTGGGTAGAAAAAGTTAATACACCACCCATATCAAAAAATTCTCCTATATTAGGACACCCATGATAAATAGGAACTGTTCCCGTAACAAAACATTCTAACAATTTTTCAGTAAAATAGTAATCATCCTTTGATGTATTATTTTCTATACCTACTGAAAAAGCATAATTATGTAATGCATCTAATTTACTTGGTATTTCTCTTATACCTCTGCCATATAAATCTACTCTATCTTTTATATTTTTAACAAAATTTAATCTATCTAAATGTCCTGGTAAAAAAGCTTTGTTTGATGTTATACACGACGCTCTATCAAAATTTGTTTTTTCATATAGTTGTATAGTTTGGTTTACATCAGTATTATCATATAATTCAGAATGATATATAGGTATATTAGCTTTATTTGGTTGTATAACAAATTGTGTGATTCCATCTGCATTACAAAATGTAGCATTTGGAACACTCTCTAATATAATTTTATCAAAAGTTAGAATTGTATGAAACATCTTATAATTATCAATTACAATTTTCATAAGATTTCCTTGAAAGTACTCTCGCTGTTCATGCAACCTGACAACAACAGGAACATTCTTATTAATCTTTACTTTACCATTTATATAATCTAATATCTCACCATCATTAAGTAACACTATATCAAAATCACCATCTAATTGATTAAAACAATATGAAAATTTAGTAGGTATTGAACATATTTCTATCATCTCTGATGGTGTATTTACTTGTGGTAATTTTTCACCTCGTAACTCATTTTTACTACTAACTCTTTTATATTTTTTCTTGTTTCGTATCTCAAATTCAAATCTATTATTATCAATATGTTCTCTTTCTCGTGTTCTAGCTTGATTTTCATTTGAAGCATTGTAAACATGCGTCACAAAATCAGCAACACCTATCTTATCAGTCGGACACATTTCTAAACAAGGGTATGTCCAAGCCAAATCACTAGCGTGCCAAAATAATTTATTGTCTATTTTTGATACAAAATCTTTTTTATCTATATTTTTATATACAAACCATTTATAAGTTCTAAGGTGACTAGCTCTCCACAAATCTTCTCTATATTTATTATGTTTATGAGTAAAATTATCATATTTAGTATTTTGCGGATACGCTTCTTTGGTGTCTTCTCCACCCTCCCATACTGTGAATCCTCCGTAGACCATCCAGAAATCATTATTATTATAAAAATCATTCATTTCTTCTAAAACATTAGGAATAGCAAACCAATCATCTCCATCTAAATGAACCAAAATCTCATCATCATCCTCCATAAAATCATCTAAATAATTTATATAATTATAAGTGGCTCCTTTATTTTCATCATTCCTTATCAATTTAAATTTAAAATTATCACCAACCAGTTCATTTACTAATTCCCAAGTACCATCAGTAGAACAATCATCAATATATAAAACTTCATAATTTTCATAAGTCTGTTCTAAAATACTACTAATATGGGTTTCAACCCAATTTTCATTATTATAAGAAGGACATACTATTTTAAATTTATTGCTCATATATTACTCCCAAAATAAAACTTTATTGTTAATATTAGTCAATATATCATCTTTGATTTCTTTATTATAAGTAGCTGTTTTTAAAATAACTACTACATCATCGCATTCTTTTAATATCGCTGGTGAATCGACCATAAAATCAGTACCATATAATCTATTACCTTGTTTCATCTCACTATTATCTAAAATTAATTTAATCCTACCAATATTTAATCCATTGAATATCAAGAACTGAGAAAATATATGAGCTCCAAATAAATATATTTCGCCATCAAAATTATCTATCTGTCTATTCAACTCATCAACTTCGACTCTATAATAGGTTACAAAATCTGAAAATACTTTTTTATTTTTTTCATAAATTAAATTAGACCAAAATATTTTCAACGGCTCTCTCTTGCTACACGCATAAAAAATACAAGGTAATTCTTTATGGTAATGTTTCTTAACGATTTCAAATCCAACTTGACTCAATAATGTATCAATTATTTCTTCTGTTAAAAATGTAGTATGTTCAAAATTTAAAGCGTTTGTAAATTTATTCTCTATATAATAATATAAATTTGGAACACTAAATATATGTAAAGTATCATCTGAAATTTGTTTATGAATAGTTTTTAAAAAGTCAACTGGTTCATAAGTATGCTCGAAAACATGCGAATGGACTACAGCATCATAATAATCATCAATAACATAATCTACACCAAACCATTCTCTTAAATGAACAAAATTATTCATAACTACTTCTTCATAAGTATGGTTAGGTTCAAGAGCTGTCCAATGATTATTTACACTCTTTGATAAAAATAATTTACCTAATCTACCAGCTCCAGCTCCAATTTCTAAAACCTTTTTAACATCTGTTGTTTCAATAAAATCTGATAAAGCTATATCATGGTTTTCCCAAACTGTACCTATACCATCATTGTGTGGAAACTCATAAACAACATCTAATGGAAATAATTCGCGTAACTGAATTATACCTGTATTTTTACAAATATCCCAACTCTGATTCATCATAACATCTTTGCTACTATCTTGACTTGTACAAGCCATAGAGGCAGGTACATTTTCAAATGTATGTAAATGTTCTAATTCTGAATTGGAATTTAGTATACTCTTATCACGAATTATTGTTTTAAATTTCGACATCAGATATTCCACCATTTCGTTTTACATTTATAGAGAAACAAGTATCATCATCACTATTTGGTTTTGTATCATTTATTATATATCTACAACCACCCCCGAATCCCATAATTAAATGGTCATAATTTATTCCAGCTCTTTGCATTTGTTTAATAGTAGCTTCTCTTGAACTCTCTTTTCTACCAGTTGTAATTATAACAGCATATCCGTTTGAATCCCATTCTCGTAATCTATCGTGAGTTCCCGGTAAAACTTCCAATTCATAATCTGGATTTTGAATTACAATCGGGTTTGAGTGCTTCACTAAAGTTCCATCTAAATCACAAAATATTGTTTTTGATTTACCTTTATACATTGAGTAAACTCCTCAACTTATCTTTTATAACTAATTTAATTTTATCATCAATATCAGGTTTCATTTCTAAAAACTTTTTATCTGATAAAACATAATGTCCACATATTTTTATTAATTCTTTTTTACTATCTTCAGGTACAAAATCAGTACCAACCCACTTTTCCCATCTTTTTGATTCATAACAAATATTATAATATTCTTGTATATCGTTGTCCATATAATCTAAATAACATAAAGTTTCTAATTGGCCAAATTCTGGTGCTATATTAATTGAATCTAAACCTATACTAAACTTATCTTTAATCTCTTGGTTAGTTAAATAATCTCCGTTATGTTCTTTACTCAATACATTCCAACTTTTACATACATCAATAAATTCACTTAATCTAGCTTCATCATATTTACCAGTATTAATTCTTTTACCCAAATCAATACCCACACCAGATTGAACTACAGCATACTTAATATTATCATAAAAATTAAATTCTGATGTAGCACTTAGTAATTTATTCAATTCGATTGGTGTAAACTTTCTAATAGCTTCTTCAGTACCAACTTCAAATAGAATATTTGGATTAATATTATGAATATAATTCATATTAGCTAATGTTTCATTTAAACCATCATCAAAATTTGGATATTTTTTCCACGGGTCTATATGAATTATATCAAAGTTTTCAGCATCGTGTTTAAATGATATATAACCATCATCATCTTTATAACCCTGACCAGCTCCGCCATGGTCTCTTTCAATCGGAACTCTACCATGGACATAATATGAAAATTCTTTAGTAGTCCAATTATTAACATAACCACCATTAAATCCAACTTGCCGTCTCGATGGTATAAAACCAATTTTATTACCTGTTTCGTCTGTAAATTCTATTATTGCATCTACTACATTTTTACTCATTGGTCCTATAAAAAATTTTATATCATTCATATTCAATTCCAGTATAAAGTTTAAATTGTTGTCTAGCTTGATACAAAGCTATCTGTTTACCATCAAGTGTAAATGGTCTGCCATCAATAATTCTATTTTTCTCTGAAGTAATATCTAATGGTGTAGCATTAAATAATAATGCATTATCTAGCTCATCTATCAAATCCCAATTACTTCTATCAATTATTTTAAATTCTCTATTCATTAATTCACAAGTATATTGTATAGCTTTACTAAAACCACCATTACCTAATATATAAATTAAATCAAAACTTATGTTTTCAAAATAAGATTTCACACCACTACAGTCAGTATTGTGGGCAACTAAATAACCATCATTATTTATAATAGTATTACTTGCCCCTATATGTAATACTTCGTTTGAAAGTTCATCTACATAATCTAAAATATCTATCTTAAAGGGCATACTAACTGCAAAACCTGAAATACTTAATGTCTTGACAGCATTAACTGACTTTTCAATATCATCTGAATAAAATGATTTATAAATAGCATCTATATTATTTCGCTCAAATGCATCATTAAAAAACATACACCCATTATTTCCAGGTGATTTTGAAAATGAACAATATATTTTAGTATCTTTATTTATCATTAACTTCCTGTAACATCTGTTTTGCTTTAAAAAATAATATATTACCAAATTCCGTTTCGTGTAACGGGGCCATATTTAAAAATATTAAAGCTGTAATTAATTTAACTTTATCTAAATCGTAATTATTTTCAATAATCCATTTTTCATATATTGGTTTAAACTTAGTAAGATTAGATTCATTCTTATAATTATAATTTACAACATTTTCATCAATAAAACAAGAGAAATTTTTATTATTTTTCATTAAACTATAAGACATCAAAATCCCACCATACATTTTAGCTAAATCATAATAAACATCACCTACATTACTACTAGCAAAATCTTGTCTCCAATCTAAAAGATAAAATGTATCATTTCCATATATAACATTATCAAACTGTAAATCACCATGAAATAATTTAGTAGGAATACCACTATATATTCTATTCCAATCAAAATCAAGTAATAATTTATTGATACCATGTATATCTACACCATTTACAATATGTTTTTCTTTAAATGATTCATTTCTTTTCGATAAGAATAAATCTAATCTATTCATAGTTTTTTCTTGGTAAAAAGAATGACACAATTCATCAAAACCATCATCAACGCGAATTTGTTTCCACAGATTATCTGTCGCGAAAGACAAAAATTCTGTCCAAACATCTAAGTTATTACAATCATATAAAGTTTCACCATCAATCCACTTATAAGAATATAAATTATCACCACGATAAACTAATTCAGGAACTAGCTTGTCTAAATCTGTAACTCTCTTTATTCTACCATCAATAAAAGTTTTATCTGACGATAATTTTATGATATTATTTTTTACTTTATATAAAAATTCTCCATTTATTTTAGGAATACTATAGCTTTCAGATTTTTCAAATAACTTTTTAGCCCTTAAATAATTATCAATAGTTCCAACATCATACCAATCAAACTGTTTAGCTTTCATATTTGAATATTTATCTATATTGTAATAAGCACTTACTATCTCACCACTATCTACATCAAGTTCATTCCAAAATATTTCATAATCATAAATACCAGCCAAACCAATAAATGCATTAACATAACCTTTTTTATCTTTATTTTTTAAACTAATAATATTATCGTCATTAATATCAATTGTAGCATATAATTCAGGAATACTTGTTGGATAAACTCCTAACCAATTAGTATCTAATTTAGGTAAATTGTCTGAAATAATAGTATCTGAAGTGACCCATATAAATGGTTTTTGTAAATGTTCTTTACATTTGTTGATGGAATACGCGGGTCCTGTTCCTTCACCTTCATAGTTATCTACTTCAACAAATTTAAATATTCTATCAGAATGGGCTGCTATACAATATTCTCTAACCATATTACCCTTATAACCAAGAGCAACAACTATTTCATATTCGTTAGGTGTCTTATCTATTATATGTGATATAATTGCCTTATTATCTAATGGTAATAATCCTTTATTAATATGGTTTGACAAATTTTCTAATCTACTACCAATTCCAGCTGTTAATATACATAGAGTGGGTTTTAAATGTTCGTGTTGTATTTTACCATCACCTCTACCAGAATCATCTGATATTCTAATAACATCATCAACTTCTGGTGTAGATACTTCCTGTAATATTATATCGGTTATTGCAATAACTCTGTGTTTTTTTGGTGGTTCGACAGTAAAATACTCACCAGCTTTCATTATCTTTTTCTCTATTATACCAGTATCATTCTCTAACCAAACTTCGGCAGTACCTTCAATTATAAAATTAGTTTCTAATTTATATTCATGATATTGGTAACTTGTTTTTGTTCCAGCATTTATATAAATTCGTTTATAACAATATTTATCATTTAATTCTAACCAAACCTCTTTTCCCCAAGGTTTATATATACTTTTCATCTATCTCCCTAATATATTAGTATATAATTTATTTTGTTTCTCTTGTTTATCTATTGTCTTTGGATGATACATGGACAACTCCTCTCGTGGTTCTAAATGTGAATATGTTTTAGCTCCTTGAATTAACTCGTGAACTGGTCTAACCCATTTTATATGTTCAACATTCTTATAAACTCTAGCTTGATAATCTGGATAATTTACCCAACCTTTTTCATTCACTCTCCAACCCCATTGATTTATATGTTCCTGTGTAATACCTTCAACTGTATTAACTCTTGGGACCCAAATCAATTCTACATCATTAATCTTTAAAACATCTTTAATATAAACCATAAGTGTTTCATGAGGAATCTCATCGGCGTCAATATTCATAATATACGAACCTTTACACATGCTAGTCAAGTAATTTTTTTGTTCTGCGAAGTTTTTATTTAAGTGTCTTTGTTCAAATTTAATTTGATGAACATCAACATAGAAATCCAGTATTTCTTTTGTTCGTTCATTATCTGAATAATCATCGAGCACTACAATTTCATCTTCTTCATCTTTACACTTAACTAAAAAATTAAGTAAATTTTCTAATGAATCTGTTTCGTTATGTGTTGTTATTGCATAACTTATAACCATTTATATAACCTTTTATTTTTTTGTATCTCTTATATCTTCAGCGTCATCTCGTACATCTTCAGCGAAACTCGAACCTTCAAATCTATAATCAACCTGTTTCATACCACCAATAGCTTTAACATCATAAGTTCTATAAGCCACACCGGTTGAACCAAGACTACCTCTGAGGAATTTCTTCAACCGTGAATAATAAAATCTCTTTGGGTCTCCAATATCAGCTTTTAGTAAAGGAAGTCTTAACTTAGCTAATCTTGCAATTTTACCTTGTAAAGTAACCTTAGTCATTTTCCACAATTCCCTGAGAACGCTTTCTGGAATATAATCAAGATTTAACCCATGTAACTGGTTTTTCCAGTTTGGGTGTAACACTAATACCAATGGTCTTTTAGTAGTGACTTTTTTACCACTATAATTAAAAAATACAATATCACCAGATTGTACTTTACCCTTACCGGAAGCTGATTCACTTATTATATTTGGTTTATGATTTATCTTTTTAGGCATTTACCAAACTCCCTTGATGGTCTTTAGTTATCAATCCCATAGCTGTACACGCTTCATAAAATTCATTGTCTGCAAATTGTTGTGAATTTTCCACATCCAACTTACTTGTAAAATATTCACCTTCTTTATTTGGTACTGGATAATTCTTCTGTTCTTCTTCTGGTATTTGAACTACTGACGCGTATCTCCAGTTCCAGTTACCAATACTTCCTTCGGGATAAATCATACCGTTATCTGGAATATTCAATATAGTTGGTATCCACACAATATCTCTTTCTTCATCATATTTTTGTAATGCTTTAACTAACTCAGGTGACTTATCAAGTTCGGCATCGAGAGCCGTTGAACCAACCTTAAATCCCGAAGTAGACATATATCCAGTTGTCATACATAAATAGTGGTCATCTGAAACTGGTTCTGTAAAAACTCTAAAACAATTACCACTGTTATCGATAGGGCTTGTAATTTGCTCTTCTTTAAAATTATATTTCATATCTATACCTTTTTTAGTTTCGGTAATTTGATTTTAGGCATGTCATGAGTACTACCAACTTTTTTCAATTTAGGTAATTTTAATTGAACTTGTGATGGGAACGCTGGTACATACTTTTCTATCATAGCTGTAAATACTTCTTGCATCTTTTTAAGGGTAAATTTCTTTCTATTATTCATTCCCTGTTTTCTTGCTCTACTAACATAATCTTTATGTTTTCTCCACACATTTGATAATAACTTACTAGCATATCCATAATCAACTGTAAACCATTCAGATTCGGGAATTATAACTTTATCCCATACAGCTGAAGGATGTATCTTATTTAATTTACCAGGTAATAATACTGATAAATTAGAATCGAGAAAATCAATATGACCACTCCAATTAGAAGCTATTACTAACTTGTCTGCGAATGTAGCTTCAAGTAGTGGTCTTCCAAATCCTTCACCTTTTGTAAATGATGTTACAGCTTTAACTTTAGGATGATTATATAACTCATTCATTTCCTCATCTGTCAAGTCACCATGTAATAGATAAATTGAAGGTAATTTAGTAACATTCTCCATATTAGACTTGATATTATCAATTTTACTTAACATCTCATCTCGGTCCATTATAGAAAATGTAGCACCACTTGTTTTCATTATAAGTGCTGGAGGGTTTTCTTTATTCTTAAATGTTTCCAAAAATACTTTGACTAACATACCAGTATCTTTTCTATCCTGTCCTAAATCTCCTTTTAACCAATGACCTACATACAAGAAGCAAAAATTCTCTTTAATATCATTTAAGGTATCATTTAAATCTTTTGAAATCTCTTTAACTTTTTTATAAATTAATTCATCAGCTCCTTCAAATAAAACCTCTACTGGTGGATTAACCTTTAGACTGCCCACTTTCTGTTGTTGACCATTTGGTAATTGTTGTAGTTGGTCATAGGTAGCCTCGTTGAACACTTTTTTAGAATGTTCAGATGGAACTATTATCAAGTCCATTCTATTACACCCCTCTACCCATTCACTCGATATTGCTGTTGTTTCCATACCAGCTGTTATACCAATATTATACTTTCCAACTTTTTGGAACTCGTTCGGAACTCTAACTTCCAAATTAACATCAGGTTGTTGATTCAGTTGATTGTGTGGTCCTAACAACCTGTCAATCATTTTTTTATGTTCAGGATTCTGCTCATTCAAAGCATCCATTGGACAATCCCCCCAACGCAGGCTTGCAATTCTAATATCAAATTTATCCATAGCTATAAGAGATTGTATTAAATCCCTTGAATGGCTACCATACCCACTACGAGTGGCGAGTGGTGCTTGTATTAACATAACCGGTTTACTCATTCTATTGTCTCCTTAAATAATTCTAACTGATTGAGGTCTTTTTCGTCATTAACAATATCATCAACTCCAGATGATACACTTTTCCAAATAGTAATAAATTCATCCTCTGATAATTTAGATAGTTCAAACCCCTTAGGTAAAAAGATAACTCTATTCAAAAATCTGTCATCTTTATTTACCAAATTTGAAATCGCCTGAGTCAAATTACTAATATTATGCTCTTCTATCGGATATTCAAAATCAAAATTGACTACTAAAATATCCTTTTTATCTACTTCAAGTTGTTTATATTTTATATCTTCCATGATTACGCCGCCTTAAATAAACTAAATCGCTTTCGAGGTGTCCATTTCTCAAAACAAGTATTCATATCCTTAGTAAATCTCTTACCCATATTCTCAGCAGTCATACCAATTTCATCTCTCAATAACCATTCTCTACCTATTTGTCCAGCTTCAACTCGCTCTTCGGGTGGTGTATCATACCAATCCTTCATAGCTTGAGCTACATCATCAAATCTACATCTGTCATCAAAAATATATGGTGTTGGAGGTGAACCAACTAACGCTCGGTTGGATGGCCATACTGGTTTGACCCACTCACCATGAGTTAAGTCAGGATTAACTGCCCATTTTCTGTCATCATGTAATGAATGTATCTCTCTATAATCATCTGGTCCGATATGTTTTCCTTTGAGTTTGAATCCACATTGGTCTTGTAATCCACCTGTTACATTAACTATAGTTGGTGTTCCCGCCATAACAGATTCACAACTATGCAATCCAAATCCTTCATTCGAAGCTATACTAACATTAATATCACCTATATTATACAACCAATTCATAGCTTTATCATCTACCTTATCAACTACAAATGTTACATTATATTCAGGACATATCTCATTAACTACTGCTGGTAAATCAGTTCCGTTACCATCTACTGGAGATGTATGCATCATTAAACAACATTTATCAGCTTTTTCTTTTGGTAACATATCACAAAAAGTTTTGAAAGCTAATACAACATCACCCGGCATTTTTCTTCTGATGTTTCTGTTCCCCCAATGTATTATAAACTCAGCATCACCTACTTTTGATTGTTTGAATTTCTTAAATTCTTCATATTCTGGATGGAAAGTGTTAATCGGAAAATATTTATGATGGTCAATTCCGTGTGGAATGTAAGTTATCTGCCAATCTTCCTTTGGATGTTTTCTAACAACATTATGACAAATATTATATGTTTGTTTTGAAATAGCCATTAATAAATCACACGATTCATAAAATGGTTCATTCCATCGTGGGTAAGGTAAATCGTCCCATATAGTATAATACATAAGAGGCATCGTCTGTCTTAACTCGTGTTCCATTTGGTATAACCATCCCCAAAATCGCGGGTCTGTATAATGAAGTATAGCATCTGGTTTCTCAATACTAATTATTTCCCTCAAAACATTTGGGTCTCCATAACCATCTATAGCGTATATCTTTAAGTACGCATCATCTACTCCTAATTGCTTACTCATATCACTTGATAAATCAGCTACTTTACCTTTATCGGGATGTTTTATAGCTCCTCCCAATTGAACCCAATCAAAATGTTTCAATGTTTCCATTACAAAAAACCGTGACATAGTTCCAATACCACTGTGCATTCTTAAATCATCTGATAATAATAAAATTTTCTTCTTTGACATAACCTTTTTCCCCATTTATTAAAAACCACTACCACTATTCAGAAGAGCGTCCTCTGTATGTAACGCTTCTCTGAAACCATCGTCATCTACATATTTATATACTGACCGGTTAACTAACTTCTGTAAATTAAAATTACTGACCACTGTTTCTTTTTTAAAAGTATTATACAAATCTTCTAATATCTTGACAGAAGTCAATTTTACATTTTTATTCTTCATCTGTTTCTCCCAATAACTTAATGTTATCTTGTATATATATATACATATATACATATAAGAAAAAATGAAGTTTTTTTTTTAATTTTTAATCAAAAACTTTACCAATAATATCAGAAAGTCTATCAATAACCATCATTTCAGTATGACATTCAGTATTCCAAGTCCGTTTATAACAAATTGGTGAGCCGTTATTAATTGATTCATTTTTAAACTTGTTTAATTTATTAGGTGAATCATCAATTAATACATCCACATCAACTAAATGCTTATTATGTGTAAATATAACCTCGTCAAATTCATCAAACCCCCAACTACACAACCAATCGTCTGTAGGTTCAACACACTGGTCTCTTTGAGCTGATACTAATATCAATTCATGTCCATTTTTAGTTGCCCAAGCTCTTAGTTTAACCCAATCCTCGATAGATGATTTAATCGGTGGGCATTCTGGTCCAAAGAAGTCTAAAAAATTATCTTCAAATATATATTTTTCAGTTTCCGCTTCAGTCCAAAATGGTAACCATTGTTCCCAATCCCAAGATGTTGGTGTTAGAATTTTATCGGCGTGTTCTGGATGATTTTCTTTTATGTGTTTTATTGTGTACGGAATTAAGTCTCGCAGTACTCCATCACAATCTATTCCTATTCGCATATAGTTCCTTTTATCATTACTATATAATATACTACTTTTTTTGTATATAAACCAACAATTATTTTAATCATTATAATAAGGTTCTATTTCCTCGTATAAAACGCCCTGTTTGTAAAACTTAATATACAAACCAGAATCTTCAACTTTAAATAAATATTCTTCCATATCCTCTACTCGATTAAATTCAAGAATTACAAAATCAGAAGTTTCCAATTCCTTATAAGATAATTCCTCAAGTCCGAGGTCTTTAATAGCTTGATGTCTATCATTAACATCTATATACCCAATAAAACTTCCAATATCAAATAATACTGCTGCGTTTGTGTCAGCAAAATAATCCTGAATATATACACTAACTACTTCACCATACGCGTGTGACCATACTCTATCAACTTTCATATAAACTCCTTTAAGTAATTACCATTATTTTTTTGTTAAAGTCTTTGGCGTGTTTTAGAGTATCCAGTGACCCTTTTGATTCCACTCCAACTGGTATAAATGCTACGACTACATCACTATGCTTAGCTATCTGCCTGTTCCGTTTGAAGAAATTCCACACGGTGTATTTCTTAGCATATAAATAATCGGGTTCTGGACAATACATGCTCGGTTGTTCATGTATAGGTGGATATTCTATGTAATCAACATCCAATTCCAAGGCGTATTTCTTAGCATATTTATCAGCACCATCTTTACACCCACCACTAACAACACTTACATCATCACCATACTTTTCTCTCAACCTGAAAATAAAATCTTTAATTTTATTTTTACTGACATACTTCCTACTACCTACAATAGCTACTTTCAATTAAAATTTCCTTATTTTTTTATTATATACTGGTCGTTCTATAGCGTGAAAATTAACAGTATCTAAAAACGCCTGTATGGAAGTCCAAATGGGAGCTTCATTGTCATATACATAAGTGAACCTACTGTCCGAGTGTCCGTTTTCAAGATATACTATGTCATTCACTACATCAAACCAACCATCACTTTCTCGAATACTGTCACTTCCAATAGACTTACAAAATAGAGCGTCATTATAATAAATATTAGTATTATATCTCGATAATAATTCCGTATGACTATTCATAAAATCCTTTACTCGCTTGGCTTGTAACTCATCTTCTACAAACCAAAGTTTCAACACTACTGGAGCCCTAAATTTGTCTTTAACCTCATCTAAAGCTTCTAATAAATAACCTTCATCATGAGTACCTATAAAATCTGATAACCTTATTTTTATAGAAAACCTGTTCCTATTCAGTATCGGTGACATTGGTGCCTACATACTCAAAATTTACAGCACTACTTACCTGCCAATAATCTTCCGACACTTCTATATAAATTGGATATTCTATTTCCACTATATAACTCCATTTTCAGGAAGAACCTCTACTAACCTCGATTCTCTAACAACCTTTACCTCGAAAGGGTCTGTACAATCACTTAGAAATTTAGCTACTTGAGCTTCTACAAAAGTTACAGAATCACCCTCAACCAAGTAATTCTCTTTTTCTATTTTTATCTTTGGTCCTGCTTTTGTATCTGTCGTTTTCTCAAAAACAACTTGTGTTTCGTAATAATGCGCCATAACTATTTTCTCCTATCACATAAGTCTGGTTTAGTTTTAAATTCACACCATTTACAATTCTTTGTAGATGGTTTCTTCTCAAATTCATAATCAACATTGTGCTGACCATCTTCTGTAAATGCCTCGTCTATAAAAGTTTTTACTCTCGTAAACGCCTTGTTCATTGAAGGTTTTCCACTTGCCGGTGAAAACTTTTGAACTCTTTTCTGTGGAAACTTAGCTTTTTCATATAATTTCCGCTTTACAATAAAGTATTCAACTTCTATTTTATCTATTGGGTGGTTGTACGCTTCAGAATAAAACTTTTTGTAATATAATAATTGTGCTGTTTTGTTCTCATCTTTTTTCTGCCACTTGTTCCAACCCATTGTAGAGGTCTTTATATCATAGATAGTGATTACATCACTCACCTTATCCCTAACTACAATATCTATATACCCTACCCATTCTAAATTTTTAGGTAAATCACATTCTACTGGAATTTCACACCCTATTAACTCATATCCACTTTTACTAAAATATTCTGCTCTATGTTTTTTGAACCAATCAAGAATTATTAGACCATCTGAATAAAACTCATTCATGTCAGCTTCTGTTACTAAATACTCATCTGAACCAAATTCGTGCATTTCATTGAACACATTTACCATTCTCTGTTTCAAAATATTATCTAATGGTAACTTATTAGCTTCTTTTATAGAATTAGAATACATTACTGTTAAATATAGTTGTAATGTTTCGTGCATCGCTGTTCCAAATAATGTATGGATATTACCTTTAAATTCCCGTAAATTATCAATATAATTCAATTTCCACTTCCAAGGACAATCACTATACATTGATACTTGGGAATAACTTATTCTTTTATTACTCATTATATAATATACAACCTTTTTTTAATATAATCCAACTGTTTTTTTAATCCTCATCCCAACTTGCGCCGTGTGCTTTTGGTTGACCATATTTATTCACTCTGACGAATATAATCTTTTCAATTCGTAATATAACAGCATCCATTTGTTTAGACCTAACATCGCATTTTAATGTAATTGATGTTGTCCCAACCTTTAAAGTTTCCATTCCAATTTCAACTATATCGCCCGGTAACACTGGAGATACAAATTCTACCTCTGACATATATTTAGTGACTAATAAGCCTGTATTGAGTTCTAATGCTGCGTGTACACCTGCTTCTTCGTCAATCCATTTCAGCAGAATACCCCCATGCAAAGTTCCACGAGGGTTTAAGTCTGCTGGTGTAACGAGTTTTCGTGTTAGGAATTTCACTATTTAAGTAATCCTGATAATTTCATTGCTCGCACCATACGAGTAACGCCAATTCCTGCTCCAAATCTTGGGAACATATCGTGAGATAAATATTCCTCTAATTCAGCTTCAACTCGTTCTTTTCCAAAATGATTAAATAACAATCCCGCATATTCACCATCTGAAATTGTATGAAATTGATGTCGCATTTCTTCAACATTTGTACTCCGTTCAGCACTTCCTATTGTTTCCATTCCATGCATTATGACATCTACTTTATTAAATAGATTTTTATCCACTTCATTTTGTTTCATATTCCAAAATGGATGTGTTCTTTGAGGAAAGTCTGTTAAGAATGTACAAGTACTGAAATCCTTACATAGTTTTTCTTCTTCATCAACATCTAATTCAGATACACCATATTTTGTAGAAGCATCTTCATATTTTACAGCGCTGAAATCTAACACACTACCAAACCCTAAAAATGATAATAATTCTTCTTCAATGGTTATCAAATCATCCATATTACCATGTGATTCAAATTCAAACATTGGAAATATTTTATCGTGTCTCTCTGGTATTGGATTTGGCTCATTTCTGTATGATGTAGTTACACAAAATACACCCTTTATCGTTGGGTTTTTCAACAGCTCGTGTTCCAACCACATTTGCCCTGTTTGTGGTAGTGGCCAATTCGTTCCACTAAAAACATACTGGCTGATTGTTTTTGGGTCCTCACACGCTGCTAATATTGACTGTCGGGATTGTGCCGGTACTTCGACAAATCCTTTTGCTTCTCTAAAATACTGCCTCATTTTATATACTACCGCATCATATGCGAACATATCCTTCATTTACTTTCTCCTGGTATTCGATTTAAGTTTTTTTATTTGTTTTGAATCAGTGCCATACATTTCAAGAATAGTATGCAACTCTGATTTTTCTATCAAATATAAGTATTCAGTTATATGGTTTTTTGACTCTTGGAAATATGTACAAAGTATATCAACTACCCACTCTGGGTAATTGCCTTCTTTTTTACCTTTTATATATTTGTCAAACGAACGCTTCTTTGGTATAACTTCCTTATAAAAATCATAAACCTGTTTTGGTTCTAATTTATAATACTTCTGAAAATCATTTACAAGTTCAACATAATTCTGATTCATTGATAAAAATCTATGAACCATATAAGGACTGAATGTTTTTTGGTCGGTGGTTGAAAATGTATCCCAATTTCTTTTTTTCGTTTTTATCTCAGTAACCCAATCAAACAATGTCATTTTATCTCACCAAGTAATTTAACTATAAACGCCATAAAGTTAATTTCCTTATCCACCACTTGACTATCTTGGAACTGTCCCTCAGCCAACGCGATGATACTGACCGCTTTATTATTGGAAGCATACTCATCAATATTATCATACAATAATCTGAATGCATCTGAATAATCTTTGACTTTACTATCTGCTAATAATTGTCTAATCTCATTAAATGATGTTTTCTTGTCCTTAGTACTCTTTAATATATCAAGCAACTTTACTTTATAATCATTCAATATAGAGGATTGTTTATCAATTACTAACTTACCATCAGTTGATTGTCGTTGAGCTGCATTAATTACTCTACGAATATCCGGATAACCACCATTTACCAGTAAACCAATATCATTTACTTCATAATTGATATTTTCTTGGTCTAATATTTTGGACAAATGTATAGCTACTTGTTTTCTATCCGGTGGAATAACTTGGAATGATTGACATCTTGATTGAATTGGGTCAATGATACGCTCAACATAATTACAAGTCAATATAAATCTTGAATGTTCTGAAAATGTTTCCATTACATTTCTCAATGAAGCTTGAGCATCTGGTGTCAAATAATCTGATTCATCTAATATTATAATTTTTAAAGGTTTAAAACCAACCGAACTAGCAAATCCTTTAATCTTATGTCTGATAGTATCAATACCTCTTTCATCTGAAGCATTGATGTACATAAAATCACATTCTATATTTTTAACTATTATCTTAGCAAGAGTAGTTTTACCTGTACCAGCCACTCCGTGTAATAACAAATGAGGAACATCATTAGTTTCTAAATAGATAGCGACTTTATCTTTTATAAAATCATTACCAATATAAGTGTCAAGATTTGTAGGTCTATGTTTTTCTACCCATAACGAATTTAATCTATCCATCCATCACCTCTTTTCAAGTGCCAACATCTATGTCTGAACATTTCCCATAATAAGTTAATAAATGAATCAGATGAATATGTACCAGCATTAACTGATAAAGTATATTTAGTTTCAACTTTATCCATTAATCAACCTCTTTTGTAGCTACCATATAATAAGTAGAATCATAGTCATCAACTTTAAAATTAATACGAGCTAATCCAGCGTTTGAAACTTCAAGTATAGCTGTTACACATTCTTTATTAGCTGTTAATACTTCTTTAAACATATTAGCATTAAATGATATAGCTTTACTTAAATTATTAGCTGTCGAGGTTACTGGAATATTTACTCTGTTGGAATTTATAGACGAATAACCAATAACTACTTCTAACTCACCAGTTTTTTTATTAGTCACAATTGTAAATTTATCTACATCTGGTAGAGCAGTTTTACCCTTAATAAAAGTGGACATAAAATCAGAATCAATTTCTATTTTTACTCCGAACTCAGGTATTTTTTTCAATTTAGATGGTTCTGGTATTACTGATAAATCACTTAGTACATAATCAAATGACACTGCTCCGCTTTTCACATTCAGAGCTACTGCTTTATCACCAAATTTTGATAAGTGTAAATCTATATTATCACCTAAGACACCAAGCAACCCTTTCAACTCACCGGTTACATATACACCAACATCACCCGCTTCTAATGGAAAATGCTTAACTTTCACATCTCCCAATAACGCTTTATCAGCTGACACAAATTGCGTCTGTAAAGTATCACCATCAGATGACCACTTTACACTTTCTACATTACCGCCCAGGTTATATCTGGCAATAAATTTATCTAACTTAACTTTTAACATTGTTACTTCTCCTATTTAATCTAAAAATTCATCAACTCTATACTCCGAGTCTCGGTGTGTATTACTTAATTTTCTATATAACGGTTTATGTTTTTCAAATACCTTGGCTGGATTGTCACTCTTTACCATTTCGTCAATAGACTTTAATAACGCGTAAGTTTCTTTACTTACAGATTGTTGTAATATAAAATCATGACCATATACTATGCTCTCTAATCGGCGTAGTACATCTAAGTAAAATTGGAAATTGTGTAACCGCATTCCATAACTATAACCACCCTCAGTACCTACTTTCATTTTAACATCTCTAAAATCTACATGCTTGGCCAATTCTTCATCAAATTCAGTAGTGTACGGAAACGCTGGGTTTTCTAATGATACAAAACTATCTATTAAATCTGCGTGATTGGCTTCATTGGGAAAACCTATAGATTCCCAAGTACCTCGCTTAATACTATAACCAGTATAATATGTACCAAACACTACCGCTCTATCTGGTGACGAACTATCAGTCGTTACAGTAATGCCCAAATCTAATTCCTGTAATGATTTTTGTAATTGTAATAACATCATAAAATAATGTAATCTCGAAGTCCCAAGTATGTGGAAATATTTAACATTATCTTTTAGATGTTCCTTAGCTCCTAACAATACACTCAAACCAGAAAAGAATTTATAATAACTCATACTAGCTCCACCTATAGCCCAACCTTGAAATGGAAAATCTTTTACTTCATCATACCATTTTTGGTATTCAAATTCATCATTACCTTGAATGACATTTAGAAATTCTGTTTTACCACTTTGATTATCAGCAAAGTATTTAAAATTATTCTTACTGATAGTTAAACATTCCTCGAACTGACCTGCATATTTCATTCTGGGTGGAATATCTAAATTCATGGCTATATCAGAATTTAACTCTAACCACTTAAATGATTTTTCTAATAATTCAGGTTTCCATTTTGTAGCTCCTGAACAAATCTGGTATCCACCAGAATCTCCCATCACTAAATTATCATCAGTAAAACCCATTTGTTTTCGACAATCACCATTATTTTTTAACAAGTGACCAGCTGAAACAAGGAAATCATTATGACGAAACTTCGCTGGAAATTCATCTGAATAAAACCTTATCGGGAACCCATCTTCAAACTTAAAGTTCCGTCGTAATCCATCACCGAATGCTCCTACCGAAAATGATGGAAAATACTTAAATTTACTACGCATTATATTATCTCTCCTAATTAATTTTGAGGTGAATCTGAATAATCAGTTTCCCATGGATATACAATCCAATTATCGCCCTTATCCCATACCCATACATCAGGTTTTACTATCGACTGTGGGTGGTAATGGATTGTACATATTACATTATTTTCATTTTGAAAATCTTTTAAAGTGTGGCCTGTATCTGCTATATCATCTACAACCAAGATTTTTTTATCTGTTACTATTTTTCTATCATAATAATTCATTAATAATGGTAACTCCAACGCATGTGATAGCGATACTGCTATTGGTAATCCACCTCTCGGCAATCCATATATTGCACCACACTCATCTGTCATATTCCCATAAGCTATTGATAGTCCGTCTATAGCTAATTGATATTGCTCCCAACTTATAAATTCTTTCATCGTCTCAACTCACGTACAAATTCATAAAATTCATTTCTAGCTAACTTTTCATTATGCATAAAAGCTCCACTCAATTTACTTGTTTTCATTGTAGCATTATGTTTAACTCCTCGTACACACGCGCACATATGGTCTGCAGTTATCATTACAGCTACACCTTCATTTCGCTCACACACCCCATGAATGTGGTTATGAACTTGCATTGTTAAATTTTCCTGTACTTGAGGTCGTCTTGCATAATGTTCAACAATTCTATTTAATTTACTTAACCCAATTATTTTACCATCAATACTTGGAATATAAGCTACATGAGCTACACCTACAAACGGTAAATGATGATGTGAACAAAATGAATTTACTGTAATGTTACCTTGAAATACCATACCATCATATTTATCTAAATTATCGAATGCTGTTACCTTAGGTTCTTCGTTATAACAACCCTCAGCCAAATCATTAACAAAGGCCTTCGCAACTCTCATAGGAGTATCAGATGAATTTGGGTCGTTTCTCCAATCGATTCGTAAAGCATTCATATACCGACCATAGTGTTCAGCTGCTTCCCTAATCATTTCTTGTTTTTCTTCACCTGTCAATGGTATATTACCATTGGCATGTTTCAGTTTATGTAGTGATTTCATGTGCCCTCATATCCATATATTCAAAATGTTCTTTAATTCGTTTCGGCGTAAATCGTGTATAATCTTTATGCTCGTGAGCTATTAGTATTTCATTCATCATAGACAGAGCATATTCACTTTTGCTAGGGTCTGTTTCATAATCCTCAACTATTCCATTTAAATACATTGCAATGTATCTTTTATAACAAGTCAAACACGAACCACATTGTTTTTCTCCACCCGCATAACACGAACTTGTCCGTTTTAAATCACCTTCAGATACTCCATTTTCCAATGCCCACTTTACAACTTCAACCTTACTCATATTCGCGAATGGAGTTTCTACGATAGTTTCATCTTGAAAAAACTCATTAGTAAATGACAACAGCTTTGTAGTATCTGTATAAAACCGTTCTGATTTATCATTTTCTTTTCCTAATTGTTCACCGTCTAACGCACATACCCATACTCGTGGAGCGAACATAGAACCAATAGTAGCTAACATCACATTTCTACTCGGTATTATCTGATTGACCATCCGTTTTTCTATCTCACCATACAACCCATCCAGACCAATAGTTATGTAGTCTAACTGTAAGCCTTTCATAGATGCCTGTTCTCGTTTGTTATATGGATGTTCTATTGCAGTATGGATAAGAATTGGATTGTTGTACCCAGACTTCAGTGCATAGTGGTAAGCAATAAAACTATCTAACCCACCAGAGTACATTATAGCTAAATCATTTTTCAACTCACTACCTCATCTTTTATAAAATCGTGCCAAAAATATATCCTATCTTGGTTGGGAACTCCGGCTAAATGTAATATAAAACTTTCACCTTTTTTATATTGTAAATAATCACAATGTGGAGCTCTCCAAAATTCTTTCTGTAAATGTGAATTAATTTTAGTAGAACTCATTATCTGAGTACTTACCATTAAATTGTTCCAATTTCTATAATATAATTCACACCAAGCAGCTTGTTCAAAATTACATATAGACCTTCCACTCGAAAAATCGTCAGAATAATACTCATTTTTCTTGAAACCCATATAAGTCCATTCCTTAAACAATGAATGCATATTAGGGCAATTCTTAACTAAAAATACTCCAGCATTTAATGAAACAGCATCTGGAGCTAAAAAGAACTCTTTATCTGTATTATCTAACCCAAAAACCTCTTCAATCGATTCTGTAAAATTAACAATGAATGCGTCAGCATCAATCCATAACACATAATCGTAATCATACAGATTGGAACCAACAATCCCAACCTTGTTCCAATTAAAAGCTATAACTTGCTTAGACTGTTTGTCAGTTTGCATTTCGTGTGTATTAGCTCCAAGACCCTTTGTGAAATAAAAATTATCACCAGTATATGACTTAAAATCATACCCCCACTTGTCAGCATAGTCGCTAAAATTCTGAAAAGCTAGTTGCCCGAAACACTCTTGTTTCTCATCGCAACCACTCACTATTAATATTTTATTTTTTGTTTTAGCCATTTTAAACTCCTCGGGTATCTCCATAAGCTATTATGTGTAATCTATCTGTATAATTGTATCCATTCCGTGTACACAATTCCATCAACCACCTCCTTCGTTCATTTAATTGTTCTTCTACCAAACCTTCGGGCATTAACCAAACTTTATTGTTCGGTATATCTAATATATGCTGTAACTCTTTTACTTCATCTAAATCTTTTTCATTTGATATAACAGGTTTTAACTGATAATCTGGATGTAATGTTATCAATTGTTTCATAGCTTTATAATTACATCTCCACTTTTCGTGTTGCTGTTTATCCTTTTCAGTAACTGCTCTATTGGCATATTCCATCCAAGAGCCCGGTTGTGGTGTTGAATTACTTAATTTCGGTGATAGCGAAATACAATCAGCCACAGTTTGAACAAACTCCGAACCTTCTGTTTCTATTGTAATTGTATGGTTATATGTCTTACCTATAATGCATAACTCTTTTAACAATTCAGCGTGTAATGTTGGTCCACCACCTGTTATCAT
>Ga0114934_10000107_pt1 | contig 46815 bp, 70 predicted proteins | sample 4SBtaG_2_FD_99695 | JGI IMG/M metagenome (GOLD analysis project Ga0114934, IMG submission 99695) | Deep subsurface microbial communities from Kolumbo volcano to uncover new lineages of life (NeLLi) - 4SBTROV10_white metaG | ecosystem: Environmental > Aquatic > Marine > Volcanic ...
CCACCACCGCCAGCACCGGCACCGGCACCACCCCCACCTCCAGCGGCTGCCTCGTCGGCCCGACCAGCAAGAGCAGCGTTCAAGCGTTGTTTTGTCTGTAGTAAAACACCATCTTGTTCAATCTGTGCTTCGATAGCGATTTTTCTAGCAGCGAGAGCCGGAATACCCTGTTGTCTAAGTGCGTGATATTTTTGGTCTATAGCTGCTTTTTGTTTTAACGCGGCGGATTCGTGCTTCAAGTCGGCCTCCAGCAGCTTCGAGGTGCTGCTGACTTTTTCTTGTTCCGCTGTTAACTTTTTATTTGACTCTACGGCAGCCTTATATTCTGGCTCTACCTTGTACATAGCCTTTTCAACGGCACTTGAGGCCATGTTCAGAGCTTCTGCTTCAGTCTGCCCATCTGCAATAGCTTGTTTGTATGCCGTCATTCCAACATATGCATCGGCAAGACCCTTGGTAAATTGGGCCATCATCTGAGCGGCTTTAGGAGCCTCCCGTGCAAACTGAGATAAATCAACACTGGCTACGTTTTTGTCTATGCCTCCGACTGGACCACCATCTGCAAATTTACTGACTCCAACCAGTCCACCAGAAGCAAAACGGGCAACGCCCGTCTGGTTCATCTTGTTGAGATTACCATAACCAATACTTTGGGCAGAAGATTTATTGATAACGTATTCGCCCGGTGTAAGAAGAGATGGTACACTATCTGTGCCCCATACGCTACCACCCTTGTTTCTTTTCTTTGCTTCGTTTTGTTGTGCGGCTCTAGCGGCTCTAGCCTCTTTATCTTTCTTGGTGCCGGTCTCCATCTCCTCGACACCTTGAGCCTTCAGCTCATTTACGATCTGCTTGACAATTTTGCCTTTCATGTTGGCACTACCCGCAGCTTCGTAACTAGATTTCGCATCTACCCACGCACTTGGCATGTTAGACCAATTATCTTTTAACGACCCCTTTAATCCGCCGGGAAAATCAAAAGGACGACCGGGATCAAGTGCGTCATCAAATGTCCCCTTGTTATTCATGGCAAGTAATGCGGCCTCAAAAAGATCGCCACGGATAGCTGGACGTACCGTCTTAATAAAGTTCTGTTTGGAGCCTTCGTCTATCGTAGAAGCACCCGTTCCCAAGTCTGATGCTAGTGCGGCTGTTGCTGCATCTGTACCAGATACTAGACCGTCATTGAGTGCCTGCTGGAAGTTTTTTGAAGTCGATTCACTCAAGCCCTGACGGATAATAGAGAAATCCGTAGACTTGTAAAGTTGAGATACTGGGCTTGCACCCTTTTTAAGATTTTTAAAGGCTGGAAACTTTTTGTTGATTTCGTCAACGGTAACCTTAGCGGTATCATCTGGTTGAGCTGTATCAGCATCTAAAATAGCGGCTCCCACCTTTTTGGCTTTAGCAATACCACCCTCAGCAAACTTCTGGATAATACCCCCAAACATCTTTTGTCGCTCTCGTCCCAGAGAAAGCTGTGCCCCTTTGATGTTTCCGGCCCCCTTGCCCCCGCCTTCCTCTAGCTGTTTTGCGGCTTTTTTGTCGAGATCAACCTTAGTCTTATCCCTGAGTACCTTCAAGCTACCCAAGTCAACAGTGTTTTTTTGATCTGTTAGCTGAGTGTTGGTCAGCTTGGGAACAACATTTCTGTCTACGGAACTTAGAGGATTGACCGCAGCCCCTAGCATCTTATTGTTAAGATTAGACTCATCAAGACCCTCCCTTAAGCTCTTGATTTCGGTGACTTGAGATCCCACCATTCCGTCAATTCTAGAATTGCCACCAGTGAGCTTGACTCGACCTAGCCCCTCTAAGACTCTCTCGAAAGCCAGACCTCTTGCCTGATCGTTAAGTGATGCAGCAGCTTGTGTGTACTCCTTCCATGCTGGAACACCCTCTAGCTTCTTAGGGGAGACTTTATGTAATTCAACATTTTCGACATCCAGATCGTATGCAAAATCATCGTTTTCGTTAAACTTTGTGGCACCACGTCTGCCCGCTGGGGAGTTTTGAAACGTCTGCCCCTTTTTCTTGAAAAAGGTCTGGTCCGCGAATGAAACATAGGGCTTACCCTCCTTGTGGCTAGCAACCCCGCCGCCCGCATATCTGTTCATTGACGACAACTGATCCTCACCAAGTTTTCGAGCACTGCTCTTTTTGATGACGAATTCACCGGGGGTCAACATTGCGGGAACGGTATCTCGATTCCCTGTGCCCGGAACCCATCCGCCACTAGCGAACTTGGAGACAACTCCACCAAACTGCTTTCCGCCACCACCACCACCAAACAGGCCAGCTAGACCGGGAGCAAGAGACCTACCTATTTTGATTGCGGCCAAGGTGGTAAGCATGGGAAGGATCGGCTCCAAAGCAGCGGCAAACTTCAGGAAGGCTTCCGCAAGCTGAAGAACTGTTCCGGCTAACGATCTAAAGGTTTCGCTGTCAGCAAATTTACGCATCAGAGCATCGAACTGCTCCCGAACCTTCTGGAACTGGACGGCCAGAGATTGTTGGGCAATTCGAGCGTCTTTTGCGGTATCGCCCGCAGAGCTGTTCGCAACTGACAATGCCTGTTCAGCAACAGCGTACTGCTTGATCAGTGGGATAACCTTACCAATCTGACGGAACCCACCGAGCTGTTCTACGATCTCGTTGAATCTAACGTCCTTTGGATCTAGGCCAGCTAGACCGTTAGCCAAAGCTTCAATAGCCTTGAGCGGGCCAATGAACTTACCGTTAACGTCTGATAAAGAAATACCAAGCTGGTCAAGAGCCTCAAGAGTTTCTTTACGTTGTAATCTCGTAAAGATGGTTCTGAAACCCGTGGCAATCGTCTCAGCAGACTCACGGGTTGTTTGTCTAACCGATGTGAACAAAGCAATAAGCTCGTTTAAACTTCCGCCAGCGGCCTCAAACACGCCACCGGTACGCCTAACTGCCGTGATTAAGTCTTTTGACTCAACGGCGAACGTTTTGGAGACTTTGTTAATTGCATCTAAAGCTTGCTCAAGGAATTGTATGTCTTGACCAGTTTTGGCTGCTTCCCTACCGAACTGGTTAAGAATGGCAATGGCACCTTCTGTGGTATCGATAATGTTATCGAAACTGGGTGCCAAGGTTGTGTTAGCCAACACTTCCATTGCCTGCTTGGTCTTGAGGGCACTTAAACCAGCCTGAGCCAGAATTCTAGAAGTCTCCAACAGACTTTGATTTGCAACCCCAAGAGAAGTAGAAAGTCGAGTAACTTCCTTACCGAGACCCTCAAGCTGAGAAACACTGTTTCCAGTAACCTGCGAGATTCGGATCATCTCTCTCTCAAACTCAACGGCTGCTCCTACGGAGTTTTTAATCGCTCTTGCCAAACCGATAAAGCTACCCGTAGCGATAGTTATGACACTAAATCTACGGGCAGCTTCGGCAATATTTCTATTGAGATTGCTCATGCTGGCAGATGAGCTTTTCGCTGTTTTTTCTACAGCTTTAAGCTGACCACTAACGGCAGACAGACTCTTCGCATCGGCTTGAATGTTAGCGTTAATGGTAACGCTGCCGAGATCTCGGTTTATCTGATTAACTACTTGGGCAGTATTGGTAGGTGCCTGCAACTGTAGTTGTGCCGTTAAATTAAATCGCTCTGCCATTGGTGCCTTCTTTTAAAAGCGTGGGGAAATAATACTACTTCCCCACTTGACCTTCCCTAAAATTAATACACAATTAAGAGGCTTCGTTATCAGTTTCTACCTTTGTAGATTTTCTCCTTCTTTTAGGCTTTTCTTCATCTGAAGCCGCCTCAGTTGTTTCAGCGGTTTCAGCGGTTTCCTCGGCCTTTTCCTCGGACTCTTCAGGCTTTTCTTCGACTTTAGCCTCGATTGGCTTGTCGTTATCATCCAAAAATGGAGACCTTTCTCCAATATCGGCCTTTTCCCATCTCGTAGTACCGTCTTCCTCGGTAATCTCAATCATTTCTTCGCCTTCACGATTCACGAAGTAACGATCTTCTTCATCCTGATTAGCACGCCCCTCTTCGGAATGATATGCGATATATCTGCCGTCTTCGGTAATAAGACGACCCTCAGAGTCAACAAGGTGCCCCTCATCATTGACCAAGCGGAGATCTTCGTTAACAAAATCAAACTCTTTCAAGAATTTGTTTTCTTCGAGCTTGTTGTCATAATTGGGGTCAAGACCGTAAATCATACCAGCCAGTTCGCCCGCAGCTTCAACAACCCACGGCTGATCTGCCGCAGCATCATAATCTTCTTGGGTTGGAAAGTATGGCTGTTTGCTATTGGGGTTCAACATACACACCCGAATCAACTCACTGAATCTAGCGTTGTCCGCTTGCCCTTCTGCCGAGTTCTGATCCAAGGCGTTTCTTTCAGCAAGAAAGTCTCTAAAGTCTGCTCGCAACACCCTGAGTTCAAGGGCAACCTCTTTTGCTTCTGACAGACGAATACCGCCCCTTTTTAGGGACTCTTCCTTGCTGCTAATTTTCTTGACAAATTCATCATTTTGTCTCTGTTTTTCATCGTTCCAAATTCCCTGCTCTTCCATGTAGTCGCCAAGTTTTTGACGAAGCAACGCACCAGAATCAAGTGCTTTTCTAAAGGCTTTGTTATACTCAACCTGTGAATCTCGATAGTTCTGTGCGGTTGGAACCTTGAGTAACACCTTGAGATCATTGCCGTCCTTGTCTTTAGTTTCAATAAGTCTTTCTTTATCCGTCATGGTTTTCTCCTGAACTGGGTTTTTGGTCCTGCGTAGGCACGACCGGTAAGTTAATATAGTGCTTTTTTCTATTTACTTCGTAGTTAGCAAAATCCGCTTCTAAGTTTCTTATCTGTGTATTCCCCCTGTCTAGTATTTTTGCCCTAGCCTCCTCATAGATATCCTTTATATGTCTTTGTTCTGGGGTTAGGTCTCCTTCATCGTCTGGGTTAAACCCCCACAAAAACCCAAAACTATCCTCGATGGTAGAAAGTGCCCCTATCATCGTGGTTTGTATCTTCTTCTTGGCAGACTTGAATAGCGTCTCCCTAGAAACTTCCCGCTTTCTGTCCTCTCTTATGTTTTTTAAGTTTAAAGATTTTTGCAGAAAAGCGTTATATTCCTCTCTATTTGACATTATCTACTCCTTCCCATGCTGCTCATTTTAGTCTTGGCAGCTTGTACCCTATTCATCTGATTTTGTTGTTTCACATCATGTAACTCCTGAATCATAACCCTATCGCCGTCCGCGTCCTTGATTTGTTGGCTTCTGTTTCTAATGACGGATCTGGAAATGTCATCGTTTAGCCCGTAAATTTCTTGAGCCTGCTCTTGGTCAGACGCCATGAGGAAGATTTCGTCAGAATTCCTGATCTTCTCGTTTTTAATCATATCGTCTACTTCTCTTTTCTTTTTATCCTTCTCGTATTTTCTTTTTTGGACAATAAACCATCCGTCTAAGCAGTCGTCGTCGTCTATCGCTTTCTCGTCGGGGGAATCTGGGCTTTCGTAAACACTGTCGTACATTAGGGAAAACGACGTAAGGGCAAGCTGATTGTTGTCGAGGTCACAGGGCGGCCTGTCGAAGACATTGCCCCTTTTTTTGGACGACTGCCACATAGCTCTGAAGGGTTGTGATCTTGCTATTTTCCTAAAAGTCCCTGACGAGACTTGATTGTCGCTATAGATATCCATGACACTGGAGATGTTTATCGAGTCAAAAGCATATGGAGAGCCATCAGCAAGCTTTGTGGTACGTTCAATAATCCAACTTCTGCGTGCAAAATTAGCAACGCCATCACAGGATACGTGATCCAATTGCTTCTTCTTCCACGATATCTTGCCCATCTGCTCCTCTAGGTGTCTAATCTGTCGTTTGATTCCCGCTAGTTTCTTGCTACTATAGAAATTCTGAAAAGCCTGAACCTTTAGCTCGTCAATCTGCTCACTCATTTTCTCAGCGTTTCTGTCATCAACCGGACTCCATAAATCATTCTCTATAAGAAGTTCCACAATTTCGTCGCCTGAATAGACCCCGTCAAAGTAAGCCGTCTTATAATAGTCATCATATATGTCGAAAGACTCTTCGACCACGTCCTTATTGGGTTCGTGTATAAATAAAACAAGATCGCCCAGCCGGAGGCGTAGGCGACCTTGAATTATTCTATTCAGAACTTTTTCGTAGTAGATGTCATCCAAAATCCTAATCCCAGTTTAATAGATATCTATTAACTACCACCATTAACCGTAAGTGAGTTAAAGTTACTGTATGAGTAAGAAACCGTAGCATTTCCACCACCGGTATCCCCACCGGAATAAGAAACAGACGACAGCTTGTTCTTGGTTCCCAAGTTGAGAACAGTACCAGCAGTATCCTGAATGATAATAGATTCATTACTCAGGTTAGTACCGTCACCAGACACGGTTTGAAGATCACCAGAGGTGGCGATAACTTCAAACTCACAGGTAACTTCGATTGGGAACGTTGCATATCTTGTATACGGGCTAAATCGACCCAGTTCCAAGATGTTTTCCTGACTCATGTCAGTGCTAACAGAGCAGCTCTGGAGGTGATATCCGCCACCGATTCCGGTAGCATCGTCGCCCTTTTGTTCCTTCACGATAGCTGGCAGTGTTGATCCTGCAACGTTAACATGGTTACGACGAACCACACCAGACTTCGGAACATCAGTACCGTCAAAAGCAGCAGTATGATCGGTAGATCCCCACCGTGTTGACGCCGTCGTCGAGTTGAAGGACACCGCGTTCCAAGCTCTATTGTTACCAACTAAGGTAACAGACTCGGTTGCACTACCGTCGATACTATAACTATAGGAAACAGAGGACGTATACATACCGGAGTTCCAACACACATTACGTGGCGTGCCGGTAGCATTGTCAACACCATCATCAAAAATACCCAAGTACACATCGCACTTGTTTTTCGATGCGGAGACAAGACTCGTCTTACATGCACCGTTTGACGCCAAATCGAAGATGAGCTTATTTCCGTCGATAACCTTTTCTAAGGTTACTTCGATATCGGCAACATCTTCGACGTTTTCGTAAATTTCTAGCTGCCCCATTTCAAAGACCTGATCCAAAGTAAAGTTAGAACTCATTCCAACACTCTGGAGACCTTTGACCACGCCAGTAGAGGCTACATCTGTCCCCTCCTGCATGATAATAACGGCTTGGCAGGCATAGAATATTCTTTGGTTACGTGCCATTTATATTCTCCCTTGTTTTGGTCCTCTGGTAAAGACTACTAATATATACACAAAAACCATTTAAAATGGTTTAACTTCGGTGCTGCACCTAGCGGTGCCCATATACAAATCAGACGACAATTCTACGATACTTCCACCTCTGGACTGATTTATAAAGCATTTTCTTTCGCCCCAAGAGTGGTATTTTACCAAGTTGGGGTATAAACCGCTAGGAATAGCGTGTTCACGAAGCTCGTTCCGATAATTTAGGGGTGAAGCACCAGATATGGAGACTTGGGTGGGATTGAAGAGCGTCAAACTTCTATCATTTTGTTGCACAATATTATCCATGATATTTGTGCATTCCCAGTGATTTTCTGTCATAACATAAAAAACTATATCTGAGTTCACCCACTGCCCGCCCCCCAGAGCGTAGGGCTTGGTCGAAACCGCTGGAACAACTTCCACCGCCAACGCGGGTAACTGAACCCTAGTTTGTCCCAACTGCATCCATCCTCCAGAACCAGAAACTTGAAAATTCTCTTCAGTTCTAAAGGATCTCTGTTGGAGTTGTTGGAACCAAGGTATACCCTTAGCGGGAACAACCTGTAACCATTTGTGGCTGTATTCTAGGTGAACAGCACTGGTGGTCGTTATGGCAGAATCAAACACAACCCTACCGTTGGGGTAATCTATATAGAAAGGCTTGGTGACATTTCCTGTAGCGTAAAAAGTGTTATCAACAAAAACTCCTGATATCTGTATTGGTTGCTCTGTGGTTCCATCTACACCAGATTCCCATACCCAGTTTTGACGATACCCCTCCCAAACTTGACCAGCGGTGTAATTCGGAGAATCCACCACCCTCAACTTATGTCGATCCCCACCATAGATACCAGACTGCGGAATGCTAATCGTGTAAAATTGACCAGCATCCACAAATCCCCAATCGTAAAAATTGATAAAGTTGTCTAACAGAACTTCGGAAATGGTGGCGTCATTAGGCTCGCGGCCCGGTACCAATCGAAGTTTTGTGTCTGATCCTCCTACCATGTTAAAATGCCCTTCTTATGATCGATTGTATTTCAGGAAATACTCGTCCTATGGCCCTTGTGATAAAGTTATCGTCCGCTGTCCCAGAAAAGCTGCTAGGCACCTTGTAGGGAGCGAAATTGGGAGACATCCTACCGCCCCCTGATCTACCATGCGGCCCAAACTCAACACCAAAATCAGCAATAATGACGGAATCGCCAACAGTCAATAGCCAACGTAACCAAGGTATACTTCCTCCGTTTATTGGTTGTTCGGCTGACGAAAGACTCAAGAGGTTAGCAAAGCTCTTGGGTTGCACAACCAAGGTAACACCACCATTCAAGTTTCGGTCAACTGGATCAACCACCACATCCAGACTGCCAACTATTGCAGAAACAATCTCGGAAGACGGGTCAGCCTCTAGACCGAACTCGGCTCTCAGAGAGCCACTACTCACAGAAGACATTTCGGGACTGCTCAAAAGGGCCGCCTCGATGACGGGGGAAACTGCGGATTTTATTTTGCGGGCCGCTGCTTGCAGCTTTTTGTTAAGCGGACGAGCCAAGGCTACGTTTATTCTTTTTTGAATAACCGCATTAGATTCCGTTATGTTTAGTGATGTCTTAGCCATTCATTCTATTCCAAAAAGTAACCGCGTATTTCGTAGGATTTTGTTTAAAGCCCTGTGGATGCGAGGCACCAGACCGCTCGTATCTGGCATTTGGGTCATAATTCTCTATACCATTATACTGCGGTATCATATACTTGCACTTTTCTATTTTTGGAAGATCCGTCATATCGCACACTGTCTGGATCGATCCATCCGGTATATTGATAGGAACGCCAATCTGAACCCAAGATTTTCTGTCATAATAGATCCTGAGATTGACTTCCTCGGTTGCTTCCACCGCTTTGTATCCCTTGCCGTTGCAGTACGGACACGGCATACCTCTTTCAAAGGGGTATGGCCCACCGGCTCTGTAGATACTAACAGAACGCGAGCGTGTACCCATAGTGTCTAGGTAGCAGTTCGGACACTGCTCCTTCTTTTCTGGATAAACCAGAGTGGCTGGTCTAACAAACAACGCAACAGCGTCGTTGTAAATGTTAAACACCCCGCTAGGGATACTTAGTGCCATTATACAATCCTATAGGTAAGATGACCATTGACATTTCCGGCAGTGTTGGTCAACTTGAGAGCTTCGCCCGGATTTGTGAACAGTGTTGTGTCTCCAATGTTGGACGAAATACCGCCATTGGAACTAATCGTCATGCCACCAGACAAAGCGTTGCCGTCAGACTGCCAAGTAACCGTAGTAGCCGCATCGGTAATGATTGTGTAACTCAATACCTCGACAGACCGGTTTGGCACTGCGGCAACAAGTGTACCGGTAGTCGCACCAACACTAACTGAAAGGGTTAACGCATCGTTGTGGAATTTAGCCGCATCTCCGGGAAGAGCCATTGTATCTTGATTGATTCCACCACTAACTAGCTGACTTTTGGAGAACGTTCCTGTACCATCCCCTACGTAGCCACCCCCCTCATTGAAACCACTACCTGATTTAATTTTTGCTGTAACAGCCATTTCTATTCTCTCCTAAATAAAATGTGTGCGATTAATAGTATCCACCGTTGTTGTTGTAACTGACACCCCAGCTTGCTGGGCTGTAAGGTCCAAGTATAGCAACCCCAGCGGGTGTGCCGTCTCCACTACCTTTCTCGTAGTTGTACTTTCTCAGTAGCTCGTCATATTTTTCACAGAAATCTTTATACATAACCCCTAAGCTTTGACTAACGCCCCTAAGATCAATTGAAGAAGGGCCGTCCTTGATAGAGATAGCGTTGTTGGATTCTGTTTTGACCTCACTTCCAAGCAGGATGCAGGCACTCTTGTAAATAGTTAGCACATTGAAGTCTGTGTCATTTTGTGTTATTGGATCGGGGCTAATAGTTAAGGCGTTAACGTCGATAGTATAGTTATTGTTAAAAGGTGCGTCGTTATTGACATTATATGCACCAATGGATAACACCTGCTGTAATCTGGTGTCTGTGTATTTTGTTGAGTCTAGGTCGCCTATCAGCGTTCTTAGCATCAAGACTAAATCTGTCGTCCAAGCCATATTATTCCCCTATAAAAGACACCCTACAGATTTTTATAAACGGTAAAGGTGTGAACATCGCTATTGTATATATTAGTGGCGAAGGTTACTTTGCCTTGAATTTTCCAAGTACCGGCGGTGTCTATGTCCCCAGATACGGTCACATACTTGACTTTTCCGTCTGTTCCATCTGAAACAAGTGTCGCGGTTTTTGTGACCGCTGTGTCGTCTGGACCCATAAGCAGTACTTCTACAGCAGAGGCAGAACTGACATCAACAATCGAACCATCATCCTTGAAAGTTAGCTGGAAAGTGGTGCCAACGTCGTTGACATGTATTTCATTTGCTGCCATAATTTTATCCTACGAATTCTCTAAGGGTTTCTATGTTTGTCTCGTAAGGCGTCGAAGTATCTATATTGGCTGTAAAGCCCGACAACGTATTGATGTTTGCGGTTTTTTCGTATGATCTGCTGATATTTGCAGTATATTCAGCATCCCTATTAATATACACAATAAACTCTGCCACATCTGGAAATTGATTGATTTTTCCTATAGCTGCCAAAGAGGCTGACGCGGATAATGACGCGACTCCGTTTACCTGTCCTCCAGTCACGGCGGCGGCTGTCAGGGTTGCTGTAGCGGACAACGACGAGGCGGTGCCTCTTACACGTTTTGCTGAAGCTGATAGTGTTGCAGAGGCGTTTAGGGCTGAACTTCCCAGTTTCTTTACCGTCCCAGAAACAGATATTTGGGCGGTTGCCGAGATGGAAGCCGCTCCAAAGCGTTTTCTTGAGCCGCTGGTCGACATTGTCGCGGTGCCGGAAATGGAGGCTGCTCCAAAGCGTTTTCGTGTTGCGGTGGTAGTGACAGTAGCGGTAGCCGAGAAAGAAGATGCTCCAAATCTTTTTCGCATACCTGCGGCTGATACCGTCGCGGTGGCCGATAAAGAGATCGCTGCAAAACGTTTTCTTGCTCCAGTGGTGGATACAGTGGCGGTCGCACTCAAAGACGTAGCGGCAAATTGTCTACGCAACGCGACAGCAGTAACCGTAGCTGTTGCGGTCAAGCTAGCTACGCCGTTGACTTCGCCTCCTGTGCCTCCAGAGGCGTTTAAGGTGGCAGTTCCTTCTAAAGAAGCGTCTCCAAATCTTTTTCTAGTCGCCACAGAAGTAACTGCGGCTGTGGCTGAAACAGAAGTGGCTCCAAGTCGACGCCTGAAAGCGGCTGCGGAAACTGTCGCCGTGGCCGAAATGGATGTGGTCGCAAACTGTCTACGGGTCGCGGTGGAGGAAACCGTCGCGGTGGCTGAAATAGATGTAGCCCCATATCGCTTACGATACGCAGTCGTAGACATCGTAGCAGTCGCTGAAATAGACGCGGCTGCGAACCGTCTCCTAGAGGCAACACAACTGATTGAGGCTGTCGCAGTAACTGAAGTGGCCCCAAACCGTTTTCTGGTAGCAGTGACTGAAACTGTAGCTGTAACAGAAAGTGAAGAGGCACCAAATTGTCTTCGGGTTCCTACGGATGTAACTGTTGCTGTGGCCGATAAAGAGGCTGCACTGAAACGTCTTCTTGCTCCGGCAGCGGTAATTGTAGCTGTTGCCGACACAGAGGTCGCTCCAAACCTCTTTCTCATTCCGGCGGTAGTTACAGTAGCCGTGGCCGAAAGCGACGTACCTGCAAAACGCTTCCTCGTCGCAACCGAACTAACCGTCGCCGTAGCAGAAAGCGACGTGCCTGCAAAACGCTTCCTCGCCGCAACCGAACTAACCGTCGCCGTAGCAGAAAGCGACGTGGCTACAAAACGTTTTCTCGTCGCAGCCGAACTAATCGTGGCTGTAGCAGAAACGGACGTGGCTCCAAATTGCCGTCTGGTGGCGGTTGCAGAAACGGTAGCCGTAGCGGAGATGGAGGTGGCACCAAAGCGTCGTCTAAAACCAGCCGCAGAAACGGCTGCTGTGGCAGAAAGAGATGTGGCTCCAAATCGCCTTCGGGTTCCTGTAGTCGTTACAGAGGCTGTCGCCGTGATAGCGGCAGCACCATTAACCACTCCGCCGGTAGTGGGAGGAGAACCCGCATAAGGGGTGGAACTATAAGGAGCACCCGAATAAGTCATGTCAGCCCCCCTAGTCTGGTATTGCCAAAGCCGCTTTTATTGTAACATTAGGATTTGTTGCGTCAAAAGAACTGTAATCAGCAGTATAATTAGTTATAGTGTCAATATCGGTTTCCGCGTCTATCGCATCCCCATATACAATAGTCTGTGCCACAACGGTTTTTACCCACGCCAAAAGCTGATTGATATATGCGGCTCTGTTCGTAAGACCATCATTTCTAGCCTCTTCGGCTAAAGCAATGAATAGCTCGCGTCTAAAAGAGGGATAAGATAATTCTATATAGCTGTTCGCCTCCTCGGCAACCTCGTCTTTTTTTGTCTCTCGGAGAGGCTCAAGAACATATGCCTCTAGATCAGAATTATAAGCCGTTAAAGCGTTGTCAAGTTCCACCTGAAAAACACCCTCAACGTATAACCATCCACCACTGTAGTAGAACCCGCTCCCCCCTCCCGCTAGTTCGACTATTTTGGGCAGGTTGTTTTCTGGGGAAATCTCCACACTAGAAATAAGCTTGATTACTTTAGCACTGGCAGTAAGGCTGGATTGAGCATATAAGTTCATTATCTAACCTCCTGTACAAAGAGGTACGCATATGAGTAGTCCGCAGTTGCGGAGTCGGTATTTCTCGCACTACCGTGATTGTGGTAGGCTCTCGCAATGACATAATCATCAACATCTAAGTCTAATAATGTCGACATGTGAACGGCGGGCTTGTCGGAATGTGACGGTCTAGCTGTCACGGTTCCTCTGTTGTGATTGGTTCCCGCACTATCGTCATGGTACTGCACGTCTGCCGCTATATATTTATTCTCACTAGTCATTGACTGCATTCTCAGATGGCAACCACACAGATATTTACCTTTTCTCGTAATTTTTATATAGTTATTAGTGAGGTCTGCCGTACACCCCTGTGAATACAAGGTGTGAGTCATGTCGATTGTAGTGGTTGTCACATTGGCAATAGACTGTGTTGTACGCTGTTCTATTTGAGCCGAATGTGGAGTCAAGTTTTTATTGACCGTTACCCACTGATATGCATAGCTAGATATTCTCGAACACATAAGTTCATAGCTATCGCCCTGAAGGTGTAGCTTCAGGGTGTTTGTGCCACCAGAAGCGTCCTCGTCTTCAAAATCGCTACCCCCACTGCTACTGATGGTTACTATATTGGTGTCGTCGGTAACCTTTTTAATGAGGACTTTCAGACCTAAATAACCGGCTGCTGCCGTTGGCATCGTAACAGTAAAGGCACTAGTGGAGTCACACAATATCGTGCTATCTTCTTGAGTAACTGTGTAGGTGCCAGTTTTGATCTGTGTGTCCGCGATTGAAGTTTGAGAAGGAGAGCCACAAAAAACATTATGCGTTCCACTGGAAAGGGTGATTGCACTTGTATTTCCCGAACTATTGGATATAATCTTATCTCTAGACAGGGTGTCGGGGCTAGCATCTGTGACCTTGCCTATACCAACTTCCCAAGCGTTATTGGCATCCTCTATGACATAGTACGTCATATTGCCATTACCAATGCCAGCTACAAAGGTCTGATATCCGGTTGCCGCACCAGCTAGATTGATTGTGCCAGTACCAGTGCTTGTGGTGGTCTCTTTTACCCTATCATTTACACGAAAATCTTCTGTCGCACTGGGAACTGCTGGGGCCGCAAAATACGCCTGAGAAACATAAACCGATTCGTCCATAGTGCCAGCATCACGAGTGAAACGGAGCTGGAGATCGGTGTAGTCCGTTATGTTGCCCGATTGGGTCGAGTTCAGAACCAGAGAATCGTCTGCAAAAGATCCACCGGTTGTGACAGTCTTGGTAGCAATTATGGTGCCCGAACCGGGTGTGCCGCAATTCGCACCCTGCACCAAGGCCACAGTGAGATCAAGGTAGCCCATTCCGCTACCCTGATCCCCCTTGAATCTAAAATATACTATGTGACTAGAGGCCGATGCACCGGGATCGGTAATGTTATTGTCTAGATGGAGCGTCAATTCATCCGAAGACATGCTGCCATCTTCTTCGGACCACACGTAGTTGCTATCGGCACCACTACTCAACGGTTGGGTGTCGCTAATATCTGCATTTAACGCACCGGTGCCACCACCGGGGTTCGTCCAGCTACCATCGTTGCAATCGCTGTTCGTATATGAGTACTGAGTCATTACCCGCTCTCCTAGTTACTAGGCAAAGGTAATGTCCAAGTCACCAGCAGCGATAACAAACTGGTCGCCGTTTTCGATAATCTTAGGTGTTGTTAATGCCCCATAGAGAATAACGTCACCAGCGGTCGATGCGTTAGACAAAAATAACCCGCTAACATAGCCCCAGTCGCCTGTTGCTGTGGTAAAGCTGATATCGTTTTCGTTGTCTGTTAAACCGTTAGTACTACCGGCACTCCAGTTTGAGTTTCCTTTTACACTGACTCTAGCGTATGAATCGCCGCCGATAGTAAGTTCACCCGTGATGGTTCCAGCCTCTAAGTCCGCAGCACTGTAGGCCCCAACTAAAGCAACATAGACATTAGACGGGGCAGACCAAGCGGTATCTCTCAAAATATGATCAATAAGCTTGTTTTCCATGTAATTTGACATTGCAGTCATGCTTCTGTACTCCTATAATTTTGTTCATGAACACGAATATATGTCTTCGTATTGTTATATACACAAAAGTAAGAAAAAAAGCCGCCCCATTACGAAGCGGCTTTTTCCCTTGTTAGGATTATTACTCCCGTTCTTAGAACGAGCCAGCAATAATGCGTCGGTTGTCAAGAACACCAAAGCCCAGCTCGGCCCATCCATAGTAGCCTTGTCGCTGGTGGCGATGAAGAGCTTCGTCTTCAAAGATCTCAACGTCCTTCTTGACAGGCATGACAAAACTGTCGTTTGCACCCTGATCAAGACCAATAACAAGCTCAACATCACTGCTCTCAAGAGAGCCGCCGAGGTCACTGGTGAAGTACGTCTGATATTCTTGGCTGTCGCCAAATTCAAAGATGTCGTGAAGATTGACACCAAAGACTCTGGTGAGAGGACCGCCATCATCGGTAGCGACATAGATCTCACGTCGCGACACTTCATCCAACTGGTCAATACCCCAGTTGCGAATATCTTCGATAGCTTCTGGGGACATGTAAAGGTCCGTCAAGCGACCCGGAGCAGTAACACTGTTACCACCGCCGTTTCGACGCATAACGGTCTTCATGAGGCTGACCAGCCGCTTAGTGAACTGACCAGCAGCGGCATCTGCATCGTAGACCAAGATATTACGGTCAACAGCAGCGGCCAGAAGGGTATGCCAACCGTCGTCGTTGATTTTCTTCACAAAGGAAGATTCAAGAACCTGCATGGCTCTTGCAACAACATTCCAGTTAGCCTCACGAGCATACTTAAGCAGGAAGTCAATCGCACTTGTGATGCCGTAAGTATTGATCATCACGTAGTCACCTTCGACATGTCGTTCTGGAATACGACCGTTGCCGGGATTGGTGAATGCGACGTGATCAATTTCAGTTCCCGGAGCCAAAAGGTCCAACGGGAATTCGGGGGTTGCACCCGGTTCAAGAGGCATAGCCTCAAAAATACCACCAACGATATCGCCAAACACAACACCTTTCCGCAGGGGAAGTTCGAGTGCCTTGGCGATCTCTCGCTGGGCTTGAATAGCAACAGATTTATCGGAATCGCCTGATCGCTTAAGCAATTCGATAAATTCAGGGCTAGGTCTATCTTTTACTGACATTATCTCTTCTCCTTTAATTGAGGTTAATTAGTCGCGTCGGCGTCATTGGTATTAGGAAGATCGATAAAGACCTTGGCATAACCATTCTGGTCTTCACCGGAAATAAAACGCCCAACAATGAGGTTTTCAGCTTTTCCGCCGTCAACTCCAGCGTTGTAAGTCGCCGTAGCGATATTACCGGAGTGGCCTAAGTAAGCCAAGCCACCAGCAGCGGCAGTGCCGTCGATACTGTTGGTAACAACCCAACCCTTAGTGAGAAGAGTAACCTTGCCACCCTTCTGAACTTCGTCTTTATGTTGGTTCAGGTGCTGACGAGTCAAGTCAATATCGACCATGTCGTTCAACAACAAACCCATCGGGACTTTACCCGAAGGAGCAGCAGAATAAACTACGAGAGCAGCACCGTTGTCCATAGACGCACCGGAGCCTCCCGCACTCAGAGCCGCAACTCCGCCTCGCGTGGCAGCTTCATTCATAAAGAATGAAATGTCCGTTTGAAGCGTACTTCTATCTGATTTAAGAGCCATTATGAAATCTCCTTGTTTTTTAAGTTACTTGTTGTCATTAGAATGTTGTAAAACTGACCCAAGCCACTCGCTGGCAACTGCACGGAGACTTTCTGCTGGATCATCTTCGCCCATCGCCTCAGCAATAGCAACTTCTTCCGTTTCCTCGGCTTCAGCCAAGGCTTCCTCGCCAGCTTCAGCTTCAGCTTCGTCTTGCTCTTCGTCAAGCTCTTCGGCCTTGGCATCGGGAGCCACGTCTTCTTCTTCTTCGTCCTTTTTCTTTTTGTCGAAGGGGTTTTCTTTCTCGCCCCGCTTCTTCATTGCCGCAACAAGCTTATCGAACGTTGCGTCATCTACAGAACTAAACTCCTCGACAGTCGCCGTGGCTTCCTCTGCGTCATAGCCAATCTCTTCGAGCTGTGCTTGACGCTTCATAACGGCTTCCTTCTTGTACATAGCAGTAAGCTCTTCGTCCTTACCGGCGAGAGCCTCTTCCTTTGCAGCAAGAGATTCGTCTCTTGTAGCAACGGTTTCAACCAAAGTCTTGTTGGCTTCTGCTTGCTCGGCAATCTTTTCAGCCTGCTCTGCAATAGTTGCCTCAAGTTCTTTGATCTCTGTGTCGAACTTAGCGTGTTGCTCGGCAACCACCTTGTCCTTCAGAGCATCGCTAGCAGCTTTGGCTTCCGCTAACTCTTTTTGCAGATCTGCGACCTGCTTTTCATAACTTTCAGACATATCATTCTCCTTAGATGAAGATAAAGTTAAAATCTGTGCTTGTGATTCATCAAAAAAATCATTTCCTTCCAAAATTACACTTCGTGGGTTAGCGGGTTTTGAAACCAAGCCTTTACCAGAGAACGATAAGTTTCTTAACAATCGCCCCACTTTGTAATCTTCGTAAATTCCGTCTCCTCCGTAGGATCTTAAGTGTTTCGTTAAAAAGGCTGATGCTTCGTTTCTCTTAACTACCTTGGTTTCTCCGTTTTCTTTGGCTAAAGCATAGTCAAAGTCTGGGAACAAGCATTCCATAGAAACAAACCATTTACCCCCCTCTATTTCCGCTACTATGTTATGCATCCTTTCTCTTTGTTCAACGTCCGACCACTCGGTGTAAATAACAGCGGAGGTTAAAATGTTAAACCGATCTGGAATATCGTTATCTTCTTGAAGAAGATTGCCATCGAAATCAACAACCTCGTTGGCTGTTATGTGTCCGATGATATCCTTTTCGTCATGCATAAAGTTAAATGGCTTATCTTCCGGCGTGTTTCGTGCCCCCCACAATTCTTTTGGATCAAAAACGTCATCGTTTTTATTCCAGCCTGTACTCACTAATATGGACTTAATATAATACAGATCAAACTGATCTTGATTCTCAGCAATAGCTAATTCTTCGCCATCTTTACTAGAGGCTAAGACTTCTTTAAGTTTATCAACAGCTTCTTTGTTGGGTTTGTAAGTCTCCGCAACAGCACAACACGCAATGGTGTTGTTGCCTGCTAGAGCCTCAGCAAGACCGTCATTAATTTCATGTTGATATATTTTCATATTACATACCCCTCCAACGGATAATACACAAAAAAGCAAATAGAAGGATAAAACTTACCCAAAACAGGATATTTCGGCATAGACAGAAGCGTAAATATGTCTTAATTCAGACGTATTGGGTTTTCTTTTGTTGATAGATAAAAAGCCACCAACCCTATCCTTTACCACAGAATTAAATGTTTTGCTGGGTTTAGTTCCCTGTTCAACAATTTGTTTAACCAGATCTGGTGTAACCTCAACGAACGGTTTCATTCCGGTTAAGATACAGAGCTTCAGGTATTCCAGTTCGTCAACCTCTCCCTTACTTAAGGCTCTAGCGTCTTTCTTCTTAAAATGAGAACAGGCTATCGGCGTCATGACATCGGATATCTTTGTCTGTGCCTGTATCGCCCATAACGTCGCGGTTGTTGGGTCTCCGCTGCGTGGAAGAACACGCTTTTTCTTTCTTTCTTTTTCATCCTTAGAGAATGGTGGTCGACCATTATCATTCACTGGCTCGGGACGATTGTTGTCTTTCTCATCAACAGGTGCCTCTTGTACCACAGGCTCCTCTATCTCTTTGTAAGGAATGTCAATCTGGTCAAAGTATTCCTCAGTGTCAACAACATCCTTAGTAACACCGATCTTAACCATATCCTCTTTATGTTGAGGATTATGGTATGGACCGGCCTTTCTCGGTGCCGAGGTATCATTCTTTCTTTCTCGACCCTCCCTACGAACACGAACTCTTTCGATACCGGGAATTTCTCGGAATCTTTCAAGGAGAGTCTCTTGAGATATAATATCCCTGTCCGCAAGCTGGATAAGAAGATTCTTTTGGGCGGCCTCGTCAGACAACACAATAGAATCAAAATGAATCTCGGCGGGGAATCTAAAGCCCATCGCCTTTCTCACATACTCTATCTCTTGACGCCAGAATTGTGAAAGCACCTCTCTGCCGTATTCAAGCCTTTCTATCAGAGTCTTGAGAGAGACGTAATTATTTGTATAGCCGCCACTAGCCCCCGCTGTGCCAGTGAGTGTGGGAGGAATGCCTAAACCAGCATAAATGCTCGTCAAAACGGGTTGGTACTTCTCAGAGCCTAAGAACCTATAGACTTGAGACTGGCTTTCTGTGAAGTTAAGTTCTGGTCCCCACACCAAGTCCATAGTACCTCCCCCGACGTTGCTTGCCAAGATGTCTCTGACCTTGTTTAAGCCCGCCTTGGTCGGCACAATCTTTTGATCAAAGTCGCCAAGCGTCCATAGTCTCACGCTAGAGATCGCCCCGTCTAAAGCCGCCAGATCCGCAAGTTTCATTTTTTCCAACATGTTTATGTCGTCAAGTATGGCGTATATCATCGGGTTGGCCCAGAGGAGCCAGTCGTCTTTTTTGTAGTGATAAAAGAAGGTGCTGTCGGGATCTAAGGGAATCTTACGATCACCGGCGTTGATTCTTTTCTGAAGGTCTCTAGGCAGTGTTTTAAAAGCGTTTTGATTGTTGGTGGAAGTCCTTAACAACGACTGGTAGGTGTGCTTGGAAATATTCAGGTAAAACTCAGGCTTTCCAAGGGCCAACATTCCATGATCCACAACGTCTATCGCAACAGGATTCAAAAAGTCATACACCCACGGCACTTCTCTCTTTTTGACCTTCATCTTTTGAATAAGAATGTCTGCACCAGCGGCACGCCTAAGTTCCGCTTCCTTGTTTTTATCTAGCTTGGCCGTTCGTCTTTTTACAACAACATTACCGGTTCTGTATAGATAGTTTAAAAATCTTTCAGACCTATCTACACCATTGACCTGACTAAACCACTTGCGATAAAATTTTTCTATCGTTTTATTGGGGTGTACAAGAACAAGTCCCTGACTAGCAAAATCACTCATTAGATCAACAACATTTCGGATGATACCAACCGTGTCGTAGGCGTTCATACACATTCCCATAATGCGTTTTTGCTTAGTGGGAACAGCCTCACCGGGACGAAAGGAATCATAGTCAGAACGGTTGAAACCGGGACGCACTGATCTGTTTGTTTCAACGTCTATATAGGTTTGTCGTCTAGATCCATAGTGAGCCTCAGAACGATAGACTGCACCATCGTAGCCCTCTAGAGTGTTTGCGTCGTAAACTTTACCCTTCTCTGCGTCACTAGCCCAAGTCTGAAAAAGTTGTTCTGACATTTATGTTGATTCCTCTCAATAGAATTGGCAATTGTATTGTTGATCGTATTGATATACGCAATTTATGTCGAAAGCGTCCTAATCTTCTGAAGAGCCTTCTCTGCAAGGGGCTTGCTCTTGGTGCTGTAGATTTCCGCAGCTCTTTTCCCTGACATAATGGCTCTTTCGTAGTTCAAGCTGTTTCTTGTTATTCTGTTTATTTTACGAGATATAGCCTCTGGGTTATCGATATCCTCAATACAACAAAAGCTATCGAACTCTTTGTCGAGCTTATACAACGAACACGCTGGACTAAATAAAGGCGGAGTTCCGCAAAATATACTTTCTAACACAGCGTAGTTAAGAGATTCGCTAGAGGTAACTTGCAGGGTAACTTCCATAGAACTCAAAAACGACCAATACTCAGTCATGCTTTTGTGAGACGAGGGAAGGGCCACATGTCTCACATTAACTCCTAGACAGTCAAGAATTTTCTGATACTCTGTAGGAAACCCCTTCCGCACATAAAGAGTCTTGCCAGCAGACATTGCTCCGAGCGATTGGGTAGAAATATTTTTTCTCGGATCGTATGCACAAAAACACCCCGCAGAGTCCGGCACCTTCTTGCGGGGGGTGAAGTCTACTTCTTCTGAGTTAAATGTGTTGGGAAGATGGTCTGTAAATTCAAGTGGCTTGCACATCTTTTCTGACGGTACAAAAACCCCAGAAATCTTATTGTCTTCAAGTAGTTGTTTTATGTGTATGAGTTGCGAAAATTCAACCGCAAAATTATCAGCAAACTTTATGCGAGGATAAACGACTTCGTTGTTGACATCATGTCCCCACGAAAGTTCGGATTGATAAATTGTAGAATGCCAATAGGAAAAAATGGGACAGGAGCATAGCTCTATGATATCGTCATATCTACTATCCCAGCCCCCGCAAAGAACCAAGGGTTCTGAATAAGAGTTCCAAAAAGCAAGGTCTCGCCAGAAGTTCCCAAGAAATTTTTCTAGATAAATGACTTCCACATCGTCGTGATAAGATTTGAGGTTCCTCAGCGACGAAATCACACCGCCCCACTGATGTGGAACTACAAACTTGATCATTAGTATAGGTTCTCCGTCTTTTCCGTAAACCAAGCTGGACCATTGTAAAGCTTGTCGCTGGAAAACATGGATGCGTTGTGTTCTGCAAAACCACCAAAAGCATGATCCGGCATCTCCTGCTCTATCGAGGCAAGTCTGGCAGACATATTCGCCATAATCAAAGAGGAGTAGCGGTCCTTGCGTAACCTACTTTTTCGACCGGCCCCCGTTTTGACTTCGGGGGTATCCCACTTTTCTCTACCCGTCGTTGTCTGTGTCATGATAATCATTGATAGCTCGTCTTTAAGCTCTTCTATCTCCATAACACAGTCTTCAAGTGTGTCGTAATTTCGCCCACCAGCCTTGTCTGCCTCTAATGCTATACCGAGACTCGCGGAGTCGAAGTACGGAAACAAAACAATTTTGTCTTCAAAGTCTTTTCTTAGTCCATGATTTGCTTCCGCCAGCCAATCTGCTCTGGCAAACTGACACATCCTCAACATATGTAGTCCAGCGTGATCGTCGGTATCTTTAGGCTTATCTTCGATAACCGGCCATATGGGCAGCTCTCCTTCGCCTATTTTGTCTTTGTCGTGAAGAGCCTCCATAACGGCGATACCACCACCCTGAGCGTCCATCGCAATCTCCACACACGGGAACACTTTCATCAATTGACGAATCTTCTTGGCACAATAAGAGTAGAAATCGTCTTCGTCAACAAGTTTAGACTTGAGCTTGTCTTTATGCTGCTGTCTTGTAGTCGTCCAACAGTGAACCACCTTGCGATGATCGGAATTAACCTCTAGAACCACTATGCTGAAGTTGTCTACTTCAGAAGCTGGATCAACGCCAAACACATATCTCTTCTGTGTCTCACCATGCAAAGAAGCCTCAAACCACACCTCGCCAGAGGGTAGCACAACGGGGGAAGTGGGAGATGTCGTGCAAGACTCCAGCAGGCTTCTCTTAAAAAACCCCTGACTGTCCGTTGTAAAGATTGCTCCGTATTCCATATTATATATACCAGAATGTACTGTAGCCTTAGCTCGTGCCACCTGACCACTATCCATAAAGCCATCCGGCAGCTTTTCCACGGGCATTCGTATTACAGAGTATTCTCTCCAGTCAAAATCAGATGGGACAGAGCCGCCAAAAACTTCTTGTAATTTGATTTTATTTCCACCACTGGAGACAATCGCGTGATACCTCTTCCAGTATTCAGCGAAGTGATTAAAGTCATAATAAGCCGTTCCAGAAAGAATAATTTGGTTTGACTTATCCATAGTATTTTCTTCGTTGGATTTGCTAACGGGTATTCCGAGTTCCTCAGCACGTTTTTCTTTAGCCTTTTGTTTGACCTTTTCAATGGGAGAGGCGGCGACGGCAGCGAAACCAGCGACAACGTTTTCAAAAATGTCTCTGGGTATAGAGGCAAATTCGTCGGCAATAATGTCGTTGGCTCTCTGGCCTCTGATCTTACTGCCGTCACCGAGTGGCAGACAAGTGATACGACTTTGACCAATATGCATCACACATCTGTCCACATCTCTCCTCGGCCCGCTGTTCGTTGCACATAAGTCTCTAAGCACAGGAGCATTTTTCCAAATGGTGTCCATGTACTCAAAGAGGACTTTTGATTGTCGAAAAGCGGCACCAACAATGATGATTTGTCGTCGTGGCATGAATAGTGCCCGTAGAAGAGGGTACACTGAAAGCATGAAGGACTTACCCATACCACGACTACCGATGAGCATCGGAAATTTTCTATTCCACAGCTCGTGTAGCAATAAAGATTGAAATGGAGAAAGTTCTATATTAAGTATGTACTTACAGGCGAACGAGAAGTATTCGGGACGCATTAGTAGCCACGCCAGCCTTTTTAGGAGAGCTTCGTTGTCAGAGTCTTGCATCACAAAATCCATAGGATTAAATAGCGACGACTCATCTACCTCTATGCCTAGCCAAGCATCCTCAAGGGCTTGATTCCGTTTTTCCATCAAAACCTTCCGTAATTATCTGCTTAATTTTTTTATTTCGTGGGTCATCTAAAAATCCTATCCAAGCCGTAGCTAGACGGGCCACTGTGTTTTCTTCATCGCACCCCGCAAGATAGCAAAGTGCCCACATGGCATGTAGAATCTCGTGATATAACGTGTCTCTTACAAGGGACTCGTGGACACCGCAGTATATCCGAATTCTTTTTTGCTCATTGCAACAGTCTCCATAGGCTTCTCTTTCTTTGTATAAGGACTCTGACATAGACTCTATGACGTAACGGTGCCCTAGTACATAGACATCAGAAGGCAGACTTATTTTCTTTGCTTTTGACTTCGGTTGTTTGGATTGTGTCATCTTTGTCTCTCGTATAAAAGAGTTCGTTCAGCCTCTTGAATATACTATTGCATACCAAAAACGCATTATTCTTGTCCCCGCAAAATATAATCTTTGTATCGTACCAAATTTGAAACTCCATTAAACACTTTAATAGATACTTTCCAGTGACACGGACTTTTGACCTCGCCTTGTGGGGAACTCTAGAACCCTCTGGATACTTGAGTATGTCCTCCATATCGAACTCGCATATGAGGAAGGAAAACTGGAAGTCCTTCATCCTCTCCATCTCTTCTTGAAACGGCTTCTTCTTTCTCCCAAGGTTCATAGCGATTTCCGAAACGGAAGCCTTCCTCTCCACACATACAACCTCTTCAAACCCCTTGAGGGTATAATCTCCGGTATGAAGCGTATCTATCTCCATCCCGTCGCACTTGTCGTATGGAGAGAAAAACCATCCGTCTTGCTCTCGCGTGTCCTTTATGACCTTATAGTTATTCACATGCTAGCCAATCGGATTAGCGTCATCATCGCTGTCTTCGTCCACAACATCAGGCTCAACCGCATCGTCAATCGGTGCTGGCTCTGGGGCTGGCTCTGGGGGTGCGGGAACTGGCTCTGGGGGCGGCGGTGCTGGAACACCGGCCCTAACGAGCGTGATGATATCGTCCTTGAGGGTCGCTGTAATATCTGGATGCTGATCTCGATAAACCCCTCTGTTGGAGTAGAGATAGTTAAAAGGCCCTACCCACTCCCCTTCACACGCAAGATCGACTCGCTCACCGGGTTTAAGGTTGGCGATTGCCTCGTCTAAAATATCATACCAGTCGCGTTCTGGTTGAGGTTGAGAATCCTCTGCTTTCCAAAAGTTCATTTCTTGTTTCTCCTTACCTTTTCTGAAAAATACGAAATATAGTGTGGTTCCTTACCCGTGACATCTGTGTGACACTGCCTGCAAAGGGTGATGCCGTTATCAACATCATACCGCAAGGTGCTAGCAGAACTCCACTTTATTATGTGATGTACATTAAGACGCACACGTTTCCCCTTCTTATTACACATTTGACACGTATGTTTGTCCCGCTTTAGGACTTCACGCCTAAACTGCTTGTAAACTGGGTCGCTGTAATCCCGCCTTGTGGACATCGCTAATCACCATTCTTTCTGCTAGTGTTTTGAAGTCTATCTTAGGTTCCCATCCTAGTTTGTTATTAGCTTTGGTGGGTACGCCCAAAAGATAGTCCACCTCTGCCGCTCTGTAAAATTTTGGATCAATAACGACCAGATTAGACCAATCGTCTACACCGACTATAGAAAACGCCGCGTCTAAAAATTCTCTTACAGATCTTGTTTCACCGGTTGCAACCACGTAATCATCTGGTTCTGATTGCTGTAGCATCATCCACATGGCTTCTACGTAATCAGCCGCGTGTCCCCAGTCTCGTCTTGCATCTAGGTTGCCCAGCCTGAGCTTTGGAAATTTTTGGTCTTGGATCAAGAGAAAGTCTGGGTCACTTGTTCGGTCAGGATCGTGTTCTCCCCCCTGCCACCAATACATAAATTCACCAATCCATTTTGTTATCTTCCTAGTGACAAACCCTTCGCCTCTTCTCTCGCTCTCGTGGTTAAACAGTATTCCACAGCTACCATGAATACCGTAGCCCTCTCTGTAATTTCTAACTAAATGGTGAGCAGCGAGCTTGGCGATACCATACGGACTCTGTGGGATAAAGGGGGTGTTTTCATCTTGATATTTTTTCAATCCCACGGTATTGGAAGTTGGCGAATCAACCACCACACAGTCCCCCTTGAGCAACATCACCTTGTCACTAAGTGTGTAGTTTTTTCCAAACATCTCGCTAGAACTGGCTTGATAAAACCTGATCTCATCTTTTCTGGGACTATATCTGATTGCCTCTAGGATATTTAGGACTCCCCCCGCAGTGATGTCCCAAGTAAGACTTGGCTGCTTGAAGCTGGTGCCGACATGAGATTGTGCGGCCAAATTGTAAACCTCGTCTGGCTTGTGTTCCTCGATAATTTTACTAATATTAAAACCATCGGTGATGTCGCCTTCTACGATTGTAAGTTTAGGCAGGATATGCTCAATACGGGACAGGGTGTTAACGCTAACCCTTCTGGTCACGCCTATAACGTCATATCCTTTATTCAGAAGCGACTCTGCTAAATAGCTCCCGTCTTGTCCCGTGACGCCGAAAATTATAGCCTTCTTCATTTTTCCTTCTCCTTGCTTCCCCTTTTTCGGAGATGGGGAATTAATTTAACGAACTGGTTGTACTTTTCCTTCTTGAGTTCCATAATCTTCTCAGATTGTTCTTGTATCCAATTGTTGTCTATTTGATCGAAGGTATCCCCAAGGTCTTGGTGTTTGCAGACCACCGAACCAAAATGACGAACGGCGTTTGCCCTCTCGTCGTGTGGAATAATGAGACTGGGAATACCAAGAGTAGAGGCGAATCCGCCCGCGTGAATCCTGAATCCGACAATCAGATCGAACTCTTTGTATACGTCAAAAAAGTCCTCGAAGTGGGATGAGTAAATAGCCTTTAATCCTCTATGCGAAGCCGAAACAAAGTCGTCATAGCTGTGACATATTGCTGGAAGATCATGCTCCTTGGCAAATTTCGTGACAGCTTCCACTAATAGTGGGTTTCGTACTCCGCAGACACTAACCGAGCCATCCTGCCAAGAAACCGCCACCTTGCGTAGCTTTCTTCTAGGCTCCAGATCTAGACAATCATTGGCAAAAAATGACGGACAGCAAACCAAGGTGCTGTCATGTATTGCCAGCTTGGCCCAGCGGTCTCTGGCAATCTTTGCCTTAGCCTTTCCGTATACTCTTTCGTTTAGGAGACCCGGAACATAAGTGCCTAGACCAGAAGCATTATACACCTGCTCCTGTGCACAAGTGTGGCCTCCAACCCCCAAGAAGGAAAAAGGAATGTCATACTCTGCTATAGCTCTGTACATATCTAAACACTCACGGTTCCACTCTGGTGTCCCCGCAAAAACTACATGGTCTATGTATTCTGTACCGAGGTCAAACCTGTAGGACTGCGGATTGCTCTCTCTATTCACATACGGATGTCTATTATAATATATAGCATTGTGATCTATATTAATCAGATTTCTTATCCCCTTGAGTATAAGCTCATCACCGGGGTTCCATCCTAGTGTTGTTCCGTATAATATATTCATTGTTGCTCGGAATTCGTCTCCGGTGTTAGAAAGGGCTGGTCGATAGCCCCGTTTTGATAAGTATGGTATTCAGACAACCGTTCTTTCTCATTTTCCATAGCGAGTCTCATTTTTTCCATATCGATACCTATCTGGGTACGAAATGATTCATCTGTGGCTATTTGTTTCACAAGTGCAGCAAAGGTTTGTTTGCTGTCCTCGATTGCTTTGATTCGTTGTTCTCTGGTGCCCTTCAGATCCTTCAGCATCGTCGCCTTACGAGCTTGGAGATCTTTGTAGTCTTTGGATAAGGTTTCCTGAGAGGCCCGCAGAACGGCTACCTGACGCTCCAGATTCATAATATAGTCAATGTCGCGTTGATCCTTGTCCACCGATTTTTCTTCTTGTACCAATCGTTCATAGGTAGCTATTTGTGTCTGGTTCTCCTGTTGGCTCTTCAAAATGCGGTTCATCAAAATTTCGAGCTTGATCGTGTCGATGATTTGCATTTCTTCTGTATGAAAAACATCGTCTTTAAACTGACTCCACATCTTTTTGAAGTGGAATTCAAACATCTCCAATTCTTCAGCAGTGAACTGACGAATCAACTCGCGGTAATATGGTCTCTCCTTGAGTTCATTGGCTACAGCGGTTTCTTTTTTCTGTTTCGCTGAGAAACCAATTTTTCTACCTATCCACTCACGGACGCTGTCTGGATCTCGGTCGAGAGTTTCAGCGATGGATTCTGGAGAAAGAACCTCGGCGTTCGCCTCGATAAACTCCATCTCTTCATTGGAGAATCTACCCTTCTTCTTCATAATCGTCTCCATTAATGATTCTCTCTATAGTTTCGATGACAATGGCCTTCCGGCCTTTGGGCAAAGGAGAGTTTGATTGAAGTTTAAGATAGTCGCGACGGAGATGAGCTGGGAGCTTTTTATCAATCAGTTCTAGGGTTTCATGTATTTGGGCGTTGCTAGTAGACTGTTCATTGGTATAAACACTATATATGGCATCAATATCTACAGGCTCAAGGAGATTTTTCTTTCTGTCCTGTATTTTTTGGGCGGCTGTGCCATAATCCAAGCGATAATAGTTATCTCGCTTAAAAGTCTTCAGGCGATTATTTATGTGCGTGTACATGAAGTTCTCTAGGGGGCGTTTCTGGTCATATTTTTCTAAACCAGCAATACCGATAAGAAAAGCTTCCTGTTGTATGTCTTCTACATCATATGAAGCAAAAACATATTTAGGGGCGAGCCGTTTTGCTATTTTCATTATAACCTCAACGGCTTCACCCTCATTAATACCTTTGGGAATTTTCATCTTCTTCTGCGGCTCTTTCTGCTCGATCCATTTGTTCCATAAGATCTAACTCGGTTGCTCTTTCATCTGGGGGAACTTTTGGGGCATTGAAATCAAAGGCAGGAGCCACGGGATCTGGAATCTCGTCAGCTAAAACTTTGTCTATCTCTTCTTTAAGTTTGGCAGTGCTTTTGGCGGTCATAAAGGATGCCATACGCTTTTCCCGCTCTCGGTGTTCTTTTTTAGACATTTTGTGTCCTCCTCTAGTGAATTATAGGTGCCGCACATAAATTATACACATTTTAGTGCCATAAAGCGGCGAAATGAGGCGAGTCGGTGCGGTTTGGGTAAGACATTTTGATATTCTGAGTGCCAATTGTGTTTACACCACCCCGCGATTTTCGGGCTGCGGAGGGGCTTCAAAGATCGAACAGAAAACCCCCCGCGAAAAAAACTTGTCTTTTTTTTGGGGATTGTCTCAATTTGGGGTTGACGTTTGGCCGATACTATGTATAATGGGGGACATACAAGAGACAACACAAGGAAACAAACATGCTTCTCATCATCGTCAAAGTTATTGTCACTCTTTCAGTTTTGAAGGCGGTTGTTGCACTCGATAGCTAATGCAACAAACTTTTGGAATTGTTGACGATAGGGGTTGACAATTCTAAGCATGTTGGTATAATAAGAGCATAACAAACAACAACACACACAAGGACAAACACAATGACAACTACCACCATCGACAACCTGATTGCTGCTTTCGCACTCGCCATGATCGTGGTGCCGATTATCATCCTCGGGATTCAAGACGCACGACGATCATCATTCAAGCCAACCAATAGGCATAAGCAGTTCGGCAAGGATAGCGACTACATGAAAGCGGTGAAGGGCGGAAGCAAGACACTGGCTGAGTATCACCGTAAGGCGTTGGCCGAAGGCGTTGAACGACGGATGTGGTAGGCTTGACAGTGGCAGGCGTACTTGGTATAATACACACTCACAAGGACACAAAGGAGAAACAACATGGAATGGGCATTCATTATCGCACTGCTCGCCATCATCATGGATGGCTGAGATGTGGGCTGGCGGGCCTATATCGCTGTCCCACACGCACAACACGACAAGGGTAACACAATGACAATCGCACGCTTCACCAATTACATCCGCTACAGCATCACATGCCCCGATGGTATCACTCCCGCACGATGGAGTGGTATGCTCACGTGGGCACGGGTGAATGGATACCTGTAGCACACACGTGCACACAGGGGTGTCCTACCCTATGTTTACTGCTATGGGCACAGGGAGCATATGCAACGTAAGTACTTGCTATGTAAGGGGTTACGTGCTGTGGGGCCGGGGCCGGGGACGTAAGTCTATACTACATAAGGACTTACAACTATTTCGATTATTTTCTGGTTTTTCCCTAATTACCCCTTGACATTTCTGCCGATGTTTGTATAATAGGGGCATACAAACAACAACACAGGAAAAACAATGCTTCTTATTATCGTCAAAATTTTGGTTTTCATCGCGGTTATGAAAGCTGTCGTTGAATTGGATAGCTAAAAAAACTTTGGGAATTATTAAAGATTCCCCTTGACAAACGTCGATAAGTATAATATAATTAAAGCATAACAAGACAACACAACATAAGGAAAAAACAAATGGCTCAACTAGAAACACTCGCAACGGTTATCGTATACGGTTCAGTTATTGTATCATTTGGTGCTTTGTTTGCTAATATTCTTTTCTGGAATATTCTAGGAAAATAGTCAAGTTTACCCTTGACAAGTGCCGATAATTATAGTATACTTAAGACATAACGAAAAGGAAATAAAATGAAGACAAAAGAAATCAAAGATCAATTGTGGGAAGTTTGGTACAAGGCTAGGGAAGCCGGTGCATCAAGGGTAGCCACAAACGCCATTCTTGACGCAATGGTTGTCATTGACAAAGAGATGGAAAACTCAGAAAAAACTGAAGTTTGCTCTTGACAAATGCCGATAAGTATGGTATAATCTAAGCATAAGAAGATAACACAAACGAAAGAAACATTATGAGTAAATACGAAGATATTAAAACTGTATTCAATTCCGACGACTTCGGTCTTGAAGATCATTCGCTCACTATCGACAAGATTAGCGAACTTGATCCCGATGGCAACGTTATGCTTGTTAAGTATATCGCTTATGTCATTGACCCACTGGGTAACGCTATGGTGTTCAACTATTCGCCATATGCCCCACTGGGTGAGCTGCTCGATTCCGCTAAGGTTTGGATTCAGTGCGGTTGCCCTAGCGATTGCGATGAGGTGGGCTATCCTCGTAAGTGGGACAAGGACAGCATCGCCGCCATACCTAGGGTAGTGTCATGAGTATTGGCCTATTGTATTCTGCTATAGTTATTATGTGCAGCGTTCTAGTGATGGGAGAGTGATGGACGAATTTCATGACTGGCCGCAGACGCAGGACGATGAACTGCTGTTATGGACGATGGAACAAGAGCGGGAAGATGTGGAGCGGGATAGTCCTAGCTGATCCATAACGCTATAGATGGCCCGATGCACGACAGTAGAATCGACGTAAGTGCTTACCTGATAAGGACTTAGGTGCTCCGGGGCTGCCGCCGGGGGCGTAAACCCTTACGTGGCAATGACTTACGACAATTTAAAAAAACTTTGGAAAATATTGTTTTTTTCTCTAGGTGGGTATTGACAGGTGCCGATAATATAAGTATAATGGGAGCATACAAAGCAACAACGTCACAAAGGAAAAACAAAATGGAAACGCTCATTATCATCATCGCCGTGTCTTTGGTTCTTGTCCCGATTTTCGGGCTTGGCATTCAGGATGCACGACGACACCCTTGGAAGTAATTCCAAAATAATCCCGAATAGGGGTTGACAATCGGGCGACACTTGTTATAATGGAGGAGTAAGTTAGCTACAACCCAGTTGGAACTACGCCGCTGGAATTGGTTCCCCGAAAGGGGCATCTTACTCACACAACACTCTTTTGAAGGAAAATGAAATGGCGAACTTCCCAGAAAATCGCGACAACATCGTTGATGTCGAAAACATGATCCGCGAAGCCGATGTACGCGAGGAATCGCAAAGGCAGATTGGCGAGGGCCGATCTAAGCCGTTCATGTACGACTACGTGCCGGAGCAGGAGGAACCGACTTGCGAGGATGAGGATGATTACGATGGCCAACCCGACGAATACACGGAATGGCAGGACTACATGGGTGGCGACGAATATTACGACCACAGCGAGAACGGAATGTGGTAGGGTTGACGGCGACGGGTGTATCAGGTATAATACACGTATGACACACAACAACAACACTTCTAAGGAAAACAAGATGAAGACACAAGAACAGTTGCGACAAGAGGGCCTTAGAGCAGCAAGGAATATGGTTCGAAAGTTCAAGGCTCGTGAGAAGGTTAGGAAAAGCCCTTCGAAGCTGGCTCGTAGTTGACAGGGGCAGCGTCTCACCCCATGTTTGCTGTTAGGGGCACAGGTATCATATACAACGTAAGTGCTTGTCGCGTAAGGGGTTACGTACCACGAGGCCGGGGCCGGGGCCATAAACCCAAGGGGCATAAGGACTTACGGTTATTTTGATTTTTTTCGGATTTTTGCGTATTTACCCTTGACAGCTTCAACATTAGGGGGTATAATGTAGTTATGAGCAAAACAAAAATTCAAGGCTGTATCACGGAAAAGAATCTCGACGAAGTGCGTGCGGTGTTTGGTGACGAAGTTGCCGAAGCTGTTGCAGAAGGCAAGGCGAAAACCTTTCTGGAAATTTTGGTGATTCTGGAGCAATTTGGTAAAGTATCGGTTGACATACGCCGATAATATATATATAATGGGATCAACAAAAGGAAACACAATGCAAAAGAAACCAAAAACCGGCGACCTGTTTGATCGTGGGCGTAACCATAATTTTGAGTTGGTCACTTTGAAAGCCCACCGAAAATATCAGTACATCACAATTTTGCACGACCAGATTGACGCGGGTGGTCGAGGCATTGCGATTGACTACGATCATCTGGCTGGCGGTGGTCGAGGCTATAATAGCGACATCAAAAAAAGAGTGAAAATCTGGAAAATAAAAGGCCAGTAGGCTTGACAAACAGAAACAAAACTGTATAATAGAAACATACGACACACAAAACTTTGAAAGGTAATTATGAGCTACAACTTTGAAAACACAATCGGCGGGAAACTGGTCAAAGAACTTGAGACAGCCGTAAAGGAATGTCTCGTTGTTCCCAATAGCTGGCTGCCCGAAGAAATGCACGACAATGTTCGTGGTGGTCGGACTCTTGCCCGCTTGGAAAAAATGGCCGACAAGCGTGATGGTTTGACCGATCACCGAAAGCTGAAAGCGTTGAAAGCTGAGAACATTGAAAACTATCGAAAGCAATTCGAGGAAAGCGGTTCGTTTGAATATGACGGACACCGCGACGAACTGCAATTGTATAAGAATGAAATGGCTTTCTGTTCGGCGTGTCCCGATATTGAAATTGACGACGACGATTTGATGGAGTAGTAGGAAGATGAGTAAAGTTGCAAGACTAATTGCAAGACTAATGGCGGCGATAGAAACACCTGATGATTTGAATCAGGAAGATGTTAATTGCCTACTTGAAGATGCACATATCGTCTTACAGGAGATTGAAAATGAAGACATTGCGTAAGAGTAACGAGTTCAAGAGAGTAAAAGATTCCACAGTAGCCGACCGCAAGGCAATCAGAAAACTGGTCGATAGTGGTTGGGCTTACTGTGATAAACAAACGTGGAAGAAGGAAGTTAGAGATAAGGATAAGAAGAATGAAGCGTAAGATTATTGGGACGATTGAATTTGTGACCGTGTGGACTTATATTGTTTTGGCTGTTTATGTTATTTTGGAGACGCGATAATGACGTGTGAATTTTTTGCTGTTGCCTTGTTTGCGATCATTTACGAGGGGCTGCTTGGCAATCTATAAGATTGTCTAGGCCCATCAAACCGGACTGGCCGCGTCCTACTCTGAACACAATTGACGTAAATGTCTATGGTGTAAGGACTTAGGACATCCGGGGCCGGGTCCGGGGACGTAAGTCCTTTGCTGGTAAGGGTTTACGACTATTTTGATTTTTTTTGAGTTTTTTCTTAATTTCCTATTGACAAATTGCCGATATATATTATAATGGGGGCATAAGAAGAAACGAAAACACAACACAAAGGAAACACACATGACGAAAAAAGATTTTCAAACAGTAGCCAAATCAGTTTCACTTGTTCAGGTTCGCAGCGATAGGTGGAAGCTGGCCGCTATGCTGGCCGATAATTTTGAAGCTATGTATCCTCGTTTTGACCGTGTTAGATTTATTGAGGCTTGCCAACCTAAATAAAAAAGTTTGAGAAAATTCCCATTTAGGGCTTGACAAAACTAACTTCTTATGGTATAATTAAAACATAACAAAGGCAACATTCAACTGGGGTAACCGACAGCACACTAACAAAGGAAAATTATGAACGACAAAACTTGGACATACAAAAACCACGACTGTAAAATTGAGTTCCACGCCGAGCCTGATGTGGTCAAGGCTTGGCACACGGTTACAAAGCCGAACGGTGAAACCGTATTTGCTGATATCTCACCCTACGACACCACGAAGGGTACAGTCAACCACTGGATTGACGCTGGCTACCCTAGCCGTGTTGGTGTTGGGCCGCTTCGGTATGAAGATTTGAAAAACATGATAAAAAGTTAAAGAAACCCCTTGACAATGACGATAAATACTGTATAATGAGAGTATAACAAGAACCAACCACGGTCTTACTGGAATCGAAAGATTAGGATTTAAGAATCACTGCATCGACCGGCTGAAGCCTAACAGCATAACAATGGCGGGACACAACCATAACACTTTTTGGAGATTTTGACATGAGTGACTACAGTAAATTTGACGAACAGCAGCACACAGAAGAAACATACAGCTACGAGGATCTGACCGCCGATGAGCGGCAGGAACTCAACGAGTGGCTGGAAGACACGGGCTACTGGGGGGACGACGATGATCAGGACTATGATCCTGATGCCCACCGGCTCGACTTCCTAAACTCAGAACTAGCAGAATATGAATATGACGATATTTTTTGAAACAAGTGCGTGATAACTGGATAAGAAAACCTCTGCGTCTTGGACATGTCAGTCCGCAAGTTAATTTGCTTTTCCGGTATCACAACCTACCCACGACGCTGGCGTGGGTGTCACTGTCCGAGGCATCGGGTCGCAGTGAATGAGAGTTGTGGTTCGATCCCCACGCTCACCAGCACCATACAATATGGCGGGATGATTGGTCTCGTAGGATGAGACACTGACAAGATTGACAACAAGACTCGGCTCATCGGACGCGATGGGCGAGAATGTTGCGGGGTTCTCAGACCCATTCGAGTTGGTGCCTACGTGTGCGGGGTTCGATTCCCCGTTCCCGTCGCCTAAATCAACGTAAACCCTTGCGGCGTAAGCACTTACGTCTCCGGGGGCCGGGTCCGGGCACATAAGTCCTTTGATACCAACGACTTACAACTATTTTGATTTTTTTTTGAGTTTTTCTAATGATTACCCTTGATTTATGTCGATAAATATAATATACTAATAAGGAGATTAGAATGATATATTTACTTGTAGCCGCGTGTACAATCGGATTTGTTGGTGCGGAAATTTTTAACAGAATTATCCTGAAAAATGTGGAATAGGGCTTGACAATCCCAACCAAGATGGTATAATTGAAGCATAAGAAGTTAACACAACACAAAGGAAAGCATAATGATTTACAGTTTTCACCAAAACAATTCCGGCGGTTACTATGATCTACCTGCTAAGAATATCATCGTGAAAGATGCACGCGATAGCGAACACGCAACAGAGATTGCGATTGCTGCCGGTATGTATCTGCAAGGCGTTTCGCTTGGTGTGGATTGCGATTGCTGTGGTGATAGATGGTATGGAATAGATCACGAATTCGATACGCTTGCCGAGGCAATTGCTGCTGCTAACGATGGCTATCGTGATAACGATAACATACCTCAGTATGTCGTCGTCGATAACTTGGACGTTGAAGATACAGTACTGGAGTAAGTAAATGAGAATGAGACGATGCCATATAATCCAGCTTGCTCAAGAGATGCAGCGGATTGAAAACCAAAAACAAAGAAAACCAAAGAAGCCAAAACGCAAGGGTATTCTTGCAAGGCTGTTAGGGATGAGACAATGATACCAGATAATATATTTCACTGGATTGTTGGTGACGATATGTCGCCGTGGTGGCTGTTATTGTCGGCTGCTGGGCTTGCTTATATTTTTTATGTTTCGCGAAAGGAACCGCAATGGTAAAGAAGGAATCTAGTACAAAAGTGTTTTTGCTGTGTCTGTTGGCGTTTTTCTTGGGTAGCCTGTTGGCCGGTTCCGTATTCGGATCGGTAGACTATAAGGATCGGTATGAACTCGAATATAAGTGGCCGGTTAAAAAGTCATGGCGTAAAATTATGCGAGACGTAATCAAACGCAAAAAACAGAAACCGCTTCAGTGGGATAATACAATCCCGATCCCGCTCTACGACGCTCCAGACTGGAAAAGGCGGAAGAACATCGCATGATGTCCTACCGTATCCTGTAGGAGTATAGTATATGGCAAACAGTCAGCCAGCCAGATTGACGTAAGTTGTTGTGGGATAAGCACTTACGAACAAAAAGGCCGCCGCCGGGCACGTAAACCATTGCCACGTAAGGACTTAGGACTATTTTGATTTTCTTTCGGGATTTTATCAAGATAGGGGTTGACATTGGACGATAATAATAGTATAATAAGAACATGAAAAGGAAAAAGTTATGAGTTTTTATTACCCACAAATGATCGCAAGCAAAATGAAAAAAGGCTTAACCAATGAAATCGAAATGTATGCTGAAATCAGTAAAGCTTTGCGTGAAGATGGAAATTCGAGAACCCAAGTAAACTACTACATGAATGTGGATGAAGATTTTATCCCAGATGTTTTAGCATGTTACAAATAATAATTCAAGTTTCCGCTTGACATTGACGATAAATATAGTATAATAAAAGCATGAGTACAAGCCAATGGGAGTGGGAAGAAATGAGAAAACTGCACCACCCAGAAGAATTTACAAGTATGGCACAACAGCGAAGATTTGAGAGACTGAAAAATGGCATCAAAAAAGAAACCACAGCCGGTAGTGATGAGGAAGCGGGAAAGCAACACGATGACAATCGAGATGGGGAAAATCTCGGTGGGGCATCAGGGCAACACCCATCAGGTTCATGACAATCGACCGAAGCGAAGCAGAACACGTCAAGCACAACGTAGTGCATGGCAAAAAGAGTTTGTTTAACCAACCACTTGAAAGGTATGACTATGACTATTGAATTCGTGAAAGACAAAGAGACTAAAAACACCATTCGATTTACTGCCACTGGCGACGTATCGGGTAGCGTGTATGTTCAGAAGGATTCTGATTTGGCTAACGAAACAGTGATCTCAATGGAGATTGCAAAGTCTGAAGCCGCAGCGTAGTACGACAATAATCAGCAGCCCAGTTAAAGCCTCCTAGCCGTTAAGTCGGAGAAGGGTAATGGACAACGGCCTACGGGTCAGATGCTCCAAGGCGGTCATGGCTTCCCGTCCTGCTGTTATTTTGTCTTGTCTAAACAAACAAGACTTTTGCTATATAACGACAGCCAGCCAGTCAGCGAAAATTTTCAAAAAAGATTAAAGAATTCGCTTGACAACGCCGATAAATATAGTATAATAAGAGTATAAGTTTCACAACACTATTTTGGAGAGCGAGATGAAAGTCAAACAAGTCGTAGAAACAAAATTCGACAGCGTTTATATTGGATGGCGTGATGTTCAGTTCACAGACACCGCTGGTAATACGATCAATATCGAGATTACCGACAATCAGGTTCTGGAACTCGCTGAAGTTGTCAATGCAAAGCGTGATTCAATTCTAGAGGCACGAGCCGAAAAGGAAAACGAAGTTGAGTAAAGCACAAAAGCCGACTGTGGGAATCGGTACACAACTTCCCGCTGGTAAGGTTGTCGCCATCAAGAACGACCATGTATTGTTGGATACCAAAAAGGGTATCCAGAAGTTTAGTTTTTCTGAGATTGAAAGGTTGATTAAATGATGCAAGATCTTTATCACAAGCGTAATGAGCGAAAAGTCAACTTCCTGTACCCGAAGGGTGGGAAGAAAAATGTTCTCCGCAGCGTCAGAGGCGTAAAGCTGGCAAGCGGAACTGGGCCAAATGGACGGTACATCACCGTTCAGGAGGGTAACGGGCAGATTCGCTCACTGTCCGTTTCTAAGTGTGTCGCATCGTTGTAGCGACCTTTCGTGTTGTGTGGGAGGGGGATGCGGCTCAATCGAGACCGTGTCCCCTTCTTTTTATTCGGGGCCGTAGCTCAATTGGTTAGAGTACCGGACTGTCGATCCGGTGGTTGTGGGTTCAAGTCCCATCGGCCTCGCTGTAAGTGCTGACACAGTAAGGACTTAGGGTCTCCGGGGCCGCCGCCGGGGTCGTAAGTCCTTTGGTAGTAACGACTTACGTCAATTATCATTTTTTTCTGGTTTTTTCTTAAGTTTGGGGTTGACAACGCCGATATATACTATATAATGAGAACATAACCTAACCACGAAAGGATCAGGAATGAACGTCGAACACAACCCCTACGAAGACCTGCCCGAAGGTCTCAATCTGCTCTGTCAGTGTGAACGCACCGCAACCGGCACAGTGCTGGTTCTGCGAGTCCCTAAGCATGTGACACCATCGGAATTCCCGCAATGGTGTGTTGACAACGTGCCGCTTGGGTTTCATCCGGCAGAAGTGGCAATCGCAACCGATGAACAATGTGAAGCAATGGAGTACTAGACAATGGATGACGCATGGGATGACTGGCTGGATCACTGGACAGAATTGTGTGAATATGTTGAAATTCCGCAATTAGAATTTGATGAGGAAGAAGGATACCCAGAAGGGTATTGGGATCTTTTTGAGAAAAGTTAAAGATTCGACCTTGACAAAGCCGATAAATATGATATAATGATAGAGTAACACACACGAACACGGAGCGAATCACAGTGTTGAAGTATTCAAAAGCAAACGCAAAAACCGAAGCCCTGAAAAACGTCGATGAGTTGAAACCGTTTCTACACGGTCGTAAAATCTACTCGTTTGACCTTCTCAGTGGGTACTCTTGCCCATTTGCCCATGACTGTCTGTCCAAAGCCGTAGCCGATGAAAACGGCAAGCGGACAATCAAGGACGGAAAGCATACGAAGTTTCGCTGTTTCTCAGCGTCTCAGGAAGTACAGTATACCAACGTATACAATTCACGCAAGCACAACTTCGATATGTTGCGTGGTGAACACCTGAACGATATGACGCATATGCTCAATCAATCAATGCCCGATAACTTGGGTATTTGTCGGATTCATGTTGCGGGCGACTTTTTCAGTGCTGACTATATGTTTTCATGGCTTACAATGGCTATGATGCACCCGACGCGATTGTTTTATGCCTATACGAAGTCGCTAAAATACTGGCTTCATCATATGGCGTGGATAGACCAAGTTGACAATTTTATCTTGACCGCTAGTTATGGTGGTCGTGATGATGAACTAATCGCAGAGCATGGTTTACGTTCCGCTAAGGTTATATTCAGTGAAGCCGAAGCCGGTGACCTTGAAATTGACCACGACGATTCACACGCGGCACGTCCTAGTCTGAAAAATCAGGACTTTGCATTACTGATTCATGGAACTCAACCAAAGGGTAGCGAAGCCGCTACCGCACTCAAACAACTAAAGGGAAGGGGAAGTTATTCAAGAAAGAAATTAGCCGCAATCTAGGGGAAACCATATGGCGTATATCATTATTTTTTTAGGTGCAATTTTTCTCACACTACTATCGTTAGGAGCGACAGAATGAAAAGTTTAGTTTTATTTAGTTACAAGCAGCCGGTCGAAGGTTCAAAATTCCGTTGGGGCGTTCTACAGTCTCGACGTAATACAGAAAAGCAGCCGCTTAGTTGGGATACGGTTACGGGCATGTACCGTAAGCATGACCCTGAGTTTAGCCGGTCGCGTGACCTTGACACAGTAAAAACTCGTGGCGGAGTTAAGGCGTTCTATCGCGAGCGTCAGAAATGGGGAATTCGGATTCCTTTTGTGGGTTCTCTGGTTTCGCCGTTCCTACCGGCTTAAGTTTCCGTGTTGTGTTGAGCCGGTAGCCCCTGCGACGATAAGTGCAATGGGGTTGCCGGTTTTTAAATCGTCGTAAGTTCTTATGCCGTAAGGACTTAGGGCGGCCGGGGCGGCACTTTTTGACGTAAGTCCTTGTATATCAACTACTTACAACTTTTTAGGTAAACTCATGATTTAGTGTAAAGTTTTTCCTTGACTTTTGACGATATATATAGTAGAATGGAAGAGTAAGACACTGACACACACAAGGACGACGACATGAACAAGCCGTTTTGCGAAAAGAGCGTTGAGGTTCTGGAGCATATTGACCCGACCAAGCCGGTGCGGGTGTATCGCAACCTGCACAAAAAATGTGTAAGCGTGAGACAGGGGGGCATTGTCAGATGCCATGCAACGAATGTCGTACTTAAAGATTGCCGATTTATCGTGTCTGAAGCCGGGCAAAAACGAGTTCGGGCAGAGGGAAAGAAGAATGTCCATGCGTTCATCGAGGGTTTTGTTCAGGACGCACGAAAGTCGTTGGAGCTGTTGGACTTTGGCTGGCACGCGGTTTACTACAACCCCTACGAAACGGATCGTTGGGTGATGTCTAACTATTGTTACGATGTATACGTGGATAGAGCACAGTGGGTAGATGTGTGGTGCGACGAAGTTACTGGCGATGTTCTGGCTTTTAACTTGACATACCAAAAAGATATGGTATAATATAATACAACAACACTTGGTAAAGGAGAGATGATGCGTTACACGAAAGTGGTAGACTTGTGGAATCACAACACGGCACATATGGTTAGAACTGGACAACTCAAGTTGCAGGCTGGCCAATGGGTGAAGTGTGGGCAAGAGCAACCTTCGCGTTTTGTGAAAATTCAGGACAGTGGGGTTATTGTTGCCGCACATCCTCAAGATGGAAACACACGCAAGAGGTTTAAGACTCTTTGCAAAATTTACTTGAAGACGAAAGGAAACTAAACATGTTGAAAGTTATCGCAACAGAATGTACTGAGCAGCAGCAAAAAGAAGATATGCCCGAACTAACACAATTACACGCTCGGGCATTGAAGACTGATATGATGTGGGAGTTCTTTGGCGGAACCCTCACGCTGCCAAATGGTCACAGGTATCAGGTAATCAATATCTAAAAGTTCGTAACCCCTTGTGGCTAAACGACTTAGCGACTTGGGGGCGGCCCGCCGGGCCGTAAACCCTTGCTGCCAAAGGACTTACGACGATTTAAAAAAAACAAAGAAAAATTAAAGTTTAGGGGTTGACATTGCCGATATATATATTATAATGGTGGTATGATAACAAACACAAAGGATGAAAAAATGACGAAGAGCCTAGAACCCCGATATGCGGTATGCCGACATTGCCAGAAAGACCATGAGCTGATGGTCAACATGGAAGACGTAGCAAGCTGGCAAGCTGGCGAGTATATTCAGGACGCGATGCCGTACCTGTCTGCCGGAGAACGGGAGCTTTTGATCTCCGGCACCTGCGATGACTGCTGGCAAGAAATGTTCGGAAATTGCGAATTCGACTAAGGTTTTGTCTTGACATTGCCGATAATTATTGTATAATGTAAGTGTAAGATTTATTTTCAACGAAAGGTTTTTGAGATGCAAATTCAAGCAAATGACGCCGCTGGTAAAATTAGAGAAGCGTTCGACTTCACTGTTGACAAGTTTCCGCTGAGTGGCCCAGATGGTATGCGTACCCCGTGGTATGCAATGTTCCGATCCGACACAGAAGAAGTTGTCGGTAAGGGTTCTGTAACTTCTAGATACGTTCCGCATCAAACGGAAGATGTGGTTGCGTTGTGTGATGCCGCCGCCGAGGCTTTCGATGGTGACATTGACGTAAGCTGCCATTTTCGTGATGGGCATTACGTTTCTATTCAGCCTACCAAGCATGAGCGTTTGAGCGTGTACGGTCAGAGTGATAACATTTGGCCCCGTGTAATCGTCAATGCTGGCTATGATGGTCGAGCGTTTGCGGCTACGATGGGCTACTATCGTGATGCGTGCAGAAATCTCGCCATGATGCGACAGGTGAGCGGGACAACCGTTTCCATCCGTCATACGTCTGGATTGCGTGGATACATGGACGAACTGATTTCCACCTTCAATACGCTCAAGGACTCTTGGAGTGGGTTGACTGATGTTATCATGCACCTGCAATCGTCCGAGGTTCAGATGGTGGACTTCCTGAATGAAATCTACCCACAACCGGAAACGGACGCAAGCAAGCGTGGCATTACGGTTCACAAGGATCGAACCGAAGCGATTTTTAAACGATTGCAATCTGAGAGATTCCGAACAGGTCGTCCAAGCATGGACAACACGTTCAAGGTTTCCGCATGGGAAGCGTTCAACGCTGTGCAGGGTTATGTTCAGCATGACGCCCAATCGAAAACCGGATTCAAATCTGACTTCGACAGAATCCTGCGAGCCTCACGGGATGCAAATGTCCGTAAGGCTGAAAAGCTGGTTCTGGAATTGGTCGCCTAACCGTCCTTTCGTTGTGTGTGTCCCTGCCGGTGGGGTTTTCCCTGCCGGTGGGGTTTTTCATATCGAAAGGGGGTAGCGGGTGAGTATTGGGAAACTAATTTTATTGGCGTTTTTATCTTCGTTGACGTTGGGACTATTTCACGAGTGGCTCAGGAAAAGGTTGTAATATGTTTAGAGACGAGACAGATCGACAGATTGTTTTAGTGGCCCTGCAATATCTCAGAGCCGATTGTGATGAAGACGATGCGAGCGACTTGGGGTTTTCGTCGGTGGAGAATTTAGAGGGGGCGGTGGGTGATGTGGTAGAGTGGATTGAACTTAATTTGTAGTAAACCCTTGTGGCGTAAGGACTTACGTCGCCGGGGGCCGCAATTTTCGTGCCAAACCCTTGCAAACTAAGGACTTACGTCGATTTTGATTTTTGTTGAACTTTACTATTGAAATATGCCGATGTATATGGTATAATGGAGATAGTGTACCTTCTACCCTTACTGGAGAGCAAATCTTGCCCAGAATACCCCCCTTCTTTGTCCTGCCCCATCTTTGCAGAATCGTTTTCAATAGTGACAGTCAGCCAATTTCAGAGTTGTCGCGTCTCATCTTTTAAGATTAATTAGCCATGCGTGCCAGCCAGCCGTTTTTAATCTTGTCGCATCTAAATACTTAAGAATGGTGTCAATGGTGACAGTCAGCACTTTTTGTTACATTTCGTAGGCACTTATTTTTAAATGCCGACATTTTGTAACTTTGTCCCACCCAAATACTTAAGAATGGCGGACATGGCGACAGTCAGCGAGTTTAGTGTTTTATTGCTGGCCGCCGAGGAAGAATAAAATAAGAAATGCCTGCACTATGCTCAGTGAGATTATAGCAGCATAAGCGAACTTCTTATTAACTTGATATAGCCAGAGAATGATGGCCGCTATAAGCCAGAGAAATGCCATCTTTAGGGTCATAAAAAGAGCAACAGACCCCGCGTCGGCTTCTATGAGCACAACGCCCAGAGGGTTCCACTCAAATTGGAGAATGGAGTCCTGTAGTTTAATTGTGAGGTAATGATCTAATAGGCTAACTAATAGTATCCAAATAAAGCCCCACAGTATAATCTTATCATAATATAATTTGTACATTTTAGGCAGAGAACGCTTTTATAAAGTTCTTGACTCGCCCTACGTTACTACCGTTGATCGGGCATATAATCAGCCTTCTGGTATTTTTGAACTTTCCTACACCTGTACCCCAACAAATTACTCCTATAACCTTGCCGTTATAAATAATCGGGCCGCCACTATCCCCTTGTATTGCCCATGAAAAGACAATTATTCCGTCATTTCCCATTGGGCTACCAGCATACACGGCACTCCAACCTCTAAGCTCCCCTGTGCCATAGCCAAATAAGTTCACCGTCGAACCTGCTTTGGGTAGTTCCGAGGAAAACTCTAATGGGGATATCTCATCTGGTATTAAAGCACGGATCAATCCGACATCATTATATCTATCTGACCCTATAGGCATCTTAACAGCGACAGTATTTTTTATAGTGCTATCGCCATTATTAAATTTTACGACAAATAAATCATTCGAGCTTTTAATTACATGAGAAGCAGTTAAAATCAGCCCCACATAATACTCTGGATACTCTTCGCTGTCCTTGATAAACTTAATTACTGATCCGCTACCACCCACGCCAGAAGATGATCCAAGTCTAACAACACTGTTATGATAATTGCTAGCTGGTGACTTCGGCCAGATTTCGGCAGAAAGACTTTGTGAAGTAAAAAACACACAGGAAAAAATAACCGCTAAAGTTTTTATAGCCTTCATGGTGCGACCTTTCGTTGGGCATTGCGTTGCTCTGAAAGGTTATACGCACTTTATTTTTCTGATTCTATTTCTTGAAACATATCATCCCAATAGTATTCTATAATGAGTCTAACAATAAAGACAATTACCTGTTGTGCAAGCCAGACCCATATGAAACTTGGAACGAACCACGCTTTTTCTTCATCACGGGGAGGAACCTTCTTTTTGATGTATTTAGATAATTCAATCCTGCACTCTTTTGCTGTGTCTAGTTCAGGGTCTGTTTTCCATTCCTCTAGGTCAAACCAATCTTGTGCGGCATCATATACTTCGTCCGAAAAGCTAATTGCACTACTGCCATATTGCCTAGAGCCAAACTTCTTTGACACACGATCTTGAAAGACTGCCCTGTCAATTTGTATGCTCATATGTTATCTCCACTAACCTTTTCTAGATTTCCTGCCAAAAGGCCGTAAGGCCATAGCATAAATCAGAGACTTTTTTGATTCTAATGAGTAAAAGAATTGAATCCGTCCGAATATACACCTTATATTAGTCTAAAAACAGTCCAAATGGGTCAACAAAAATCCAACTTGAGTGCTTTTTTGTCCAGATATTTAACTTCTAGAGTCAACTTCATGGCCGGGATAATCAAGTAATTACTTATTGCGGCCTGAAGAGGTTTTAAACGAGAATTTTCTATCCCTCACTCCTAACGATTTTCTGATGTATTCTTGTATATGTTCTATTATGTATTATCGGTATGTGCGTGTGGTGTCTTTAATATATTATACGCTATTTTTCGTGTATGTCAAGTATTTTTCCAATTTTATTCTCTCAGCAGAAATAGGTTTCTAACTATCCTCATATATGTGTTTTTCTGGTACAACACTGCCGATTATGTAGCAGACAAGCAAGGTCGTAAATCTCGACCATAGGAGAAAAAGGAATGTTTATGGCAAAAAAAAGAAAGAAAAATAAAGAAAAGCTCCAGTGTATCGACTGTGACAAGGAAACTACTGATTTTTACAAGATTCCAACGAACAGGGGCAGCATAGTCAAGTGTGCAAAGTGTTATGAGCTATGGGTTTGGAGGTCAACAAGAATGAACTACGGGCAGTCAACTATTAACAAGCCCAGTAACTGGGACGATTAAGTTTGTGTATAATATAGAAAGGAATGTATAATGCCCACCAGTGAAAAAGAAGCGGCAAAAATATGCGAGATAATTAATGATTTCCTAACGCAAGAAGATGCTAAAGAGATAACAGAAAGACTAGATAAGGAGGTAGGGCAAAAAACCACCAACGATTCCCTCAAGGTTAGTCTAGCCATGCTTAGACAATTGTATGAGCGATAAAATGGCGAAAAGTCTAAAGTTTGGACTTGACAATGCCGATAATTGTGATATAATTAAAGACGTGTCTCCGCTATCGACAAAGACTCAGAAAGGAACTATCATGCAGATGACCAAAGAGTACGAGGCAGAACAGCTTGACTTGGCGATTCGTTACTACGAGGAGAAACTAGAAAGAGCATGGAGTTGGATGGAGGCTCTCAAGATCGAAGAAACAATCAAATCCCTGTCGTCAAGATTGAAGGAGATACAAAGTGTCCAAAAAAGACGAGTTCATAAAGCATCTAGAGATAGCACTTGATATGCTTGATCGTATTGAGGGGACAACAATATACCAGATACAAAAGAGGGCTATGGGGTGGACTGACAAGGAGTATGCCAGAATGCTCGAAGACTTGGCTCTATTTCTACTCCAAGTAAGACAACGGGGAAAAAATAATGAGTGACTCCCAAAATATTTTTGAAAAACCTAAAGTCTGGGGTTGACATTGACGATAACTATGATATAATAAACGCATGAACATATTTATACTAGATAAAGACATGACCAGATCAGCACAGTATCACGTAGATAAGCATGTAGTCAAGATGCCTCTGGAGACTGCTCAGTTGCTCTGTACGGCTCGTCATGAGCTTACAGGGGACGCTGACACCATTCCCTATCGCAAGACACACACAAACCATCCATGCAGTGTGTGGGCTAGACAAAGCCTTGCTAACTATACTTGGCTATGTGATTTAGGCATAGCTTTGTGTGAGGAATATACATATAGATACGAGAAAGTACATAAGTGTCAGGCTGTTATAGAGGATTGTATAAAAAATACTCCTGAACCAAACGTATTTGAATACCTTGAACTTACGCCATTTCCACAAGCTATGGATGATGAGTACAAAATGGATGACCCAGTGTTGGGATACCGCAACTACTACAAGCATGGCAAAGCACACCTGCATAGCTGGAAGAATAGACCAGTGCCACATTGGATTATTTCAAAAAAACCTAAAGTTTGCACTTGACATTGACGATAACTAATGTATAATGGGGTTATCGAAACCAACTACGGGAGATTGAAGATGAGTCATAAAGTAACAATCGAACTGGAATTTGAAGCCCAGAATGGTGACACTGATGGTGAACAAACTGTTCTCGACATTGATGTCTACGATTATCTTGAGGAACTTATTGCAGACGGGAGCCTAGACTATACAGTAACGTCTGCCAGCGGATACACCTACGGAGTTCTCAGGTACAAAGACTTTGCTAGTAGCGACAACAATCCTATTGACTGGAAAGCATCCGATGAATAACAGCCCCCGATGCCATGCTATTTATAACAACCAAAACATAAAGAGTCTTGCAACCACTGTTGCATATGCGATGGATTATGATGACCTAGTTGCTATTGCATACGAACAGCTACTGGAAACCTATCAAGAGTCTCCAACGGATTTCGAGTTAGACTGGAATTATTTTGAAAGACTAAAGAAAAAAGATGAAGAATCATAAGTGTCGCATCCCTACCACTAAGAC
>Ga0114934_10000109_pt1 | contig 46285 bp, 59 predicted proteins | sample 4SBtaG_2_FD_99695 | JGI IMG/M metagenome (GOLD analysis project Ga0114934, IMG submission 99695) | Deep subsurface microbial communities from Kolumbo volcano to uncover new lineages of life (NeLLi) - 4SBTROV10_white metaG | ecosystem: Environmental > Aquatic > Marine > Volcanic ...
AGAAGAAGGAGGAAGACATAAGCCATTCTTCCCAGGATACAGACCACAATTCTACTTCAGAACAACAGACGTAACAGGAACAATCCAATTACCAGAAGGAGTAGAAATGGTAATGCCAGGAGATCACATTGATATGACAGTAGAATTGATAACACAGGTAGCAATGGAAGAAGGACTAAGATTCGCCATCAGAGAAGGTGGAAGAACTGTAGGCTCTGGTGTTGTTACTAGCATTATTGAATAATTTTTTCAAATTAATATAAATTAATATAGGGAGAAGCAAAAATCTTCTCCCTTAAACAATCGGAAAATTTCCAGCATATATGAAATAAAAAACAAATTTTAATATGCTAAAAAAAATACTTGTCAAGGTATAAAAAATATTGTATACTAAAGAAGTTGTGACGAGAAAAGTAAGTATATTGTGTCCCATTATGGGAGTTTTAAATAGATTAATGTAATTTTTAATGTATAAGTTACATATTCAGCTGTGTAAGTGTTTACTATAAATATGCAACACCCGGAACTGTGTATATTGTATCAGGGCTTGCAAAGAATAAATTTTGATAGTTGATAAAAAAAGGAGGGATACGAATTGGCAGCACAAAAAATAAGAATTAGATTAAAAGCATTTGACCATGAATTGTTGGATAGATCAGCTTTAAAAATTGTTGAAACTGCTAAAAATACTGGAGCTGGAGTAGCTGGACCAATACCACTACCTACAGAAAAAGATGTGGTTACTATTTTAAGAGCTCCTCATAAGTATAAAGATTCAAGAGAACAATTTGAAATTAGAACTCATAAAAGACTAATTGACATATTAAGCCCATCACAAAAGACAGTTGATGCGCTTATGAGAATAGATTTGCCAGCTGGTGTTGATATAGAAATCAAACTTTAGGATTGGTTGGCTCGAATATTATGATCACTGGTGTGATCCGCTAATACTTTAGGAGGTGCGATGTATGGAGAAAGCTATATTAGGAAGAAAGATAGGAATGACACAGATATTTGATGAAAATGGAAGAGTAATACCTGTAACTGTTGTAGAAGCAGGTCCATGTGCTGTTATTCAAAAGAAAACAGTTGAAAAAGATGGATATGAGGCTATTCAAGTTGGGTTTGAAGATAAGAGGGAAAAACTTGTTAACAAACCTATGAAAGGTCAATTTGATAAAGCGGGGGTTACACCTAAAAGATTTATCAAAGAATTTAAATTTGAAAATGTAGATAGTTATGAATTGGGTCAAGAGATTAAAGTTGATATTTTTGAAAAAGGTGACAAAGTTGATGTTACTGGTATTTCAAAAGGTAAAGGATTCCAAGGTGTTATTAAGAGATGGGGATTCAGAACAGGAGATGTAACACATGGTTCTAAATTCCATAGGGCACCAGGTTCTCAGGGAGCTGCTTCAGATCCATCAAGAACATTTAAAAACAGAAAGATGCCTGGACACATGGGTCATGTTAAGAGTACTGTAATGAATCTTGAAATTGCAAGAATTATTCCTGAAAAGAATGTATTACTTATAAAGGGTGGAGTACCAGGACCTAAAAAAGGATACTTAGTTATTAAGGAAACAGTAAAGGTTAAGTAACTTCTAGGAGAAAGGAGGAGGTAAAATGCCAACAGTAGCTGTTTATAATAGAGATGCCCAAAAAGTTGGGGAAATAAATTTATCTGATAGCATATTCGGAGTTGAAGTAAATAAAGAAGTTATGCATCAAGTTGTTGTTGCACAATTAGCAAATAAAAGACAAGGAACTCAATCAGCTAAAACAAGATCAGAAGTTCGTGGTGGTGGAATAAAACCATGGAGACAAAAAGGTACAGGAAGAGCTAGACAAGGTTCTATAAGAGCACCACAATGGATTCATGGTGGAGTTGTTTTTGCACCAAAATCAAGAAGTTATAGAATGTCTATTCCAAAGAAAGTTAGAAGATTAGCGATGAAATCTGCATTGTCTTCTAAAGTTAATGAAGAAGAAATCATTGTATTAGAGAGTTTAGAAATGGCTAAACCTAAAACAAAAGAGGTAGTTAGAATGCTTGAAGCATTTGAAGCTAATAAAACATTGATTGTTGTTGCAGAAAAGAATGAAAATATATATAAATCCGCAAGAAATATACCAAATGTAACTGTTTTACCAGTAAATAATTTAAATGTTTATGATATATTGAAATATGATAAATTTATGGTAACTAAAGATGCGGTTGCTAAGATTGAGGAGGTGTATGTATAATGAAATTAGTAAGCCATGATATAATTAGGAAGCCAGTAATAACTGAAAAAAGTATGGCTGCTATGGCCGATAAAAAATACACCTTTATTGTAGATATTCATGCCAATAAGACACAGATCAAAAAAGCAGTTGAGGATATATTTGACGTAAAAGTCGAAAAGGTTAATACTGCAAGATATATCGGAAAAACTAAAAGAGTTGGAGTTCATATTGGTAAGAGAGCAGACTATAAAAAGGCAATTGTTAAATTGACTGAAGATAGTAAAACAATAGAATTCTTTGAAGGTATGTAATAATAAGCTGTTATTGGCAGATGCCAGATAAGCGAATAAAAAGGAGGGAAATAAGATGGCAGTTAAAAGCTTTAGACCTACTAGCCCAGCTAGAAGACATATGACAATGTTAACATTTGAAGAAATAACAACTAATAAACCAGAAAAAAGTCTTCTTGTTACATTGAAAAAAACTGGCGGTAGAAACTCTTATGGTAGAATAACTGTACGTCACCGTGGTGGTGGAGCTAAGAGAAAGTATAGAATAATAGATTTTAAAAGAAATAAAGATAATGTTCCAGCAAAAGTTGCCACAATAGAATATGATCCAAATAGAACAGCATATATTGCACTTGTTAATTATGCAGATGGAGAAAAAAGATACATAATTGCTCCTGTAGGATTAAAGGTGGGAGATGTAATTTTTTCTGGTCCTGAAGCAGATATTAAAGTGGGTAACGCATTACCATTAAAAAATATTCCGGTTGGTACTGTTATTCATAATATCGAGCTTACACCTGGTAAAGGTGCTCAAATGGTTAGATCAGCAGGTACATCGGCTCAGCTTATGGCTAAAGAAGGTAAATATGCTTTATTGAGATTACCAAGTGGTGAATTAAGAAATGTTAGAATAGAATGCAGAGCGACTGTTGGAACAGTTTCAAACTTAACTAATGAGATTGTTAACATCGGTAAGGCTGGTAGAAAGAGACATATGGGATTCAGACCTAAAGTTAGAGGTTCTGTAATGAATCCTAATGATCACCCACACGGTGGTGGAGAAGGTAAATCACCTATTGGACGTCCAGGTCCTGTTACACCTTGGGGTAAACCAACACTTGGTTATAAAACTAGAAAGAATAATAAATATTCTGATAGATTAATTGTTAAGAGAAGAAAATAATTGAAGAGAATTGATTAATTCTCTTCGCCTATTCTATAATCGGTGGAAGGAGGCAAGTAAATTGAGTAGATCAGTTAAAAAAGGACCATACGTTGAAGAAAGACTTTTAAAGAGAATTCTTGAAATGAATAAAAAAGGCGAAAAGAAGGTTATTAAAACTTGGTCAAGAAGTTCAACTATATTTCCTCAAATGGTAGGACACACAATAGCAGTTCATGATGGAAGAAAACATGTTCCTGTTTATATATTAGAAGATATGGTAGGACATAAACTTGGCGAATTTGCTTTGACTAGAACATACAAAGGCCATATTAGAAATGAAAAATCATCAAAATTAAGATAGTCCGGAAAGGAGGCAATATATAATGGAAGCTATGGCAAAAGTGAGACATATAAGAATGTCTTCAAGAAAAGTTGGTATAGTGCTTGATTTGATTAGGGGAAAAGATGTTAAAGAAGCAGATGCTATTTTACAGTACACTCCTAAGGACGCAGCTGTTGTTGTAAGAAAACTATTAAAATCAGCTGTTGCTAATGCGGAAAATAATTTCGATTTAAATGTTGATAGATTATATGTTGCAGAAGCTTATGCATGTCAGGGTCCAACACTAAAAAGATTTAGGCCACGTGCACAAGGAAGAGCGTATAGAATTAGAAAAAGAAGTAGTCATATAACATTAGTAGTAAAAGAAAGAAACTAAAAAGGAGGGAAATGTAGTGGGACAAAAAGTACATCCTCATGGTTTGAGAGTCGGTGTGATTAAAGAATGGGATGCAAAATGGTATGCAGATAGAAAAAATTTTGCTGACTATTTAATAGAAGATAATAAGATTAGAAACCTTGTAAAGAAAAAACATTATTCTGCAGGTATTTCAAAGATTCAGATTGAAAGAGCTGCAAAAAGAATTAAGTTAAATATCTTTACAGCTAAACCAGGCATGGTTATCGGAAAAGGTGGAGTAGGAATCGAGAAGCTTAAAAATGCATTAAAGACTGTAGTGTCTGGAAACAAGAATATTTTAATAAATATCGTAGAAGTTAAAAAACCTGAAGCAGATGCTCAATTGATGGCTGAAAGTATTGCTTTACAATTAGAAAAGAGAATTTCTTTTAGAAGAGCAATGAAGCAAACAATACAAAGAGCAATGAGAACAGGTGTTAAGGGTGTTAAAACTGCTTGTTCAGGAAGACTTGGAGGAGCTGAAATTGCTAGAACAGAGCAATATCATGAAGGCACAATTCCTCTACAAACTTTAAGAGCCGACATAGATTACGGATTTGCTGAAGCAGATACAATCTATGGTAAGATAGGTGTTAAGGTTTGGATATATAAAGGAGAAGTTCTTCCTGTAAAAAAAGATAGTAAAGAGAGAATTGAAGCATAGAAAACGAATAAAGTGATATATATTTATGATTGTTTAGAATAAGTATTGCCGAGGAAGGAGGAATACATATGTTAATGCCTAAAAGAGTTAAGCATCGTAAGGTGCAACGTGGCAGAATGAGAGGTAAAGCAACAAGAGGTAATTTCATAGCATATGGAGAATATGGTATTCAAGCTACTGAATGTGGTTGGATTACTAATAATCAAATAGAAGCTGCCAGAATAGCTATTAATAGACATGTAAAAAGAGGGGGAAAAGTTTGGATTAAAATTTTCCCAGACAAACCAGTTACTGAAAAGCCAGCTGAAACTCGTATGGGATCTGGTAAAGGAAATCCAGAACATTGGGTAGCAGTGGTTAAGCCAGGTAGAGTGTTGTTTGAAATTGCTGGTGTAAGTGAAGAATTAGCAAGAGAAGCTATGAGGTTAGCATCACACAAGCTACCAGTTAAGACAAAATTTGTTAAGAGAGAAGATTTTGAAGAAATGGGTGGTGAAAGACATGAAGGCTAGGGAATTGCACGAGTTGAGAAGCAGCAGTCCTCAAGAACTGATGTTAAAAATTAAAGATTTAAAAGCAGAACTGTTCAACTTAAGATTTCAACTAGCTACTGGACAACTCGAAAATCCAATGAGAATTAGACAGGTGAAGAGGTCTATAGCACAGATTAAAACTATTTTAAGAGAAGGCGAAATGAGCAATTTAGAACAGTAGTTGTTGAAGGGAGGTATTTTTCGTGGAAAGAAATCAAAGAAAAACGAGAATAGGTAGAGTTGTATCCGATAAGATGGATAAAACTATTGTTGTCGCAGTTGAAACCAAGGTTCGTCACCCTTTATATGGAAAAACTGTTAATAGAACAAAGAAATTTAAAGTACACGATGAAAACAATGAAGCGAGATATAATGATACAGTAAAAATAATGGAGACTAGACCGCTTTCAAGAGAAAAAAGATGGAGACTTGTTGAAATTATTGAAAGAGCTAAATAGTTTCAGGGTTTTTGCTTATGATTCTGAAAGGAGGGAATTTTAAATGATTCAACAGCAAACAAGATTAAAGATTGCGGATAATTCTGGTGCTAAAGAAATTATGTGCATTAGAGTATTAGGTGGATCTAAAAGAAAATATGGAAATATAGGCGATGTAATAGTTGCTAGTGTCAAAAGTGCAACACCAGGCGGAGTTGTTAAAAAAGGTGAGGTTGTAAAAGCTGTTATAGTTAGATCTAAAAGAGGTGTAAGAAGAATAGATGGTTCTTACATAAAGTTTGATGATAATGCAGCTGTATTGATAAAAGAAGACAAGAACCCAAGAGGAACTCGTATTTTTGGACCAGTTGCTAGAGAATTAAGAGAAAAAGAATTCACAAAAATTATTTCATTAGCACCTGAAGTATTATAATGTAGGGAGGTGGCTAAGATGTCAGCTAATAAGATTCATGTTAGAAGAAATGACAAAGTAATGGTTATTTCAGGTAAAGACAAGGGAAAAATAAGCGAAGTTATAGCAGTATATCCAAAAAAAGGTAAGGTGTTAGTTAAAGATGTTAATGTAGTGTCTAAGCATCAAAAACCTAATAGACAAAATATGCAGGGCGGAATTATTCAAAAGGAAGCTCCAATTTACAGTTCTAAGGTTATGTTATATTGTGAAAAATGCAAGAATGTTACAAGGATAAGTCATAAGATACTTGAAGATGGAACTAAAGTAAGAGTATGTAAGAAATGTGGTGAAACATTCTAAGCTTTGGAAGGAGGTTAAAAAATGTTACCAAGACTTCAAGAAAAGTATAATAATGAAGCGGTTCCAGCATTAATGGAAAAGTTCGGATATAAAAATATTATGGAAGTTCCGAAGCTTGAAAAAATTGTGATTAGCATGGGTGTTGGAGAAGCAAAAGATAATGCTAAAGTATTGGATTCAGCAGTAGCTGATTTGGAAATCATTGCTGGACAAAAGCCAGTTGTTACTAGAGCAAGAAAGTCAGTTGCTAACTTTAAAGTTAGAGCGGGCATGAAGATAGGTTGTAAAGTAACTTTAAGAAAAAGAAGAATGTATGAATTTGCAGATAAATTTATGAATATTGCTTTACCAAGAGTTAGGGACTTCAGAGGAGTATCTCCAAAATCATTTGATGGAAGAGGGAATTATGCACTAGGAATTAAAGAACAGTTGATTTTCCCAGAAATTGATTATGATAAAATTGATAAAATTAGAGGAATGGATATTATCTTTGTTACAACTGCTAAAACTGATGAGGAAGCAAGAGAGCTATTAAGATATTTAGGAATGCCATTTGCTCAGCAATAAGGAGGGGAGATTGTGGCACGTAAAGCGTTGATTCAAAAGTGGAATAAAGAACCAAAATATTCAACAAGAGCGTATACAAGATGCAGAATTTGTGGAAGACCACATGCTGTATTAAGAAAATATGGAATTTGCCGTATTTGTTTTAGAGAATTAGCTTATAAAGGACAAATTCCAGGTTGCAAAAAAGCAAGCTGGTAAAAACGATTTGTACGAAAGGAGGCAAAATATATGGTAATGACAGATCCTATCGCAGATTTACTTACACGTGTTAGAAATGCCAATATAGTTGGTCATAATGTTGTTGAAGTTCCTTCTTCAAGAATTAAAAGATCTATTGTAGATATTATGTTAAATGAAGGATATATAAAAAATGTAGAAGAATATAAAGACGGTTCTGTGCCAATGCTAAGAATTACTATGAAATATGGTAAGGATAAGCAAAGAATAATAACAGGATTAAAGAGAATTTCAAAACCAGGTTTAAGAGTTTACTCAAATAAAGATGAGATTCCTAAGGTGTTAAATGGTTTAGGAATTGCAATAATTTCAACTTCTAAAGGAATTATCACTGATAAAGAAGCTAGAAAATTAGGAGTAGGCGGAGAAGTTATTTGTTATATCTGGTAGTCTAATGAATAGGAGGTGTGATTATGTCAAGAGTTGGTAGACTTCCAATAGTTATACCTGAGGGTGTTACTGTTACAGTTGATTCTAATAATAAGGTTGTAGCAAAAGGACCTATGGGTGAACTTGAAAAGAATATGCACAAAGACATCAAGATTGTCGTTGAGGAAAATAATGTAATTATTACAAGACCAAGTGACAATAAATTACATAGAGCTCTTCACGGTACAACTAGAGCTATTATAAATAATATGGTAATCGGTGTTAGTAAGGGATACAAGAAAACACTAGAATTAATTGGTGTTGGTTATAGAGCAGAAGTAAAAGGAAAGAAATTAGTTATGAATCTTGGATATTCTCATCCAGTTGAAGTGGAGCCAGTTGAAGGTGTTACTTTTGAGGTTGAAGGAACTACTAAGGTTCATGTTAAAGGTATAGATAAAGAAGTAGTAGGAGCAGTTGCTGCTGATGTTAGAAAATGGAGAAAACCTGAACCATATAAGGGCAAAGGTATTAAATACGAAAATGAAGTAATTAGACGTAAAGAAGGTAAGACAGGTAAATAATAGATAGAAAGGAGTGAGCTGCTTATGTCAAAGAAGGTTAGTAGATCTCAAGCTAGAGTTAGACGTCACATAAGAATACGTAAAAAGATAAGCGGAACAGCTGAAAGACCAAGATTAAGCGTATTTAGAAGTGAGAAGAATATATATGCTCAGCTTATTGATGATTCGGTTGGAAACACTATCGTTTCAGCTTCAACTAAGGACAAAGATTTCTCAGCAAAAGTTGGAAGCAATAAAGAAGCTGCAAGATTAGTTGGCGAAATTATTGCTAAGAAGGCTTTAGATAAAGGAATCACAGAGGTAGTATTTGATAGAGGCGGATATATTTATCACGGAAGAATTAAGGAACTTGCTGATGCTGCAAGGGAAGCAGGACTTAAATTCTAAAAGAAGGAGGGGAACGTATTGAGAATCGATCCAAGCAACTTAGACTTAAAAGAAAAAGTTGTTAGCATTAACAGAGTTGCTAAAGTTGTTAAAGGTGGTAGAAACTTTAGATTCAGTGCACTAGTTGTTGTAGGCGATGAGAATGGGCACGTTGGTGTTGGTAAAGGAAAAGCAGCAGAAATACCTGATGCGATAAGAAAAGGTATTGAAGATGCTAAAAAGAACTTAATTGAAGTTGCAATTGTTGAAAATACAATTCCACACAGAATACATGGTATATTCGGTAGAAGTAAAATATTAATTATGCCAGCTGTAGAAGGTACTGGTGTTATTGCTGGTGGACCTGTAAGAGCGGTATTAGAACTTGCTGGTATAAAAGATGTTAGAGCAAAATCTTTAGGATCTAACAATCCTAAAAACATGGTAAATGCTACAGTTAATGGGTTAGATAATTTGAGAACCGTTGAACAGATTGCTAAATTAAGAGGCAAAGCTGTTGAGGAAATCTTAGGATAGGAGGGGTAACCTTGGCAAAACTAAGAATTACATTAAAAAAGAGTTTAATTGGTCGTAAAAAAGATCATATAGCTACAGTTAATGCTCTAGGATTAAAGAAAATTGGTAAAACTGTAGAGCATGAAGGTACTCCTCAAATTAGAGGAATGATCAAAAAAGTAAGTTATCTCCTAGAGGTAGAAGAAATATAAACAGAGGAGGTGTCAGTATGAAACTTCATGAATTAAGACCTGCAGAAGGTTCAAGAAAATCACGTAAAAGACTTGGAAGAGGTACTGGTTCTGGCTGGGGTAAAACAGCAGGAAGAGGTCAAGATGGACAGAATTCAAGATCTGGTGGAGGAGTAAGACCAGGATTTGAAGGAGGTCAGATGCCTTTATTCAGAAGAATTCCAAAAAGAGGATTCAATAATATTTTTGCAAAAGAGTATGCTACTATTAACGTTGATAGATTAAATGTATTTGAAAATGGTACAGAAGTAACTCCTGAATTGTTACTAGAAAAGAGAATTATCAAAAAAGTAAAAAGTGGTGTTAAAATATTAGGTAAAGGAAATTTGGAAAAGACATTAACAGTTAAGGCAACGAAGTTCTCAAAGGCTGCTACTGAAAAAATAGAAGCAGCTGGAGGAAAAGTTGAGGTGATATAAAATGCTATCTACCCTACGTAATGCTTGGAAAGTTCCTGAGCTTAGAAAGAGAATTTTATTCACATTTATGTTAATTGCATTTTTCCGAATGGGGAATTTTATTCCTGTTCCAGGAGTTGATACAAGTAAATTAGTGCAGTTAACAAACACAGGCAATCTGTTTTCTTTTTATGATATGCTATCAGGTGGTGCATTCAAAAGATTTAGTATATTTGCGATGAGTGTTACGCCGTATATTAATGCATCCATTATAATGCAGTTATTAACTGTTGCAATACCTTATTTAGAAAATCTTCAAAAAGAAGGTCAAGAAGGTAGAAAAAAGATACAGAATTATACCAAATATGCTTCAATAGCATTTGGCGTTTTGATGTCTTTTGGTTTTTATGCATTGATTGCAAAATATGGTGCATTAGCAGATTATTCTAAATTTACATTGTTTTTAATTGTACTTACAATGACAACTGGTTCTGTATTTTTGGTTTGGCTTGGGGAACAGATTACTACATATGGAATTGGTAATGGTGTTTCGCTTATAATATTTGTAAACATTATTTCAAGATTCCCTGGTTCTGTTGTGCAAATAGCTAACTTACAAAAGACAGGAACAGTTACGTCTGTTGAAGTTGTTATGTTTATAGTAGTGGCTTTAGCATTATTGTTTTTAACAATAATTGTAAACTTAGCAGAGAGAAGGATTCCTGTTCAATATGCAGGAAAAGCCTTAGGAACTAAAATGGTTAAAGGACAGTCAACACATATACCTATTAATGTTAATTCGGCAAGTGTTATTGCAATAATATTTGCTTTATCGGTTATGCAATTTCCAAACACATTGAGCGAATTCTTACCGAATTCAGCATTTACTAATTTTATTAAAACTAGTCCATATAGTGTATTTAGACCTAATTCATGGCTGTATGCATTATTGTATTCTGTGTTGATAATTCTATTTACTTGGTTTTACACTCAAATTACTTTTAAGCCAGATGAAATGGCAGAAAATATGCATAAGTCTTCAGGTTTTGTACCTGGAATAAGACCTGGCGAGCCAACAGCTAGGTATATTGAAAGAATTTTAACAAACATTGCTGTACTTGGTGGATGTTTTGCAGCAGTTATTGCTGTGTTCCCAATAATATTAGAAGGCTATACAGATTTTACTGGAATAGCTTTTGGTGGTACAGCGTTATTGATTTTAGTTGGTGTAGCTACTGAGACGGTACGTCAGTTAGAATCTCAGTTAGTTATGCGTAACTATAGAGGGTTCCTTAAATAATACCTTAGGAGATGATATACATGAAGATAATTTTGTTAGGTCCTCCTGGAGCAGGTAAGGGAACTCAGGCTAAGTCTATAAGTAGAAAATATTCTATACCTCATATATCAACGGGAGATATTTTTAGACAAAATATCTCTCTATCAACTGAACTTGGTAAGGAAGCTAAAAAATATATTGACAAAGGTCAATTAGTTCCTGATAAATTGACAATCAGTATAGTAAAAGATAGGTTATTAAAGGATGATTGTAAAAAAGGATTTTTGTTAGATGGTTATCCAAGAACAGTAAAACAAGCTGAAGCATTGGATGTGTTTTTGGCTGAACATGGTTCTAGATTAAATTTAGCTTTATTAATAGCAGTTCCTAGAGAGTTTATACTTGAGAGGATGACTGGCAGAAGGGTTTGCCCTTCGTGTGGAGCGAGTTATCATATTAAGTTTAATCCACCGCAACAAGAAGGAATTTGTGATGTGTGTGGAAGTACGATTATTCAAAGGGAAGACGATACACCAGAAACTGTTAGTAATAGGTTAGATATATATGATAAGCAAACACAACCACTTATTGATTATTATAAAGATAAGAATTTACTTTCAGTTGTGGATGGAACATATTCTATTAATAATGTATTTAAACAGATTTCAGAGAGATTGGATTTAATAAAATAATTTTCTGAAATTATGGGTAAAGCTACTTAACTAAGCATATATGGAAGTGCTGACATAAGTATGTTGTATATTGTTAAGTGTATTAGTTAAATGTGCTTATACTAAAAATAAACGTTATATATGTATTATATTAATTAAAATTGGGAAAATATTTACTGTAGAGAGTTGTAATAATTTTCTTAGGTTAAGAGAGAATTGATAGAGGTGAAATATATTGGAGGATAAGAGCCTTATTGGGAGAGTAGTGTACTCTAAGGTAGGACGAGATAAAGATAGGCATTTTGTTGTTGTAGGTATATTGAACAAAGAATTTGTTTATATTGCGGATGGCAAATTAAGAAAGATATCAAAACCTAAGAAAAAGAAATTGAAGCACCTTATTTTTACAGATAATGTAGCTGAAGAAATAAGGAAACTTATTTTAAATGGTAGTAAAGTTAGTGATTTAAGAATAAAGAGATTCTTAGAGGCTGAATATGCCAATAAGGAGGTTTGATTACCTTATGTCAAAAGATGATGTAATAGAAATGCAAGGTGTAGTAGTTGAAGCTTTACCAAATGCAACGTTTAAAGTTAAACTGGAAAGCGGTCACCAAATATTGGCACATATTTCAGGTAAACTTAGAATGAATTTCATTAGAATTTTACCTGGTGACAGAGTTAAAGTAGAGCTTTCTCCATATGATTTGACACGTGGAAGAATCGTTTGGAGAGATAAGTAATAAGGAGGGTTAATGATGAAAGTTAGACCATCTGTAAAACCTATATGTGAAAAATGTAAGGTTATAAAAAGAAAAGGTAAAGTTATGGTTATATGCGAAAATCCAAAGCATAAACAAAAACAGGGTTAAATAATTGATGTTTTTGAAAGTATTTTATGGTATTATATTTTAGGTGCGGCTGTATTAGATTTATTCTAATAACCTAAAATTTATATATTTAATTAGTAACTTTAGATTACAATTCAATATTTTAAGAAATACCTAGGAGGTGTAAGTAGCAAATGGCAAGAATAGCTGGGGTTGACCTACCAAGAGAAAAGAGAGTAGAGATTGGCTTAACATATATTTTGGGAATTGGATTGCCAAAATCTCAAGAAATATTAACTGAAACTGGTATTAATCCTGATACTAGAGTTAAAGATTTAACTGAAGAGGAAGTTTCAGCATTAAGAAGTTATATAAATAAAAATGTTATGGTTGAAGGTGACTTAAGAAGAAAGGTTGCTTTAGATATTAAGAGATTAACAGAAATAGGATGTTATAGAGGTATTAGACATAGAAGAGGCTTACCTGTAAGAGGACAAAAAACTAAGACAAATGCTAGAACTAGAAAAGGTCCTAAAAAAACTATCGCTAATAAGAAAAAATAATTAATTGCGAGGAGGGATGATCATGGCACCTAAGAGAGTAAAAAGAAGTAGAAGAAGAAAAGAGAAAAAGAATATTGAACATGGATGTGCTCATATTAAATCAACATTTAACAATTCAATTGTTACATTAACTGATACTGCAGGGAATGGATTATCATGGTCAAGTGCTGGAGCTCTTGGATTTAAGGGTTCTAGAAAAGGAACACCATTTGCTGCACAGATGGCAGCTGAAACTGCTGCAAAAGCAGCTATGGAACATGGATTGAAGAGTGTAGAGGTTTACGTTAAAGGACCAGGTGCAGGTAGAGAAGCAGCAATTAGATCACTACAAGCTGCAGGATTAGAAATTACACTAATCAAAGACGTTACACCAATACCACATAATGGATGTAGACCACCAAAAAGAAGAAGAGTTTAATATATAGGAGGTGTGATTTCAATGGCAAGATATACAGGTGCTGTTTGCAGACAATGCAGAAGAGAGGGTATGAAACTATTCCTAAAAGGTGATAGATGTTATACAGACAAATGTGCATTTGCAAGAAGAGGCTATGCTCCAGGGCAACATGGCCAAAGTAGAAAGAAAATATCTAACTATGGATTACAGTTAAGAGAAAAGCAAAAAGCAAAGAGAATATATGGTATTCTTGAAAAACAATTTAGAAGATATTATGAAAAAGCTGAAAGAATAAAAGGGATTACTGGTGAAAATCTATTACAATTATTAGAAATGAGATTAGATAATGTTGTTTATAGATTAGGATACGGAAATTCTAGAAAAGAAGCTAGACAATTAGTTACACACGGTCACTTTTTAGTAAACGGGAAGAAAGTAAACATTCCATCTTATCAAGTGTCAGTAAATGATGTAATATCAGTATGTGAAAAAAGTAGAAGCTATGAAGTATTCAAGACATTTAATGAAAATCCAAAGACATTACCAAATTGGTTACAGGCTAACCAAGATAGTTTTGAAGGAAAGGTTTTATCTAAACCAAGTAGAGATGAAATTGATGTTCCAGTAAATGAAACATTAATTGTTGAGTTATATAGTAAATAATTGAAGTGTAGAGTCAGTTGCCCTCAGGTGAGGTATAAATTCCGAATAAAGGAGGGTTATTAAATGTTAGAAATAGAAAAGCCAAAAATCGAGTGCGTAAAAAGTGCTGAAGATTTTACCTATGGGAAATTTGTTATTGAACCATTGGAAAGAGGATATGGAATTACATTAGGAAATTCTCTAAGGAGAATATTACTTTCTTCATTACCAGGAGCTGCGGCTAGTTGGGTTAAAATTGATGGTGTACTTCATGAATTTTCTACTGTTAAAGGTGTTAAGGAAGATGTTACTGAATTGATACTTAACATTAAGCAGTTAGCATTGAAGATGAATGGAGAAGAGTCTAGTGTAATTGTTATCGATAAACAGGGCGAATGTGAAGTAACTGGTGCGGATATTATTACAGATGGAAGTGTTGAAGTAGTAAATAAGGATTTACATATTGCATCTTTAGATAAAGATGGTAGATTGCATATGGAGATCAATGTAAGAAGAGGAAGAGGCTATGTATCACAGGCAAAAAACAAAGATGATGAAATGCCTATAGCAACTATACCTGTTGATTCCATATATACTCCAGTTAGAAAAGTAAACTTTAAAGTTGAAAATACAAGAGTAGGTCAAATAACTGATTATGACAAATTACAGCTTGAAGTTTGGACTGATGGAACTATTAAGCCAGAAGAGGCAGTAAGTATTTCAGCTAAAATTCTTATTGAGCATTTCAAATTATTTATGACATTAACGGATCATGCGGATGATGTTGAAATAATGGTTGAAAAGGAAGAAGATAAAAAAGAAAAAGTTCTTGAAATGACTATAGAGGAACTTGATTTATCAGTTAGAAGCTACAATTGTTTGAAGAGAGCAGGCATAAATACTGTTCAGGAATTAACTGAGAGAACTATGGATGATATGATGAAAGTAAGAAATCTTGGTAAGAAGTCTCTTGAAGAAGTTCAGAACAAACTCAGAGAACTAGATTTGAGCTTAAAAAAGAGTGAGGATTAAGGAGGGAGAGCAATGGCAGGATACCGTAAGTTGGGGCGTCCAACTGACCAAAGAAAAGCAATGTTAAGAAATCTTGTTACTAGTCTTTTGAAGCATGGTAAAATAGAAACTACTGTAACAAGAGCTAAAGAAACTAGAAAATTAGCTGAAAAAATGATTACTCTTGCAAAAAGAGGAGATTTAGACGCTAGAAGACAGGTTCTTTCATTTGTAACAGAAAAAGAGGTTGTAAATAACCTTTTTAGTGATATTGCTCCTAAGTATGTTGATAGAAACGGTGGATATACAAGAATGTATAAGATGGGTCCAAGAAGAGGAGACGCAGCTGAAGTTGTAATATTAGAATTAGTTTAACCTGCGGGGGATTAAGTAAGAGTAAACTTAGTCCCCATTTTATTAAACTGTTTATCAAAAATGCGAAGAAATGATATTGATGACTTACTTCTGATATTATTAATAAGTGAGATAGATATCACATGAGTAGTAATATAAGTTTAGAATGAAGTAGGAATGAGTATGGGAAAACAAATTATTAATTGTAAAGATGTTTATTTTGAGTATGAAGGAAATGAAAGTGATTCATCGAGAATAGCATTAGATGGAATCCATTTGGATATAAACGAAGGGGAATTTGTGGTGATTTTAGGCCGAAATGGTTCAGGAAAATCAACTTTAGCAAAACATTTTAATGCATTGTTGGTTCCAAGTATGGGAAAAGTATTTGTCGCTGGATTTGATTCTTCAATAGAGGAAAATTTATGGAATATTAGAAGTTCAGCGGGAATGGTATTTCAAAATCCAGATAACCAGATAGTTGCAACTATCGTGGAAGAAGATGTAGCCTTTGGACCTGAGAACTTAGGTATTGAACCACAAGAGATACGTAAAAGAGTGGATGAGGCATTAAAAAAAGTAGATATGTATGAATATAGAAAGCATGCTCCATATTTATTATCTGGAGGACAAAAGCAGAGAGTTGCAATAGCTGGAATATTAGCTATGAGAACAAAATGTATAATTTTTGATGAGCCAACTGCTATGCTAGATCCATACGGCAGAAAAGAGGTAATTGAAACTATACATAATCTAAATAAAAAGTATGGGATTACAATTGTGTTGATTACACATTATATGGAAGAAGCAGTTGAAGCAGATAAAGTAATAGTTATGGATAGAGGTAAGATTGTTATGCAGGGTAAACCGAGGGAAATATTTAGTGATGTTCCTAATATGAAGAGTGTTGGTTTAGATGTGCCTCAAGTTACTGAACTTGCTTATTTATTAAAACAAGAAGGAATTGATATAGATACAGATATAATAAATATTGATGAGATGGTGGATGCTTTATGTCAATTAAGATAGAAAATTTATCATATGTATATATGCCTAATACGCCATTTGAAAAGAAAGCTCTGGATAATATATCAATGGATATATGTGATGGTGAATTTGTGGCTTTAATTGGACACACTGGTTCAGGGAAATCAACATTGATTCAGCATATTAATGGATTACTTGTCCCTACTAGTGGAAAAGTATATGTGGATGATTTGGATATTACTAATAAGAAAGTAAACATGAGAGATATTAGAAAAAAAGTTGGACTTGTTTTTCAATATCCTGAATATCAACTTTTTGAGGAAACAGTAGAAAAAGATATTGCTTTTGGCCCGAGTAATTTAGGATTATCGAATAAAGAAATAGACAGAAGGGTACGCCGTGCAATGGAAATTGTAGGGCTTAGTTATGAAAAATATAAAGATATTTCACCATTTGAATTGAGTGGTGGACAAAAAAGAAGAATAGCGATTGCAGGTGTAATTGCTATGGAACCTAAAATATTAATTTTAGATGAACCTGCAGCGGGGCTGGATCCTAGAGGTAGAGATGAAATATTAACTAAAATTAAACAGTTTCATAAAGAATATAATATGACTATAATTTTGGTTTCGCATAGCATGGAAGAAGTTGCGATGGTTGCTGATAAGATTTTTGTTTTGTCAAAAGGCAAATGTATATTGCAGGGAAGTAAAAAAGAAGTATTTAAAAAATCAGATGTACTTGAGAGTGTAGGACTTGCAGTTCCACAAATTACTTATTTAATTAAAAAATTAAATAAAAAAGGCTTTGAATTGCCAGAAGATGTTTTTACTATTGAACAGGCTAAAGAAGTTTTGTTAAAGAAAATTAAAATTTGGAAATAATGTGTATAGTGCATTTAAATATATATGTTTTACTATTGTTTTTATCGATTTTACAAGACACCCACTTCTATAAGTGGAAGATTGAAGCTTTTGCTTTAGGTGGAGTAGAGTCTCCACCTGAAGTGCCGATGTTTTGCTTTAGCAAAACGAGTTCACTATGATTCCACTTGTGCAAGTGGAAGTTTTAAAATAATTTAGAGGGGGGAAATTAAGCAAAAATGTTTTTGCTTAAATAATAATGATAAAGGATATAACAATAGGGCAATATGTACCTGGAGATTCATTTGTGCATAAGGTAGATCCTAGGATAAAAATTATAATTTCATTTATATACATAATTGATTTATTTATAATAAATAATTTTCAAGGATACATATATGTAGTTTCGTTCTTAGGTTTAATTATTTATGCTTCTAGAATCCATTTTAGATATATTTATAAAGGACTTAAACCTATATTTGTTCTACTATTGATTACTGCAATATTGAATGTTTTTATGACTAAAGGTGGAGAGTTGATTTTTACGTGGAGTTTTATACATATTTATAGAAGAGGAATTGAGGTTGCAGCATTTATGGTATTAAGATTGACATTTTTGATTGTTGGAACTTCAATACTTACGTTGACAACATCTCCAATAGAATTGACTGATGGAATTGAAAAATTATTAAATCCATTAAAAAAAATAGGGTTTCCAGCACATGAATTGGCTATGATGATGACAATTGCTTTGAGATTTATTCCTACATTGATGGACGAAACAGATAAAATTATGAAAGCACAAAAATCTAGGGGAGCTGATTTCGAATCTGGAAATATAGTAAATAGAGCAAAAAATTTAATTCCTATACTTGTACCTTTGTTTATAAGTTCATTTAGAAGAGCTGATGATTTAGCTATAGCTATGGAAGCTAGATGCTACAGAGGTGGAGAAGGCAGAACAAGAATGAAACAACTTAAGTTTACAAATAGGGACTTAATTGCTGTGTTCATATTTTCAGTTTTTGTAATTATATCCATAATATCAAGGAAATAAGAGAACAAATAACTGTTAAGTTTGAAATCATAAGAGGAAGTGAGTTTATGAGAAATATTAAACTCATAATTGAGTATGATGGAACTAAATATTCTGGGTGGCAGAAACAGAATAATGCATTGACTATTCAAGAAGTTATTGAGAATGCAATTGTTTCTATAACGAATGAAAATATTAATTTAATTGGTTCAAGTAGAACTGATGCTGGTGTTCATGCCAAAGGATTTACTGCAAATTTTATAACGGAAAGCAAAATACCAGCTCAAAAATTTAGAGAAGCAATAAATAGCAAATTACCTAATGATATTGTTATATTAAAGTCTGAAGAAGTTGATATTAACTTTCATTCAAGATATCATAGTACGGGAAAGATATATGTATACACAATAATAAATAGATATGAACCTATAGCAATTGGAAGAGATTATGTTTATCATTATAAGAATAAATTAGATATTGAATTAATGAAAATGGCAAGTAAATATTTTATTGGTAAACATGATTTTACCTCTTTTATGAAAAAAGGAAGTTCAGTTAAAACTACTGTAAGAACAATTACTAGATTGGATGTTCAAAAGGAAAACGATAAATTAACAATAACTGTATCAGCTGATGGATTTTTATATAATATGGTTAGAATAATTGTAGGTACATTGATTGATGTAGGAATAGGAAAGATAAAACCAGAAGAAATTAGAGATATATTGTATTCAAAAGATAGGATAAAGGCAGGTGGGTGTGCACCAGCTTGTGGACTATGTTTAGTTGAGGTACTTTATTAAATTTCATAATGTGTTTTATCGATTTTACAATACTTACGCTTTTACAAGTTGGAGATTGAAACTTTCATTTCAGGTGGAGTAGAATATCTATCTGAAGTCTCAATGTTTTGCCTTAAAAAAAGGAGTTCGCTCACTTTAATAAGCGTATATATCTTGACACACTAGGATGAATGTATTATAATTGTTAGAGTTGTTATTGTAATAGTATGTTAAGATCCACTAGCCCCGGGTCTTTTACGTATAGATTATTCATGTAAGTTCAGGGAGGGAGAAAAATGAAGTCATACTTAGCAAAACCACATGAAGTAGAAAGAAAATGGTATGTAATTGATGTTGAAGGAAAGACATTAGGTAGAGCAGCAAGTCAGGTAGCGTCTATTTTAAGAGGGAAACATAAACCAATATATACTCCAAATGTTGATACAGGAGATTTTGTAATTATAGTTAATGCAGATAAGGTTGTATTGACTGGTAAGAAATTAGAACAGAAAAAATTAAGACACCATTCATTATACCCAGGTGGATTAAAGGAAATGTCATATAAAGATGCTTTGGCTAAAAAGCCTGAGTTTGTGTTTTATGAAGCAGTTAGAAGAATGATGCCAAAAGGAAAATTAGGATGTCAGATGCTTAAAAAATTGAAGGTTTATAGCGGAACAGAGCATAATCATGAAGCTCAAAAACCAGAAGTATTAGAATTGAAATATTAATATTCGATAAGTGCTGGAGGGAGGAAGAAAAATGGCAAGAGTTCAATATTTTGGAACAGGTAGAAGAAAGAAGTCAGTTGCAAGAGTTAGACTTGTACCAGGAGAAGGGCGAGTTGTAATAAATAAAAGAGATATTGATGATTACTTTGGATTAGATACTTTAAAGGTTATTGTTAATCAACCACTAGTTTTAACAGGAACTAAGGAAAAATTCGATGTATTAGTTAATGTTCATGGTGGAGGTTTCACAGGCCAAGCTGGAGCAATAAGACATGGTATTGCAAGAGCACTTGTAAAAGCTGATGAAACTTTGAAGCCAGAAATAAAAGCTGCTGGATACTTAACAAGAGATCCAAGAATGAAAGAAAGAAAGAAATACGGTCTTAAAAAAGCAAGAAGAGCTCCACAGTTTTCAAAGAGGTAATTTATTGCTTGTTCAAGAGAGAAGTTATTATACTTCTCTTTTTTTTTACGTAGATTTTTAAGATGAACTCATTTTACTAAAATAAAATATCGATATTTGTATAAATAATTTAGGTTATGTTAAATCTATGTTAAATAGCTTAAATTAATGTTAAAAAAATAAAAAACTATTAACTTGTATAACTAATTAATGTATTATAAAAATGGAGTTATGTGTCTATATAATTTTATAATATGGAGGGATAATATGAAAATAGTACAGATGATTGTCGCCCTTTTTGGAGGATTGGGATTGTTCCTATATGGTATGAAAATGATGGGTGATGGTTTAGAAAATGCAGCAGGTAAGAAGTTAAAGTCTATTTTTAAAAAAATAACATCTAATCCAATAAAAGGTGTGCTTACTGGAGCATTGGCTACAGCCATTATTCAGAGCAGTAGTGCGACAACTGTAATGGTGGTAGGATTTGTAAATGCTAGATTAATGGATTTATTTCAAGCAGCAGCAGTAATAATGGGTGCTAATATTGGTACAACAATAACTGCTCAAATGATTACATTAGATGTTGAAGAATTAATTCCAGTATTTCTTGGTATTGGAGCATTAATAGTATTATTTACGAAGAGAAAAAATATAAAAGAAATTGGAAATATAGTTTTAGGATTTGGTATATTGTTTTTAGGAATGCATTTAATGAAAGAGGCGATGCATCCACTTAGAAGCTCACAAGCATTTACTAATTTGCTTTCAACTTTAGAAGGAAACATACCTCTTGGAATACTTGCAGGTTTAGCAATAACAGCTATAGTACAGAGTTCATCTGCTACAACTTCTATGCTTATTGCACTTGCAGCGACCGGAATTCTAAATTTACATACTGCTGTACCTATAATTTTAGGATGTAATATAGGTACATGTGTTACAGCACTAATATCGAGTGTAGGTACATCAAAGAATGCTAAAAGAGCTGCTCTAATTCATTTAATGTTTAATATTATTGGAGCATTGATATTTATACCTTTAATTAAATTTACACCAGTTGTTGACTGGATTGCATCTAGTTCAAATTTAGCTGATAAACAGATTGCAAATTTTCATACATTTTTTAATGTGGTAAATACTGTGATTTTTGTACCATTTATTAAAGTATTTGTAAATGTGGTAAATAAATTAATACCTGGTGAAGATGAAAGAGATGAATATGGTGTTAAATACATAGATGAGAGATTACTAGAAACTCCTGTTATAGCCGTAGGACAAGCAAGACAAGAGGTTTTAAGAATGACAAGATTAGCAAGAGATAATTATAAGTTATCAATTAAGGCTTTTAAAGAAAATGATAATAATATTATAGAACGAGTTTATAAAAACGAGAAATTAATTAATTTATTAGAAGATGAAATAACAAAGTTTTTGGTTGAATTATCAAAATCAGAGCTTTTAGAAAATCAAACAGAGACAGTAACATCAATGTTTCATGTTGTTAATGATGCAGAGAGAATAGGCGATCATGCAGAGAATATTGTGGATTTAACAAGTGAAAAGATACAAAAGAAGTTGCAATTTTCAAAAGATGCGATGGAAGAACTTGAAGGAATGTATAAGTATACACTTAATGCTATTGATATGAGTATTGAGGTTTTTAATACAAGAGATAAAAGTAAAGTTAAAGAAGTTAAAGCAATTGAAGAGAGAATAGATGTATTGGAAAAGGAATTAAGAGCATCTCATATTAGAAGATTGAATCAAGGAATTTGTAATGCCACTGTTGGAGCATCTTTCTTGGATATAATCAGTAACCTAGAGAGAATAGGTGATCATGCTATGAATATTGCTGAGTCTATATATAATGAATAAAAAAAAATGACCTTTTAGGGTCATTTTTTTTATAATTTAGAATAAAGTGCAGCATAATTAAAATAGAATGTATTATGGATGAATTCTATTCTATTTAAGGGAGTGATGATGTGAAAAACAATAGAAAATTGATTTATAGTTTAGTTACAATATGTATTTGTGTTGCTGTTATTGTAGTTGTAAATTATAAAAAAACAATAGACGTGATGAATAATAATGTTGGTACAAAAATAATTTTAATTGATCCAGGACATGGAGGTATTGACGGAGGGGCAATATCTAAAAGTGGTATTGTTGAAAAAAATATAAATTTGAGCATAGCATTAAAATTAAGAGATATACTAAGGTGTAAAGGATATAAGGTTCTTATGACAAGGCAAGAGGATGTTGGATTATATTCAGATAAAGGTAGAGTTAGGGATAAAAAAATAGAAGACTTAAGCAATAGGTGTAAAATGAAGATAGAATCTAATTGTAATATGTTTATTAGTATTCATCAAAATAAATTTGAACAAAGTAAGTATTATGGTGCCCAAGTATGGTATTCATACTATGAAAAAAGTAAAATTTTGGCACATATTATTCAGAAAAATCTAAAAAAAGATTTAGATAACAATAACAACAGAGTTGAAAAAAGTGCCAATAACTCTATTAAAGTTTTGAGATGTCATGATACTATGCCTAGTGTACTAGTTGAATGTGGTTTTCTATCAAACCCGATTGAAGCTCAAAAATTGACAACAGATGAATATCAGAATAAAATAGCAGAATCAATTGCAAACTCAGTAGATGAATATTATAATAAAAGCGATGAAAATGGATTTTAATAAAAAGTCCATTTTCATCGCTTTTATTATTAACTTAACAATAATACATTATTGAGAAGTGAACTCGTTTTGCTAGAGCAAAACATTGGGACTTCAGGTGGAGACTTTACTCCACCTAAAGCAAAGAGTTTGAATCTCTCACTTATAGAAGTGGGAGCCTTATAGAATCGATAAATAATTTATATTGAATAAATGTAATATTTTATACAAAAGTATTAACATACATATACTGATTATATAGTTAGAACATGTTCAAAAACAAAAATATAATTTATTATAAAAAATATTGTATTTTATGAATTAGTGTGATATTATATTTCTGATGATTGGATTAATCCATTAATCCATTGCTTGTTTAGGGAGTGATGTATATGGAAATAGTATTAGATAGAAAAAGTGGGGTACCGTTATATTTACAGGTAAAAAAACAGATAATGGATTTAATAAGGATGGGGAAAATTAAGGTTGGAAGTAAAATGCCTACCGAGAGAGAACTATCTAAAGAGTTAAAAGTTAGTAGGAATACTATTAGTACAGCGTACAAGGAATTAGAGCAAGAAGGTGTTTTGAAATCTTATCAAGGTAAAGGAACTTTTGTTATTGAGGAAGTAATATCATGGCAAGATAAAGATAAAAAAGATAAGATACTAAAGTTTTTAGACTTAGCTTTGGAACAAGCTTTCGAATCAGGAATGAATATTGAAGATTTTTTGCAAATAGTAAAGGATAGAGTAAGGGAAAAGAAAGAATTAATGAAGAAAATGGTTTCCGTTTATATAGAATGTAATATCGAACAAGCTAAAATGTTTAGTAAACAATTATCGAAGAGTACAAATATGAATGTTATACCTCTTACTATATCAGATTTAAAGGCTATGGATGTGGATACTGCTGAAAAGCTCAATAAAGCACAAGTTATCATTTCAACATTTAATCACGTCAATGAAGTATATGAATTAACGCGAAATTTAAGAAAAGAAGTGTTTGGAGTTGCTATCAGTCCAGATTTAGAAACAATAGTAAAAATAGCTAGGTATCCTGTAACATCGAAGTTAGGATTTGTTTGTATATCAGAAGAATTTATGTTTAAAGTTAGAGGAGCATTGGAGAAAGCTGGATTAGGTGAGATTAATATTCAATTTACAAATACATTTGATGAAGAAAAACTTAAACTTTTTATTGGCAATCATGATGTTATAGTGGTTTCACCAGGAAGATATAAAGATGTTAGTAAATTAAACGCCTTTAATAAAGAGATAATTGAATTCAAATATGGACTTGATGATGGTTCAGTAAAGGCACTTAAGTCAAAGATTGTTGAAATAGGTTATGATAAATAATTTATTAATTATTTTAAATATATATAAATTTAATTAGGAGGACTTTGTAACTATGGAAGAGAAAAACGGCAAAACAGTGGTTATTGGGGTAATAGGTTCAGACTGTCATGCTGTAGGTAATAAAATAATTGATTATGCATTGACAGAAGAAGGTTTTAATGTAATTAATATAGGCGTTTTATCACCGCAGGAAGATTTTATAAATGCTGCAGTGGAAACTAATGCTGATGCCATAATAGTATCCTCTTTGTATGGACATGGAGAAATTGATTGTAGAGGACTTAGAGAAAAATGTGATGAAGCAGGATTAAAAGATATATTTCTTTATGTTGGAGGAAATATTGTAGTAGGTAAGCAAGAATGGGATGATGTATATAAAAGATTTATGGCAATGGGATTCAATAGAGTATATTCACCAGGAACATCTATTGAAACAACTATTGCTGATTTAAAAGAAGATTTAAATATAAAATAGATATAAGCTTATGAAAATTGCGGTTTATGCAATTGATTGGGAGTGAGAGAATGGATGCTTACTTATTGATTGATTTTGGGAGTACGTATACCAAACTAACTGCAGTCGATATCGAGAATGAGGAAATAATTGCGACAGCAAAAGATATCACTACTATAGAAGATGACATAATGATAGGTTTCAATAAAGCATATGAAAAGCTTCAAAAATTAATGAAAAATAAGAATATAAATTTTGTGAAAAAACTTGCTTGTTCGTCAGCAGCTGGTGGACTTAAAATGATAGCGATTGGGCTTGTGCCAGATTTAACTGCAGAAGCAGCAAAAAGGGCTGCTTTAGGTGCTGGCGCTAGAATATTAGATATTTATAGTTTTGAGCTCACATCGGATGAAATAGAGGAGATTAAAAATTCAAAATTAGATATTATTCTTTTGGCTGGAGGTACTAATGGGGGCAATAAGGAATGTATTATTCATAATGCAAAAATGTTGGCTGAAAGCGGTATTGATGTACCAATAGTTGTAGCAGGTAATAAAGTTGCAAATGACGATATAAAAAGAATATTTAAAGAACACAACGTGGATTACAGCATTACTGAAAATGTAATGCCAAAACTTAACCAATTAAATGTTGAACCAGCTAGGGAAGAAATAAGAAAAATATTTATGAATAGAATAGTGGAAGCAAAAGGATTGGGAAATGCAGAGGAATTTGTTAATGGAATATTGATGCCAACACCTGCAGCAGTCATAAAAGCAGCAAGGGCTTTAAGTGAGGGAACTGATGATGAAGCTGGCATAGGAGATTTGATAGTTATTGATATTGGAGGGGCAACAACAGATGTTCACTCAATAGCAGATGGAGAACCGACAAAACCAGGTGTAACAGTTAGAGGGCTTGAAGAACCTTTTGCTAAAAGAACTGTTGAAGGAGATTTGGGGATGAGGTATTCTGCAATCTCACTTTTAGAAGCAGCAGGTACAAGAAAGATAAGAGAATATCTGAATGATAAGGAAAAGAAAATTGATGTATTGAATAATTGTAGATACAGGTCTGAAAATATAAAAATGGTTCCTAAAACTGAGTGTGAGATAGCTTTTGATGAGGCTATGGCTAAAGTTGCAACAGAATTAGCTATGTCAAGACATGTTGGTACCATAGAATGTACGTATACACCTATGGGAGCTATATATTCACAGATTGGTAAGGATTTAATGGAAGTAAAGTATTTGATAGGAACAGGTGGGGTGTTAGTTCATAGTAATAATCCAGCGGAAATATTAAAAGCAGGTACATTTAATAAACAGCAAGCTAATTATTTAAAACCTCAAAATCCAAAATATTTATTGGATAAAACGTATATATTGTCTGCAATGGGATTATTGGCACAGGAATTGCCCGATTTGGCAGTTAGAATAATGAAAAAGTATTTAGTGAAAGTGAGCTAGGAGGTATATAAAGGTGGAACTTAAAAATAAAAAGTGGACAGAGGAGCAATTTTTCAAAGTAAGAGAAGAAGTATTAAATCAATGGCCTACAGGCAAAGACATTAAGGATATTAAAAAAGGAATTGATTATTGTAAAAGTGTTCCAGAACACAAGAATTTTGCTAAGAAATTGATAAAGGCTAAGGAGGAAGGAGTTACGCTAGCTCAGCCTAGAGCAGGTGTTGCATTGATTGATAAGCATATAGAACTACTGACATATCTTCAAGATGAAGGGGGAGCAGATTTACTTCCTAGCACAATTGATAGTTATACAAGACAAAATAGATATGATGAATGTGAAATTGGAATAACTGAGAGTAGGAAAGCAGGAAGATCATTGTTAAACGGTTTCCCAGGTGTAAATCATGGTGTACATGGTTGTAAAAAGGTACTTGAAGCTGTCAATTTGCCACTTGAGGCTAGACATGGTACACCAGATGCTAGACTCCTTTCCGAAATAATACATGCGGCTGGATGGACTTCTAATGAGGGGGGAGGAATATCTTACAATATTCCGTATGCAAAGAGTGTAAGTTTAGAAAGAACAATTCTTGATTGGCAGTATTGCGATAGATTGGTAGGAATATATGAAGAAAATGGTGTTTCAATAAATAGGGAACCATTTGGACCACTAACAGGTACATTAGTACCACCAAGTACATCTAATGCAGTTGCTATTATTGAAGCTTTACTTGCAGCAGAACAGGGAGTTAAGAATATAACTGTTGGCTATGGTCAATGTGGAAATTTAGTACAAGATGTTGCTGCTATTATGGCACTTGAAGAGCAATGTAATGAATATTTAAAGGCTAATGGATATGATGATATATATTTAACAACTGTTTTTCATCAGTGGATGGGTGGTTTCCCTTCAGATGAAGCAAAAGCATTTGGAGTAATATCTACAGGTTCAGCAGCTGCAGCATTGTCAGGAGCAACAAAGGTTATTGTAAAGACTCCTCATGAAGCAATAGGTGTTCCAACAAAAGAGGCAAATGCAGAGGGAATTAAAGCTACTAAGATGACATTGAATATGTTAAGAGGACAGAGAATGGCAATGTCGGATAAATTAAAAACAGAAATACAGATAATTAAAGCAGAAACAAAATGTATGCTTGATAAGATGTTTGAAATTGGGAAAGGTGATTTAGCTATAGGAGTTGTTGAAGGTTTTAAAATGGGAATAATAGATATTCCATTTGCTCCAAGTAAATATAATTTTGGTAAGATGATGCCTGCGAGAGATAATGAAGGTGCTGTTAGATATTTGAAATTTGGAAATGTTCCTTTTACAAATGAGCTAAAGGAATATAACATGAAAAGACTTGAAGAAAGAGCTAAATTTGAGGGAAGAAAAGTAGGATTTCAGATGACAGTGGATGATATATTTGCAGTTGGTAAAGGAGTTCTAATAGGAAGACCTGAGAAAAAATAATTTGTAAATAATTTATCACTTAACAGTTGGTAATAATACAATTGTTAAGTGATAATGATATGAAAAAAGCAAATTAAATACTAATATACTGATTAGTTTAAAAAAATATATATGATTAAACCACAATAAGCTATGCATAAATTTCAAACATTCAATATATAGTGCGTATGAAATTGATTCTTATGTATATATAGTGATAAATTTTTACTAAAAATACTTTTGAGGGATAATCATATATGTTATATGTTATATATGCATAAAAAAATCAGAGAAAGACAGGTGTGATAAATGAAAATTATTGATGTAGTGTGTTCAGCAGGAAGAACAGGATTTTATTTTGATGACCAAAGAGCAATAAAAAAAGGTGCTAGTCATGATGGATTTACATATGTTGGTGAACCAGTTACAGATGGATTCACTTCAGTTAGACAAGCAGGAGAATCAATTTCTGTTATGTTAATTTTAGAAGATGGTCAAGTAGCTTATGGAGATTGTGCAGCAGTTCAATATTCTGGAGCTGGCGGAAGAGATCCTCTATTTTTAGCTAAAGATTTTATTCCAGTTATTGAAAAAGAAATTGCTCCTAAGCTTATTGGAAGAGAGTTAGAAAGTTTTAAAGCATTGGCTGAAGAATTTGATAAAATGCAGATTAATGGTAAAAGATTACATACTGCAATTAGATATGGTGTAACACAAGCAATATTAGATGCTGTAGCAAAAGCTAAGAAAGTAACTATGGCAGAGATAATAAGAGATGAATATAATACTGGTGTAAAAATCGATAGAGTACCTATATTCACTCAATCAGGTGATGATAGGTATGCAAATGTTGATAAAATGATAATAAAGGGTTCAGATGTTATGCCTCATGCATTAATCAATAATGTCGAAGAAAAATTAGGAACTAAAGGTGAAAAATTATACGAGTATATAAAATGGATGAGCAACAGAGTTAAAGAATTGAGAACTTCAGAGGATTACAATCCAATATTCCATATTGATGTTTATGGAACAATAGGTATTGCATTTGATTATGATATAAAAGCTATGGCAGATTATATTGCAACATTAGAAGAGGCTGCTAAACCATTTAAATTAAGAATCGAAGGTCCTATGGATGTAGAGAATAGAGAAAAACAAGTTGAAGCACTTGCAGCATTAACTGCAGAATTAGATAATAGAGAAATAAATGTTGAATTAGTTGCTGATGAATGGTGTAACACACTTGAAGATGTAAAATTATTTGCTGATAAGAAAGCGGGTCATATGCTTCAAATTAAAACTCCAGACCTAGGAGGAGTAAACAATATTGCAGAAGCTATTTTATATTGTAATGAAAAAGGAATAGGTTCATATTGTGGCGGTACTTGTAATGAAACTAACAGATCTGCAGAAATCACAACTAATATTGCAATGGCTTGTGGAGCAACTCAATGTCTTGCTAAACCAGGAATGGGTGTTGACGAGGGATATATGATAGTAAACAATGAAATGAATAGAGTTGTAGCATTAGTAAACAGAAGATAAGAATAGATTAAAAGGATATTATGAGTAAAATATTGTAAAAGGCAGTTTGTTAAGAACTGCCTTTTAAGCTATGTATATATTTAATAATTTTTACATTTGAGTTATAATAGTCTAAAGAATAGTTTAGGAAAGGTGTTGTAATAATGAGGAAAATAAATACTTCTGATATAACAAGAGTTGTAAAAAAACTTTGTATGGATGCTAATTATTATTTGTGCACTGATATAAAAGAAAGAATAGTGAATGCAAAAAATGAAGAAACATGGAATACGGCCAAAGGTATATTAGAAAAAATAATAACCAATTCAGAAATTGCTAAAAATGAACAAATGCCTATATGCCAAGATACTGGTATGGCATGTGTATTTATAGAAATGGGTCAAGATGTACATATTGTTGGTGGAAGTATAGAAGATGCAGTTAATGAAGGAGTTGCACAGGGATATACTGAAGGCTATTTAAGGAAGTCTGTTGTTAAAGATCCTTTAAACAGGATTAATACAAAAGATAATACTCCAGCTGTAATATATTATGATGTAGTTTCAGGAGATAAATTTAAAATAACTGTAGCACCAAAAGGATTTGGTTCTGAAAATATGAGTCAGTTAAAAATGTTAAAACCAGCTGATGGAATAGATGGTGTAAAAGATTTTATATTGAAAGTTGTTAAAGAAGCAGGCCCAAACCCATGTCCACCGATAGTTGTGGGAGTAGGTATAGGAGGCACATTTGATAAAGCAGCAAACCTCGCAAAAAGGGCTTTATTAAGAGATGTATCAGAAAGAAATTCTAATCCATTCTATGCTGAATTAGAAAAAGAAATGCTTGAGAAAATAAATATGTTAGGAATTGGTCCACAAGGGTTTGGAGGAAAAACTACAGCTCTAGCAGTTAACATTGAGACTTATCCAACACATATTGCAGGACTTCCAGTAGCAGTAAATATTAATTGCCATGTAACACGTCATGCGTCAGAAGAACTATAACGATAAGGAAGTATGTGTTAGGAGAAGGGTGCAAGTTTGATGGAATACTAGACTGTCATTACAGACTTAAAACTCGAGAATTACCATAACTGGTAAATTAGCAAATTAGAAGACTAGCAAATTTGTAAACTGGCAATCTTGCTTGGCATAAATAATCAATTGATTTGGAGGGAAATAGTATGGAGAAAAGAATAACTACACCTTTGACTGAAGATAAGGTTAAAGATTTGAAAGCTGGAGATACGGTATTGTTATCAGGAATAATTTATACTGCAAGAGATGCAGCACATAAAAGATTGGTTGATTTATTAGATGAAGGAGAAGAACTTCCCATAGATGTAAAGAATGCTGTTATATATTACGTAGGGCCTACTCCTGCTAAACCAGGTAAAGCATTTGGTTCAGGGGGACCTACTACAAGCTACAGAATGGATCCATATGCACCAAGATTATTAGATATAGGATTAAAAGGAATGATAGGTAAGGGATTGAGATCAAGAGAAGTTGTAGAATCAATGATAAAGAATAAAGCAGTTTATTTTGGAGCAATAGGAGGAGCAGCAGCTTTAATAGGTAAATCTGTTGTAAATGCAGAAGTAATTGCATATGATGATTTAGGTGCTGAAGCAATAAGAAGACTTGAAGTAAAAGATTTACCTTTGGTGGTTGTAATAGATAGTGAGGGAAATGACCTTTATGAATTAGGTCAAAAAGCGTACTTAGAAAGCAGAGAGTAAAAAATATTAGGAGGTGATACTATGGAGATAAAAAGACCAGCTAAGGCGGGTACATTAGAATCTAATGATATATATGTAATGATAATGCCAAATGAAAATAACGGAATTGAATTAGAACTTGAAAGTATTGTAATTAAACAGTTTGGAGATGAAATTAAAAAAGTTATTTTTAATACTCTGAATGAGCTTGAAGTAAAAAATGCATTGCTTAAAGTTCAAGATAAAGGAGCATTAGATTATACAATAAAAGCTAGAATAGAAACAGCGGTAAAAAGAGCTACAGCTTAGGAGGTGAAATCCATGAAAAGATTGAGAAGAACAATGCTATTTATGCCAGGGAATAATCCAAGTATGCTTCAAAATGCAGGAATATTAGGAGCGGATTCTGTTATATTAGATTTAGAAGATGCAGTTAGTCTTACAGAGAAGGATAGTGCAAGAGTATTAGTTAAGGAAGCTATTAAAAATATTGATTATTCAAATGTAGAAGTTGTAGTAAGAGTAAATCCATTTGATACTGAATATGCTGAAGAGGATATTAATGAGATAGCAAGTGTAAAACCAGACACAATTTTAATACCAAAGGCTACAGAAGGAGCAGTAAAAAAAGCGGATGAAATGATAACAAGAATAGAAAAAGAAAAAGGTTATGATAATGGAATTATAAAATTGTTTGCATTGATTGAGTCTGCATATGGTGTAGAAAATGTATACAACATTATTAAAGCTTCAAATAGGGTCGAAGGAGTGCTTTTAGGAGGGGAAGATTTAACTTCTGATTTAGGAATAAAAAGAACAAAAGAAGGAAGAGAAATATTTTATGCAAGAAATAAAGTTGCTATGGCATGTAAGGCATTAAAAGTAGATTCAATAGATACTCCTTTCACGGATACTAACGACTTTGTAGGATTATCAGAAGATACAATGAATGCAAAAAACATAGGTTTTACTGGAAAAGCATGTATTAATCCAAGGCAGATAGATACAGTACACTCAGTATTTTCACCTACAGAAGAAGATATTGTTCATGCTAAAAAAGTCATGGAAGCTAAAGAAAAGGCAGAAAAAGAAGGTAAGGGAGTATTTTCGTTAAATGGTAAAATGGTTGATGCTCCAGTAATTAATAGAGCTAGGACAACATTAGAATTAGCTAAAATACTAGGGCTTTTATAAGAAAGTGAGGTAGTTATATGAAAAACAGCATTGGAAGAGAGTTACCTGAATACATAGATGGATATGGAAAAGTGAAACCTTTTAAAGGTGTTTTTGCAAATATGGGAATCAAAGAAAAAACAAGTGTAAAAATTAGATCAGTAACTCCAATGGATAATAAAGTTTTACATAGTATTGATGAGTCATTAGATAAAATTAATTTAAAAGATGGTATGACAATATCATTTCATCATCATTTGAGAAATGGTGATTATGTACTAAACATGGTTGTAGAAGCAATAGCAAAAAGAAATATAAAAAATATAACTATTACTGCTACTTCAATTTTCACAGTTCATGCTCCTTTAGTTCAATATAATAAAAATGGTGTGGTAAATGGTATATATCCTGTTTATATGTCAGGTCCAGTTGCAGATGCAGTTTCAAATGGTCTCTTAAGAAAACCTGCTGTTATGCATACACATGGAGGAAGGGCTAGATTAATTGAAAGTGGAGATTTGCATATTGATGTTGCTTTCATAGCTGCACCTACCGCAGATGGCTATGGTAATGTAAATGGCTTATTTGGAAAATCTGCTTGCGGTTCACTAGGATATGCCATTGCTGATGCAGAATATGCAGATAAAGTTATAGCTATTACGGATAATTTAGTTCCTTATCCTGCAAGTCCTATTGAGATTAGCCAAATGTATGTTGATTATGTTGTTAAAGTTGATTCCATTGGGGATCCAGCAGGAATAGTATCAGGAACCACAAAAATTACTAAAGACCCAGTTGGACTTAGAATTGCTCAGATGTGCTCAAAAGCAATGGAAGCATCTGGGTTAGTTAAAGATGGAATGTCATTTCAAACAGGTGCTGGTGGAATTTCACTAGCAGTCGCTGCTGAATTAAAAGAAATAATGGAAAATAAAAATATAGTTGGAAGCTTTGCAGCAGGTGGTATAACAGGATATATTGTAGATATGCTCAAAGAAGGATTATTTAGAAATTTATTTGATGTTCAATGTTTTGATTTAGAAGCGGTTAAGTCATGTGCAACTAATACTAAACATATGAGTATGTCTGCTTCAATGTATGGTAATCCTCATAATAAAGGTGCAGTGGTAAATAATTTGGATATAATGATATTAGGGGCAACAGAAATCGATACTGATTTTAATGTTAATGTAACTACAGGTTCAGATGGAAGAATAATGGGAGGTTCAGGTGGACATAGTGATACAGCAGCTGGTTCTAAACTTGCAATAGTTGTTACTAAATTAATAAAAGGAAGATTACCTATTATAAAGGATAAAGTTACTACTGTTACGACACCAGGGGAAAGTATTGATTTAATAGTTACAGAAAGAGGAATAGCAGTAAATCCTAAAAGACAAGATTTAATTGAAAAACTTAAGAAGTCAAATATTCCAGTAGTTACTATTGAAGAATTAAAAAATATTGCTGAAAAGATAACAGGTAAGCCAAAGCAAATACAATTATCTGATGAAATTGTTGCAGTAGTAGAATATAGAGATGGTACTGTTATTGATGTTGTTAGAAAAGCATTGTAATTATACTTACAAAGTTGAAAGATTTATATTTTTATCTAGAGAATTATATAATTTTAACAACTTTGCAAGTATAGATTTGCATGTTAGCTATGTATTTTTTTAATATACATAAGTGGTAAAACTTTCCGATGATATAAACTGTACAGATTGTTGTGGCATATTTTTTCAATATATCTAAGTGGTAAACTAAGTATTTTTGATTAATATATAGTAAAATCGCCACCTGAAGTGGATATGTTTTTGTAATTTCATATATCTAATGATTGGAGATGTTTGTATGTATGGTATGAATATTGAAGAAATTGATTTAAGTGATAAAAATCAAATTGATGAAATCAAAGCTTTCCTTAAGAAGTTTGACCTGAAATTGGATGACAATGTTGATTATACAATAGTAATAAGACTTGATGGTAATATTAAAGCTACCTGTTCTAAAGCTAAAAATGTTTTTAAGTGTTTCGCTGTTTCTTCTGAACTTCAAGGTGAAGGAGTGAGTAATAAACTGATAACAGCTCTTAATAATAAATTGTTTGAAGAAGGAATGTATCATAGTTTTATATTTACGAAACCAAATAATAAACAAATATTTACTTCTATGAATTATAAATTAATATATGAGGTGGAAAATGTTTGTTTATTGGAAAGTGGTATATATGATATAAATAAATATCTCGACAATATGGCTGAAAAATATGATATTGATAGTATTACTCCAAAATCAGCATTGGTTATGAACTGTAATCCATTTACTTTAGGTCATAGATATTTAATTGAATGTGCAGCAAAGGAATCAAAAGAAGTATTGGTTTTTATCGTTGAAGAGGATAAATCATTATTTCCTTTCAAACATAGGTATAAATTAGTGAAAAATGGTGTAAGTGATTTAAAAAATGTTAAAGTTATTCCAGGAGGAGAATATATTATTTCTTCGGCTACATTTCCTTCATATTTTCTTAGGAAAGAAGATGAGGTTTTAAAAGCATATACTAAGGTTGATGCGGGAATATTTGCAAAATATTTTTGTTCTAGGTTTAATATAACTGATAGATATGTTGGAGAAGAACCTTATTGTAATGTTACAAGGGCATACAATAGTGCACTAAACGAAACATTAAATAAATATGGTGTGAAACTTCATATAATTAATAGAAAAGAAAATGCTGGTATAAAGATAAGTGCTTCAATGGTTAGAGAATTAATAAAGAAGGACCAATATGATAAAATGAAAGAGCTTATTCCAGAAGTTACATGGGAATTTTTAAATTCTAATGAAGGAAGGGAGATAATGGAGAAGATTAAGATTAGTAATTCTCCACATTAAAATATGTACAAAGCAGAGGAAATTTTGAATGCAAGGGAAAAAAGGGTTAAATTTCAAAGTGAACTTCAAAAAAAGTATAAAAAAACTTTATTGGTAGCTAGAGTTAATTATCCAGGAGTAGATAAGGATAATAATTTGACAAGAAATATTTTAGGTATAATGGATATGGTTTTGACACAAATATTTAAGCTAAAAATATGTTATAAGTTGCTTACATTTACGGCAGAGGGTCCTATATTGATTTTTATAATTGATAAAAAGGCTTTAGAAGTAAAAAAAGTAGCAATAGAAATTGAAGATGGACATATGCTAGGTAGATGTGTTGACATTGATGTTTATGATGAAAATGGTATGCAGGTTAGCAGAAAGCATGTTAATATGAAGCCACGAAAATGTTTTATATGTGATGAATATGCTCATAACTGTGTAAGAGCTAGAAAGCATAACATAGATGAAGTTAAAAACTTTATTAGTAGAAAATATGAAGAATATATGGAGAACTTTTATGGAAATATTAAGTATTAAAGATATAGGTTTTGATATTGGTGAAATAGCACTTCAGTCAATGCTTTATGAAATTTCATGTTTCCCTTCAGCAGGGCTAGTATCACCGGTATCAAAAGGGGCTCATAAAGATATGGATTACTTTACATTTATAAAAAGCACATCTGTATTAAGTAAATATATGGTTATTTTTTCTCAATGTGGCTATTCTAATGAACAGCCACATGTTATATTTAAAAAGATTAGGGAAATTGGTAAGGAAGCAGAACAAAGTATGTTTATAAAGACAAAAGGTATAAATACTCATAAAGGCATTATATTTTTACTTGGAATATCTTGTGCAGCTACAGCAAAAGCTATTTATGATAGTAAGGACTTTTTATATATTCCAGATATAATAAAGAAAATGACTCATGGAATTGTTAGTGCTGAATTGAAAAATATGAATAAAAATAAGAAATTAACTTATGGAGAAAAGTTATATCTAAAATATGGTATGGAAGGTATAAGAGGTCAAGTGGAAAGAGGACTCCCATTGATTTTTGATTATTCTGTTAAAGTTTATGAAGAAAATAATAGATTAAATGAAAATGATAGATTAGTACACACATTGTTTTCGATAATGCAGTTTTGTGATGATACGACAATTTTACACAAACATACATTAGAAAAGTTAATATATGTTCAAAACAAAGCAAAACATATTATTGCTATTGGGGGAATGAATACAGAAATTGGTAGAAAAGAAATAAACGATATAGATAGAATTTTTTCGAGAGAAGGAATAAGTCCTGGAGGAAGTGCAGATTTACTTGCTGTAACGGTGTTTTTTTATATGGTTAAGGAAAAATTCTTTAAATGAACTCGTTTTGCTAGAGCAAAATATCGGGACTTTAGGTGGAGACTCTAATCCACCTGAAGCAAAGAGTTTGAATCTTCCACTTATAGAAGTGGGAGTCTTATAGAATCGATAAAGTATGGAATTAGAGCAATAAAGACTATGAATGCTAGTTTTAGCGTATATTAGTCTTTTTTCGTTATGTAGGAAACTTTTTTAATTTTTGAACTTTGTCCTATTTTTATCGTATACTTATATAAAGAGAAGTTCACTAGAAATTGATAGTAAGGAAATCACTGTTGCTTGTCTTAATGCAAGTCGACTGTAAATTAGAATAATTTTATATTTTTTTGTTTCTGGGGTTGGAGATTGATGAATGAATTATATTTATGGGGGATTGGAGATGATTAAGTGGAAGATATAAAACTAGTTGAAAATATTTTAGATGGAAATGTAGATAGTTTTAATATATTGGTTAATAAATACGAATACATGATATTGAAGTTTATTTATGGCATGATAAGAGATAAAGAAGCATCAGAGGATATAACACAAGAAGTGTTTATAACAATATATAATAGGCTTTATATGTATGATAAAAAAAGAAAGTTTACAAATTGGATACTTCAAATTGCAAAAAATAAATGTATAGATTATATGAGAAAATATAAGAGGGTTTATGAATCAAATATTGAAGATGCTAGAAATTTAGTATCTTCAGATATATCTCCAGAAGAGGCATTGGAGTACAGAGAAACTAAAAAACAGGTGCAGGATTTTATAAATGAATTAGATGATATTGATAGGCAAATACTTACTATGAAATATTCTCAAGACATTACATTTGGTGATATAGCAGATGTGTTAGGAATGAATCTTTCAACGGTGAAAAGGCGGTACTATAAGATAAGAGATAACTACAAAATGTATAGAAACGATACGAAAAGAGGTGTTAGTAGTGGATTGTAATGTTTTTAAGAAAAGATTATATGATTATTTAGAGGATAATATTACACATGATATGAAATCTGCTATGGAAAAACATATGGAAGAATGTGAAAATTGTAGAGAGATTTATAATAGAGAAAAAGAAATAGATGAAGAATTTAGAAGTGTATTTAATATTGATGGAATAGATTTTTCGAGTTCAAGAGCGGATATAATGAAAAAAATTGATAGAAATAGATATAGCAAAAGCAAAACAAACAAATTAATGTTTTTTATTAAAAAAAATAGGTACAAATATATGTCAGCAGTTGCGGCTGCAGCAGTATTGTTAATTTTTGTTCCAATTGTTGCGAGAAATTCTAAAGGTAACAATTATCTCAAAGGAACTATGGATTCAGCAATGAGTACTGAATTAGTGCAAAAACGTGCACTAAAAAAAGTCAAAACTTATAAAAGCAAAACAAGCATTTTATCAACTGATAAAAATTCAATAATGGAAGAAAAATCTAATAATGCTATTAATGATATAAAAAGTTATTCAGGTAGTGTAAAAGGTGTATATATACCAAAGTTTGATATAAGAAAGGCATCTAAAAAAGAGATAGAAAAAAATATAACTACATGGAAAAATTCGCCCAATAATAAATTCTCAGCTTGCATAGATGGAATGGATATAAGAAATGTGGATTTAGGTATACATGATATTTATATCAAAAATTTACAATCGGGTAATGTTAATGTTTACAGCATTAAGGATAATAAAGAGCAGAATACACCTATGTATTTAGAATGGTGGGATGATAATAATATTTTGGTTATAATTGGATTTGGATATGGTACTGTGAGCAAAGGTGGAAATGTATACGACTTAAATATTAATACAGGTGAAACCAGAATAGTGTACAATACAAAAACAAAAGAACAGGTATGCAAAGTTACAAAGCGTGGAAAGGATTTGTATTTAGATGTGATTGTTTATGATGATGATGCCATGAATGAGTACCATATAGAGAAAGGTGTTATTAAGGGATATAAAGTTGATACTCAAAAGTAAATTAATCCTAGTTATTGATTTCAAGAAGAAATTTGTAATATAACAATCAATCAGTCTTTTGTATAGATATGATAAAACTATAAAATTATTCTTTTTCGATGTAACATCGATTGTTTTATGTTGAAATAAGAATCTCCAAGATATCTAAGAGCTAGAGTGTAAGTAAAATTATATTTAGTATCCAGTGAATTCGTTTTGCTAAAGCAAAACATAAGGACTTCAGGTGGATACTTTACTCCATCTGAAGCAAAAAATTTAAAACTCCCACTTATAAAAGTGGGAGTTTTATAGAATCGATAAAAAATTATATTGATTTACAAGATGAAAAAAAACTATATTAGTTGTATAATCAATGTAATAGGAATAATAAATTTGTAAAATTATCAAAAGAGTAAAACAAGGATTGGTATGGTATATGAAAAAAACTAATAAGTTATATAAAAAAGCTATAAATATGTATAATAATGGTTATATAGATGAATCAATAAGTGTGTGTGAAAAAAGCATAGCTTTAGATATACGAAATTCTGCTGCATTGAACTTAAAAGGTTTATTACTTTATATTAAAGGTGATATAAATGAAGCTAGAAGAATATGGGAAATAAATTATAAGGCAAATAATGATATGGTGTCAAAAAAATATTTAAATGATAGCAAAAGTGATATTGATAATGAAAAACTTTATAAAGAATCGATAGAATTGATTAATAAAATTAAAATTGATGAAGCAATAGAAAAATTAGAGCTTTGCAAAAATAGTGATTTTAATGCTATCAATATTAACAATGGTTTAACGACATGTTATATAAAAAAAGGTGAATTTGAAAAGGCAAATGTATGTATTGATGAAGTACTAAAAATAGATAAGAATAATAAAATTGCAAAGAAAAATAAAAAACTGCTAATTAGTTTAGGAGTAATAGATAAAAAAAGAGATTTAAAAAAAGCAGTTATATATTCTTTTAGCTTTTTTATAGTGATTTTATTAATATTTACTATTAAATTTGGTATAAGCAAAATAAAATCTTATAAAAATGATAATATTATCAGTACATGTAATAAAAATGAATATGTGTCTGAGAAAGAAAATAATAAGTGTGCAAATAAAAAAACGTATGAAGTAATAAATAGTGAAAAAAATAATGGAAAAGACAAAACAATATATAATAAAACAGAAAAACTATCTATTGATAAGGTAAACGAATGTATAGAAAAAAAAGATATTGAGTCACTTTATAAATATGTAGATGAGTGGGATAGTAAGCGATTAAATATAAATGAGAGAGCTATTATTAGCAAAGCCAAAAAGTTATTAAATGAATACGCTTGTGGATTTTATTACAATAAAGGATTAGATGCTTATAAAAGTAAAAAATATAAAGCTGCAGTTCAAAATTTTTTAAAGGGTATTATATACGGAAAAGCAAATTATCTTTATGAGCATGATTTGTATATGTTAGCAGTATCGTATGAAAAAATGAATGATATTGAAAATTCACTTGTGTATTATGAAATGTATAACAAGGAATTTAACGAAAAAAAATATATAAAAAATGGTACATATATTGAAATAGTTTTATATAGATTAGCAATATTGTATAAGGATATTGATATAAAGAAATCTAAGAAATATGCCAAAATATTAAATACAGAATATACAAAATCTGAATACAATAATTCTAATATTCATGAAATTATTAAAATGAATAGTAGTAATTAATTTATGGATTTTAAATATAAAATTTGGGTATAATAATCCATAAAAGGTATTGACATATTATTTATTAAGGTATAGAATGATAATGTAGTTAATACCTCAAGGGGGTATATTGAGAAGGTTAAGAAATGTATTAGTAGTATTCACATAAATAGGAGGGATTTTTATGTTACGTGTAAATCAAGGTAGTTTTGTTAAGGAAGTTTTAGAGTCAGATAAACCAGTAGTAGTAGATTTTTGGGCAGAATGGTGTGGACCATGTAAGATGCTTTCACCAGTTATAGAAGAGGCTGAGAAGGAAATAGCTCCAAAGGCTAAATTTGTTAAAATCAATGTTGATGATAATCCAGCATTGGCTCAACAATTTGGTATAGCTAGTATACCTACAGTTATGGTGTTTGATAAAGGTAATGTTAAAGACACAATGATAGGTTTTAGACCTAAAAATGATATCATTAACTTTGTTGAAAGAAATCTTTAATTAAAAAAGGTATGCAAGGTATATTGCATACCTTTTTTAATGTAACTAGTGTAGAATTTATCGATTCTATAAGACTCCCACTTCTATAAGTGGGAGACTCAAGCTCTTTGCTTCAGGTGGAGTAGAGTCTCCAACTGAAGTCCCGATGTTTTGCTTTAGCAAAACGAGTTCACTAATTACGTAAATTAATAAAAAAGAAGTATACTTGAAAGAGTAGAATTATTAATAATTTTATAAAATAATAATGTGTATTCATGTTTTAGTAATAGGAAAGGAAGTGTTGTTATGAGTGAAACATATGATATTGCTATAGTAGGAAGTGGACCTGCTGGATTAGAGTCTGCTATCAATGCTGTTATTAGAAATAAAAAAATAATTTTGTTTGGTACTGAAAATTTAAGTAATAAACTTATAAAAGCACCTAAAATAAATAATTATTTGGGAGCGTTTGATGTTACAGGGAAAGAATTAATGCAGAAATTCAAAGAGCATATTTCTGCTATGAATATAAATATTGTAGAAGAAAGAATAAACAATATTTATGCTATGGGTGAATATTTTGCTTTAATGGTTAATGAAAAGATGTATGAAGCTAAGACTGTTATACTTGCTGGTGGTGTTGAGTATACAAAACCTTTAAAAGGTGAGGAAGAATTTTTAGGAAAAGGTGTTGGATATTGTGCAACGTGTGATGCCCCTTTATATAAAGGTAAAAAAGTTGCAATTATAGCATACAATAAAGATGCAGAGAAAGATGCTAATTATGTGAGTGAACTTGCTGGTAAACTTTATTATGTTCCAATGTATGAAGGAGAATATTCATTAAATAGCAGTATAGAAATAATTAAAGATAAGCCTATTGAAATTACAGGTGATACTAGTGCAGAAAAGCTTATTTTAAAGAATGAAGAATTAAATGTAGATGGTGTTTTTGTATTGAAGGATAGCGTTTCTCCAGGTCAGTTAATGCCAGGACTTGAAATGGAAGGAGAGCATATAAAAGTTAACAGAAACATGGAAACAAATATTGCAGGATGTTTTGCAGCAGGAGATTGTGTTGGTAAACCGTATCAATTTATGAAAGCTGCTGGTGAGGGACAAATTGCAGCATTAAGTGCTGTTTCTTATCTGGATAAAAAGTAACAAGTAAATAGGTAGAACATGGATTATAGCGGAAATGTACTGTTTGTTATATGGATAAAAAGCAACTTGTTTTGCTAAAGAAAAATATAGGAACTTTAGGTAAAGAGTCTACTTAACCTAAAGCAAGAAACTTGAATCTCCCACTCGTAGAAGTGGGAGCGCTATAAAATTCACAGGTAAGTAAAGAACTCAAGACCTAGAGAATGTACTCGTCCAAAATGCGGAATACATCATGATAGAAATATAAATGATAGTAAAAATCTACTGAAATTAGCTATATAATTTTAGTAATAATCAGAGGTTGGAATGACCTTGTTAGTTTGGACAAACCTGTCCCATCAGGAATATTGACCCAAAAACTTCCACTTCAACGAAACAAGTGGAGGTCAGTTCACAATTCACATCATATGTTTTGATTTAGCCAAAGTTGTCTACTAGTTTACAAGCCAAATAACGAAGGAATATGAGCCAAAATAGATATTTTAGTCAAGACTAAATTAAACATATCATTACCCAAACAGTGAAAGAATGTAATCATTTATTTGGTGTATTATAGAACAATTTTTATAGATATCTTTCTCGTCATAATTTTTGAATACTGCTATTGAATTAGTTTTTTCTTTATATAGTTTTTCAGCTTTATTGTTGAGTGCTTTAGCATTGACAACATTAATAGGTAAAATCAGTAAAAAGTAAATGCAAAGCAAACTAATTGCGAGAAACTTTTTATTTAAAATTGAATGCTTCATATTTAACACTCCTTTATTTAACAAAACCATATTTTTAGTTTAAATCAAGATTTTAAGAATTTTAGAGTCATAACAGTATTATTGCTTTTGTATTAAGATAACTAAGTAACTTAATGATATTGTACCCAAATTTTAAATTTTAATGCAATATTAAATTATTTTTCGAGCTCTTTATTTTTGAAGTTAAGCAGTAATTGTTTGTATTTATCGTATTTTGATTTTACATTAGCAAAAAGTTTATTTGGAGTAGAATACAAATTATTAAGTACAGTATCATCTAAATTGCCAGTAAGTGCTTGGTTTTTTTCAGTTTTAATAGCGTGATGAAGACTGTTCAAATACGAATCATAATCATTTATAAGTGATGAAAAAAGTTTATAAATTTTAAGACCATCTTTTGAAGGAATTATTTTACTGCTTTCTATTTTTATTTCATTTAGTAATTTTAAGTCTTCAGTTATTAAAGATAAAATATCATCATAATTAGGAGTTCCTGTTCGTGCTTTAATAAGACATTCTTTGAAATTTCGCTTATTGACTATATCTATAAACTTATAGGAAAGATTGTCCATAGTATCTATGAAAGCCAAATTTTGCTTGCGTATTATTTCTTCAGAATTTCTAATTTTGATATTTTCATCAGCAAATTGAATAACATCATTTATAAAATTCAAGTAAGAAGATGGTAAAGTAACCTTAAAGTTTTTGTTATATATGAGAGAGTAAAAATTTCTGCATTTATCTCTATAATCCTTTAAATCTATAAGTGAATTATCTGCGTCATCACTTTTAGGATATTGAACTATTATTAAAGTTTGCATATAAATTCTAATATTATTATTTATACCTTGCATCAAATAATTAAAATCCTTAGCCAATTTTTCTGGTGGATTTAGTTTTGATAATTCTGATTCAATATTTTTGAAATTATCTATTATTTTTGGAAAATCTTCAATTATTTTATCTCTGTTTATAGAGTTATTATTAGAATAAGAGCTTATACTAGTATTAATGGAGTTAATTTTATTTACATAATTTTTTATTGTTTTATTAAATGAAGCATATGATTTGTTAACAAATGAATAATAAGTTCCCCAAAAAACTGCTGAAATTATTATTACAAGTATAAATGAGAGTATTAGAAATTTTGATAATTTGCTTTTTTTTGATTTCAATGATTTCACTCCTTTACAATAACTATTCAATTCATTATAGCACAATTAATGGCTTATTTTAAATTTCAAAATTTTCTATATTAAACTTCAAAGTTGATATTTTTATGATTCATTTTTATTATTCAAAAAATATTATTTATGCAGTATTTTTTGTTTAATATGATATATCTTTAGTGTATAATTATGTTTAGAGAGCTATGAGGAGTGAATTGAGTGGATATATTAAATTTAATAATAAACACATTGAAAAATATAACTATATTTTCCATATTGGATATTATAGTTGTATCGATTATTTTTTATGAAATATATAATTTAATAAAGGAAACAAGAGCTTTTCAATTATTGAAAGGTATATTATTAATACTATTATTAATTCCTATTAGCGATTTTTTACAACTAAAAACATTACATTGGATTTTAAACAAAACTATAACAATTGGGGTTTTGACTATTGTAATTATTTTTCAACCGGAAATACGAAAAGCACTAGAGCATATTGGAAGAAAAACTTTCACTGATAAGCACATATTTGGAAATGAAGAGATAAGAAATAAAGTGGTGACTGAAATAGTAAATGCGGTTGAAAATTTAGCACAGACAAGGACTGGGGCATTGATTATAATAGAGCAAAGTACAGGATTGGGAGATATTATTGATACAGGAACAAAGATAGATGCAATAGTGTCTTCGGCTTTGCTTGAAAATATATTTGTTGTGAATACTCCTCTTCATGATGGTGCTACCATAATAAGAAATAATAGGATAGTTGCTTCAGGATGTTTTTTACCTTTGACAACTCAAGATGAAGTAAATAAAAAGTTGGGGACAAGACACAGAGCTGCAATAGGAATTTCGGAGGTATCAGATGCACTTGTTATTGTTGTATCGGAAGAAACAGGTATAATATCTCTTGCTATAAATGGTAAATTAATAAGAAAGTATGATAAGGATAAATTAAAGAGTGTGCTACTTAAGGTTATAACTAATAGACAGGATAAAAAAATAACATTGAAGGAGAGGATAATGGCATGGAAAAAGAAAATAAAAACCAATTGATAATTAAAATTTGCTGCGTTTTTGCGGCTTTTGTTTTATGGCTTTATATTTCCAACATGGAGAATCCAGTCATAACATATACTTTAAAGAATGTTCCTGTCGAATTAAAGAATGTTGATAGTTTGAGTCAATATAAGCTAGTGCTGACTGATAAAGAGGAGCATTATGTTAACCTGTCTTTGAGGGGGATTGCTTCAGATGTGTACAAATTAAAACCTGATGATTTTAAAATAGTGGCTGATTTAAGTGCATACAGAGTTAAGAATGGGGAAAATAGAATACCTATTGAAATAAAAAAATCACCTGAAAATGTAAGTATAAACAATAGTAATGATTTATGGGTTAGTGTTGATTTAGACGAGCTTATTGAAAAAACAGTTCCAGTTAAAATCAATGTTCAAGGTGAAGCTGCAGAGGGATATTATGCTTATAATCCAATAATAAAACCAACGGATGTAATTGTTTATGGGGCATCAAAATATGTCAATGCGGTTAGTAAAGTTGAGGCAGATGTTTATATTAACAAAGAAGACAAAGATATTACCGTATCAACAGCATTGATGGCTGTTGATTTGGCAAAACGAAGCATAAAAAATGTTAAAATTCAGCCTAATTTTGTTGATGTTTTGATTCCAATTAAAAAGATTAAAACTATAGACGTTAAAATTGAAACCAAAGGAGAACTAAATAAAAAATATGTTTTAAGCTCAATAAATTTAGATGTAGATAAAGTTTCAATTGTAGGGGATAAGGATATACTAAAACGTATTAATTATTTAAAAACTGAGCCAATAGATTTAAGCAAAATCAATGAAAGTACAGTAAAGGAAGTTAAATTGATACTTCCTGATGGTATAAAATTGATTAATGATACAAACTTAGTTAATGTAAATATTAAAATTGAGAAGATAGCTTATAAAAATCTAACGTTAAACATTGATATTAAAAGTTTAGCAGAACAATATGAAGCTAAACTCGATAGTAATGATGTATCGCTAATTATTCAGGGAGTAGAGAGTGATATTAATGCTTTACATGATGGGGTTATAAAATGTCAAATTGATTTGACAAATCTCGGAGAAGGAAAGCATGTAATACCTATTGAAGTGGAGTTGCCTAGAAATTTGACTATAATATCTCAAAATCATAAAACAGTAAATGTTATCATTAAGAAAAAAGATGAAATAAATGGAGGAAAACAATGACAATTAATATAAGTAATATTATTTTAGATATAAATGAATCCGAGGAAATATTAAAGAATAAAGTTGCTAAGAAACTAAATATTAAAGAAAAGCATATTAAAGAAATAAAAATATTAAAAGAATCTATTGATGCAAGAAGGAAAAATGCAATTAAATTCAATTATGCTGTAGGTGTTGAGTGCAGTGATGAAGATAAAATTATCAAAAGATGTAATGATAAGGATATTACAATCGATCTTAAGAAGAAATACATTCCTAAGATTCAATTTGGGAGTAAGA
>Ga0114934_10000110_pt1 | contig 46257 bp, 36 predicted proteins | sample 4SBtaG_2_FD_99695 | JGI IMG/M metagenome (GOLD analysis project Ga0114934, IMG submission 99695) | Deep subsurface microbial communities from Kolumbo volcano to uncover new lineages of life (NeLLi) - 4SBTROV10_white metaG | ecosystem: Environmental > Aquatic > Marine > Volcanic ...
CCCGGTTGCTCAAGACGCTCGTTTCTGTAGCGCGTGCGGGCACGGCCTCGCTCGGCGAGCAGACGAGCGTCGGGTCGTGACAGTGCTCTTCGCCGACATTGTCGGGTTTACGGGCTTGTCCGAGGACCGCGACCCCGAACAGGTCAAGAATTTGGTCAATAACTGTTTTGCCTTGCTTGCCGACGACATCAGTGCCTTTGGCGGGCGCGTCGACAAGGTGATTGGCGACGCGATAGTTGCGCTTTTCGGAGCGCCGATCGCTCACGATGACGATGCCGAGCGAGCAGTGCGAGCCGCGCTACGAATGCAGGAGACAGTCGGCCGTTTCGATAGCGACACCGGAGTAGGCATCCGGCTTCGTATCGGTGTGAACACCGGCGAGGTTCTGGTCGGGGCGATCTCGGCCGGGGACGATTACACGGCGATGGGCGACGTTGTAAATCTGGCGTCGAGGCTGCAGACCGCAGCCGAACCCGGCACCGTATTGGTGGGCTCGGCCACTCAGGACTCCACCGCCGAACTGATCCGTTACCGCTCTATGGGCCAACTCCACGCGCGTGGCCGCGGAGAGCCGGTGTCGGCGTATCGGGCCCTAGCCCCATATGGCCTTCCCGGCGAACGACGATCGGCCGCTCGAATTCCTCTCATGGGACGAGACGACGAGGTCGCGTTGTTGTGTTCGACGATGGCAGCGGCATTCGGTACTCACCGTTCGCAGCTGATTTCGGTCGTGGGTGATTCCGGGGTCGGTAAGTCGAGGTTGGCCCAGGAGATTGTTGATCACGCCCGCTTCGACAACGAGGCCGCGTTGTTACACGGACGGTGTTTGCCGTATGGAGAAGCCAACATCTGGTGGCCCTTAGCAGAAACGATCTCCGGTGCAATCGGTCTCACCGCCGATGCGACCGAAGCCGAGGCGCGGGCATCGATTGTCTCCGCCGTTGGTTTCGCTCTTGGCGACCGCGCCGAGGACATTGATCTTGAACGAGTCGAGAACGGTCTGTTGCACGTGCTCGGGTATTCGACCGTGGTCGCAAAACTTGATGCCGAGCGAGCTACGGCTGAGGCCACACGGGCCATCCGACTAGTGCTCGACAAAGTGGCGTCGCGCGGTCCGATCGTCTGGTGGATTTCTGACCTTCAGTGGGCCGACGATGCGGTGATTGCTTTGCTCGACGACGTGCTCGAGCGACTCAGTAAGCGTCCTCTGGTGGTGCTGGCGACCGGCACCCAACAGCTGTTCGATCGCTGGAACCCCCGACCCGGCCGCTTCAACGTGCTGGCGTTGAGCCTCGATTCATTGAGTAACGAGGCCATGGACGAATTGGCACAACGGCTTGCGCCCGGCCTCGACGCCGAGACTCGTTCGGCCATCGTCGAGCGTTCCAGCGGAAACCCGCTGTTCCTCGAAGAAATGGCCCGCATGGTGAGCAACGATGGCCATGGTTCCATCGACGAGTTGCCGGCGAACGTCCGCAGCGTGATCGGCGCGCGACTCGATGTGCTAACCGACCTTGCTCGCGGGGTTCTGGGCGATGCCGCCGTGCTGGGTATGGGTCAAGACCTGGACGCCTTGCGAACCATGAGCACCTTTACTCGTGGCGCCGGCGATATTTCAGAACCGCTGGAAGAACTGAGCCAGGCCGGGTTGCTCGATATAGGCGATACGGATTGGGAGTTTCGCTCCAACGTCATTCGCGAGGTTGTCTATGACCGGCTGACCAAGAGCGACCGCGCCTATAAGCACGCTGGCGTTGCTTACTGGATCGAGGCCAATCCTGGTCATGGAGGCCCGGCCACCATTGCTTGGCATTATCGCCAGGCCGCCACTCACTCGTCAGATCTTGGAGGTGTCGAAGGGCTTGATTTCGACCTTGCCGATCGTGGCGTCCAGTGGACGCTCGAGGCCGCGAGAGACGTGCGGGCGAGTGTCAGCCTCTCGCACGTAGAGTCGCTCTATACCGCGGCGCTCGATCTGATGTCAGCCGACGATCCCCGGCGAGCATCGGCGCTCGCCGATCGAGCGCTGATCGCGGTCAGAGGTCTGCGACTCGACGCCGCCGAGAACGATCTGGTGCTGGCACGAGCTTGCTTGGTTGCCGGCGATGACGAGCGGCGTTTCCGAGTCCATATCGTTGCCAGCGAGCTCGCCCAGTGGCGCGACGAACTTCCCAAGGCCATGTCAGAGGCCCAAGCGGCGCTTGAGATTGCCCATCGGCTAGAGGTTCCCGGGTTGCTGGCCGAGGCATTGCGCCGGCGCGGGATGACCCAACTGTTCCTCGGTGATCATCAAGAGGCCGACAACTCGATTCGCGAGTCCCTCGATGCCTATGGAGAGGCCGGCGATGCCAACGGCATGGCTTGGGCTCGTCAGAATTTGGCGTGGATCGCGTTCATGCAGGGTCGAATGGGCGAAGCCGAGCAGCGTCTCGCCGCGGCATCCGAAGCGTTCTCCGTTACCGGCGATAAAGAGGGCCAAGCTTGGACATCGGGGCTGCTCGCCTATGTACGCATCTATCAAGGCCGGTTCCGGGAGGCCGATCAGCTTGCCCGAGTCGCGCTCGAGGACGCTCTCGAACAGGGCGACGCGTGGGGGCGCGGGATGATGAACGTGGCGCTGGCCACTTCGGCGTTGTGGAGTGGCCGGGTTGATGACGCGCTAGCCCACACCGAGCAGGCCCTCAGCGCGTTGCCCGAGGGGACCGAAACGGTCGGGCGCACTCAGGCCACAGCGGTCCGAGGTCGTGCGTTGGTTCGCCTTGGCCGAGTCGACCAGGGTTTGGCGTTGCTCGAAACCGCGACGGTCGATCAGTTGGCCGGCCCGCCCCACGAGATGTTGACGACGGCCCTGACCGCGGCCGCTGCCATGGTTGGCGATTTGGAACGGGCCGAGCGCAACGCGAGTGAGTTCGGGGATTTCGACCCGCAGATGATCGGCGAGGCCGAGCGCCGCATCGTAGAGGCCATGGTGGCCCTTCAGAGCGCAGACCTGGTGCAGGCGAGCGCAATCTTGGAGGCGCTCCCGATGCCCAGTGCCAAAGGCGGATCGACATGGGGTTGGGCAGTTCTTGCTCTTATTCGGGCCGGCGCTGGCCGCGACATCGACGATCTTGTTGACGCCGTCGAGACGAGCGGTCGCGCTACGTACAGCGATCGGATGTTGGTGCGCCTCGCGGTGGCTGTTGTTGCCGCCCGCGCCGGCGATGCTACTGCCACTCGCATCGCTACCGGACGAGCGCGCGACGCGGTGCCACCAGGCGGGGATCGGGTTGGGCCGGCCTTGATCGGGCTGGCCGAAGCGCTGATGCTCACCGCGATTGGTGCCGACGACGCTTTGGCTCGGACTGCCGAAGCCGACGCCACTCTCGACGACCTGGGACTAGGCGAGACTGCTTGGCGTGACGGTTTCGGAGCTCTCCTCGACCCCGTATCGACCTGATCAGCAACGCTAGGATGCGACCGATGTCTTTTGTTCGTCGTGTTGTTCCCGCGGTCCGTCGCCGGTTGCGAATCTGGAGGGCTCGACGTCATTTCGGCGAACTTTTCAAGGCGTTGTACGGCCGGCCTCCGAGTCGGGCCGAGACCGAAGTTCTCATTTCTGATGTTGGTCGCATCGATCGAAGCAATCCGGTGCCGACCTATCGAGCGATGGTGGCCGCATTTGATCATCACCACGCTCCCACCCCTTTCGCCGTTCGTTTTGGTGCCGCCGACGTCGAAATGTGTGACATTGGCGAGGCCATGTTGGCGATTGACCGCGCCGACATTTCGGTAAGCCAACCGATAGTCGACGGGATCTACGAACCGCACCTATTGACATTCGTGAGGTCGTTTCTCAAACCCGGCATGACGTTTGTGGACGTTGGAGCCAACATTGGGTTCTATTCGATGCTTGCCGCCGCGCTCGTTGGTGAGACGGGTCGGGTTCTGAGCTTCGAGCCGAACTCCGAGAACTGTCGACTCTTGCTGTTGAGCGCGTCTCGTAACGGTTTCGACAACATCGAACTTCATCCGGTCGCGTTGGGTGAGTCGGCGGGTCATGCCGTGTTTCGCACCGCCCTGGGCTCGAATGGTGGATTCATCGATGGCGAAGGAGAGGCGCTGCTCGACCCGACCGCGATGGTGGTGCCGATCGCCCGCCTCGATGATGTCGTTACTCAATCGGGTCAGGGCGCTCAATTGGGTCAGGGCGCTCAATCGGTAGATCTGGTTAAGGTCGATGTTGAGGGAGCCGAAGCGTTGGTGTTCGCAGGGGCTTCCGATCTGTTGACCAATCAAAGACCAACGGTTATTGGCGAGTTCAGTCCCGAGATGCTCGGCCGGGTGTCGGGCGTCGACCCCGCCACCTACCTCCAGCGCTGGCTCGACCTCGATTACACGATCAATGTGTGCGATCGCCAATCCCACGCGCTGTTGGCGATCGGCACCGTTGCGGACTTCGTGGCCGGTTACGGCTCGGAGTTACGTATCGAAGACTTGGTCTTCATTCCCGAGTAGCGCTGCTCAGCCATCGGCAACGCTTCGGGTTCTTGGCCCGCGGCGTTGGAGCATCGGGCCGGTGAGCAGCGACTGTTTGACGAGTCCGGAGACAAGCCCGAAGGCCACAAAAAACGCGGCGATTACTCCCAAGTCGAAGACGTCCATAACTTTCAGTCTTTCAGCCGACGACGAGGGCCGCGTCGGCTTTGTCGCTCTTATCGGGAACACAGAGAGCCCGACCGCGGTTCCTCCGTGGCAAAGTGACCCGGTGACTACCAAGCGACCAGCATGCAGCCATTAAGTATCGCCACATGGAAAGACCTGCCCGACCGAGAACCGGTGGGGGTTGTTGTCAACGACGTTGATCTGGTGATTGTCAGGTTCGGAGAGAACCACTCGGTGCTTTACGGCCGATGTCTGCACCGGGGTGCGCTGATGGCCGACGGTCACGTCTCGGGTGACAATCTCATCTGTGGGCTTCATGGGTGGGACTACGTTTTTCACACCGGCGTCTCGAGTTACGACAACAAGGAACGTCTCTCCAAATTCTCGTCCTGGATAGAGAACGGCGAACTGTTCGTCGACGTGGAGGAGATCGCGGCGTGGGTAAAGGAACACCCTCAGCCGTTCGATCGCCAGTCATACCAAGGCGTATTTCAAGATCCTCATGGAGAACCGGCCGAACCCCATGTCGCGCTCATTAGACGCCTCGCCAACGAGGGACTCGACTACCTCGGCCATCATGGACCGGTTACGTCGATGGGCGTGTCGCGCGAAGAGTTGCCAAAGTGGGACAGCATTCAGTTCCTGACAGCTCAGTTGTCGCGCCAGCCGCTGCTCGACGACGCCGCCGTGGCGACTGAGGTGGTCATTGGGCCAAACGCCCGCAAACCGTTGAGACTTGCGATCCCGCTTTTTGTCAGCGACATGAGCTACGGCGCATTGTCCGAAGAGGCAAAGGTCGCGTTGGCCCGCGGCGCCGAGTTGGCCGGGACGGGGATTTGTTCGGGTGAAGGCGGGATGTTGCCCGAGGAGAAGGCCGAAAATTCGAGGTATTTCTACGAACTGGCGAGCGGCAAGTTTGGTTGGTCGCTCGACAAGGTCGCTGATGTCCAGGCCTTTCATTTCAAACTCGGACAGGGGGCCAAAACCGGGACCGGGGGACACCTGCCCGGGATCAAGGTCAAGGGCAAGATTGCCGAGGTTCGAGGTTTGGTCCCCGGGACCGACGCGATTTCGCCGTCGACTTTCACCGACCTCAAGACCGAAGACGACTACCGGCGGGTGGCCGACGAAGTTCGGGACGCTTCGGGTGGGGTTCCAATCGGGGTGAAGCTGTCGGCTCAACACATCGAAGACGACATCGATGCGGCACTGCGCATCGGAGTGGACTACATCATTCTTGACGGCCGCGGCGGCGGCACTGGTGCGGCTCCCGTGGTTTTTCGAGACCACATCTCGGTGCCGACAATTCCTGCCCTGGCAAGGGCTCGCCGCCACCTCGATTCGCTCGACCGCGGCGACGTGTCTCTCGTTATTACCGGTGGTTTGCGAACTCATACCGACTTTGCCAAAGCGTTGGCGCTCGGGGCCGACGCGGTCGCCGTGTCCAACTCGGCTATGCAAGCCATTGGTTGTATCGGGATGAGAGCTTGCTCGACCAATAATTGTCCGGTTGGTATTGCGACGCAAAACGAGGATTTACGGGCGCGGCTCCCGGTTCAGGAAGCGGCCGAGCGTCTCCAGCGGTTCTTTGCCGCGACGACGGAGCTGATGGGAGTTCTGGCCCGAGCGTGTGGGCACTCCAGACTCGACCAGTTCTGTATCGATGATCTCACCACCTTTGACCGCGACATCGCTCACCTGGCTGATGTGGCCTACGGCGGAGTGAAACTCTTATGAGCACAAGCAACAAACCATCTTCTGTCGAACCGGCGCTGCCCGAAGGCGAGTTCTCTTGGCACAAACTTGTCGACCCCGACGAGCTTCCCGAAGGCCGCGTCTCGACGGTCACGATCGGCCACGAAAGTCTCTGTGTCTCGCATACAGAGAGCGACGGGTTTGGATGTCTCGCCAACGCCTGTCCCCATCAAGGCGGCCCGTTGGGCGAGGGTTCGATAGAGAACGGCTGGCTGCGGTGTCCGTGGCATGGCTATGACTTCTCGCCCAAGAACGGTGTTCCGCCTGGTGCGTTCAACGACGGACCGCAGGCTTACCGAACCGAGGTACGAGAAGACGGCGTCTACGTGGCGCTTCCGACCGAAATGGTCCGACCCAGAAGCGTGTCGGACGTGATGGTCGACACGATGATCGAGTGGGGCGTCACCCATGTATTCGGCATGGTTGGTCACTCGAACCTCGGGTTCGCCGATGCCATGCGGGTTGCCGAGACCCGTGGTGATCTCACCTATATCGGTATTCGCCATGAGGGTGCGGCATCGTTCGCGGCCACCGCCTACGGCAAGTTGACGGGCAAACTGGCCGGCTGTTTCGCGATCGCCGGGCCGGGGTCGACCAACCTGCTCACCGGTCTCTATGACGCCAAGACCGACCGAGCGCCCGTGCTTGCTTTATGCGGCCAAGTGCCGTCCAAGGTTCGGGGCCGAGGGGCATTTCAGGACACCGATCTAGCCGCGGCGTTTGCCGATGTGGCGCGTTACAGCGCAACCGTGGAAGCCGGGTCTGATCACGGCGAACTGATGGCGCTGGCGTGCAAGACCGCATTGGTCGAACGCGATGTTGCTCAGCTGATCTTTCCTGACGAAGTGCAAGAAATGGTGGCACCCGTTGGCGCGGCGATTGCGTCCCCGGTGGGCCGTACCGGCCGGCGTGATATAGCGCCACCAGCCGAAGCGTTGAGCGAAGCGGTAGCGGCCCTTGGCGCGGCCGATCGGCCGTTGATCATCGTCGGCAATGGTGCGCGCGACGCGATGGCCGAGATATTGACTCTGGCCGACAAGATCGACGCGCCGATTGTCACCACCTTCAAAGGCAAAGGTCTGATGTCAGATCATCATCGGCTCGCGGGCGGAGCGCTGGGCCGGTCCGGTACGCCGGTGGCGAGTTGGCTGATGAACGAGTCCGACCTGATCTTGACGTTTGGCGTATCGTTTTCGAACCACACCGGCGTGGCCGACTACAAGCCAATCATCCAAGTCGACTTCGACCCGATGGCGTTGGGTCGCTTTCACCCAGTCGCAGTCGCGGTTCAGGGCGATGGAGCGGTAACCGCGACGGCACTGACCAACGGCTGTAGCGAAACCGATCGGTCCGCGGTGATCGCCGAGGTTGCAAAACGCTGGGAGATTTGGCGTCACGAAAAGTCCAGTAGACGCGGTGATGATCGGGGCGAAGGCATCAACGCTGCCGCGTTGTTCGATGCTCTCAGCCGGCTGGTTCCCGAGAACGCGATCATGCCCGTCGACGTTGGCAACAACACTTACTCGTTCGGGCGCTATTTCGAGGTAGCCGAACAGACCGTGTTGATGTCGGGTTACCTCGGATCGATAGGGTTTGCGTTGCCGGCGGCCATGGGATCGTGGGCGGCAACCCAGAGCCAGCCCGACTTCGCCGGCCGGCCGATCGTGTCGATTTCGGGCGATGGGGGCCTTGGTCAGTACGCCATGGAGATCACCACCGCGGTCAAGTACAACATGAACATCACTCATGTCGTGATGAACAACAGCGAACTGGGCAAGATCTCCAAGGAGCAACGGGCTGCCGATTTTGATGTCTGGCAAACGTCCTTGCACAACCCTTCGTTCGCCGGGTTCGCCAACTTGTGCGGGGCCAAAGGTTTCACGGTCACCGAGCTCGATCAACTTGACGCGGCCATTGCTGATGCGCTCGCCTACAACGGTCCGGCTCTGGTCGAGGTCGTGACCGATGCCTTGTTGATCTGACCTATCGAAGGGGGACTTGGCTGTGGACGATTTCAAGGCCATGGGGTTGTACAACAACGTCGAACGAATCGAGTTGGACCTCGCCGCGGCGGGTATCTCGCCGGGCGATTCGCTCGGCGTTGACGATCTCTTTGCCTATGACCAATACCACTACGAGGGGGTGGCTGCGGTCGCCAGTGCGGCCAACGAACTTGGATTGGGACCCGACGACCGGGTGCTCGATATAGGTAGCGGTTTGGGCGGCCCGGCCCGCTACTTGGCCGACCGGTTCGGATGCCAAGTGACAGCGCTGGAGATCCAACCCGATCTTCATCGCGTCGGTCTGGACCTCACCGAGCGCTGCGGCCTCTCCGAGCAGGTTCGCCATATCGAAGGCGACATCTTGGAAGCCTCGGTGGTCGGGCCCCACACTGCGATCGTGTCGATGTTGTGCTTCTTGCATATCCCGGATCGTGATGCGCTGTTTGGCCGTTGCGCCGAAGTGCTGAGCCACGGTGGGTCGATCCTGATCGACGACTACTACGCGCGAGGAGACCTCACCAGCGACGACAAGGCGGCGCTCGCGAGCGAGGTGCAGTGTCGGTATCTGCCGTCGAAAGCCGAGTACGAAGCCGACATTCGTGACGGCGGCTTCGACGTTGTGGAGGTCGCCGACCGCACCAGCACTTGGGCGGCATTCGTGGCTGATCGATCAAACAAATTCGCGGCATCCAAATCGGTGCTGCAAGACCGTTACGGCTCGCCCACCGTTGATCACCTCGATCGGTTCTACCGGACCGTTGCCGAACTCTTTGAGACCCAAAGATTGGGTGGGGCGAGATTTAGGGCCACGCTGACATCAGCGGGTTGAGCGATCGTGCCTAGGATGCGGCGGTGGCGGTACTCACGACCTCGAATCTGACGATGCAGTTTGGTGCTCAACGCGCCCTTGCTGATGTGTCGATCGAAGTTCCCAGCGGAGTGACCGGGTTGGTCGGAGCCAACGGCGCCGGCAAGACAACCCTCATGTCGATTGCTCTCGGTCTTCGTGATCAGACCCAGGGGGCGATTCGTGTCCTGGGGCTCGATCCTCGTCAGGATGGCGCGACTTTACGGGCCATGGTCGGCTACGGACCTGAGCGCAATGTGTTGCCCGAGGACATGCCCGCCTTTGACTTCGTCAAACACCTCGCCGAAATCCGGGGCATGCCTCGCAACGAGGCTCGCTCGCGTGCCAGCGACGTGCTGTGGCTGGTTGGCCTTGGCGAGGAGAGGTTTCGGGCCCTCGGGACGATGTCGACCGGACAGCGTCAGCGAGTCAAATTGGCTCAGTCGATCGCCGCCGATCCGAGCTTTGTATTGCTCGACGAACCGACCGACGGACTCGATCCTGTCCAGCGCGACGAGATGCTGGCTCTGATCCGGCAAATCAGCGAAGAGTTCTCGATCGACGTGATGTTGTCATCGCATTTGCTCGAGGAGGTCGAAAGGGTCTGTGACAACATTGTTGCCCTCGACGCTGGCGTTCTCGTGGCGTCAGGTCCCCTTGACGAACTCGTTGGCGACGAAGATGGGCTCACGGTCGAACTCGTCGCGATCGATGATCGTCCCGATGCCGTTGTTCAGACGCTCGAGCGGTTACGAGGCCGAGGGGTCGAGGTCGAGTTGGTGGACGACACGTTGCACCTACGCGGCACCGACCGCAACGCCCTCGTCGACGAGGTTCGCGACGCCATCGCCGCCTCCGAGGCTCGAGTCCGTCGAATCGTCAACCGACGCCGGACTCTCGAAGACTTGTTCGATAGGAATGCTTCGTGAACACCGCGGAGATATTCGATCGGGGCTACCGCAAGTTCGAAGGAGAGCGGTCGGGCGTTTTTGGAGCGGTTCGCTCGTTGGCTTGGCACACGATGCGGAGCATCCTCGGTCTGGGGCGCAAAGCCCGCCACAAGATCTTCCCCGTCATCGTGATCCTGATCGCCTTCTTGCCGGCGGTCATCTTCATCGGTATTGCCGCGTTGTTTCCGGGGAACATCTTTGGCGACGAAGCCCGGCCCGAATACTGGGAACTCGCCCAATCGTCGGGGTTCGCGATCCTGTTGTTTTGCGCCATGGTCGTGCCCGAGGCCCTGGTGCGCGATCGCCGAGACGGAATGCTGGGCCTGTACCTGTCGACCCCGCTCACCAAGGCAACCTACCTGGGTGGCAAAGTGCTGGCGGTCATGGCCACGCTGGTCATCGTTACCGTGGGGCCAGCACTGCTGCTTCTCACTGCGACAACCCTCGAAAGCCAAGGGCCAAACGGAATTTTCGACTGGGTCAAGACTGCCGGTCAGATCTTTCTGGCCGGTGCCGGCATCTCTGCGGTGTTTGCGGCGGTGGCGTTTGCCGCGTCGAGCCTCACCGACCGGCGGGCGTTTGCCAGTGTCGCTACCGCCCTAATATTCATTGGATCGCCGTTGATCGTCGGCGCGCTGATCGATGGTGCCGACATGAGTCAAAATTTGCGAGTTTTCGACGTGATTTCTATGGCCTTTGAGTTCTCGCCTCGCGTGTTTGGCGACATGTCGGTCGACCTTCAAGACATTTCTGACACCCAAGTGTTCGTTGCTGATGGCGCGTGGACGGCCTTGGGCGCCGCGGTCGTATGGCTGCGTTATCGCCGACTCGGAGCGGCGTAATGACATTGACCAGTCCACCCCCGCCGCCGCCGCCACCACCTCCGGCGTCTTCGCCCCCGCCGCCGCCGATGGTGCAGGTGAGCAACGCCACCAAGGCCTTTGGTGATGTTGTCGCGGTGAGCGATGTGTCGTTTCAGATCGGCCCGGGGGTTACGGCCTTGCTTGGCCCTAACGGTGCAGGCAAGAGCACGTTGTTTCGCATGTTGTGCGGGCTCACTGCCCCCACCAGCGGAACCGTGCGGGTGCTCGGACGTGATGCTCGCAAGGACCGAGATGTGAGAGGCCGGCTCTCGCTCGCTCCTCAACAAGACGCGGTGTTCGACCGGTTGAGCGCCCTCGGATTTGTCGAGATGGCCGGGTTGACCCACGGCATCGATCAGCCCGAACTCGCGGCTCGCGAGGCGTTGGCCATAGTCGAGCTCGATGCTGATGACCCCAAGTATGTGGGCGCCTACTCCAAGGGAATGCGTCAGCGGGTGAAGCTGGCTGCGGCTTTGGTCAACGACCCGTCGGTGTTGGTGCTTGACGAACCGTTGACCGGTCTCGATCCGGTTCAGCGCCGTCGAATGATCGAGTTGTTCATCGGTCTCGGCGAGAAGGGAAAGTGTTTGCTGGTCTCGAGCCATGTCTTGGACGAGGTCGCCCGCCTTGGTTCGAACGTCCTGGTAATCGCTCAGGGTCGGCTCGCGGCGACCGGCAACTATCACGCGCTCAGAGATCAGATGGACGATCGTCCGCACAGAGTTCGGGTCACCGTCTCTGATCCGCGCCGCCTGGCGTCTCACCTTATTGAGACGGCGCTGGCCGATGGCGTGAGCGTCGACGACGACACGGTAATAGTCAATACCAACGACATTGGTCGGTTTGGCCAGGCCATTGCGCCCGTCGCCCGAGATCTCGACATTCGTTTGAACGAGGTCCAACCCCTCGACGACGATCTCGAGTCGGTTTTTCGTTATCTCGTGGAGCGTCGATGAATATCAACCGGGTTGCTCCGCTTCGGGCGATGGTGTTGAGCCATCGAGTGATTGTGCGTCAACTGCTAACCGTTGGTCGATCCCTTGCCTTGGGCGCCCTTGGTGCCGCGGTAATTCTGGTGGCGTGGGCGGTCGGTGCGTCGGAGAGCTCGTCGACCACCGCGGCCGACGAGCTCGACACCGCCCTCGCGTCGATCGTTACGCTCGGATTCGCGGCCGTCATCCCGGTCGTGACTCTCGTGTTCGCCGGCGCGGCCTTAGGCGACATGCGCGAAGACGCAACCTTGGTGTATCTCTGGTTACGCCCGATGGATCGCTGGCCGATAGTGCTGGGGGCGGTTGGCGCGGCGATCACGGTGAGCTTGCCGTTTACGGTCTTGCCGGTAGCGGTAGCGGCGGCGATGTTCGGTGTCGGCAGCGAGCTGGTTGCGTCCACGATCATTGCCGGTTGTGTTGGCGTCGTTGCCTACTCGGCGGTCTTCGTGCTCTTTGGTCTGCTGGTGAAGAACTCGATCTCGTGGGGCCTGGCCTACATAATCGTCTGGGAGGGAGTGGCGGCGGGCTTTGGCACCTTCGCCAACCGGATGGCCATCCGGGGTTACACCGGGTCTATTCTCAATGACCGTCTCGACGGGTCCCTGAGCCTCGCCGATTTGAGCCAAGGGCAAGCCATTTTGAGCGCGACCCTGATCAGCATCGTGGCCGTTGTGGTCGCGTCGGCGCGCCTCAACCGACTCGACGTGGCCTAAGCCGGCCGCCGAGCGTCAGGCCGCGGCTTGACGAGCGTCAACAACCGACAGGTGATTGCGCTGGGCAACCCGCACCCGTTGCACCGCAACTGTGAAGGCGGCTTCGCGCAGAGAACATTCGTACTCGTCGGCGGTATTGCGTACGCCGTCGTAAGCATCGGCTAGGACGCCAGCCAGTTCGGCGTCGTGGCGAGTGAGATCCCAGCGATCACCGGTCTTGTTAAGGAACCACTCGAAGAACGATCCGACGACTCCGCCGGCGTTGGCGAGGATGTCGGGAATCACGGTCACCCCGTTGGATTCGAGAACTGATTCGCCTCCGGGCGTCGTGGGTCCGTTGGCGCCTTCCAAAACAATCCTGGCTTGCACCGTCGCCGCGATCTCCGCTGTCAGAACGCCACCTAGAGCGGCGGGGGCAAGGACATCACATGGCAGAGCCAGGAGGTCCGTGGGGGCGATCTCCCGCCCGACCTGGGCGGTGGTGACATCGGCTCCGCCGCTGATGGCCATATCGAGGGCATTGATGTCGAGTCCGTCAAGGTCGGCGATCGCGCCGCGGATATCGGACACTCCAACCACCGTGCCGCCCCGACGAACGACTTCGCGAGCGATCCACGAGCCGACGTTTCCGTACCCCTGTATGGCAACCCGGAGTCCGTCGATGGTGCGAGCGTCTCGGCGGAGATGTTGTTCGAGAACGTCGACGGCGCCTCGCCCGGTTGCCGCGGTGCGCCCAACTGAACCGCCGAGATGCACGGGTTTGCCGGTGACGACCGCTGGTTCGAATCCGTTTATTCGAGCGTATTCGTCGGCCATCCAAGCCATTGTCTGTGGCCCAGTGTTGACATCGGGTGCGGGGATGTCGACGTCGGGTCCGATATGGGGCGCGAGCGCGTGAGTCAGCACTCGGGTCATTCGTTCGAGTTCGTTCGCCGATAACTCGCTCGGGTCGATGCGGACGCCGCCCTTAGCCCCACCGAACGGCACGTTTGCTACGGCTGTCTTCCACGTCATTAGCGACGCGAGGGTCCGGGTCTCTGCTTCGTCTACGTGGGGATGGAACCGAATCCCGCCCTTGTACGGACCACGAGCATCGCAGTGTTGCACTCGGAAGGCCTCGACAATGCGCGTCGTGCCGTTGTCGAAACGCACCGGGATCAGCTTTGAGATGACCCGGTCGGGCGCGAGCAGCAACTCGCGCTCCGTGGCAGTTACGCCAAGACGGTCACATGCGGCATGAAGTTGTTCGGTGGGACCCGCCGTCGACGGCCTGCGGTCTCCGTTGTGATTGCTGTCCATACCCACTGATCGGCGCGGCTGGACCCTTGCCATCAGAGACTCTTGAACCGACTTTCTCAGCTTCTATACCCCGGCCGTGAGACCTCTTTGAGTAGGTCGAACGACTGCTATCGGCCGGTAAAAGTTGCCTTGCCCGGACCGTTGTCCATGAAGCTCTGCACTCCGGTTCGACAATCATCGGTTGCGAAGCACTCGCCAAATTTGGTGGCCTCGACTGCTACAGCTTCGGCGAGGGGCAGGTGCAGCCCTTCGAGAATCGACCTCTTGGCCATCCGCAGGGCGGCCGGGCCGCGTGCGTACTCGACGGCTTTGTTGAATGCGTCGTCGAACAGATCGTCGGGCTCGTGAATCGACGAAACGATTCGGTTGGCGAGGGCCTCGTCGGCGCGGACGTGACGGCCCGAGTAGACCATCTCCTTGGCCATGGTGACGCCGGCGAGGCGGGCAAGTCGTTGGGTTCCGCCGCCGCCAGGTATTAGGCCCAACTGAATTTCGGGAACTCCCAAGCGGGCATCGGTGGAGACCATCCGGAAATCGGTCGAGAGCGCAACTTCGAGACCACCGCCCAAACAGAATCCACTAACCGCGGCGATGGTGATCTGTGGCAGGTTCTCGATGGCGAGGAGGGCGTTGTTGAACGTAGTCGAGAACTGGGTTGCCGCGGCTTGGTCAAAGCTCGGAAACTCCTCGATGTCGGCACCAGCAGCGAAAACTTTTGGGCCTCCGGTGATGACGGCGGCTCGAATATCAACGTTGTGTTCGAGCTCTGCGCAGATGATGCCGAGGTCGTTCACCATGTCGGTGCTGATGGCGTTGACTTTCGGACGGTCGAGTCGGATGGTGGCAACACCGGTGGTGTTGTCGATTTCGAGGTGGACGTGTTCTCCCATGTACTGCAACGTAGCCCACGGTTAGCCCTCAGCTTCGAGTCGCGCCAGCCGATGGAACCGCAATGGCTGGCGAAAACGACGGCGCTTTTGAGCGTCAACGAGCGTTATGGGAAGCGGGCGCGGCGTTCGTGGCCGCTACGGTCGAGAGCGCCGAAGACCGTTTGGCCGACAGTATCGAAAGTATCGCCGTAGCGGTCGGGGCGGACGCGTTGAGTATTTGGCGGTCAGATCTGACCGCCAAAACGACGAGTTTGCGGGTTCGGGGTTATCTGTCCGAGGACTTTGCGCTAGACGCCGATGAGGCCAGAACGACCAGTCCGACGGTTGTCGACTCTTTGTTCGAGACCAACGGCGGCGCGCTTCTTTCGCTCGACACGGTGATAGACGCCGACGTGGTTGCTTCCAATGGTTGGGAAGACGGCCAGGTCATAATCGTGCTGGTTGATCTCGGTGATGGCGACGCCGAGACTCTGGTGGCGGTTTCGCTCGAGGGCGAATGGGGTGCGGTGGAGGTCGACTTCTTTCGCGGCTTCGCCACGATGATTCGACAATTTCGTGCCCGTATTGACGTCGAGAGCAAACTTGCCTACCGGTTGAGGCTCGAAGGATTGGTGTCGCGGGTTGTGGGCGCCATGGTTGATGTTGACGAGGCTTCGTTTGACGACGTAATCGAGCACGCCCTCGACGAGGTATGCACCTTTTTTGATGGCCATCTGGTGAGGTTGTCGAGCCTGCGAGACGACCGCGTCGAAGTCGACTACGAAGTCGGAACGACGATGCATCCAGACTGGTATTCACACGAGGTCCCGCGTGGACCAGGATTCTGGCAATCTGACGGTGGTCCGGTCTTGTGCGGGGCGGCGGAGTTGGCCACCGCCATGTTCGGTGCCGGCCATCCTGCGGTGGCCGAGGCCAAGAATCTTCAGGTCGCCATATTCACTGCCGCTCTGAGTCGTCGGCTGACGAGCTTGCTGGTCGTAGTTCGAGACGAAGAATTGTGGCTACCCGAAGAGCAAGAGACGCTGGCAACGATCAGCGCAACTCTTGGTCAGGCCCGAGCGCGAGTCGAGGCCGAATCTTGGTCGGCGTTTCGGCTCGAAGTGCAGGAAGAGTTTGCGACGGTCGCGGCCCAGTTCTTGCACTCCGACTCGGCCGACGCTGATGCTGTCATCGCCGATGCGCTCGAGGTTATTGCTCGCCGTGCGGGTGCTGGCATTGCCATGGTTGCCGACTTGGACGATCGCGATCACCTTTCGGCTCGGATAACCAGTTGTTGGAGCAGCGCCGGGCACGGCTACTTGGTTGGCCGTTCGATTCGACATCCGTCGGTCGAGTTTGGCGAACAGCTTTACACCGGCGAGGTCGCGGTGGCTGTCAACCACAATACGGACGGCTTGGATCCGGAAATCGCCGCCGCTATCGATGCCGAACACGCCGATTGCTGGACAGCAATCTCGGCTCCGATTTCGGGGCCGGGCGCCCGGAGCATCCTGGGCATGGCGTGGTCCGGTGATCAGACCGAGCGGTTGTCGGTGCTTCAGCAACTCATGTCGGCCATGGCTGACCTGATTGGCGAACTGAAGCTTCGAGCTGGACTCGAGACGGCGTCCGCCCGCCAAACTCGTTCTCAGCAATTGCTTCGTGAGATCGCGGTGTTGTTCGCTGAAACTGGCGAGCCCGAGTTCGACCGCGGCCTCGCTACCTCGCTGGGGTTGATAGGAAATTTCCTGAATCTGACCGAGCTATCCAACTGGCGCGTCGACGACCGTGGCGAAAGGTACGTGCTCCGCCACGGATGGGGGGTTGGTGCCGACCGCACTGGGGCGTCAGTTCCGTTCGGCGATTCGGCTGCCCTCGACAAGGTGCGCATAAACGAGAACTTGTCGTGCACGGCGATCGACACGGAAGCATCTCACCGGTGCGCCTACGGCCGAGGTGGAACGCCTCCGGCTTCGGTCCTGATGGCCGAACGCTCTGGTGCGGAGGCCCTCAGCGACAGCGACTGTGAGCTTCTTAGGTCTTTCAACCAAATGGTCGAACAGATCGAGGAAAGACTGGCCTCCGAACGCTATTCAGATACGGCATTCGGGTTGGCGCCGTTCGGCATCGTGTTGCGAGATCAGGATAGACGCTTGATCACTTGCAACCCGGCCTTTCTCGCCTTCGTGGGGGCCGAGTCCGTCGACCAGGTCGCCGGGACTCTGCCGGCGGAGCTACTCGAAGCCGATCAGCCCGAGCCGACGCCGGGCAAGGAGGTCCAGGCGGCGTTTCGGCGCCTTGACGGCCGACGGGTGTGGGGATTGATGCACTCGATCGCGATCGAGACGGTGGCGTCTGGTGAACCGATGTGGCTTGTCCACGTAGAAGACATCAGTCATCGGCGAAGGGCTGAGCAACTGCTCAGGTTCCAAGCCACTCACGACGAACTCACCGGGCTCGCCAATCGCCGGGAGCTCCGAAACCGCGCCGAGCAGATCTTGGACGGTCCGGGTTCAGCGGCGATGCTGACGCTCGACCTCGACCGGTTCAAACTGATCAATGACTCGCTTGGTCATGACAAGGGCGACGAGTTGCTCGTTGTGGTCGCCGACCGTATTCGGCTAGCCGTGCGCCCTGCTGATCTTGTTGCTCGTCTTGGCGGTGACGAGTTCGCGGTTCTGATTCCGGGGCCTACCGATATACACGAAGCGCGTCGCATCGCTGACCGGCTTCTTTCGATGCTTGGCGAGCCTGTTCTGTTGGGGTCTCAACAAATCTTCCCGACCGTAAGTATCGGTATTGCGGTGGCCGACGCCGAGTCGACGGTGCCCGATCTTCTGCGCCGTTCGGACACCGCTATGTATCGCGCCAAATCCGCGGGGCGGTCTCGCCACGAGACGTTTGATGAGGACCTGCGTGAGGAGGTGACGGCTCGGATGGCAACCGAGGCGGGCCTGCGGCGCGCGCTGCGAGACAACGAGTTTGTCACGCATTTCCAACCCGAAGTGTCGCTGCAGACAGGTGCGGTTCTTGGAGCGGAGGCCCTTGTTAGGTGGCAGCACCCCGAAAAGGGACTGCTGGCCGCGGCCACGTTTATCGAGGTAGCAGAAGAGACTGGGCTCGTGGTCGAGATGGGGGCCCAGGTCCTTCGCGACGCCTGCGCCGAAGCAGCGTCGTGGACCAACAGTCCAGAAACAATGATTCGTGTCAACTTCGCGGCAGCGCAACTGCAGAGGAGCGAAACCGTCGACCTTGTGGCGGCCACATTGGCAGAGTTTGATCTTGCTCCCGAGAGGTTGTGTGTTGAGATCACCGAGTCGGCCATGATGGAAGACGTTGAGCGGGCTGAACGGATTCTTCACGACTTGAAAGCGTTGGGTGTCCGGCTGGCCGTTGACGATTTCGGAACCGGGTTCAGCTCACTTGCCTATCTCAAGCGGTTCCCCGTTGACGCGCTAAAGATCGATCGCGAATTCGTCATCGGCGTGGGCCAATCCGAAGATGACAACGCGTTTGTGGGCTCGATTGTGTCGCTGGCGGACGCCCTCGGTCTCGACGTGGTGGCCGAAGGGGTTGAGGAACCCGAACAAGCTGCGGCCCTATTGCGCCTCGGCTGTCACCGCGCCCAGGGGTACTTGTTCGGCCGGCCGGGGCCGGCATCGGATCTACGTCAACGGTTGGGCATCGAAGTCAGCTGAGAACGAAGAGCCCTCCACTGACGTAGACGCTTAGCGAGACCGGTTCGTGGTCGAGCACGCTGCTGATTTCGCTCGGGTTGGTTGAGGTTGCCCACAGCCTTCCCCCGTCGACCATCCGACAGATCGCCACGGCGCGGACGGGGCCGCGGTGATCGAACTCGACGGTTGCGCCGTCGATGACCGCTTCACCCGCCGAATGAGGATCGGCGGGAGGAACCGACACTTCGTCGGCCACGATCTTATGAAAAGTTGCCGACTCGGTGGGCGGCGTCGTCGAGTAAATCCCGAACGAGTGCTTGGCGGCCTGGCCGCCATTACCTTGCACCAACCCGAAAGAGCCCGCGTCGTCTCGAAGCCTTGCCACCATCTCGATTAGCGATTGACCAGCCGCGAAGTTCAACGGGGCGCCCATGAAACCAAGCCCTCCGGTGACGGTGAGCGGGCCGGCTCTGTCGAGGCGCAGCGCGTCGGCGGTGTAGCGGACAATGGACGGGAAGCAGCCGTAGAGGTCGAAGTGCGAAAATTCCGAAAGGTCCCATCGATGCGAAATCTGTCGAGCGAGCGAATGCAGGCCCGGGACCTCGTGCAGGTGTTTTCGGGGTAAGAAGCTGTCGGTATCGGTCGCGCTCAAGGTGTCGTGCACAAATACCCAACGATCGCGGCTAACCCCAAGACGATCGGCGGCTTCGGCGCTGGCGATGATCAGCGCGCCTGCGTGATCAACTCGATTGTTGGCACACAGCGCTTTGGTATAGGGAAAAGACACCATTCGATTGTTCGGAGAAGGGGTGGCTATCTCGCGGGCGGTCATGGCGGATCGATCTACCGCGTGGGGGTTGTCGGCTGCGACCAACGCGAATTCGGCCCATAGTTCGGCATCTAGTTCGCGAGACTGTCGAAGGGACTCTCCAGCGTTTGAACGACATGCGCTGTGGAAGATGGCGTAGTTGTTGCGCGGTAGTTCCGCTCCTCGCTCGACGTCGACCTTGTCGGCCATCACCAACGGCGCACCCCACAGTTCGGGAACCACGTCCGACTTCGGGGATCTTGGTGCCGAGTGACCTTGCCGCCTCAGGGCATCGCGGGTCGCGTTTGCTTCACCACCGAGGTAGAGCGCAACGTCGACGCCACCGGCCATGATCCGGCGGGACAACTCGCCGACAAACGCGATCGGCGTGTTGCCGCCCCACGTGGTCAGGATCGTGGTGGCTGGGCCGGTTCGTAGCGATTGGGCAATTGTGTGGGCCGGGTTGGGATCGGAGAACAACCCTCCGGTGACCGCGACAGTGTCGAGCGTGTCGGCGTTGATGCCGGCGTCGGTCAGTGCCTCTACCCCAGCGCTGGTCATCAACCCAACGGCAGTAGTTGGGTCGTCGACGTCGGGTGGGCCGCCGGAAACTTGCGCTCGGCCGATGATGACGGGCGTTCGAGGGTCGATGGCCATGGGCGTAGAGTAGGCAGGCGTGGCGACCGGAAGGTATTCCCCACATGACTCTTTCGTCAGAGCAGATCCGTCTCGATGGCCGCGTGGCATTGGTGACTGGTGCCGCCAATGGGATCGGCGAGGCAACGGCTTACGCCCTCGCCAACTTCGGTTGCGATGTTGCCGTTTGTGATCGTGATGCTGCCGGTCTCGACCAGACAGTTGGGCGCCTGTCGGCGTCGGGCAAGCGGGTTCATTACGCGGTCCTCGATGTGCGAGACGCCGAGGCGGTAGAAGCCTTCTTTGCATCAACGGTCGAAACGTTGGGTTCGATCGATGTGCTCGTAAACAATGTGGGCGGAGGATTTCACGCCAAGTTCGTTGACGTGTCGAGTCGAGGCGAAGCCGCGCTCGTAGCGGAGAATTTCGGCACCGTTGCCAACTGTGTTCGTTCTGGAGCCAATCGGATGAACAACGGCGGGTCGATCATCAATGTCACTTCGGTCGAGGCGTTTCACGCTGCCCCTGGGTTCGGTGTGTACGGCGCGATGAAGGCCGCGGTCGAACAGTTCAGCAAGACACTCGCTCTCGAGTTCGGGAGTCGCTCGATACGCGTCAATTGTGTGGCGCCCGACATGATCCAAACCGGCGGTGATGCCGAGTTGGCCACGGCCAGTGGGGCGATGTCGGATGATCATCACCCGACCCCTCTTCAGCGTCTTGGCACCCCCGACGAGTGTGCGGCGGTAATCGTGTTCCTCGCGTCAGACATGGCGAGTTTCGTAACCGGGGCTTCGATTCCGGTCGACGGCGGCACCACTGCTGGAGCGGCGTGGAAAGTGGCTCTGGACGGAACGTTTCGGATGTAGGCGATCAGTGTCGGCGGGCTCGCACCACTACTGATTGACTAGCGACGGCTTGTAGCGTCCCGTCGTCTCCCCAGATTCGTAGCTGGCCGTGGCCGAAGCCGTTGCGAATTCCGGCCGACTCGATGTCGAGCAGATACCACTCGCTGGGGCGGACGTTCAGGATTCGAAGAGTGTTGTCGAGGCTGTTGCTCGACACTGGTTGGTCAGCCACACTCGAGATCCCCATCGGCACGAAGTCGCCGAGAACCGCCAGCGTTGCCGCCGAATTTTCGATCCCTTCGGGCGGCTTGGTCCAGACACAAAGTCGTCCTGGCCCGTGCCCGGTCGGCCCGCCGGCGTGATCACCAGTGGTTGGGGCAAAACGCTGATCGAGATGTTTCCCGAGCGACTCCTCGTCGTAGTCGTAGGTCCGAGGACGGCAGTCGGCCGGATCTCTGACTGGTGGCGGGGCAGGCCAGGTTTGTTCCAAGTCGAGGTCTCGGGACCCGAGCGCCGCGGTCACCGCGATGATTTCCTGGTCGCCAACGTGGCCGATCACGCGTGCTTGGGTAGTGCGACGACCCGAAACCGAGATGTGTACGTCGAGATCCATCACCGCGCCCACCGGCGCAAAGTCGAGGTACTGCGCGGTCGCCCACACCACAGGCCGACCAGTGGTTTCTTCGAGCGCCGTTGTCGCGGCGGCGAGACCCGCACCTCCGAAGAGAAACTTTTCGCGCACGCTGAGCCTGGGCACGATCGGCAAGTACCAACGGGTGGGGTTGTGGGTGGCTTCGAGTCCAAGCCACCTGCGAGGGCTGATCACAGTCATGTGATTGCCGCCCGGATGTCTCGCGCGGCGCGGCTGGGATCTTCGAATGGTCCGAAGTGGGTTCGGTCGGTCCAGTGGACAAACGTCGATCGGCGAAGCTCAGACGCCGCTTTGGCGGCAATCATCGATGGCGTCCCTCCGTCGCCGGAACCCACGACCCATACCTCGGCGTTGATGTTGTTCAGCTGACCAAATATCGACTCGTCGACGCCGTCAAACACGCGGCCCTCGCTTTCTGGCGTGCACTTGAGCACCACCTCACCGGGATCGGCGCCGCTTGAATCTCGAAATCCGTGCTCTACATAGTCCCGAAGGACGCGAGGTTCGATCGCGTCGAACGGTGGGCGAGATGCATAACGCTGATAGGCGCTTTCGAGAGATTCGAAGGTTGATCTTCGGTTTCGGGCGGTGGCGGACATGGTGCCCTGTTCTCGTTCGGCGTCGGGCGGGAACACGATTGGTTCGTAAACCCATGCTCGGCGAAGGGTGCCGGGTCGTCGCAGTTCGGTAGCGAGCGCAGTTGCTCCACCCATCGAGTGACCCACCATGTCAACCGGCTCATCGATGTTGAGATAGTGAAGTGTGGCAACAACATCGTCAACCATCTTCGACCAAGGTAGGGCGATATCAGGCGTGAACGAATCGCCGTGTCCCCTTAGGTCGGGGGCGTAGATCCGACGGATATCGGTCAGTTGCTCGGCTATCGCCGCGTAGCAGTTGGCGTGAAATCCGGTCGCATGCAAGATCAGCAGCGGTGGGCCGGTGCCGCCAAAGTCGTGAAGGGCGAGTTCGACGCCGTCGGTGGATTTGACCCGGTGGATGGTCATGGAGCTTGGTCGGGAGTGGCTGCGGGGTTGTCTGCGTCGCCGAGTAGGAGGGCGGCCCACTCCCCGTCGCGGAGGCGCTTGATGACCTGGCGTTCATAGGCCGTCGCGGCGCGGTGTTCTTGGTCGCCGGCGAGGATGCCAGCCACAAGCAGGCGAGGGGCGAGGATATTGGCGGCGACGGATGGCGCGATTGATTCGTGGATGTCGATCGTTACGTTGGCGATGCAGAGGTCGAAACAACCTGTCGTTGTTGCCGCCGATTCGGTGCGAGCCGCCAATTTGGTCTCGACGTCGTTGGCCTGTGCGTTTTGTTCGGCCACCGCCGCGGCGCCCGGATCGATATCGATCGCGGTGGCGTGCCCGGCACCCACCAGCAACGAGGCGATGGACAAAACACCCGAACCGCTTCCGAGGTCGACAACGTTGTCATCGAGTTGGACCGATGACGCCAGCAGTTCAAGAGCGAGCCGGGTGGAAGGGTGGCTACCGCTCCCGAAGCTGTGGCCGGGGTCGATAACCATGTCGATTGCGACGCCATTGTTGTTGGGTGCCACCTGCCATGGGGCTCGCACGGTGAACGGTCCGGCCTCCTGGGCAACAAAATGCTCGCGCCACGCATCGAGTCCTACATCGTCGGCGACTTCTCGAATCGCTCCGCCGAGCGACTCCGCTAGATCGGTTGGAGGATGGTCTTGATCAAACGCGGCGATGATGACTCCGGCTCGCTCTTCGATCCCGACCGCGCCGGCCGCCCAAAGCGCGTCGATCCGAAGTTCGGGCTGGTCGCCCGCTGGGACTTCGATGAGATGGTGCACGTCGACTCTCAGTCGTGGCCCTGCTGGCGGAGGTAACGCTGGAACTCGGCGGCAAGATCGTCGGCGTTGGGCAGCGAGGATTCGGCGAGAGCGTCGTATCGCTGTTCGAGGCGTTGCACATAACGGGTTATGTCGTCGTCGTCCGACATTGCTTCGTTCACTCGCTCCTCCCATTCGTTTGATTCGTCGGCGAGATGCGACCAGCCGGTGGGTAGGCCGGTTACGCGCTCGAAGCGTTCGAGTAACGCCTGGCTGGCCCTGGGATTGGGTGTGCCCGAAACGTAGTGAGGTACCGAGGCCCGCAGTGACACAGCCGGAATCCCGCCTCGTTCGAGCCGTTCGTGGATTACCCCGATCACCCCGGTGGGGCCTTGGTACGAAGGTTGGTCGAGCCTCAATAACCGAGCGAGATCGGGGTCGACGGTCGACCCGGTGATTGTTGGCGGTCGTGTGTGAGGGACTTCGGCGATCATCGCTCCGAGGGTCACCACCAAGGCAACGTTGAGGTCGCGAGCGATATCGGCTACTGCTTCGCTGAAGGTTCGCCACATGAGGTGAGGTTCAACGCCGCGAAGCAGCACCAAATCTCGGTCGTGATCAGGGATTGCCAGAGCATGGATCTGATTCTCGGGCCACTCGATGACCCGGTTTCCGTCGGCGCCGATTCGTATCTCTGGGCGGCGTTCGCTGAAGTCGAAGAACGGGTCTGGATCGATCTCTCCCAGCGCCTCGCCGGCGGCGTGTTGAAGAGTGTCGACCGCGCCCGTAGCGGCTTCGCCGATGTCGAACAGGCCTTCAAAGGCGGTCACGAGAATTGGCGACCGAAGAGTCGGCAGGGCGGTGTTCCAAGTTAGAACGGTCACTGCTCCAGCATGCCTCATTGTGGGCAGGTCGCGACCGATTGATCTACGATGTCGACTGTGAGTGCTGACTGGACCCCTCAGAGTGTTTTGTGGTCCGTCGGCGCGAACCTCCTGCAGGCCGACGCAACGAACGTCGACGAGTTGATAGTGGCCGCCATTCGCGAAGTTTCGAACTGCATCGGCGCGACCACGGGGGGTCTCTGGGAGTTCGATCGTGCAGAAGAAGAGATCCGTGCATCCCATCAATGGGGTGAGGCCGATGCCGCACCGATAGGTATCGATCTATCACCGAGCTTTGTGCGAGATGCGCTGGCCGCGGGTGATGGCCACGCAGTGGTCAGTCTGGTCGACCTATTCGGCGAGCAGGAGTGTCGCGCTCGGGGCTGGAGCGATGGCCGAGTCGTGGTGTCGGTTGTTGATCGACAGCCTGCTCTGGTGAAGTCTCTTGTACTCGTTTCGGAGCCGCCGTCGTGGGGCAGCCAGGAACTCGAGCTGGTGCAGGGTTTCAGCACTTTGCTTCGCCAGTTGTTTGGTCGACGGCGAGCTCAAGAAGACCTCCAGGAACGGCTGATGCTCGATGGTCTACGCAGCCGTATCGCCAACCTGTGCCACGGTGCGACCCCCGACACGCTCGATCAGACCCTTGGCTCAGTCCTCGAGGAAATGCAGTCAGGGCTAAACGTCGATTCGGCTTCGTTGATTTGCGTGGACACGGCGGGCACGCTCAAGTTTGAGCTTGTCGCGGCCAAAGGATCGATGCCATCGGCTACGAGTCGCGAGATACCAGTCGAGGAATTGGGGCCCGAGGTTGGCGACTTCCTGGCGTCAAGAAGAGGCACCGCACAAGTCGACTTTCTGCCGATGATTGAAGCGATGTTCGGACCCTCGGTCGCAGCTCGCTTCGAGGCCCGAGACACCCAGCGGTTGGCTACCTTGTGTCCGGTCGACGAGTCGGCTGCTCGACAATGGAGTCTGACGACATCACGCGAACGAGGCCGACCTTGGGGCGACCATTTTGACGAATGGCTTGACGGTATCGCGGCGCTAATTGCGCAAGCTCGTAGACGCTGTCGTCTCGAGGCGGTTTCGAGAGCGCGGTTAGAGGCGCAACGAGTGATCGCCGGGGCCGGTCAGGCATTCTTGAGAGTAGACGCCGCTGATGCGAAGGCCGAAGTCTCCCATGCCCTAAACCGCTTAGGGCAGGAGTTGGGGGCCGAGTTCGCGACGATCTGTTTCCTTGAAGATAACGACGACATGGTCCGTATTGAGCAGCTGTGGGCCATCGCCGAGGGACGCACTTTCGACCTCCCAGTTCGGGTTCCGCTTAACCTCATCGAGTTCGCCGAAGATACCTTTAGCGAACTTGCCACCGTACAAACCTTCGAGGTGTCCGAAGCGCTGAGCGTGTTGTTCGGCGGCCGCCGAGCGAGCCTTTGGACGAGCATCACCGCTCCTATAGCCGGAGGCCAAGAGATGGGCGCGGTGGCTTTCGGATTCGGTACTTCAGAACTAGACGACGACTCCATGTTGGTCGAAACGGTTGCGACCATGGCCGATCTGATTGGTCAGCTCACCGTGAGGCTGACAGCTCAGGCTGCCCTCGATCGCCGGCATGCGAGCGATCAGGTTCTGGCCGAGATCGCCAGCGACTTGTTGTTGTCGGAGGGTGCTGATGAGGCCGGCGTAGTCGCTCAAAACGTCGAGCGGTTCGCAGATCGTTTGGGGTTCGAGTCCGTGGTCCTCGTCGAGGGCACCACTGCTCAACTTAGCCCCTCAGACAACCCGCGAACGGTGCTGGCCTGTCCAGTTGTAGCCGGTGGCGACACGGTCGGCGACTTGCGGGTCGAAAGGGTCTCCGGGCTATTCGACGACGACGCAGTAGCGGTTCGTTCGTTGGCGGTACTTCTGGGTCAGTGGCACACTTCGGCCGAATCGAACCGCCGCGACTCGTTTCGGCTTCGATCAGATCGAGTCCTTGGGCGCGTTGCTGGTCAACTTGCCGAAGCGGGCGGCGAGAACCTTCGGGCGATCGTCGATTCGGTCCTCAGTGAGATCTGTGGGGACACCAACAACGCCGCCATCACGATCTGGCGGGTCGACTACGAACTCGAGTGCTATCGGGTGGCCTATCGTGGGCTGGCCCCCGACGCCCGACCGGGGGAAGTTTCGGAGTTGGCCTGGGGTGAGGACGAATGGCTTGACGATGTTCGCCTTACTGGCCAGCCTGTTCAGTTCGAAGCTCCGCAACCCAGCCAATCCACGCCGTCGCGGCTGATTTTCAGCCGGTCAGAAGATCCCAAAGTAGAGGGAATTGTGTGTGTGCAGTCGCACACGTCCGGGTCGTGGCAACCCGAAACCGTCGAAATGTTCGTCTCGTTCAGTCGACTGCTCAGAGACGTCGAGGTTCGGGTCTCGGCCGAACGGTACGCCGATGCCGCGTTCAGCCGAGCGCCGGTGGGGATTGTTCTCCGTGACCGGTTTCTCAACCTGATCACCTGCAATCAGTCGTTTCTGGATTTTGTCGGCGCCGAAACGGTGGACGAACTGGTCGGGACTGGCCCCAGCGAGCTGTACGCCGATCGCTTCGAAGATGTTGCGTGGTTGGATAACGATGGATCGCTCAGCGGTGAGGCGGCGTTTAGGCGCCGCGATGGGGGGCAGGTCTGGGGTCAGATGCGCGGTTCGGTAGTTGGTGGTGACGGCGGGGAAGAATTCTGGTTGGTCCATATCGAAGACATCACTCGGCGCCGCCGCAACGAACAACTGTTGCGATTCCAGGCAACTCACGACGAGCTCACCGGACTGCCCAATCGTCGACGGCTGCTCGATCAGGTCCGGTCGATTACCGCTACCGGCACCGAGGTCGCGGTATTGCTGCTCGATCTCGATCGGTTCAAGAACATCAACGACTCGCTGGGCCACGACCGAGGTGACCAGTTGTTGGTCACCATTGCCGATCGCATCCGACTGGCGATTCGCCCCGGCGACACCGTTGCCCGGCTCGGTGGCGACGAGTTCTCCGTATTGCTTCCCGGCCCGGTGACCGTTGCCGATGCCGAGTTTGTGGCCGGCCGGATGCTGCGGATCATTGGCGAGCCGGTCTTCTTGGGCGGCCAGACGGTGTTCCCGGCTGCGAGCATCGGAATAGCTTTGGTCGGCCCCGACGAGGATGTCACAGATTTGCTCCGTCGAGCCGACACCGCCATGTACCGCGCCAAGGCCCAAGGTCGCGCTCAGCACGCCGTTTTCGACGAACAGCTTCAGATGGCCGTAACTACACGGATGGCGACCGAAGCCGGGCTACGAGGGGCGCTGCGCAACGACGACTTCCTCGTCTACTACCAACCCGAAGTGTCTATCGAAGATGGCCGGATGCTCGGGGCCGAGGCCTTGGTGCGGTGGAACCATCCGCAGCGGGGGGTGCTCGCTGCTGCGGAATTTATCGACGTCGCCGAAGAAACCGGGCTGGTTGTCGAAATGGGCGAGCTGGTTCTGGCCCAAGCCGTTCTCGAGGCCGCTAGTTGGCCCGGGGGCGACGATGGCCCGACCGTAAGAGTCAACCTCGCGGCCGCGCAGCTCCAACGCGACGACACCGTGGCCCTGGTGCGGTTCGCGCTGCACGATTCCGGACTGCCGGCTCACCGGCTGTGTCTCGAAATCACCGAGTCGGCGGTCATGAGCGACATCGAACGGTCCGAGGCGATTCTGTATCGTCTCAAAGAACTGGGAGTCCAGTTGGCCGTTGACGACTTCGGCACCGGGTTCAGCTCGCTTGCCTATCTGAAGCGGTTCCCGGTCGACGCCCTCAAGATCGATAGGGCGTTTGTCACCGGACTGGCCGACGACCCGGAGGATCGGGCGTTCGTACGCTCGATCATTTCTCTTGCCGAGGCCCTGGACCTCGACGTAGTAGCCGAAGGGGTTGAGACCCTGGAACAGGCGCAGGTGCTTACCCAACTTGGGTGCCATCGAGCGCAGGGGTACCTCTACGCTCGCCCCGCGCCAGCGGTCGAGTTGGCCAGCTTTCTCGGCACGTAACCTCCCGACGACCAAAAGGGACTAAAGTCCTGGGCCGTTTGGCCGATGTAAATAGTGATGACTGTCGATCGCCGCGCCGCGGAATATCCGCGATGGGGACCCGCGCTGGTCCGGCGGGTAGTGGCCATCCGCGTGATGTCATCGATCTCGTTGGGAGTGGTAGCGGCCTGGGTGCCGGCATTTGGTCCCGACCGGATCTGGGCTGGCCTGATCTTGATGTTCGGCGTGCCCTTCAGCACTGTGGTCGTACACCGCTACTCACCGATGGACACCATCTTGGTCCGGGTTACTCTCGTCGATGCAGTATGGCTGGTCATCGCGGTCATGACGGTGCCCGATTCCTATACCGGTGCCGCTCTGGTTGGCATGGCGATGTTGGCGTTTGTCGCGGTGGAGGACACGCGGGCGCTGTACCTGGCGAGCGGGCTGACGGTTCTCGGGTTGGGCGCTTCGGGGCTTATTTACTCACCGCCGCGTTGGATGCCTCTGTTGTCGATCTATGTGTTGTTGTTGCCGTTGTTGGTGTTCATGTCAACAATCCAACGCGAACGCGACCGCGACGATCGGCGTCGTACCCGGTTTAGAGTCGAGCACGACCTTCTCACTGGTTTGTTGAACCGGGCTGGTTTGTCGCTGGCGTTCGAGTCGCGTGCTGTTACCGCGGTCATAGTGATCGACCTCGACGGATTCAAAGACATCAACGACACTCTCGGTCATCATGCCGGCGACGATCTTCTTACGCTTCTTGCCGAACGACTTCATTTGGAGGTCGGCGATCGGGGCGTCGTCGCTCGAACCGGCGGCGATGAGTTTGCGGTTGCGGTGTACACCGACGACTTCGATCGCATGGCCGGCGACGCACTGAGGGCGTGTCGGCGCCGCGTAGCTCTCGGCGATATCGACGTATCTATCGGAGCGTCGGTGGGTATCGCTGCGGTCTCAGACACCCACGATGGGCACGAATTGCTACGTCGAGCCGACCTGGCAATGTACGAAGCGAAGCGAAGCCAAGGCGGCGTGCGACGCTGGACCGGTGCGACCCGGTCGGCATCGCGGCATCGCGTTGAGCTGAGCGGCGACGTGGACCAAGCGTTCAGCGCCGGGCAGTTCGAATTGTATTTTCAGCCTATTGTCGACATGTTGTCGGGCCAACCGGTGGACGTCGAGGGTCTCTTGCGGTGGGCCCACCCGGTGTACGGATTGCTTCAGCCTGGCGAATTCTTGGGACTGGTCGAGGGGATCGGTCGTCGGTCAACAATGGATCGACTCGTGTTCGAACAATCGGCGCAGATGGCCGCCCGATTGCCGACCTGGATGGGGGTGTCGGTCAACATTTCTGCCGGCAGTCTGTTGCGCTCGTCGGTGCCGATTGCGCTCGGTGATGCTTTGGCCCGCCATGATGTGGCCCCGCAACGCATCACCGTCGAAATCATCGAAGACGAGATGGTCGATGACCACAGCACGGCGCGCAGCGTTTTGCAGGCCCTCGGCGAGATGGGTGTGGGGATCGCGATTGATGACTTTGGCACCGGCCACTCCTCATTGTCCCGGCTGAGACGTCTGCCGGTGTCGTCGCTCAAAATCGACCGCTCATTCGTTTCGGCTATGCCGACGTCTGACGACGATCGGGCGATCGTGCGAGCGGTCAGTGATCTTGGTCGAGCCCTCGACCTGGTGATCGTAGCCGAAGGGGTCGAGGACGCTTCGATTCGCGCCCACATGATCGAATGCGGGATTATCGTTGATCGGCTTCAGGGTTATGGCATTGCTCGGCCAATGCGGGCTGACGCGTTGGCGAGCTGGGTTGAGGCTTCAGTCGAGGCGCAGAACTCGGCGGGCGTTGTCGCGAAGGAACTTGGGCCAAACCTCGTCCTTGAAGGGAACATCGCGCATCTGCTCGAAGATCCGATCGAGTGACAAACCCATCGGGAAATACCCGGCGTAGATGATCTTGTCGGCCCCTCTGGTGTTGGCGTAATCGATGATGGCTTTGGGGTAGTGCTTGGGCGCAAACGCCGAAGTCGAGTAGTGCAGGCCGGGCCATTTGAGCATGAGCTTCACGGCCAGGTCTTCCCACGGCTCACATCCGTGGCGGGTCACAAATGTGAGCTCGGGGAAGTCGTACATGACCTGATCGATGCGTTCGACATGCTGAGCCGCCGCGGGTACTCGTGGTCCGGGAATGCCGGCGCAACAAAAGATCGGGATGTCGAGTTCGCAGCAAACGGCATAGATCGGGTACATGAGAGCCGCGTCTATCGGCACTTGAGGCAGCCGGCCAGATGGGAACGCGGTGACCGCTTTGAGGCCGACCTCGTCGTGCAGGCGCCTGATTTGGCGAATCGCTTCGACCCCTTCGTTGGGGTCCGGTTCGAAACAGGCGATAAATCGGTCGGGGTGCTCGGTGACGCACTTGTTGCCGTAGCCGTCGCCCTCGGGTTTGCAGCCGACCATGGCGATCTCGACCCCGCACCGATCCATGAACGGCAAGAGCAGATCGGCTCCCTGCGGCGGATCGGTGAGGTTGCCGTCGCTGTCGCGGGCTTGGTCAGAGAACGGCACATCTTTGAACATGTACTGAGCGGGAAAGTTCATGTTGGCCGACTCGGCGTCTTTGAGCGCTCGCTCGAGAAAGGCGTAACGGTTCTTGCCCGTCGGGCCGGCCGTCGTGCCCATCATCGTGTCGATTACGCCGATGTCGTCTGGAAATCCCAAGACTTGTCCTCTCGGTTTTGGGCCGTGTCAGTTCGGCGCCGATGATGGTCTTGACGTCAGCTTAGGTACACGTACTGGGCGTCGATGAATTGGTGGTCGATGCCGGCGGCGCTGAGTGGTGCCGACAGGTCCACGGCTGGTCCTTCGGCGGTTTCTTGCATGCCGTGATCAGCAAGAACGATAATTGCCGTGCGATCGAGGGCCCCTGATCGTTCGATCTGGGCAATGACCTCTCCCATTCGTTGATCGGTATCGCGGATAGCGGCTTGGGCCATCTCGCTATGAGGGCCGCCGGCATGACCCGCGGCGTCGGTGAGGTTGAATGTGAACCAGCTGTAACGGGGAACCGCGCCGAGTGATCCACTCCAAAGGTGACATGCTTCAGCCATCGAATGAGCGTCGACAATGCTCATTTGGCGGTAGCTCTTTTCGCCCATGAAGTCCGAGGTTCGGTGCTTGCGTCGATCGTCGTCGCTCAGGGCAGGGCGCTCCCCGCCAGAACTCATCTGGGCGTAGCTGGAGTAGTCGGCCCCTCTGTCGGCGTACTCGTAGGTAGTAGCAGTTTTGGCGTCGGGGAACTGACGGTGAACGGCCTCGTGCAACGTCTCGATGTCGGAACGGAGGTGGTCTCGAGCGTTGATCATTTGGGCGAAGTCCAGGAGGTCGACAACTCTTTGTTGATTCCGGTCGAACCACGTGTTGTGTAGCACTCCGGTCCGGCCCGGGAAGACCCCGGTGCTGGCGCTGAAGTGGTTTGCGAGAGTTGCGGTCGGCAGGCTCGCAAAAGCGCCGTGCCGATAGGAGGTACCCCGCTCGATCAGCGAGGCGACATGGGGGGCATCGCCGTTGGCCGCGAGCTCGTGGAGTTCGTTGGGGTTTACCCCGTCCCACAAGAAGACGACAACGTGGTCTGGAAGCTGGCCGGTGTCGACTAGTTCGCTTCGTTCATCGCCGTCTTGCACCGCCAGCCGGATGCTGGGTCGCGCCGTGCCCAGCCCGTCGACGCCGTCTCGCCGCGGGAGCCCGAGGAGGGCGGCGATGGTAGGGGCAACGTCGACGACTCGGAGATGTTCGTTGACGATCCCTCGTTGAATTATGCCGGCCCCCGCGGCGATAAACGGGGCTCTTGCTTGGGTGACTGCCAGCGAACCGTGTTCGCCGGCGTTGCCGTGAAAGCGGTGGGCCGGATGATTCAAGACGACCAAGTCGGGGCTGTGAGGCGAGTCAAAGAACTGGGCCGTGGACTCAAAGGCGTACGGCGTGGCGTGCTGGCCGAGCGCCGCCCACGGATCGGCCTGCTCGTCGGCGACGCAGCAGCGCTGATCGGTTGACTGGTCGGCGAGCGGACTTTGGCCACATGTAGCGGTGACGGAAAAACCGTCGTGGCCGTTGCGAAAGTCGACCGAGCCTCTGGCCGCTGAGGCCCGGTAGCCCTCGGCGGTCCGCAATAGAACTGCGTCTACTTCGCCGGCCAGCGATGGATCGGTCAGCACCTCTTCAGCACGAGCGAGAGTCATTCGGGCACCCTAGTTGGCCACGCGAGCATCTTACGGTTGACAAAGCACGATTGGCGGTTACGGTGAGACCTGTGAAGCTCTCGTTCTCAACCCTGCTTCTTCTCGTGTAGGCGAGCGTCTCATAGGCGCTCGCCGATCCCCTCGTGCCCTCGGGCTCGAGGGGTTTCGTGCTTTTCGGAGCCGTCCGAAACCCGTTCGACCCAACTATCTTTTGCCACACCCTTCAAGGAGCCAGCCATGAGCACCATGCCGTTCGAAAAGTACCGTCCGTATCCGGCGGTCGAACTTGCCGATCGCACTTGGCCGAGCCGTCGACTCGAGACTGCTCCGATGTGGTGCTCGGTTGATCTCCGCGACGGCAACCAGGCTCTGGTTGACCCTATGGACAGCACCCGCAAGCGTCGGATGTGGGATCAACTGGTTGCCATGGGTTTCAAAGAAATTGAGGTCGGGTTCCCTGCAGCGTCCCAGACCGACTTCGACTTTGTTCGCCAACTCATCGAAGAAGACCTGATCCCCGACGACGTAACGATTCAAGTTCTCACTCAGGCCCGCGCCGATCTGATCGAACGGACTTTCGAGTCGATTGTCGGTGCCAAGAAGAGCATTGTTCATCTCTACAACTCGACTTCGACCACGCAGCGCCGGGTCGTGTTTCGCCTCGACCGGGCCGGCATTGTCGATATTGCGGTCAAGGGCGCGGAGCTTTGTCGCGATTTTCGCGCCCAAGCGGCCGATCCCGAGTCGATCCGTTTCGAGTATTCGCCCGAGTCCTACACCGGCACCGAACCCGAGTTCGCCATCGAGGTGTGCGAAGCAGTCATGGACGTGCTCGAACCGTCGCCCGACAACCCGCTGATCTTGAACCTTCCGGCCACCGTCGAAATGTCGACTCCGAACCTTTACGCCGACATGGTCGAGCGTTTCTTGCGCGATATCCGAGACCGCGATTCGATCATTTTGTCGCTGCACCCCCACAACGATCGCGGCACCGCGGTTGCTGCGGCCGAATTGGGCGTAATGGCCGGCGCCGACCGCGTCGAAGGCACGTTGTTCGGTAACGGCGAACGAACCGGCAACGTCGATCTGGTCACCATCGCGCTCAACCTTTTCACTCAGGGCGTCGATCCGCAGCTAGACGTTTCCAACATCGAAGAAGCGCGGCGCGTGTTCGAGTTTGCCAACCGGATGACGGTGCACGACCGTCACCCTTACGTCGGTGATCTGGTCTATACCGCTTTTTCGGGCAGTCACCAGGACGCCATCAAGAAGGGTATGGCCGATCTCTACGACGTTCAGCCGGGCGAGGCTCTCGAAGGAGTCTACGACACGTGGGATGTGCCCTATTTGCCGATCGATCCCCGCCATCTCGGCCGGAGCTACGAGGCGGTCATCAGGGTCAACAGCCAGTCCGGCAAGGGCGGCGTGGCCTACGTGTTGTTGCACGAGTACGGGCTCGACCTGCCCCGCGACCTGCAAGTCGACTTCTCCAAGAAGATCCAAAAAGTCACCGAAGACACCGGCACCGAGATCACGTCTTACGAGATTCATCGCCGCTTCATGGCCGAATACGTCGAGCCATCGCGACCGAAGGTCGAGATCATTGGCCACCGCTCTTCAAGCGACACCCTCGACTCGGGCCGCACTTCTCTCGAAGCCAAGCTGATCGTGGACGGGCAAGAACGTATGGTTACCGGCGAAGGAAACGGACCAATCGATGCCTTCGTCGATGCCCTCAAGACGGCGGGATTGTTCGACGGCAAAGTGGCCGATTACAGCGAGCACACCATGGGGACTGGATCCGACGCGACCGCGGTGGCCTACGTGGAGATCGACACTGGAGCACGGGACACCGTCTGGGGGGTTGGGCAGCACGAGTCGATCGTTTCGGCTTCGTTGCGAGCCATTGTCTCGGCTGTGAATGCTCTGGCCCGGCAATTCTTAATGCTCTCTTAGAGTGTGCGCAGGTTCTCTCAGAGTAGTCATATTGGTACAGTCAACGAATGACTCGTTCTACATCTCGCCTTCGGCTCCTGGCCGCTGCTCTCGTCCTTGTTGTATTCGCCGCGGCCTGCGGCAGTAGCAACGACACATCCGCCGACACTGGTTCGGCCGACACTGGTTCCGCCGACACTGGTTCGGCCGACACGTCCGCCGCTGATACGTCAGCCGCTGATGTCAACGTCGACAACACCAGCGCATCGGTTGATGCCAACGTGGCGGCCTTCTGTGCCGGAGCGGCCGAACAAGACGCCCGCCAAGACGCCTTTAACGATTTTGATCCAGTAGCGGTCCAAGAATTCGTTCGCACGTCGGGTAGCGCCATGCTTGACGCGATCGAAATCGCGCCCGCCGAGATCGCCGACGACATGCAGGTTTTGGCTGACGGACTCGAGCAGTTCTACAACGTGCTGAAAGACCACGACTGGGACATCTTTGCAGCTAGTGCCGAACTCGACGCGATCGACGAGTCACCCGAGCAGTTGGCGGCCAGCGATGCCGTCGATGCGTGGCGGGCCGAGAACTGTGGCACGCCATTGCCGTCTGATGAGCCCGACGTGGCTGATAACAGCGGCTCAATTGACGACGTTCTGAGTACCCCAGAGGGCATCTCGACGATTTTGGGAAGCGAAGCGGGCCGCGAAATGTTCATCACTGGCATGACCCAAGACGGAAGCATGACCGTCGAGCAGGCCACTTGTCTGGTCGATAGCATCGACGCCGATGGGCTCGCCGCGTTGATTGGCGACGCCCAACCGACGGCCGAATCGATGGTCACGGTGCTCGAGATCATGAGCACCTGCGGAATCGCCCCCTGATTCGTCATCGGCTACGGTCAGCGGCCGTAGCCCTATGACCGCTTTTACCGTATTTCGACTCAACCACGTTCACCCGTCGCCCACCGACGGCACCGAGATGAGCGACCGCTACAACGCCGCGCTCGACATGATCGAGTACCTGGACGGTCGCGGCCTCAACGCGGTGCAGTTCGACGAGCACCATGTGAGCGCTATGGGCTGGTCGCCAACGCCGTTGATGAACGCCGGGATGGTGTTGGCTCGCACCAAGAACGTCATGTGCATGATTGGGGCGCTGCTGTTGCCGCTGCACGACCCCCTTCGGGTCGCCGAAGACATAGCGGTGCTCGACTTGGTAGGCAAGGGGCGCATCGTGGTCACGGTGGGGCTCGGCTACCGCCCCGTCGAGTACGCGGCGATGGACAAGGAATGGACCCGTCGCGGCAAGATCATGGACGAATCGCTCGATGTTTTGTTCAAGGCTTGGACCGGCGAACCGTTCGAGCATCACGGCGAGATGGTGCAGGTCTTGCCCAAGCCGTTCAGCCAACCTCACCCGCAGATCATGATTGGCGGTTCGGCCAAGGCGTCGGCCCGTCGGGCGGCGAGGCTCGGGCTCGCGTTGTACATGAACGGCAACCCGCTTGGTATCAAAGATCTCTACGAGCAACTTTGCGCCGAGAATGGCAGCACCGCCTTTTGCATCGCTCCCGAGGAAGCGCCTCAGGTTTGTGTTGTCGACGATCCCGACCGGGCGTGGGCCGAACTCGGCCAGCACTTCATGCTCGAAGCGCGGACCTACGCCGACTGGCAGCCCGAGGGGCAGAACTCGCCGGTGCACAGTCATGCCATGGGTGTTGACGAGTTGCGGGCCGAAGGCATTTATCGTTTCTTGACCCCGGATCAGGCCGCCGAACTTGGCCGTTCGGCCGGGTCGCTCACGCTGCATCCGATGGTTGGCGGTATGCCGGTCGACGAGGCGTGGCGGTCGGTCGAACTGTTTGCCGACTCGGTGTTGGCGGCGAACCATGGCTGATTGGTCGTCGCTGACCGCCCGGGCAGGTTTGGCGTGTCACGACCTTGTGGGCTGGATGATGTGGGACCCGCGGGCGATCGCCAAGTACGAGGCGCTCGGGGTTCCCCACGGTGCCAGCTGGATCGTGGCGTGGCGGTTGGCCAGTCTTGGCGACGCGTCCCCGGCGGTTGGAGCTTCGGTCGCGTATTCGATCCAGCCCGAGGTCATCGAAGCGGTCATGAATATGTACCGCGAAGCCGCGACCCCCGAAGCTATTCTCGAGGTCCGCGACGAAGCGGTCGTGCCTGGGTTGACCGAAGTCGATCCCGAACTGCCCGGCCGACTCGGCGACCTGGCGTCTGAGTTGTGGCGGGGCGTCGACGCTGTGCACTTTGGCGCCCGGCCACTGTTTGCTGCTCACCGCGCTCGGCCGCGCCCCGTCGACACCAATCCTGGTTTGTCGGCTTGGCTGGCGGCCAACTGCCTTCGCGAATTACGCGGCGACAACCACTGGGCCCTGTGCGCGGCCGCCGATCTCGATGCTGTTGAGGTCGGGTTGTTGCATTCGGTCATGATCGACGTGGAGGAGTACGGCAGCGAGGAGTGGATTGCCCGCAGTCGTGGCAACGACGATGCCGCGATCGCTCGTGGCTGGGCCCGACTCGAGGCCAAGGGTCTGGCCCAAAACGCGGCGATCAGCAACGCTGGCCGGGAGTTCCGGCTAGCGCTCGAAGCTCACACCGACGAACTGACAACCCCGGCTTGGCAAGCGGTTGGCGAGGCTGCGACCCAAGGGTTTTGTGCGCTGATCGAACCTTTGCACCAAGACTTCGTGGCCCGCATCGACGCCACCGCTGGGCCTCGGTGGATGCCCGCCGTGCGCGGCGCCGGCGCCTCCTAGAAGGACTGGGCGGTTCCGGTTCTTATCCGATTGCGAGCTGGATGGTATTGGCGACTTCGTAGTCAACGATCGGCGTGAGCGGTCGCGTCAAATCTCGTGTTGTTACCCGCCGGTTGTAGACCAATGCCAGGGCTCGCTCGGCAGGTTGTAGAAGCCGTATTTGGGTGCGAGCTCGGCGAGCGTGCGAAAGACGTCGGTCCTACGGCTGCGCAGGACCCGCCCGTTGTAGGTGAAGTCGATAGCCAGGCCGAGTTCGTGCTGAGACAATCCGGGTCGAGCGGTTGGTGGGCGACACCGGCTAGCGGGCATGTTCCAGACTGCGTAGTTGGATGTGCCGCAGTTGGCGCGACGGAGACGAATCTGGCTTTCGATGCTGCGGTAGCCGCCTCCGCCCATCACGAACCCGCGTTCCTCCATGGCGTCAAGCAATGCGCCGAGCGACTCTTCGATCAAAACGTTGACCGTAATGCCGCCAACCGAAACAAGATCGATGTCGCTGCCGGCGGGTATCGAGATCCCGCCGGGCGGGACTCGAGACGCGATGGCATCGGCGATTTTTTGTTCCTCGTCGCGGATCTCTTGGGTGAGAGAAGCATCGAGCTCGGCCAGAGCGGCAGCTTCGCCGAGCCGGTGTTCTTGGCGCAGCACTACCTCTTCGACGAGAGTTTCTTGCAGCGCCAACGCGTCGGAGAGTTCTGACAGCCGAATCTCGACTTCGGCCTGGCTGGCTTCGGCCTCGGCCGTTGCGGCGGCGGCCACGTCTTGTTGGTGTTGTAGTTCGGCGGCTATCGAGCGCAGTTCGTCTAGCTTCTCTAGCTCGGTACCAGTGCCGATGTCTACGAGGGTGCTGGCGCGGGTGGCCCCCCACGGGTCGTTGCCCAGTACGTCGATCTCGTCGAACGGTTGGAACGACACGTACGACTCGACCACGGTGGCTTGGAGGTCGGCGCGGGCCTGAGACTGTTGGCGCTCGAGTTGGGTGATCTCGAGCCGGGCCCGATCTTCGATTGTCTTGGCTTCGGCGACTGCCCGATTAGCGGAGTCGACGGCGGCTTGTTGGGCGTCGACGTTGGCTTGGGCGGCGTCGAGCGCGGCGGTGAGGTCGTCGGCCTCGGCGTTGAGTGCATCGATTTCTACCGCGAGAGTGGCGGCGTCTTCGCGAAGAGCCTTGCGTTGCTTGCGTAGCTCCGACGGCGTCCCCGCCGACACAAATCCGACACCCGCGGCGACGACCGCGATCACAACCGCGACAACGAGCGGCGAGGCCGCTCGTCGGCGGAAAGTTGAGTTGGAGTCTGTCGGCATCGGTCGTCACACAATTGCAATGAACAGCGTGGAACGGTATCAGCGTCGCACCCGCTTTGTCGCCTCGCGATGGCCGAGGAGCGATTCAGTCGAGATCGCCCCGACACGCCGCGTCAAATATTGATGCGGCGAAGTCGCGGTCGATCGTGATGGGGTTGGTTGCCGCCGACGGATCTTCGACCGCGGCAAGGGCGATCTGGTCGATTCGGTCGGGGTCGACGCCCAATTCGACGAGCGTGTGGGGCACGCCCGAGGTTGAGCGCAGCTCCAGGATGTGTTCGACGAATCCGTCGAAGCCGCCGCTGATTTGGCAGTAGGCCGCCAGGCGTTCGACTTCGGCCACGATCTTGGTGCGGTTTGCGAGCAATACATATGGCATCAAGACGGCGTTGGTCATGCCGTGATGAGTGCGAAATAGGGCGCCAATGGGATGAGCGAGTGCGTGCATGGCCCCGAGTCCTTTCTGAAACGCGGTGGCCCCCATCGACGCGGCCACCAGCATCTGCCCTCGCGATTCGAGATTGGTTGGATCGTCGAGAACACGAGGAAGATGTTCGAGAACCAGCCGGCACCCTTCCATACCGATGCCGTGCGACATTGGGTGAAACGCGGGCGAACAGATCGCTTCGAGCGAATGCGAGAGGGCATCGATGCCGGTGCCAACCGTGAGCACGCGGGGTAGTCCGACCGTGAGCTCCGGGTCGGCTAGCACCGCTACCGGCATCAGCTTTGGGTGAAAGACGATCACCTTGCGGGCGGTGCCTTCGTCGATGATGAGGCCGGCCCGTCCGACCTCGCTGCCGGTCCCAGCGGTGGTTGGCACCGCGATCACGGGCGCTATCGCGGCGGCATCGGCGCGTGTCCAGTTGTCGCCGACATCCTCGAAGTCGAACATCGGCCGCGATTGCCCGACCATCAGGGCCACAGCCTTGCCAACATCGAGTGCTGAACCTCCGCCGATGGCGACCACTCCGTCGTGGCCTCCGGCCTTGTAGACCGCGACGCCGGCATCGATATCGCGGGCGATCGGGTTCGGGCTCAGGTCGCTAAAGACGTTTGTCGCTAGGCCAGCAGACTCGATCGCCGTTCGACTCTCGTCAAGTGGGGGCAACCCGGCTAGTCCGGGATCGGTGACGATCAACGGATTGGCCATGTTGGCGTCTTTGCAGATTTGACCGAGCTCTCGTACCCGTCCTGCGCCAAAGTGGTACGCGGTGGGATAGCTCCAGTTTGCCGATTTGGTCATCGAGTCGGTCCAGTCGTGGGTGGTCGCTAGTCGTTCTTGGTGGTGAGTCCGCCGTCGACGGGGATGATGGCCCCGGTGATGAAAGATGATGACGGCAGCGCGAGGTTCAGCACCATGTGGGCGACCTCCTCGGGGTCTCCGTATCGCCTCAGCGCGGTGCGGCGTCGGGCGAAGGTGTCTCGCATGTCGCCCGGAATGAAGTCGGTCATCGCCGTGAGGATCGGGCCGGGACAGATCGCGTTGACGGTTATCCCCTTGGTGCCAAGCGAAACGGCGAGCGAACGGGTGAGACCCACTACTCCATGTTTGGCGGCGGTGTAGGGAGCCGCGTCTCGCTGGGCGCTGATGCCTTCGGTCGACGCGATATTGATGATGCGGCCTTCGCCTGAAGCGATCAGGTCTTCGAGGCAGGCTCTGATGATTCTCTGGTGAGGAGTGAGCAAGACGTCGAGGGCTTTTTGCCATTGGTCTTCGAAATCGTTGGCGTCTATTGGCCCGCCCGCGGCGTTGGTCACGTCGAGCAGGTGGCCGAACGCCGTTCCTCCGGAACTGGTGATGGCATCCACAACAGCATCGACCCCAGGCTGGGTGAGGTCGGTCACCGCGACGTGGGCGCCTTCATCAGCGAACAGGTACGCGGTGGCGCGGCCCATTCCCGATGCCGCGCCGGTGATAAGTACCACCTTGTCCTTGACCGAGCGACTGCGGGTAGAGAGACGGGTCATCACGGCTCCAACTGTTCGGTACCGGCGAATCGAAACTCGATGCGGTGATGGTAGTGCTGGCCTGGTAGCAGCAACGTTGACGGCGCCCACTCAAGGTGCGGCGCGTTCGGAACATGCTGCGGCTCGAGGCACAGCCCGGCAAAGGGCCCGTGGGCCCGTCCGCCGCCGCCGGGACTGTCGAGGTAGCCGCCGGCGTAGAACTGCAAAGCCGGGTGAGCGGACCAGACTTCGAGACAACGTCCCGAGGCCTGGTGAACGAGTCGGGCGTGGCGTCGGAACCCGTCGCCTTCGACCATGTAGCAGTGGTCGAACCCCGGCGGCCCTACGTTGGTGATCGCTGGTCCAAGCCGGGTTGGATGCCCAAAATCGAAGGGCGGTGACACGATGCCGGGGGGCCCGGACGGTAACCGCGCCGCACCAACCGGAACCATCTGGGTTGCGTCGATCTGCACATGGTGTTGCCGGATCGTCTCTGCTTGGGGTCCGCCAAGGTTCCAGTATGTGTGGTTGGTCATGGAACACACCGTGGTTGCGTCGGTGGTTGCGTCGAGGTCGATAGACAGCACGGCGTTTTTCAACTCGTAGGTGGCGGAGGTCCGGATCGTTCCGGGAAACCCCATCTCGCCGCTCGGACTTTCGAGTTCGAAACGAACCCCGCGGGCGGTAGAGCGCCCGATCCAACGTCGCCTGCCAAATCCGCCTCCACCGTGGAGTTGGTTGGGGCCCTCGTTGGCGGTGAGCTGATGATGGCGGCCGTCGATGACAAGTTCGGCCGGCCCGATGCGGTTCGCGTAGCGGCCCACGGTGATGCCGAGGTGAGGGTTGCGGCGATGATCCAAACGGTCCTCGTCGGAGTCGAGTCGCAACGTGATGTCTTCGACGCGCCCGCCTCGATCCGGGGTCCGAACTACTTCGATGGCTGCGCCGAGATCGACGAGCTCGACTTCGATGCCGGACGGGTCTCGAAGGGTGAATCGGCCAAGTGCCACCGCCGCACACTACGTTCCGGTCATGGATCTAGGACTCATCTGGGGATATTGGGGCCGGGGGATGCCGGACAACTTTGTCGAGCTCACCGTCGAAGCCGAAAAAGCGGGCTTCGACGCAGTGTGGACTGCCGAGTCCTGGGGTTCCGATGCGTTCTCACCACTCGTGCTTCTTGCCGCTCACACCGAGCGCATCAAACTTGGGACAAGCGTCGCTCAGATTTCGGCCCGAACCCCAGCGGCGACCGCGATGCACGCGATCACCCTCGATCACATTTCGAACGAGAGAACGATTCTCGGACTGGGCGTCTCGGGTCCGCAGGTCGTCGAGGGTTGGTACGGCATGCCGTCAGCCAAGCCTCTGGCTCGAACCCGTGAATACGTCGAGATACTGCGGCGGGCCTTTCGGCGTGAAGGTCCGCTCGAGTTCTCCGGCGAACACTTCCAGCTGCCGTTTGCGGGCGACGGGTCGACCGGTCTTGGCAAGCCGCTGAAGATCATGACTCATCCCTTACGCGAGATCCCGATCTGGATCGGCGCCGAGGGGCCCAAGAACGTTGCGCAAACGTGTGAGATCGCTGACGGGTGGTTTCCGCTCTACTACTCGCCGTGGCGAGCGGAGGTGTATCACGACCAGATCAAGGACCGAAAGGCCGGCTTCGAGATCTGCGTGAACGCTTCGTTCAGAGTCCATGGCGACGTCGAGGAGGCGTTGTGGCCGACCAAAGCTTCGCTGGGATTTTACATCGGAGGGATGGGAGCAAAGGGCCAGAATTATCACACCAAGCTGATGTCGCGGATGGGGTACGAGGCCGAGGCTCTGCGGATTCAAGAACTGTTTTTGCAAGGCCGGCGAGACCAAGCAATCGCCACTGTGCCAACCGAGTTCGCGGATGAGATTTCTTTGGTTGGTTCCGTTGATCGGATCAAGGATCGCCTCCAAGCGTGGGAGGAGAGTGCCGTAACCATGATCAACGTTGCCCCCCGAACGGTAGAAGAAGTCTGGCAGATCGCCGAACTGGTGAAGGGCTAGCTAGGTCCAAGCCAATAGGCGAACGTCACCGGTTTCTGCAAGGAGCTTCTTGACAATTCTGATACGGTCTGGCCATGTCGGACTCACCCTTAGGACCCGCTCAGCGTCGTATCGTCGACCACCTGAAGCGGTCGGGCCCGTGCACTACCACCAGCCTCGCCGAGGCTCTTGATGTAACAACCCAGGCCGTTCGACCACCGTTGGCCGAACTCGAAGCCCGCGGCCTGGTGGTCGCCGAGCGGGTTGTGACCGGGGTCCGCGGCCGCCCGCCGCTCGGATGGGCGCTTTCGCCGATCGCCATAGAGCTGTTCCCCGACCGCCATAGCGACCTCACGGTCGAGCTCATCGAGGCGATGCGAACCGCGCTTGGTGACGACGGCCTCGAACAAGTCCTCGTCGAACGCGACCGCAAACAGCTGGCGACGATCCGCGAAGCCACCCTCGATGCCCCCGATCTCGAAACCAGGGTCGACCGGTTGGCCCGAGTCCGCGCCGATCAGGGCTACATGGCCGAGGTTCGAGCCGACGGCGCCGACCTGCTTTTGATCGAACACCATTGCCCGGTGTGTGCCGCGGCTACGACCTGTCAAGGGTTGTGTCAGAACGAACTCGAATTGTTCCGTGAAGCCATCGGATCTGACGCCGAGGTCGAACGAACCCAGCATCTACTTTCTGGTGACGAGCGGTGCATCTACCGGATCCGCCGCGTTGGCTGACATGGTCGCGTTCACCCACGGCCGCATTGTCGAGGACGGTACCGAAGTTCGTCGCGCCGACGGTGCCACGATCTTCTCCGAGGGCGACTCGACATCAACCGTCTACGCCGTTGTTGAGGGTGCGGTCCGGATAGAAATCTCGACCGAATCGGGGCAGCGTCTCGTCATCGCACGAAAGGTCACCGGTGACATTGTGGGCGAACTCGGCGCGATCGATGGCCAACGGCGATCGGCGACTGCTATCGCCGACGGAGACGTCGTGTTGGCGGCAATGAGTCATGCCGCGTTCATCGACTTGCTACGGGCCGAGCCCGTAGCAGCGATAGAGGTGATGCGGCAGATGAGCGCGCAGCTGCGTACGGCGATCGAACGCACTGCGGCGCGCAACGCGGTTGATGTCACTCAACGGCTCTCGCGGCGCCTACTCGATCTAGTTCGCGATGTCCCTTCCGATTCGCCAACCGGCGACGTCATCGATCTACGGCTGACCCAAGACGATTTGGCCGGATGGATTGGGGCATCACGTGAGGCGACAAGCCGAGCGCTGGCCAAGATGCGCGCTGAAGGAATCGTGGCGACCGCTCGCCGCCAAGTCACGATTCTCGACATGGCGCGGCTGAACGACACGGCCAGGCTAAACGAGGAGGTGCGATGAGTCGTTGGAACGATCGTGGCGATGTGCCACGCGGTAGCGAATACGACGCCCGGTGGGCAGCGCGGGCCGATGCCGGCCAGTCGGTGCACGGCGAAGCCGATCTATTGACATCGCTCCTCGCCGGCGCGACCGCTTCGGTGCTCGACGCCGGCTGCGGCACGGGTCGCGTTGCGATAGAGATGGCGGCGCGGGGGTTTGATGTGGTCGGAGTCGACCTCGATCCGGGCATGCTCGACACCGCCCGACAAAAGGCACCGGAGATCGAGTGGAATCTTGGCGACTTGGCCACCGTCGAACTCGGGCGCACCTTCGATCTTGTCGCGATGGCCGGCAATGTCATTGTCTTTGTGGCGCCCGGCACGGAGGGACAGGTCTTGTCGAGGATGGCTGATCACCTTCGGCCCGGAGGACTCTTGGTCGCCGGTTTCCAACTGGGCGCCGGTCAGATATCGCTGGCGGACTACGATGCCTTGGCCGCGGTTGCCGGGCTGGGGCTGGTTTCGAGATGGTCGACGTGGGAGCGCAGTCCGTTTGCGGGCGGCGACTATGCGGTCTCGGTACACGAACGACGCGACACCCTTGGATGACCGAGGCGGGTGGCGAGTAGGTGCTGATGTCGACAACTGACCACGACGTCGCGGCCGAAATTGCGTCGGCTACCGGCGATCTTCTGGTCGACCTGCTGCAGAATCCGCCTCGAAGCGCGTCGTGGGGTGGGATCGAATACGAAGGGGACCGCGCCGCTCATCTCTTTATCGTCGATCAGCTCCGCCAACGCCGACCCGACGATGCGATTCTCTCCGAAGAAGGCCACGACGACCCTGGCCGACTTCGAAGTGAGCGAGTGTGGATCGTCGACCCGCTTGATGGTTCGAGCGACTTTGGTTACTCGCCCAACTGGTCGGTCCACGTTGCATTGGTCGAAAACGGCGAACCAGTGGCGGGCGCGGTCGCGGTGCCGGGATGGGAAACCACTTGGTCTACCTATCCCGCGCCCCCGCCAAAAACGACAGCCACCAGTGGTCAGCCCCGAATCGTTGTGCCGCGGGCCCGTAGCCGTTTCGATGGGGGCGCACTACAGCAGGCCCTGGGAGCCGAGGTGTTCGCTATTGGATCTGCCGGGGTCAAGGCAATGGCGGTCGTACGCGGCGAAGTCGACGCATACGTGCACGGCGGGGGACTCTACGAATGGGATTCTTGTGCACCCGTTGCCGTAGCGCGGGCCGCCGGACTTGTGTGTTGTCGACTTGACGGCTCAGATCTCGTCTTCAACAAACCCGACCCATGGTCACCGGGTCTCATTATCAGTCAGCCCGCTCTGGTCGACGACTTGGTGGCTGTTATGGCCCACCGGCAGGCCTGAGTGGCGGGTCGGCGCCCTAACGTTTGCGTCGTGACCAAAAGGGTGAAGTACCAATCACTTTCCGTTGAGCAGCACATGAGTTGCGCACGAGCGAACGTGTGGCCTCATCTCTTGTCGATAGTGAAGGCGGGCCCTGGCTTGGGCGCCGCCTTGTCGATCGAGGAACCCTGGCGGCTGTCGTATCAGCTTGATCTTGAACAATTGCCTCTCACTTTTGGGCAAGGCACGTTTCTTGTGCGTGATGACGGCGATGAGTGCCACGTGGCGTGGGGGATTGTTTTTGACCCGGCTCCCGTCGACGCCGCGCCGGCGATGGAACTGTGTCGGCAAATGCAGTCGGCGTTGGCGTCACTAGCGACGCTGGTCGAGTCGTAACGCCGATCAGTCCTTGGCAATGTCGGCGGCATGAAGAGCAATACGCATGACGTTGATGCTGTCGCGAGTACGAACGACGCGTTCGGTTCGGTCTCTTACGTCCAGTATCAGATCGGCGGCCCACGAAACCGCGACGTCGCGGCAATCGATGCGATGTACTCCGTTCTGGTCGACTACCAACAAGTGCTCGTCTCCTGGTTGGCCATCGAGATCGATGTTTTGGCGAATCTCAATGGTCCCAGCGTCGCCGGTAACCATCAGGCGCACATCCCCCCAAGTAGGAGAACCCCGAGGCGTGAGCCAATCGACACGGATGTAGGCCGATCCGGTTCCCCCTTCGAGCAGGACTTCGGCAATTGCATCAGGGTGCCCGCCGTCGGCCCAACCGGTTGTCCGTGCCGCGAGCACGTCGAGGTCGGTTCCGTCCAGAAATCTCGCCGCGTGGTGGATGTGTTGTGAGGCAAGGTCGGCAATCATGGAACCCGATCGGAACGGGTCGGTGAACCAATCAGGCCGGTTGGAACTCCGTCGATGAGGACCGATTCCGATTAGGTGACGGGGAACGCCGATTCGGCCCTGGCTCACCAGTTGATGAGCTCTGATGACGGCGCGGCTGGCAAAGTGGTCG
>Ga0114934_10000112_pt1 | contig 45999 bp, 50 predicted proteins | sample 4SBtaG_2_FD_99695 | JGI IMG/M metagenome (GOLD analysis project Ga0114934, IMG submission 99695) | Deep subsurface microbial communities from Kolumbo volcano to uncover new lineages of life (NeLLi) - 4SBTROV10_white metaG | ecosystem: Environmental > Aquatic > Marine > Volcanic ...
AAAAATTATACATATTATCCTGAACTCACCGATAATAAATTTCAAGAAAAAATATATAATAAAAAAGAATTTTATGAGCACAGAATACCAAAAGAAACAAGAAAAATGGAAGAAATTTGCAAACCAACAGAGTTCGACTTATTTCCTCAACAAAAATTATTAAAAAATTATTTATCAATCAATACACCTTACAATGGAATTTTGATATTCCATGGAGTAGGTGTAGGAAAAACATGTGCAGCTATTTCGATTGCTGAAAATTTTGTTAATTTAGTTAAAAGATATAAAAAAAAAATATTAATTTTATCAAGCCATTCTCTTAGAGAAAATTTTATTAAAACAATTTACAATATAGACAAAGAAAATTTAAAAAAGTCAAGTGATGATGTTACTCAATGTACTGGAAATAAATACATGTTAACAGATGATGATAAATTTTTAACAAGAGAACAAAAAATTAGAAAAATAAAAAGAAACATATCTAAATCTTATCAATTTATGGGTTATGGAAGATTTGCAAATGAGGTTAAAAGAAAAACTGGGTGGAATGGCAGAAAAGCAGATTTAACAAATGAAATGATTAAAATAATTAAAAAAGAATACTCAAATCGTGTAATTATAATTGATGAAATTCACAATATAAAAAAAAAATCAAATTCAAGCGACAATGATAGGCAAGTAGCTTTTATTTTAACAACAGTTATAACAATTGCAGAAAATTTGAAATTAATACTTATGTCTGCTACCCCAATGTATGATAAACCAAAGGAAATAATATTTATATTAAATTTGTTATTGCTAAATGATAATAGAGAACCCATTGATTATACAAAAATATTTGACAAAAATGGTTTTATAAAACCGGAAGGGGAAAAAATATTAGAAGAATATTCTAATGGTTATGTATCATATTTGAGGGGTGAAAACCCAACAACATTTCCACTTAAAATATTTTCTCAACAATCGAAAGTTTTAAATTATAAATATGATATCAATGGTAATCCGATATTACAAAAGCTACAAATTGAATATACAAGAATGATAGATTGTCCAATGACTAAATATCAATATGAATTGTACAAGGAAGTTGATAGTGAAAGAAAAATAGTAATAGAAGAAATTAATTTAAATAATGACGATTATGAAAATGATCTTGATAAAATCGAAATAAATAATATTAAATCCAATGTATTTACAAAATTAATACAAATTTCAAATATTGTATTTCCTCTTAAAAATGGTGGATTTATTGATGGAATAAGGGGGTTTAGTGATAGTGACAATGGATTGGGTGCTTTTTATATTGATAAAAAAAAGGGGAAAAAAACAATTCAATTTAAATATCAAAATCACGTCCTAATGAACCGCGGAACAAAAAATGAAAAACCTTTTATTGATAAAAAATATTTGGGCGATTACTCGTCAAAATTCGCAAAAATAATAAAATTTATTACAAAATCAAGTGGTCCTGTAATTATTTATTCAAGATATATTAGGGGGGGAATATTACCGTTTGCCCTTGCATTAGAACAAAATGGCATTCAACGATATTTATCTGGGAATGAACAACCATTATTGAATTATTCCTTCAATAAGAAAAAAGGTGGGGGAATATCAGAACCGATATATTATAAAAATGGAACGCCTTTATCAAAATTTAAAAGTGTATCAAAATTTAAGCCAATGAAATATGCAATTCTTTTTCCAGATCAAGAATTTGTTAAAACAACACCATCAAGAATCGCAGAGATTATTAATAAAAAAAATAATATTTATGGTAGTGAATTAAAAATTATTTTAGGCACAAGAGTTATTTCAGAGGGGATTGATTTTAAGAATATTAGACAAATACATATAATTGATCCATGGTATAATCTTTCTGTTAATGAACAAATTGCAGGTAGAGGAATTCGTAATTGTTCTCATGTCAATTTACCAAAAGAAGAAAGAAATGTAGAATTATATCAATATGTTTCAACATTACCAAAAAAATTAAATAAAGAATCAGTTGATATTAAAAATTATAGATTATCAGAAACAAAGGATAAACAAATTAAAAAAGTTGAAAGAATATTGAAACGAACTGCATTTGATTGTTTATTGAATAAAAATGCTAATATTCTTGTTAAAAATAAAAAAGAAACAATAACAACTTCATTAGGGGAAAAAATTAAATTAATAAATGGATTACAACCATATTCAAGAGAATGCGATTATGTCAAAGATTGTTCCTATTCATGTTTATCTAATGATATAAAATCTAAAAAAGATACCAGTACATATGCAATTGATTTTGCGATTGATGATATAAAAAATGCAAAAAAAATAATAAAAAGAATGTACAAATATAACTACGCATATACCATTGATCAAATTCGCAGCAAAATAAATAATAAAATTCCATCTTTGCAAGATTTATATATTTTTATTGCAATTGATGAATTATTAAAATCTAAAAAAGAAGTAATCCAAGATAAATATGACAGAGAAGGGTATTTAATTTATAAAGGAGATTATTATATTTTTCAACCAGGTGATATTAATTATAATAAAATTCCAATGTATTATAGAGAAACACCACTAACATATAAAGTAGAAAAAATTGATATAACAGAACATATATCTAGACAAGAACAATATAACCAAAATAATGATAAAGTTATAAAAAATATTACTCAAATAATTAATACCCAGTATGATAAGCTATTAAAAAATAATTTTAATTTTTTAAAATCAACTTTTTCAGAAAATAATTATAAATTATTAATAATTGAATATATTATTGGAAGGTTATCATCAAACCAATTTATATTTTTAATTAATAATTTATTTAATTCAAAAGAAGCAAATATTAAATTTGAAAAGGAAATTTATACAATATTAAAAAAAAATATTATTAAGATCAATAATATAAATGCAATTATAATTGATAAAAAATATTATTGTTTTACTAATAAAAAAATAAAAAAATGTAGAATCGAAGATAAAAAAAATATTATAAAAAATATGAAAAAGAAAAAAAATATAGAAAATTCAAAATTATATGGTATTATTATAAATAAAAAATTAAAAATTATCGACCTTAGAAAATATACTGGTGCAAGAACTTTAAATAAAAAAATATCTAAAAGATCTGAAATCACAGGTAGAATGTGTTTAACTTATAGTATTAATGAAATATATGAAATTGTTAAATATTTAAAACTCAAAAATATCAAAAAGAAAAAAAAGAATATGTGTTTTGGTATTGAAATTATGTTAAGACATTTTGAAAATAATGATAATAAATTGCGACATTTTTATAAGAATTTTTAATTTGTAATGTATTTTTTGATCGATTTTTACAACTTCATTGACTTATATAATAAAAAAAAAAGTGATATATTTTATTATAAATATAATATATCATATAATATAATATGAGTTTTAAAACTGAGAATATATATAATAATATTACATTGTGTAAACAAATATTTATACCACCCGTGATGTTAAATAAAAATATTAAAACAGGGATCATAAAAGAATTAAGAAAAACATTTGAAGGAAAATGTACAGTAGAGGGTTTTGTTAAAAATGATTCAATTAATTTAATTAGGCGCTCGATTGGCATTTTAACGGGTTCTAATTTTAGAGGATATACAACTTATAAAATTGTTTTTTCTGCAGATATATGCAATCCTGTTAATGGACAAATATTTAATATACAAATTATAAACATTAACAGATTGGGAATATTGGGAGAAAATGGACCACTATCAGTTATTGTACCAAAAGAATATCATGAAAATAGAAATATTTTTAAAAATTTACAAATTGGAGATTTCATTGAAGTAGAGATTGTCGGTAAGCGGTTTGAAATAAATGATAATAAAATTTCGGTTATTGCAAGAATTAGTGGGGATGTAAATAAAAAGAAATTTGTTATTAAAAAATTTAAAGTAGATAATAGCAAATCACATAATAAAAATAATAATAATATTAATGAAATGAGCCAGGCAGAATCTGATGAAGAAGATTTAACAAATGATTTTGGATTATCTGACGAAAATATGGAAAATGATTTTAAAGAGCTGGGCGAATCAACAGATTCAGAATATTTATCTGAAGAAATTAGTGATTCTGAATTAGATGAAGAGAACGAAGATTAAGTTATAATTTAATGTTTTTTTATATTTTGTTTAATTAAATGGAGGAAAAAATAAAGTTTATAATGAATAATATTCATGAATTAAATAAAGATGAATATATTGAAATATTTAATATTATCAATAATTATAATATTTCTTATTCTCAAAATATAAACGGAATATTTGTAAAATTAATAGTTGATAATGATTCTATCAATAAAATCAATAATAATGTCCTTTTTTCAGATGAAGAAAAAAATAGTAAAATTTCCAATAAAAAAATAATCCAAGAAATTTTTCAATATATTAATTTTTGTATCAAAAATAATAAATTATTGGATTTAAGAAAACTAAAATTAAATTCAGAAAAAAAAAATTTAAATTGCAATTTGGGTTATAATTTTAAAAATATCAAAAAAAATTTAAAAAACAAAACTAACAACAAACAGTCTGATAAAAAAAAAGATTATAAAATGATTGGTGATAAAATTATTTTAAAAAAAAAAAAAGTAAAATATTCTTCTGTTAAAAATAAGATAATTAAAAATTATAAAGATATGTCTCTGCAACTTATTGCACCTTATTATTCAAGCAATTCAGCAAAAAAAAATAAAAAAATTATTACAAATGATGAATGCATTGAATTAGATTATTCTTAATGAAATAAAATAAAAAAAGAAAAATGTTTAAACAAATATAACTAATTAATATTAATTATGTTTAAAAATTTAGTATCACATATCGAACAAAACTATAAACAAGAAAATATAGATTTTTTAAATAAATTATGTGTTGGTAGAATCAAAAAAACACAAAGAAAACAAGTGAGAGATTATGATATTGTTTTAAATAATTATAAAAATGATATTCCATGTTATGATGATTTTTATATATTAGAAACACAGACAAGAGATTCCTTTGTCGAATCAATATTAATTCATTTATACAAAAATTTTTATAATTTTAATTTTGATGAAAAAAAAAGATTAATTATCGAATTCCGCAAATATTTATCTTATAATATCTCCGCATTTTTACAATCCAATAAAAAATTATCAAGGAAATTTGGAAAAAAGGGATATTTACAAGAAAAATTACTTAACTTTTCTAAAATATTAGTCAATGAACCATATGTAAATAAATATATTGCAAATTTAATAAATATTAATATTTATATATTCAATAAAAAATATGTACATGTAAATTATTCTGAAAAAGAACTTGTAAGCAAATACAAGCCGACAATATTCTTAGAATGTAGAAATGATGATGGATTCAATAAATTTAATGCTATATCGCATAAAAAATTTGAATTATTAAAATATTCAAATAATTTCGAAAAATTATTAGATAATTTATTTAATAAATATGGAAATAAGTACATTATAAAACCTAAAATTATTAAAAAACAAGAATCTATCGATGACACAATTAATTTTAATAAAATGAAAGTAAAAGAATTAAGAGAGTATGTTGTTCTGTTGGGAATCGATATAAAAAAAAAATCAAAAAAAACAAGCAAAATGATTTTTAAATTAAAAAATGAATTATTAAATGATATTCAAAATTTGGATAGTATCAAAACTATTTAAAAAAAATATTATAATTATATATCACTATGAATATTTCAAAAAGAGAATTCGAAAAACTTAATAATCTTTTAAATAATTTTAACAAATCAAAAGAAACTGAGTTAGAGGCAACAATATGGGGAGATTCATTTAGCAATAAAATCCTATATAGTAATTTTATGGCGGTTATTAATTATTATACAGAAATACTGGGTTTGGAATATACAAGAGAATATGTATTAAATATTAAAACAGCATCTTCAAATATTAGAACATCAATACGAGGATTAAACAATATCAAAATGTATTGGTTAAAAAATAAATTAATATCAGGAATTTTTATTAGAAAACGAAAGAAAGATACATTAGAATTGGAAGATTATGGTATAAGATTTAATTATAATGACGAACAAAAAGTTGATAATAAATCAAAAAATATTAACAACAGTAGATTATTAGATCAAAACGAAATGAAATATTATAGATTTAAGAATATAATCTCGATTAAAATGGGAAATTTAAGATTAGATTTAAGTTCTATTAAGCAGTGTCAAGGTAAAAGTTTTAAAAGTTCTGGTTGTTTAAAAGAACATAATACGTATGAAATTGAGGTAGAATTAATTAATAAAGAATCTGATAATGGAGTTAATAATTTAAATATTTTTTTGGAAACAACAGGAACGATTGTGGCATTATTGCAGGGCGGAAATTCGATTTTGTCATTTAGTGAATCTAAAAATATTTTGAATCAATATTATAAATTGGCTGGAATAAAATCTAATAATTCTTTTAATAAATTTATAAGCGCAAATCCAATATCACTAAGTAAAGTAAACCTAATTAATACAAAATCCGTTGTTAATATTTTGAAACATTATGCAGTTACATATAAGGCGGATGGACAAAAACATTTTTTATATTATTTTGATAATAAATCTTATTTAATTGATACTAATTTAAATATTAAGGGTGTTGATTTAGTTTTATTAAATACAAATAATACATTGGTCGAGGGCGAATATATATCTGATAAAAATTTATTTTTAATATATGATATTTTATTTTATAATGGCGAAGATGTTAGAAAAAGACATTTAAATTTGCCATCGAAAGAAAAACTAAAAAAAGACAGAAAATTAAGTAGAATTGAATTAATTCAATATCTTTATCAAAATTCAGAACAAAATAATTTAACAATATCTGTAAAACCATACAAATATGGTAATAATGAACAAATTTTTGAGGAAGCAAAAAAATTATGGAATGACAGAGAAAACTTAAATTATTTTGTCGATGGATTAATTTTTACTCCGGTTACAGAACATTATCCGCCTAGAGGAGGAACATGGAAATTTTTATTTAAATGGAAGCCCCCCGAGTTAAATTCAATTGATTTCTTGGTTAGATTTAAAAAAGATGATAAGGGAAAAGATATTGTAACACCTTTCTTTGAAAATGGTATTGAAAAAACTGTCAAAAACTATAAGACATTGGTGTTATTTGTTGGAAAAAATGATGATAAATTTAATAAAGAAAATAAAAAATGGGAAAAAAAATTAATTGCAAGCGAATTCAATCCGGACGGTAATAATGAACACTCAATTGCCAAAATATTCGCGGCCCCAAATAATAAAATTTATACATCAGATATTTTAACAGGTGAAATAGACGAAATAAAAGATGATACAATTGTCGAATTTACTTATGATAAATATTGTAATGAAAATTTTGGATGGAAACCAATCAGAGTTAGATACGATAAAACAGAAAAATATAAGAGTGGTAAACCGCTTTTTGGAAATTATGAAGATGTTGCAAATGATATTTGGGAAAAAATAAATGATCCAATTACAGAATATATGATTACAACAGGAGATGTACCGGAAACATCAATTAAATATTATTCAAACACTAATAATAATAAATTTAATAAAAAGAGTAGATCACAATTACAATTGTTTCATAATCAATATATTAAATCACAACTAATTGAGTCTGTGAGTCCAGGGAAAAATAAAAGTAAATTTTACGGAGAACTACTGGATTTGAGTTGTGGTAAGGGGGGTGACTTGCCAAAATGGAAAAAATCCAATTTAAAGCGTATTATTGGGATTGATATAGATAAGCCTGGATTAAGATATGCGATGAATTTTTATAAAAAATATCCAAGACCTAAACCAAGTGTATATTTTGTATGGGGAGATAGTTCAAAATTAATTTTTCCAAATTATGATGCTGGTTTGGATGATATGTCTAAATTACGATTAAAAGAATATATTCCTAATAAATATAATTTTGATATTGTAAGTGTGCAATTTAGTTTGCATTATTTTTATGGTAATAGAAAATCAACTGAAAATATTATTCAAAATATTCATGACAATCTTAAAAAGGGTGGGCATTTTATTGGAACATGTTTTGATGGAAAGACTGTTTTTGAAAAATTAAAAAAAAATCCTTTATTAGAGGGAAAAGATGAAGATAATATAATTTGGAGTATTCAAAAAGATTATAAAATAAGAACATTTAATGATAAAAAAGATTTTTTTGGTAAAAAAATTAAAGTATATTTTAAGTCAATTGGTCACACACATATTGAATATTTGGTAAATTTTGAATATTTTAAAAAAATGTGTAGTAAAGTTGGATTAAAATTAGTTTATGTTAAATCATTTAGTAAAATATATGAAGAGATGGAGAAAGCAGGTAACAAATATAAATTAACAGAAAGTGAAAAAGAATTTAGTTTTTTAAATATAGCATTTGATTTTGTTAAATTGTAATTTATGCACTTAATTGTAATTTATGCGCTTAAAAGATTAGTGATATTTATATTTATGTTTAGTCAATTTGATAAATTTACTTTAAATAAAGATAAAAATTACAACAAGGGAATCATATATAAAACATTATCAAAAAAAATTTATTTACTTAAAAATCAAATAGATGAGTACATTGATATTTGGGATAAAATCAAAAAAATATCAAATCCATATGAATTAATTTATATTAATTATAGGGATGGAATCTCAAATGTATTCCCGATTAGCAGATCTTTTTTTAAAATGATTGAGTTATTAAATAAATATCAATTACTTGAAAATAATTTTAATAACATTGCATGTTTGGCAGAAGGGCCCGGTGGTTTTATAGAAGCATTAGATTATTATTCAAATAATAAAAATATAAAAATTAATGTACACGGGATAACATTATCACCTGCTAATAGGGGTATTCCTTCTTGGAAAAAAATTTATAATATTAAAAATACAAATAAAAAAATATCTGTTACATATGGTAATTTATATGATAAAGATGATTTAATTAAATTTAAAAATACTCATTTTCTAAAACACAAAGCATCATTGGTAACTGCTGATGGTGGGATTGATTATTCAGCCGATTATAATAAGCAAGAACAATTATCATATAAAATAATTTTTTCAGAAATAGTAACTTCGTTTATGATTTTAAAAATGGGGGGAAATTTTGTATGTAAATTTTTTGATGTATTTTCAACTGTGACATTAAAATTATTAAAATTAATTGATATGTATTTTGATGATCTTAAAATTGATAAACCAAAAACAAGTAGAGTTTTGAATTCAGAAAAATATATTATTGCAACCGGATTTAAAGGAATTAAAAAAGATGATTTAAATAAACTGATTAATTTAATAGAGAACATAGATGAAAATACTATTAATATAAATGAAATTAAACTGAACAATAAATTTATTCATACATGGCATATAATAAATGATTTAATATGTGGAAAACAAATCAAACATTTGAATTTAGCAATAGGGTTTGCAAAACAAAAAATTTCCGATAAGGATAGAGAAGTAATTGTAAATGAACAGATTAAAAATGCAAAAAAATGGTGTATTAATAATGATATACCATTAAATATAAAAAGTAACTATTTACACTGAATTTTTCTCCAATTTAGGTTTAACATATTCGTCGTAATATCTTTGACCCATATAAAGTGATGCATCTTCATAATCGACTTCTTTATTAGTTACCTTCTCTCTAACCTTTAACATTTCAATTAAACGCGGGAAATCAAAATTATATGGATCGTCTGCAATAAGATTTACAAGTGCTGGATATACCTCATAAAAATCTTTATATTGTTCTGATATTTTTGCTCTATTTGAGCCATTTTGTTTACAAAATTCTATAACTTCTGCAACATTTTTTAAAATTTTATCATTTGTATCTTTGTTCATTTTATAAATATATATAATATATCTATAAATAATATATGGATTATAAACGATTGTTAATTATTTTATTAATTATTATAATTCTTGGTTGTGTTTTTAAAAAATACAATAACATAGAATCTTTTGAAGATTATTCGGTTAATTTAAATAATGTCGATGAAATATATGCGAAACTTTATAATATTGTGTTTAATGAAAAATTGATTTTAGACTATGATGTTGATAAAATTAAAAAAACATTGACTAAAGAAAGTATTATTTTAGATGCTGGTACTGGTACTGGTAAATATTTTGAATACTTTTTTAAAAATTATAAAATAGTTGGTGTCGATTTATCAAAGGAATTATTAAAATATGCAAAAATCAGATGCCCTATTGGTGATTTTATGATTGGTAATTTAAAAAATAGTGAATTATATCCAGATAAAAAATTCACTCATGTTTTATGTTTGCTGGATACTTTATATCATAATGATTATAAATCACAAGCAATTATATTAGAAAATTTTTATAAATGGCTAAAGCCAAATGGCTATTTATTTTTGCATGTTTTAAATTATAATAAATTAATACCATCTCCCAGAAATTATAGTACTTTGTATCTTGATGATTATAAAAATGTTCATTCCTATACTGAATTTGATAAGTTTAACCACGACGGATACTTTATTAGAAAGAATGATTATGTAATTTACAGGGAAAAATTTAAAATGAATAATAATAATAATATTAGATTTCAAAATACAAAACTCTTTATTCCAAAAATAAAAGATAAAATAGTTAAACAATCAATGGAAGCTGGATTCGAAGTTAAAAATATATATAAAATGAACTTTTATGATGACACTGATTTAGAATTGTATTTATTGAAGAAAAAATAAAATATATCATTAAATTAGTATAATGGTTGTTTATAATATTATTAAAAATACAAATCCATCTGCTAAATCAGGTGTTATTGGTTCAACTAATACTGGAAATGTTAAATTACAACACGTGGTTACTGTTGACAATGCCAATTGTTTATTAAAATATGCTGATTCTGATTTATGTTATGGCGATTGTATAAAAAATATAAAAAATGTCGACCATTGCTTGTGTATTCGTAATAATGCATGTGACGAAGATTGTTTAGAAAAATATCAATCTGTTGATTATTGTAAATGTATTAAAAAAGGAACAAATGTTAAAAAATGTAAAAAAAATTATTTAACAGAACATTTTGCTGTTCCGTTAGATTACGGTGAGCTTAAAACGAATATTAAGACATCTGTTATTATTGTTTTGTTAATTGTATTAATAATTTCATATTTTTTCAAAAAAAAAATATTTGGTTAATATATATAAAATGCCAGGGAAGTCACGTTACACCGAAAAACAGTTTAAAAAAGATTTAAATCAACTTAACAAACTTATTGGTAACTTTAAAAGTTCCAAAGGAGGAGGCTCATGTAACGTAGAACCAAAACAAGAAGATTTTACTCTTTTATACGGCGGTAAAAACGACGAACCAGATGTGCGTTATTTCACGGTTGTTGAACTAAATGGGCGTAAAATTGTAAATGGAGGAAGACCCAAAATATCAAATCTTTATACCCGGGGCGAAAGAAAGGGACAAATGCGTAAGAATAAACCGACGCCCGCTGATGCAGCCGCAAAAGCACTTTCCACATTTTGCAGAGATATGAAAGCAACTAATAAAACTAAATGCCGTATTACATTTACTATCCAAGAAATTACCCGTGGTTCTAAAAAGAAGTTATATGGTCCATATTACGGATATTACAAAAAACTCAAAAAGCCAATCAAACGTGTTAAAGTTGATAAGAATGGAAAAAAATCGACATATTTTTTTAAATATAGACCAATGGTTGAACTTGCTGGAAAAAAATAACTAATTACTTATAATAAATAATATTTATTATAATTATAATGAGTAAAAATGATACATATCAAATTGTTGACTATCCAAATAAGGGAGAAAAATATGGATCATATAAAGGAAGAAGCCCAGGTCAAGTTGCAAAAAAAATTACAGGATTCTTAGGGAAAAAAGAAGGACTTTATAATAAAAACAATGGAAGTAAAAAATTTATTGTATTTACCATTATTAATAACAGAACAAAAAAAGAATATAAATATACTGGAACAAGAATAAAACTTAATAAACCAATAATAATTACCAGAAAAGATGGGTCAATCGGTGAGTATAATTATAAAACAATTGTTGCTAAATATGATAAAAATCACAATATAATGAATGATAATGAAACATAATTATATATAGATTATATATATGTCTGATTTTTTTATAATTGATCATTTTAAATCACAACCAGAGAATGTTCATCTTGATATTATAACAAATAACAATCACTTGCCTATTAAGGCATCACATAACAAAATTAACCACACACATAAACAAAATGTTGAAAATTCATCATTTGACGATCTTGTACAAGAACCACCCCAAGAAGGAGGAGGTAAATTATATATCGTTAATGATAATATTAAATTTAGAACAAAGGATAAAAATCCAGAAAAAATTGCAGCACAACTTGTTGCCCCATCTAGAAAAAATTGTGAATTTTTAATTAGTATGGGGAAAAAAGGTAAATTATTTAAATGTGTAAAAAAAAAAGGTAAAATATATAAGGTTATCCCTCTTTATAATTATAACTCATTGTAAATAATGTTTTCTACACACTGCCTCATAAATATCCGATGTACCAATCTCTACTTGCTTATTATTCTTTTTTATTTTCTTTGAAAAATGTGCAGGTGTTCCATCACTGCACCTTTTACACAATGCTGACATTTTTTTGACTGTATTTGCATATGGTATTAATTTTAATACATCACCAAAAGGATTTCTATTGGCGTCTCCATCAAGTCCTGCTGCAATAACAGTTTTATTGTCTTCTTCAACCCATTTAATAACTATCTCATGGGCATCTTTAAAAAACTGTAATTCTTCGATTAAAATAACATCTGCTTTTTTAAAAGCACCCTCGTATTTTTGTTCTACATCTATTAATTTGTCTACAATAACACAGTTGTCCAATATATTATTATTATGCGTGATAATTTGCCTGCTTCCATAACGTTTATTTATTAAATGATTAATTGGAAGTACTACCTTGTTTATTGCTTTGTAATTATTTGAAATCCGGATAAGTTCTGTGCTCTTGCCCGCAAACATTGGGCCAATTATTAAATTTAAATATGACATTTGCTATTTAAGATATATTATATATGCTTTAAATAATCATTTTTTATGATTGAATAATTCAAATTCATACGCCAAAGATAACGATATAATTAGCGTAAAACAAGCATTTAATTTTTCTTTAAAATTATTACTATTTATTGCCTTTCCACAAATATCAGATAAAATAGTTGCAACATTTTTTGTATTACCATGTTTAGAATCATAATATTTTTTCCAATAGTCATTTTCTTTTGTTATTTTACCCCTTAATAATTCTCTAAATGTTTCATGTTTAACAATAAAATCATGCAACAATGATATTAACGATTTAATGGATTCCATTTTTTTGGACAAATTAACAAGAGAATTATTTTTTTTTAAAAATTGAACATTTCCCTCTACCAACTCAGAACATGCTTTTAAAAAATTCAATCTATTGTCATTGTATTTTCTTAAAAAATTAGGCTTATTGCCATCATCACCAAAAGATAATAGAGTATCAAAATTAAATTTATCCACATCACCATCACCAACAGGCTCTTTTGCAAGATCCGCAAATTTATTCGCTAATTCATATAATTTGGCTTTGTCACTTTTGACCCTATTTGTTTCCTTACTATTTACTACACTAACAGCATTATAAAAATTTGAATTAGATAAAGCAAGATTAGACATTTATATATAAATATAATATAATATAATATAATATATTCGAAAGCGCAATATGCTTAAAGAGATTTAGATATTTTTTATGTATATGTCAGATGCGTCAAAAAAAAAAAGAGGAAGAAAGCCCAAGAAAAAAAATGAAGTAAAATTGGCAAAAAAAAGAGGAAGAAAACCCAAAAAGGTCGAACCAAAAAATGTTCCAGAATTAGATACTAAAAAAACATATATATTACATATCCCATTAAATAAAAAAAACCTTGAATTATCAGATGTTATTGTTAAAAATGAACCAATACCTTATTGTCCAGATAATAATTTTTCAGAATATGTCAAAAAAAATACACCGGACCCGAATGATTCTTCTAAAAAGACTGATTTTATGATTATTCAAGATTCAAATGAAAAATTATCTAATCCACACAATGATTATATATCATCAACTGATAAATATATTAAAAAAAATTTAAAATTATTAATGCCTGAATTTATAGAAAGCAATAGCAGAAAAACATGGCCTTTATCTGTTAAAATCGATTGCCTATGGTGTTGTCATTCTTTTAAAAATATTCCGATCGGACTTCCCCGAAAATATTTAAATGGAATATTTTATGTTACTGGTAATTATTGTAGTTTTAATTGTTGTGCTTCATATATTTTTAATTCATTATTTGTTTTAAGTAAAAAATGGGAAATGTTTTCTTTATTAAATCTTATGAAAAAAAATTTATTAAATATAGAACGATATGAAAATAAAATAAAACTTGCTCCACCAAGAGAATCTTTGAAAAAATTCGGAGGATTTTATAATATACTTGCTTTTAGAAAAGCATCTGTTTTAGAAAATAAAACATTCAATATCATCAATCCACCAATGATTTCAATTATACCAAAAATCGAAGAAAATATAATGAACTATTCATTAAAAAATGAAAAATCATTTATTCCACTTAACAAAGAACTTGTTAAAAAAGCAGGTAAATCATTAAAATTAAAAAGAAAAGAAAAATCAAATAAAAAAAAAAATACATTGAAGAATTACATGAACTTAAAAATTCTTTGAATTTTTAAGTAGAATTAGGTATCTTTAGCGCCTTTATAAATCTAAAAATAAAAACAAATGATATATTATATGGTGTTATGCAAATATAAAAACTTATTTGGTGAAGTAGGAAAAGGTATTCATTCATATAGAATTTGTAATATTGCTGTCATTGATGTTCTAATGACTATTTTGGGTGCGTTTATTTTGCACTTGATTGTTCCAAATTATAATTTTTCTCTTATTTTACTTATATTATTTTTATTAAGTATTATTTTGCATCATTTATTATGTGTAAAAACAACTATTGATAAATTTTTGTTTGGTTAAATTACTTAAACAAGTAATAATTATTTATTTTATATAAAATGGTATTATCGATTCCGGGCTATGATTTGTATAAAAGATATCATCAAAATAAAATCAATAAATTTATCCATATGTTATGTATTCCTATGATTTCTTGGAGTATTTGTGTATTTCTAAATACACCACTTAACTTATTTCTAATAAGTTATTATACATATTTATATAATAAAATATTGATTTATCAAATTAGATTTACAAGATTAGCATATTTAAATATATATATTTTTTTTATATGGATAATGGCACATTTTTTTAATACGTGTGGTAGCAATCAAAATCAAATTGCTTTTGGAATATTTTGTTTAAGTTGGATTGGACAATTTATTGGACATGGTGTATTTGAAGGCAATAGGCCGGCATTATTAGATAGTTTATCACATGCGGTAATATACGCTCCTTTATTTTCATATTTTGAACTTGAAGAATTTTACTTAAACTTATAAAAATATTATATATTAAATGAAGATTATCTCATGGGATATTGGAATTATAAATTTGGCATATTGTATTATAGAAGACAAAAAAATATTAAAATGGGGTACTATTGATATTAGAGAAAGTGAAGTTAAAAAAAAGAAAAAAAATATTTTAAAAATTGCACCAATTCTTATAAATAAAGTTCATGGAGATCCCGACCTAATTGATGTTGATTATGTATTAATCGAAAATCAACCATGTATGAAAAATCCTTCAATGAAATCAATTCAAATGATTTTATATACTTTTTATTTGATGTGCAAAGAAAATAAATGTTCTGATTCATCTTGTATCAAAGATATTTTTTTAATTTCTGCAAGTAATAAATTAAAAGTATATGATGGTCCAGTTATTGAATTAAATTATAAAAGTTCTTATACGATTCGAAAAAAAAAAGCAGTTTTACATACAAGATACTTTTTAGAAAATAATTGTAAAAAAGATGATTGTGAAGAAAATCAAAATTGGTTAAAATATTTTAATAGTAATAAAAAAAAAGATGATTTATCTGATACTTATTTACAGGCCCTTTATTTTATTGCTAATTTAAAAAAATTTAAAATTATTTAATAATGCTACTATTAGTAGCACCACCATATTTCCAAATAAATCATACATATTACGCCGATCGATATTTAAAATGAAACAAAAAGTTTCAAGTCGGAAATCCGCATATTTTTTTATAATTGAATAAAAAAATAATATAATTAGTAATATTTTATATATCTCATAATCAAATATTCGATAAAGATAATATTATCGCAAATATAATGGACCAATTTAATCAATTAGATATTGATTTCAATTGCATCACTTGATTTTTTATTTCTTCTTCCATTTCCACCACTTTGCAGGCTGTTTAAAATATCATCAACGCCTTGCGGTCCTCTCATATTTCTTGGTTCTCCTGCTTGATCTGGTCTTGGTCCGACTTGAATATTGCTTCTTGCATTCGACGATGCATTAATCCCTTGTGACATCATATTTAAAATTGGATTTGATGGTGCGACACCCATATTATTTCCCATTGTATTTAATGTTGCTTGTGATAAATCCCGCATTAAATCCGGATTTCTTTTTAATACCTCGTCAAGACTTGGTGCCGAACTTTTAAATAATGTATTTGTTAAATGGAACATAAATGCGCTTCCACCAACCATCAACATTAATTTTAACTCGGGGGCCATTTCCACACTATCATTATACTTATCATGTAGCTCCTCAAAAACTTCATCATAATCTGAAATATTTTCCATCTGGCTCTCCGACCATCCACCCAATTTTACATCGAGTGGGTCGAATTTGTCATTTAGATATTCCACACCACTTGTAATTGCCATTAATGCCTTTCTATAAAATTTAATACTTTTATCAACATCCCTTTGTCTTTTTACCTTATTAAATTCATATCTAATATCATCAACATTAGATGCCATTGTATATTTTCTTGAAATTCTATAACCTTGTTTTTCTAATCTATCTAATCCATATAATAATTCCTGTTTCTCTTGCAAAATTTCTTCATATGTTTTTGGAATTTCCACCTCAGATGACTCATCACTTACAATTGACTCGGTGGCTTGATTTTTTGAATCTCCCATAAACTCATTGTTATCAATTTCACCATCTACATCACCATCATCATCGTCATCACCATCATCATCGTCATTAATTAAATAGTCATTACCGCCATCATCACTTTCTACATCGCTTCCTGAACTGTTTCCGCTTTTTTTTCTTGGATTTGATAATAAATCTAATCCTGAAAGCGGTAATTTTTTTGATGTTGGCGAAAATTGTTTATTCTCAACAATCCTTATATTGTTATTATTAGCAGGAGTATCACTAATTATTGTAACTTTTCGAGGATCATTTACTAACTGAATATTATCCATTTCTATTATATATTATAGAAACTATTTACTTAAATAATACGCATATTACTTATTTTTATTTTGATATTTTTTAATAGTATTAAGTGCATTCACATATTCTGTTTTGGTAATTGGTTTATTTTTAATCATCTTTTTAGGAATAATGCACATGCTGCTGTCCTCTTTTAATAAATATGAAAAAATAATTATAAACCCCAATGTAATTAAAAAAGAAATTTTAACATCACGCGTTGCAATAAAGGCAATGCAAAATACAATTGCTCGCCTTGCCAATGGACTTTCAAATAAATCATCAAAAAAATCAGGAACATCTCTCATTATATGTCTTCCGCCCAAATTCATCATTATCATTGCAAGGCCACTAAAAACTTTACTATTATTTAATATACTTAATGATTCCATATATACTATTATGAGATTAATTATTTATTATTTATCTGTTCGTCTAATTCGGTAAACATTCCATGTAATTCTTCATAATTAAATGCTTCTTTAATTTTATCTGATTCTTCATCACCTACGAGATCTTCTTGTTGAACTTGTTGAACTTGTTCTATTTCTAAATCAGAATTTCCAACTAATTTTAAATTTTCAATTATTAAATTTGTTTTTGAAAAAATATCAGAACACAATATTAACATAATTACTAATGCAAATGCAATAACTTTAATATCGATTTTATTAAAAAAAAAATAAAACAATAATAAAATTATAATAAAAGGAACTGACTGTTTTCTCATTATATTATTTAATTTTTTGTCCTCTGATAAGAAAAATACAATAAGAATTAAAGATAAAATTATTAAAATAGTTTTCATTATATATATAAATATATATTAAATAATAAGCGAAATAACTTTGTTTTTTTCTGTATTTTTTTCTGTATTTTTTTCTGTATTTTTTTATGTATTTTTTTCTGTATTTTTTTCTGTATTTTTTTCTGTATTTTTTTCTGTATTTTTTTCTGTATTTTTTTCTGTATATAATATAATATAAGAATGCCCAATATTAACTACTGCTCTCTCGAAGAAGTTTGGGGTAATAATAATATCAAAGAAGATATGGAAAATTATAATAATACTAAAAAAAACATTCATAAGACACAACTACAAGCCTATGATGAAAGCCAAGAACTTTTTGATACATCTGATTATAATGAAATTGTTGATATGTACAATGGCGGTGCCAATAAAAATATTAAAAGCGAACAATCCAAAAATAATAAAAAAACACACGATTCCGTATTAACAAATATTATTGAAAAATTCTCGACATTATCAGATGATGAAAATAATAATGATTTAATATTACTTGTTATTTTGGGTATTTTTATAATATTTGTAATGGATTCTCTTGTTAAACTAAAGATTTCTTTTTGAATAACATACTTTTTAATGGAATATAATCATTTATGATTCTGAATTTTTCTGCATCTTCATTTGATTCGATTGATATACCACATTTTTTTCTCGATTTTACATTTTTATAAGATTTTTTATCTGGTTGATCACTAAATCCTTTGAAATTAATCATTTTTGGTTTGGTTATCGAATTGGGTATGCGAGAATTTGTTCTTCTAAATCCTTCAAATTTATTATCATTCCCAAAATTCCAACTTGTAAATATGTATGCTGGATGAACAAATGATGCATTAAATCCATTGTCTTTTAGATGCTCCATAATAAAAACAGCACAGAACCCTTTTCTAAATAGAGGTTCTCCGATAATAAAATTTGGTATGGTATAAATGCAATATGATTGATTGTTATCGGAACACGTCTTAATTTTTAAATAACATTTTTCTAAAATTCTTTTATATGTTGTATATTTATATCTATCTCTCTCGCACTTGTTCTTTTGAATTTGATTGACATTTATTGAATAAAAATCATCCATATTATAATAATAATTTATATAAAAAAACATTATTATTAACTTATTAAAGATGAATAACTATAACACTCTTATACTTAGTGGTGGTGGCATGAAAGCAATATCTATTATAGGTGCTCTTAAATATTTTGAAGAAGAAAATATTCTTAAAGATTTTAAAACTTTTATTGGATCATCTGCCGGTGCTGTTCTCGCATATTTAATTACCATTGGATATACTTCGAATGAATTAACAGAAGTTATATCTAAAATTGATCCAAGTTGTCTTATTAAAAATGATATTGAAAATTTTTTTACTAATTACGGTGTATTTAATATATGCGACATCGTTGAACTAATTGAATCCATGGCCAAACAAAAAAAAACAACATTGAAAATTACTTTCAAAGAACACTTTAAAAAATTTAAAAAAAATTTAAAAATAATTGGTACAAATCTTACAAAAACAAAAACTGAATGTTTTTCTTATAAAATAACACCTTATATGAATATTTATAAAGCACTTGAAATTACGATGGCCGTACCATATATTTTTTGTCCGATTAATTATAATAATAATTTATATTGTGATGGAGGTGTAAGTTGCAATGTACCATTCAAATATTCTAAAAATAAAAATAAATCACTTGTTATTATATATAATATTCAAGAAACAATTGAATGTGATAATATTTTTTCTTATTTTTATGCTTTTGCTGCAATTATGTCAAATGATATTAAAATACTTAGAAAATATAAATATAATTGTTTAAATTTATATCTTGATAAATACTCTACATTTAAATTTAATCAATCGCAAAAAAACAAATTGGCGTCTATTAATATAAATTATCTTTTAACCAAACAATACTTTAATCGCAGAAAATTATTATATAAATATTTTTACTTTTTTTGTAAAAACTCTAACATTGATGAAAAATCTCTATCTCCATTATAGTCTTCTCCTGGTGCTCCTGTTCCATTTGGATGATATTTAAATGTTGGAAATCCTTGAACATTATGAGTTTTTGCCAATTCTTCGTGGTTATCGCAGTTCACAGCAGCAACATGAACATTTGTTTTATTTTTATTTGCTAACTCTGCAAAATGTGGCATTGCTTTTTTTGACCACCCACACCAAGGTGCATAATACATAACGAATGATTCTTTTGTTTTTGCTTTTTCTAGGTCCGTATCGCTTTCTGGCAATTCTGATGTGGAAAATGCTTCAACTCCAACTTCACCTTTTAAATTACCCACACTTGCTGCAATATTTACTGAAAAAAGAGGATTTTGTCTTGGAACAAAAACTGCAATCAATAAAACTATAACCAATACACCAAAAAGAATTTGATGCTCTTTTTTTAAATTTTTAAATAAATTAAACTTCATATATATATTATAGATATAAAAATAATGGCAATGATATAAAATTTGCTTAAAGATTAACATATATTATAAAATATAACTATGAGCACAGCAATTGGAATTGATTTGGGAACAACATACTCTGTTGTTTCTGTATATAAAAATGGCCAAGTCGAAATTATAGCAAATAATCAAGGCAACAGAACAACACCCTCATATGTTGCATTTACGAATAAAGAAATACTCATTGGCAGTAGTGCAAAAAATCAATCTGCAAGAAATCCAGAAAATACAGTATATGATGCAAAAAGATTAATTGGTAGAAATTTTAGCGATAAACAAGTTCAAGAAAACATTAAAAATTTTTCATATAAAGTTAAACAAGCACAAGGTAATAAACCACTTATTGTTGTTGATTTTATGGGCGAAGAAAAAGAATATAGACCTGAGCAAATTTCATCAATGGTTTTGACTCATATGAAAGAAATTGCTGAAAATTATATAGGAGAAAAAGTAACAGATGCAGTTATCACTGTGCCTGCATATTTTAATGATGAACAACGGCAATCAACAAAAGATGCCGCGGCTATTTCTGGATTGAAAGTGCTAAGATTAATTAATGAACCAACAAGTGCAGCTATTGCATATGGCTTAAATGAAAAAGAAAATCAGGGAGAAAAAAATATTTTAATTTTTGATTGTGGTGGTGGAACATTTGATTTGTCGATTTTAACAATTGAAGATGGGATTTTTGAAGTCAAAAGCACGGGAGGAAATACTCATCTTGGCGGAGAAGATTTTGATCAACTATTAGCAAATTATTTTATTAGAGATTTTAAAAAAACAAATAAAATGGATTTAACAAAAAGTAAAAGATCTATTAGAAGACTGCTAACTGCATGTGAAAGAGCAAAAAGAACATTATCATCATCGACAACGGCATATATTGAGATTGAAAGTTTATATGAGGGAGTTGACTATAATACAACAATTACCAGAGCAAAATTTGAGCATTTATGTGATAGTTTATTTAAAAAAACATTAGAACCGCTTAATAGATTACTTCTTGATTCTAAATTATCTAAAAATAATATTGATGAAATCGTATTAGTTGGTGGTTCAACAAGAATTCCAAAAATTCAATCAATGTTAAGCGATTATTTTAATGGTAAAAAATTAAGTAAAAACATTAATCCAGATGAATGTGTTGCATATGGTGCAGCTGTTCAGGCTGCAATTTTATCAGGAAATAGAGATGCTACATTAGACCAGATTTTATTAATTGATGTTGCACCATTATCACTCGGCCTGGAAACAGCGGGTGGTGTAATGACAAAATTAATTCCAAGAAATAGCACAATTCCAAGCAATAGAAAACAAGTATTTTCTACATTTGCAGATAATCAACCAGCAGTTACAATTCAGGTATATGAGGGTGAGAGAACAATGACAAAAAATTGTAATAAATTAGGTGAATTTCAACTAACTGGAATTCCACCAGCACCAAGAGGTGTGCCGAAAATTGAAGTATCATTTGATATTGATGCAAATGGTATTTTAAATGTAAGTGCAAAAGACCAAGGTACGGGAATTGAAAATAAAGTTGTAATTAAAAATGATAGTGGTAGATTGAGTTCAGATGATATTGAAAAAATGGTAGCAGAAGCAGAAAAATATAAAGATATTGATAAAGCAAATAAAGAAAGAATTGAGTCTAAAAATAAATTAGAAAATTATTTGTATAATGTTAAGGCAAGTTTAAGTGATGGAAAATTAACATTTACAGATGATGATAAAGCAGTACTAAGTCAAACATGCGAGGATGGATTAAAGTGGTTTGATAATATTGACGATGATAGCGAAAAAAATGTTTATGATGATAAGCAAAAGGAAATTGAAGGAATTATTACACCAATTATGACAAAGACGTATCAGAATAATTCAGACAAAAATAATGATGCGACTGAGGCGACTGAGGCGGCTGAGGCGGCTGATGTCGCAAATGATGAAGTTGACGATGGACCGACAATTGATGAGGTAGATTAAGTCTGATGTGTAAAAAATAATATCAATAAATATTGAACTATGGCGAAAGGTAACGATGTATGGAATTCTATTTCTGATCAACCATCATAATTAAATTATTATTTTACATATTGATTTCTTCCAATTTTTGTTTGATTTGTTCTAATTTTTCCAAAATTGGTATTTTCATTGATTTTGATCCAATCCATATTTTTTTACCACTTTTGGTTAGTTTTAATAAAGGATGTTTTTCAATTTTAAAAAACTCTCTATATGAGTCATTTTCTTTTGTTCTTCCTTTGATATACGATCTTTCTTTGTAATATACTACATATTTAGGCATCATTTCTTGTGTTATTCCTTTTGGTAATGATTTCGCATTTTTTTTTCTTGCTCTTTTAGTTCCTTCAATACATCCTTTTGAATTTTGTTGTTGTTGTTTCATGGTTGCAATTCGTAAATTATCATACTTGTTATTTAAGGGATTTCTATCAATATGGTCAATGCTTAATTTTTTTGTACCCTGTCCTTGATTATATAAATTCATTATAATTTGATGCATATAAATTTTGAGTGGATTTCCCTGTATATATCCCGACCCTGATTTATGCCATGTTAGTCTAATATTATTATTTTTTTCAAAATTCCGAATTATTTCAAGTGATTTTTTACATAATAAGCAATATATATCGGTACCACAATGCATTATATAAGTGTTGTTAACTCCATTATCATTTGTAATCCAAATTGGATTTTTAATAACATAAGCACTACATCCATTTGTTCTATAATAACCCTCATAAACCATTGTTGCATCATACTTTTCCAAATATGCTGAAAATGTGTTTTTTATTTTTTTAGAAATTTTAAAAGTTATTTCTTTAATTGGTTTATTCTTTTTTTGTTTAACATTTATTAGTTCAATCTTGGATTTTACTTTTTTTTGTTTTATTGCTTTTGGTTTCACTATTTTTTCCTTTCTTTGTATAATTTGATTATTTATCAAATCATATACTTTAATAAATTTTTTAAATGTCTTTATTAAATCACAATATGGACTTGTTGTAATTATATTGTTAGTTGTTTTGCACCAGGTTAATTCTAAATTATTTTCATTTTCATAATCTTTAAATTCATTAAATATATATGTGGGGATTTTAATAATTGTATCCATATTACAACATGTTATATATGAACTTTTTAATATCCACCAAGGATTTTTCATTATATATGCTGTTGAACCAATTGAATCATAATGTCCATTCTGATATGATATAATATCAAAATTTTGTTTAATTAATTTATCCATTTTATGAACAATTTTTGTATTTATTTTTCTTAAATCGTGATTATCTCCATTTTTAAATTTAAAATTTAGTCCATTTATTTTATATTTATACAAAAATTGTAAAATATTAATTTGTTTTCCATTATTTAAATAATAAGGATATTCATTTGTATTATCAATCTTCCATTGCTTATTCTTATTAAAAAATCTTGCAAATTGTTCATTATCAATCTTAATCTTAATTTGATTATTAAAATTAATCGAAAATTCGTTTGTTTTAATGTTATGTATTAAATCCATGTTATACATTTATAATATGAATTTAAGTTTTAAATCATGTTTTAATCAGTTTTTAATTAATTGTTATTAGATATTATTTAAATATATAAATATATTTTAAAATATACAACTGTCCAATTGCTTAATTACTGTATGCAAGCCCTCCCATACCACTCATGATTCTAAGTACATTGTAGTTGGTAGCGTATACGCGAACCTTGGAGCCCATGTTGTGCGTAGTGTTTGCATTAGCGACAGATGACTGTGGTGCTTCCTGTCCGGCTGCTTTTGGTGTAAGTTGAAGTTGGAGAACAGCAGAGTCAATACGGCTCATGTTGCAAGTACCAGATGGTTGATGCTCTTCTGGTTTAAGTGCGAATGAGTACACGTTGATACCAGTGGCTGGTACATTGGTGTGATGCTGGTATGGCTGGACAAGATTGAAGTATGAACCGAGACGCTCCTGGAAGCGATCATGTCCGTTGAGTTGGAGTTTGGCACGAACGACCGGGTTGCGTCCTGCGCGGACCGGTCCAAGACCGGAATGATCATCAGCAGCGCCTGCATCAGTGATGCCGAAGTTAACCGGTGCACCGAGGGCAGATGAAAGTTCGCCTGGTCCGGTACCCCAGTTTGACCCAAGGGCAGCCTGGACCTCAGAAACGGTAAGACCAAGTTCGTGTGCAAGGTTAAGAAGGTTTGATCCGCCAAAGGTGTTGTCTGCGTTATGTGTTGGGTTTGCACCCGCACCGAGAAGGAGGGGGAAGCTCTGGGAAGCATATCCTGCCTCGACGTTGGCATCCTGGTCAACATCGTCTGTGTAATTGCTCCACTGTTTGTATACCGCGGCGACATCATCGCGTTGGCATACCCAGACAAGTTCTTTGCATGGATGATTGAAATTGAGTTTGATTTTGACGTTGGTAGACTGTACGGACTCGTCACCAGTGAACTGAAGCTGTTCGATAAGGTACTCGTGGGAGACCTGGGCGAATCGGCGACGCTCATCAGTATCGAGGTATACGTAATCAACGAAAAGAGATGCATACTCAAGAGGGGGTACACAGATACAGGAAGAAGAAGTGTTTCCACCTGAGCAGTTCTGTACACAACACATACCATCTCCCTGACTATTGACAACGTAAAGTTCGTCTTTAGGGCGGAACTCCATGTTGATTTTGACCTCATGGTACTGAAGGGCAATAAGTGGAAGTGCGAGTCCTGGGTTGCGGCAGAACCAGAACTGAAGTGGTACATAAAGTGTAGTTGCATTAACCTTGGTAAGACCGGCGCCCGTGAGTGAAAGGGTGTTACCAACCATGTTATCATAACCAATCTGGTGTCCTGGTTCCTGTGTGAGTTCGTTCCAGATGTTGAGCCAATCACCATATTGTTTGTCAATACGCTGTCCACCAATCTCAACTTCAACACTCTTGACAAGAGCGTGTCCAACATAGTTAACCCAGCGGAAGAAACAGCGAGAACCGGAAGAGTTGCTTGTTCCTGATTTAGAAAGAGCTTCTGGGACAGTTACTTCTGGGAGTGTAACCTGTAAGTAGACACGGTTAATTAAATCGCCGTTGCGGCTAACTGTGCAAGTAACTTTTTTACCAAAATCAACTTGACCGTTAAAAGTCTGTTCGATTGACTCCATTGCGAAGTTAGTGTGTCTGCGATAGACAACCTTCCAGAAGGTAATTTGAGGATTACCTGTGAGATATACATCCTGTGCGCCATAAGCGACTAATTGCATTAAACCACCACCCATTTTGTTATACACTTAGATTAGAAAAAAAATTTCTAAAAAAACGCTTAATTAATTTTGATTAATTAAACATTATTAGTATGCTTACATGTTTTTATCCAGTTTTCAAAATATATTTAAAAAACTTTTTTTGCGTTTATATCCGTGCTTATTCATAAAAACTATCATATTTTGAGATCCCATACTTTTATTGCATAATCCACAAATTGGTCTAAGATTTTCTAAATCTGTTTTACCTCCATTAACTTCTGCCTCAATGTGACCACACTCAAATACAAAACAATCCAACTCTTTGTGACAACAATAACATTTGCCAGAACCTTTTCCTTTACCAATATATTTATGCCATATGTCTCGTTTCAAGCACTTTGGAATTGTTTGTTTCTTATAATTACAACAAGGTTGTTTTGCACCATTAAATATATAATCAATCCATTCATAATTATAAAACATTCCTAAATATAATCCTCCTTTTTTTTTGCATAGTTCTAAATAATATTCATTTGGTCTTTTTCCTTTTAACGGAAAATTTTTTTTATTCATTTTATTATATTTTTGATTTTCTTTTTCAATCATATCTATTATTTTTTCCGCCGTTAATTTTGGATATTTGCTAATTATTTTTCCCAATTCTTCTTGAAATATATTTATATTCATGTTTGGTCTATTTGGTCTATTGCTGTTTGAAAAAAATTTCCTATACTTTTTTGCAAAATATAAATATGTTATTTTTGGAATATGATTGGATACATCTTCTGGCATTTTCGGTACCGGTAGTGATTTATTTATTACCTTGAATAAATGTTTCATCTCTTCATTTGAATTTACTTCAATCTCATTTATATAAATTTTGAAATTATTTTTTTTATGTTTAACTAAATATTTTATTGCATAATACCTGTGTTGACCGTCTATTAAATATTTTTGTTCATATTTAATATTTTTTGCAATACATAATGCTCCTATAAAATTAAATGTTTTATTTTTTTTATAATATTTTAATTGATAATCAATAATTTCTTGAACTCTATTATTATCTTTTGCTCTTTGCAATGTTGGAATAACCAAATCATATTGTAATAATTTTTGTGTTGATATTAAATCAATTCTTTGTCTATTCATTTAGCGTCTCTTAAAAATAATTCTAAATATTTCTTTAAACTATAATCGTTATCATCAAGCATTACTTTTGGTTTTATAAATTCATATAATTGGTTATTTACATCTATTTGATTATCGCTATTATTTCTTTTTGTTACCTTTTTAACAGTCCATCCATCTTCTATTGCATTATAGATAAATTTAGTTTTTTCCAATTCAGATAATTTATCTGGATTAATTTGATTCATATAATGATCAAAAATACAAAATCTTTTATTCTCTAACGAACTAATATAACATTTTGCATAATTCGTCAAATGTGATTTCTCCATCATCTAATTTATTTTCTACATTTTTAAGCCATTCATCAAGACCACGCCGTACAAGAAATAATTCTATTTCACCATCAATCTTGTCATCTCCGGTCGGTGTAATATCATCTGCCATACTTTTTTTTAGTTCTTCGATAGTGATTTTTCCATCTTTTCTACATTGTGAATCTAACCAATCAAAATATATTTTAATATTTGCTTTATTCGTTTATCATTATTTCTTAAAGACTAAATAATATATATATATATAAATGTCGGCGTTTAAAATTAAGCATGACAAAAAATATATTCATGATAATAGGATAACGCTAGATGCGAAACATAAAATGATTATTAATAAATTTAAAAATGAAAAAAATAATATTCCAATTATTGAAGAAAATATAGATAAAATACAAGAAGAATTTTACAAATTAAATTTAATTAAAAATAATAAATTAACTGATGATGAATTAAATAGAAAAAATTTTTTAAAATACGAACTATTAAATCTTAGAAAAAAAAAAGAAAAACTAATATCAAATAATGAAATGAATAATTATTTCATTCAAACTGCGCCAATTCTTTATAAATATTATGATAATATTTCATCATTTGGTAAAAAAAAAATAAATAAAAATGATATTTTGACTAATACAAAAAAAAACAGCGTTATTAATTATTTTTCTGTTATTGGAAGAAATACTAAAAAAATTGTTAAAAAAAAAGAAAAAAAGAAATTAAGCGATTATACAAATGAAAAGAAAAATTTTAAAAGATCGTGTTTATTAAATGAATATCTAAATATTGTTGATGATAATTACGTCAAAAAAACAAAACAAGAGTTAGAATCATTTGGAAAATGTTCCAAGTGTGGCATTGATAAAATAATTATGCAATCAGAAGGATTTATTGTCTGTGAAAAATGTGGCGAAAAAAATAATATTATGATTGATTCGGATAAACCAAGTTTCAAAGACCCTCCTCCTGAAATTTCATATTTTGCATATAAAAGAATTAATCATTTTAATGAAATTCTTGCTCAATTTCAGGGGAAAGAATCTACAGAAATACCAGAAGAAGTTTTTGATAAAATTATTATTGAAATCAAAAAAGAAAGAATAGTCAATATGGCAGAATTAACTAATAAAAAAGTAAAAGAGTATCTTAAAAGATTAAGATTAAATAAATATTATGAACATGTGCCTCATATTATTAACAGACTAAGTGGACTGCCCCCCCCTGTTTTAAGTCCCATTATTGAAGAAAAATTAAGAATCATGTTTAAAGAAATACAAGCGCCATTTAGAAAAGTTTGCCCGATTGATAGAAAAAATTTTTTATCTTATTATTACGTTTTACATAAATTTGTTGAATTGCTTGGATTCGATGAATTTAAATCATGCTTCCCATTGCTAAAAAGTCGCGAAAAACTTCATGAACAAGATAAAATATGGAAAGGTATTTGTAAAATATTACAATGGGAATTTGTTAGAAGTGTTTAATCAAATTTATTTCTACTTATTTATAAAAAATGTTTTTTTCATAAATAATTTTTGTTGCTTTCATTTTCTATTTGCTGAATCCTTTTTCAAGATTAAATAACATATAATCAAATACTTCTCTATTTATAAATCCAGCATGTCTAAATACAAAACCTGTTAATGAATCCTGCAATTCATTTCCTTTTATTCCGCCTTTGAAATTTAATGCTATTTTCGCAACAATAAATATAGTCAATGAAACCGCAATTATCAATAATGATTTATTTTCGCCAATAAAATTTTTAATACTTCCATCTTTACATGTTCCATCTTTATTCTTGTCTTCTTTATTACAATCTTGATTTTTTGTTTGCCCATAACCATAAACCATCCAAATAACAATTATAATTATCATATTTATTACAAGTCTTGATACATTTCTATATTTTTGTAATACCGGAAAATATATAGATGTTAATTCCCCCATTATTAACAAAAATGTTAAATACATCATTAATTTAGGGGCATATAAATACGAAAAATATGTTGTTGCAATCCAAAATAATATAGGTATTACCATCAATAATCTCACACTGAACCCTTTACGAAGAGCTATTATAACTATAAAAACAACCGATAATAAACTTAAATATAATAAAATATATTGCAATACGGTCGACGGTGATGTCGGAACACTTGCTTTAACACCTTCCTCCTCATCTTTGTCTTTTTCTCCTTCTGTTTCAGATGAAATTCCAGATCTCCACACTGTTAACGACATTACAATAATTATACTAACTAAAATAATAGCAAATGAACCAATTAATGTCCAACTTCCTTGTTTACCACTGGGCCACCAACTTCTAAATTGTTCAATTAACATAATAAAAGAAATTATTGTTGCCACCACAAATGTAATCCATTCCGTTGAAGTATTATAATTAGATATTTGGTTATTCGTCCTTGCATTATAAATCCCTAAATTATTTAAAAAGTACCAATCATATTCTGCTTTTGCTGAATCCATTGTGACCGAACCTGCACCCGGCAAATTCTCTGGGTTTATTCCAGCCGCCGATATGTCACATAATAATTTATTTAATGTTCCTTGCAATATTACATTTTTACTTGCATCATCTGTTCCATAATCTATTAAATTTTTAATAATTGATTTTGTATCTTTTTTTCCACTTGTAATTCCATCATGGACATTCTGTAAAATATTATTACAAGCACTTTTTGCACCTCCTTCCAATAAATCACATGGATTATTTGGACAACTTGTATTTAAAAATGTACACGTATTTTTTGGGTCTGCTTTTATTGGAAAAGTTATAGTTGAACCCCCAATATCAACAGTACCCTTTAATTTATTAAACTCTGAATGTTGATAACAAGAATCGCATATTGTTGTATCTTTATCTATATTACACTTAGCGGCCATTATCCTATATAGTTAATATTTATATTTTTAAATTACACTAATTATTTTTCAGAAATACCAATCATCGTAGCAAATGTTCCTAAACATATTCTTCCAACAATTATTAATACAATAAATATCGTCCTAAATAACGAAGGATCATATTCAGTAACGACACCATCTGTAATAAAATAATTCAAAAATGAATATAATACAACCCAATAAAAACTCAATGTTTTACTTGGCTCATCCCCCAATCCTTTTTGCAAACTGCTTGTCTGTGTTCTAACAAATAATACTTTATATAATTTACTTAAAAGATCAGTTAAAATTCCAGTTCCTGCTCCTAAATTAATTTTTGTGTTGTTATCTAATCCTTTCTTCCAATATTGCGATGCATTTTTTGTTAAAATTTCTTTGTTCTTTTTAAAGACCATATATAAAACAGAAGCAACAACAAATGACGATAATGTTCTATTCATTTCTAATTTGCTATCTTCTTTTCTTATTAATGTAAATATTCCAGTTATAAAGAAAAATAATAATATCATAATATCTGAATTTATCAGCCATTTTTTCCAATCTCTGAAAAATAAACTTTTTGTCTTATATCCAGATTTATTAAAATAACAAATAATATTCAAAAATAATCCACCAATTGTAAAAAACATGCCAATCCCATTCCAAAAACCAATTTTAAACTTCCATTCACTAGTTTTAAAAAATTCTACAAATGATAGTACACTATTTATTATTGCTGAACCAAATAAAACAACATTCATTGCAACCAATAACAATACTCCTATGTATGGAATAGTTACTGTAAAACTTAATGCCCAAAAAATCATACATAAAAATAATGCGCCCGTAAATAATAATGTAAAATTTGTTTCAAATAATTTATTAATAAAATAATAAAATTTACTATTGTTGTACTTTTTTAATTCTTCATCGGTTGGATTAAATGAACTAACTGTACTATATATTACCAATACAACCAATAAAATAAGAATTAACCAAAATAATATAGACGAAATCACGCCCTCTTTTCCCCAACTATAATTAGTAAAATAATTACTTCCAGCAAATATTAATCCCAAGCCAGTTACAAATAAAAATCCTAATGTTCCTACGTCATTATCATTTGCATTATTTTTAATTCCATTTTTATATATCAATCCCCCTATAATAAAACTTAAACCAACAATGATAAATATAGATTGTGTTCCATTTATTTTATCTACTTGTTCTACATTTAAATTAATTGTATTAGATAAATCACACTCGCATACAATATTATCAGTTGTTCCATAATTTATTTTTTCAATTGCACCCACTTTGATATTTTTGCCTATTTTTTGAGTTGCAATCATTAATGGTTTTTTATAATCCGATATAGATGTTGTTTGATTACCTTTTTTACCTGTAACTTTACATTTACATTTTTTAATTTTCCCATTTCCTATATCTATTTTCTTTGTGAATTCAAAATCAGTACTCATTATAATAATAAATCATTAGATTTTTAATTACTAACTTTAATAATTTTACCAATACCTCGTGTTTTTCCTTCTCTAAATAAAAAGATATCATCTGTTTCAATATATTCTGGGTTAAACATAAATTCAAAATTAACTCTCGCTCTCTTGCCACCATGCAAATATTTTTCATTCATTTCAGTTATTTTTGCACTTTGGCAAATTGTTTTACAATTTATAACTGGTTGATAATCGATCTTTATATTCGTTGAATGCGACCTTAATATAACCACATCTGCAATAAATTTTTTTGAATTATTATTATTATTTTTAACTAAAATAATTCCTTTTTTTAAGCTTTTATTTCTTACTTTAAACTTTTTATCTATAAATTTCAATGCCAAACAACCACTATTTCCAGGTTCTAAATAATTTATAAATGTTCTGAAATTATCATGCAGAGATTTAACAACTACCTTTTTCCATTTTCCTCTAAATGGACCTATAAATAAACTATCACCTTTATAAATTTTACCTGATATCATTTTACCACTCACCACTATACCAACACCTTTAACTTGAAATTTATCATCTATCGAAAATGTTGTTTTATTTTTTTTGTCCCATTTTATTTTTGGTTGTAAATTTTTTAAAAATTTTTTTAATAAATAAATATTTTCTCCCGTTTTATTTGATACCTTGAAAAAAGGCAATTTCTTTTTAAAAAGACCACCCGGCAAATCATTTATATACATAACATTAAATAAACCAATGTATCTATAATGCTTTATCATTTTATTTATATCTGAAATTGTTTGGTTATATATAAAATCATTACATAAATCAATTTTAGTTACCACTATAATAATTGGAATTTGCAATGCATATGCAATTGATATATGCTCTTTGGTCATTCTTGATACTCCCATATTTGCGCCAATGGTTAATAATACATAATCGATATATCCCCCTGTTAGCCCTCTTAGAGTTGTTTTTAAATATTTTTCATGTCCTGCTAAGTCTATAAATGTAATATAATTTTCATTATCTATTTCTAAATGTGCGTGCGAAATATCTGATGTTCTCCCACTTTCTTTTTCATGTGCATGTTTTAATACCAATCTTCTTGCCAATCCTCTTCCATCGTCTAATTGTCCGTTTGATAACACTGATACCAATGTACTTTTACCGGAATCAACGTTTCCGATGACTCCTATTCTTATTTCAATCATAACTAAAAATATATTATAATTATATTTTTAAGTATTTATTATTTGTGTTGAAAAATTATTTAACGAGGAAATCCCACAAGATTTGCACCAATACCAAATCCCGCGCCACTGCGAACAGTTGCGCCAATTGATGGAACATACATATCCAAAATTGCGAATGTCGCTGCTGCTGTTAATGCGATCATAAGCACTTCTTCTAGTTTAAGTTTTTTTCCTGATGGAATGTAGAATGCAGCCAATGCAACTGCTCCACCCTCAACAAGATATTTTAATGCTCTGCGAGCAACTTCTGCTAAATCTAATCCGTCCATTTTATATTAATAGCAAAGAAAAAAATTTTTAATAAAACATGCTTAAAAACATGTTATAAATAATATATATATAATGTCAAACTCAAATTTTGAACAAGAAGAGGATTTTCTAAGCGTAGATTCCCCAATTCCCGGACAAAACTATGCATGCTTATCGTTTGTATCACCAGAAACTTTAATGAAAAATAAAGAAATTTTTTCAGTTAAACATTTTTTGGGAGAACTTCTAAGTAATGAAGATAAAAAAAATTTAATTTTAAATCAGTCAACACTTAGTTATGACCAAGTAGCAGAATTATATGAGGGTCATAAATTAGAATATAGCACAGTTATTGATAAAGAATTTAATGAAAATAACGATTATAAAACAAGCTTGCGTTGTATAAAAGTTCGTGGCGTTTATGATACACTTAGGGAAGCAAAATATCGCGCACATAAACTTCAAAATAATGATAAAAATTTTCATGTATTCGTGGGACAAGTAGGATATTGGCTGCCATGGGATCCCGACCCGAATCAAATGAAAAATCAAGAATTTATGAATGATAAACTTAATGAGTTAATGAAGAAATATCAGGAAAATCGTGATCATAAGGATTTTGTTTTTGATAAAACAACTAAAGAAAGAATGAATAAGGCACGGGAATATTCCAATAAAAATAAAACAGAACAAGAACATGATAATGACAAAAAGAATATTGATGAGTTAAGAAAAGCAGCAACTGCAAAAGAAGGAACTATTAAACAACAAGAAATTCCTGTATTATTTGAAGATAATGATCTGTGGGTAAAACAAAAAGAAAATAAAGCATTAACAGAAACTTTGACAGAAGTATTAGAGGAGGTGTCAGATAATCTGTCAGATAAATTGCCAACAGTTGAAAAGACCATTTAGATAAATAATCTCTAATAATAATATAAATGAAATCGCTTATATTATTGCTTATTTTTATTGGAGTTATTTTTATGACAATTGGATATATCAAAAGCAATCAGATGTGCCCTCCTCCAATTGTTAAATTTAGATACTATCCAAAAACATTTGAACAAGAGATGAATAATCCAACACCTGTATTGGCTATATTTGGTAAAATGTTTACAGAGAAAGATGCTTGGATTGGTTCATAATTAAGCAAAAGTAATTATTGAATATAAACTTTCTTGTAATATAAATGTATTTATTCTAATAAAATCCAATTTATCTATTAATATATGAATATTTTTAATTTGTTTATATTCGTCTTTTTCTATTTTTATCATATCTATTGTTTCAAGATAATAAATAAATTGAATAAAACTATTTCCCCAATTTTTTTTTGAAAAAATCTTAAAAAATTTTTCTTCGACTACACCTATATTTTCTCTTTTTTTTAATAATTTAATAAATTTATTGGTGCTTTTTAATAATCTGTTATTATTATTAAGTTTTAATGATAAACCAAATTCCCAACTTCTTTGATTTATTTTTGGTAATTCAACTTTTTTAATATTTCCCAATAAAATTAGAGAAAAATCTCCGTTAATTCTTCTATCAAATAATTCATCATAAATTGTTTTCATTATTTCATATGCCTGTAGAGATGTCGTATTAATTTGTAAACCTAAATTTTTTCTAAGTTTACTAACAAAACTTGTTCTTAATTTAGCAATCCACCCATTAATCATTATTTCATGCATCGCATGAATCCAGTCCTTGTCTTTATAAACATATTTTTTGCATTTATGAACCCTACTATTCTCTGCAAGACAACCCAATAATTGCAATAACGAATTTAAATATTTTATTGGAAATTGATCGAATATTCTTAATTCTATTCCATTTCCAATTGTCATCCCGACACCAGATTCTCTATGTTTTGGGTTTTTAGGATCTGTGCTTCCAAATGTTCTAAAATTACTACTAAATCCAGATATTGCACCAGGCTCTTTTTTTTTTAATTTAGGTGCTAAATCCTGGCAGTAATTTACTAATTCTTGTTCGTCTATTTTTATTCCATCCCTCCAATAAGGTATTATATTTGCATATCTTCCAATTCCTTTTTTTAATTTTCTTATATCGCTTCCCGCAAAATTTCCCCAACCAACTCTCATTACTCTAAATGAACCCTTTGCCTTTACTTTTTCTGTACCCATAGATCTATCATCTGCAGAAAAAAATGCCGTTAACATTAAAGGTTCTAACCATTGTACCATATTTGCAAAATTTGCGTGTTGTTCTATGAATTTTTTTAATTCCATATTATCATTATATGGTAATGTTAATGTTACATGATAGCTTCCGGTATAATCTTTATATTTTCCTTTCCTAAATTTATAATTTATTGATTTATAATTACTTGGTAATTTAATATAACTATTCATCCCGAATGGTGCTTCCATGAGATGCCCATATGTACTCATTTTTTTTTTTAAGTATTTATCAATATTTTGTGTCATTATATTTAAATAATCATTTTCTCTTTTTTTTAACTCTGCTGTATAATCAAACATTTTTTGTTCTTTTCCCCCTATTGTTGATATTGGACTTCCAGTTATGAATTCTGGCATTCTTTCTTTATTTGCCCACACTCCTGGTAATGATTTTAAAACAACTTTCCCATTGCATATTCTTCCAGTTGGTTCATATGGTACTCCTAAAATGATTTCTTTATCTTTTTTTGATAATTTTTTTTTTAATAACATATATTGATATGCTTCTGTTGGTGCCAATATAATATCTTTAATTGGTTTATTTTTATCATAAGTAGGTGCATGAAAAAAATACATTTCATGTTCTAAACCGATTCCATACTTGTATCCTTTATATTTTTTTAATAATTTTTTTTGCGAATTTTTTATAATTTGTTCTATATTATTATTATCCATTTATAGTAATTTATTAGATATTATTCTATTTTTTTGACATCAAATGTTAATTTTCCTCGTCTACCATATTGCGATAAATCAATTTGCTCATCGTCTTCATCTTCATCATAATGTTCGTTGTTATAATTCCAAAAATCAACAGAACCCAACTTAAAATCATCATGACCATCCGCTTTATACCAAAAAACTTGATCTTCAATTTTATTACTGTGTGCCCCATTATGAATAACAAGACATTCGTAATTATCCGTGCACTGATCCATAATTTTACAAAATATATCAAATGTTGGAAACATTCCTGCATAATGTTCGTAAATTCTTCTTCTATTTGAAACAGTATTTTCTCTTAAAATAAATATATAATCAATATTTGTTCTTAAATGGGGTTTAATTCCAAGTGGAAATTGCATAGTTAAAATAAATGTTAATTTATAATGGCGCCCATTCATAAAAATACATCTCATATTTTTGTCTTTCGCCCAACTATTATCAAACAAACAATCATCAAAAATTAAAAATGCCCTTGGGTCAACATCTTTCCCATATTCACCAGAATTTATTTTCTTAATTATATCACCCTGTCTTTTTAAAACATTTGTTACCAATCTTGGCGTATACTCTTCGTGAATAAAAATTGGAGGTATAAATTTAGAAAAATATTTATTCATCTTTTCTGTTGGCGAAACAACTGTTCCTACAGGTATATCTTGGCGATGATATAAAAAATCTTTAACTAAAAATGATTTACCTGTTCCCCTTTTACCAATAAACACAACAATTTTATCATCGCCGATGGCATTCATATCGAATTTTTTTAATTTAATACTCATTTATAGTATTAAGTTAAATTATTTTTAATCTATTAGAACGCTGTTTTTTTAGAAATTTGGCAATCCCGGATTTATATTTTGTGTGGGCACATTTCCATATCCACCAAGCATTGATTTAATCTGATAACCCTTTCTTATTAAATAACATGCTCCAGCAGCTGAAATAAACGTAAATATGAATAATTTTAAAAAATATGGCTTAGATTTGTCATATCCACAAACCATCGCATCCAAATACATAATTACTGTAACCAAAAGCGCTATTAAAAATGCTATGATTAAAAATTCCATTATAAAATTATTTTAGAAAAAAAATAAAATTTTTAACCCATCAATCAAAAAATGTAGGCTTATTTGATTTAATTTCTTTCTTTTTTTTTACATGTCTTATAAATATTTTCTTCTTTATTTTTGGACGTTTAAATATATTATTTATTATTTTCTTTTTAAAATGCTCATCAGTCTTTTTTTGTGTTTTTTTAATATCAATAATATCTTGGACATCCATTTTGTTTAATTCTTCATCTTCTAATGATACCGTCTTATATTTAGAGAACGGAACGGCAACTGGTTCTACAACTGATTTTGCAACTGGTTCTGTAACTGGTTCTACAACTGATTTTGCAACTGGTTCTGTAACTGGTTCTACAACTGATTCTGTAACAATGTCATCATCCACCTTTTCTGAATCTGATAAATCCAATGCAAAATAATCATCAGAATTTAGTTGTTCATCTGCATTACTTGTTTCGTCAAATTTTAAATTTAATAATTCATCGGTTGTTAATACTGGTACTTCATATTCATCACCTGTTATATCATCAGATTCACTACTTAATATAGAAGATCCTGCATCAGAAGATCCTGCATCAGAAGATCCTGCATCAGAAGATCCTGCATCAGAAGATCCTGCATCAGAAGATCCTGCATCAACCATATCTTCTTCCGAATCACTACCAGACTCCAATTGCTCAACCATTTTATATTTTTTAACTTTTTTATTAGCAATATCGTCATCACTTAGTTCGTCTTCCTCCACAGATGTAGTTAGGTAATTATTCAATATTTGTCTGATTGGGAGCAATCTTCTTATAGCTTCTGATATAGATTCTTCGATTATTTTTAAAGACGACCTCATATTTATTTGGCGTTCGGAATTTCTTAAAGTTTTATCAAATAAATAGGAATTTTTATAAAATTCTCTTGCACCTTCATAATAACATTTATGAATAAATTGTGATAATACAGGCACTCTTAATTCTATTTGTGGAACACTTTTTTTATTTTTGACTGCCGTTAAAATTTTAACATTACTCACGAAAATAGCAGTTAATAATTGATCAATCCAAGTACATTCTGTTTTTTTTAGTATTCTATCTGTTTCAATTTCAATAAATTCTTGATTCCATTGCGGAATTTTAGTTAAATTATTTTGAAAATTATTTGGCTCATCATTATAGATTTTTTCAAATCCATTATATAATTCCGGCACAATCAATTTTTGCAACTGTTTTGTGTATTCATTTTTGGCATCCACTAAAATAGCAACATTAACATTCATTATTATTTAATTAGTATAAAAATATTGGTATGATAAAACGCATTATTTTATTTATAATATATATATATGAATAATTCTAACATGAATTTAAATTCTGATTCTGATATATTTGGTCTCGGAAATAATTCAAAATCTATTTCAAAATCAAATAGTAATTTTTTTAATAATCTAAATAATCTAAATAATGAAATCAACAATATTAATAATGCAATAAATAAAAATTCAGGCAATAAATTACACAATGATATATCGGATATTATTACTGGATATTTAGATTATTCTTTTTCTATTTGGTGGTTTATTATTTATGCTTTAATATTTGTTATCTTTCTTTTCTAATCACGTTGACTTAGCAAACGGACGTGCATACGGATTTGACTCTAATGCAGTTAACATATCGGAATCTAATCTATTTTGAATTGGTTCATTTGGTACTGTCATCTTTCTTCTAGTTTCACCACACTGTTCTACCTGTGGAATAGAATTATATGTTTTTGTTGAAACCATTCCTCTTCCATTTAATAATTTATTTTTTAAATCTCCTGTTCTACGAGTAGACATTTTAATATTCTTAGTACCTGTTCTTTTTTGCGGACCGCCTGTTGACGGCGTTCTTCCCTTGGCAATCTTATCCCTAATGCTCTTGGTAGTTGAATTATTAATTGCTTCATACGATTGGGGCATATCTTCACCTATTGCAGTTCCTGTATAACTAACAGATGTTTCTTGTCGTGTAGTTGCTTTTGGATTATGTTTTGTTACATGATATGCACCTCTCCCCCCCGCGTCTCCTGTTGCATTTGCATCACCAATATAATTAATAGATGTAGTATCACGATTGGTCTCATCAAATTTATATTTTCTAATTTGATATCCGCCATCCCTATTCTCCATTGCATCTGCATTTCCAACATAATCCTCAACTAATGTTGTTTCTTTCATAGTTGTTTTTGCAATGTCATCGATTTCTTTAATATATCCCCTCCATTGATTTTTATTAACATTTCCTGCTTGTCTTGAATTACCAATTACATTGGTCTTTCTTGTTCTTCTTAAATTTTTATTATGAAGTGCTGCATTATTTCCACCTTGAACATTTCCCGTTCTATTTTTACATGCGAGTTGCTGTCTTAATGTCTTTTTCATATTTGTGGTGCCTTTACCATAATCAAAAGCAGAACCAATCCATTCTCCCAGTGCTTCAATATTTCTCCATCCATAACTTCCCCATTCTTCTTTTGTTGATTTTTTATATTTCATTCTTCTCTTGCGATTTCTTGAACCATCAACATTGGTTGCTGGGCCAACATGAAATTTATTTGTTTCCTTTCTATGTGTTGGTTTAATAAGAATATTTGGTCTTTGTACAGGCCCTTTAACTGCACCAGTAGTTGTAAAATATCTGTCTGGATTATTAATATAAAATGTGTCTGGTCTGTTTTTCATTACAACACCCACCTTTCCGGTTTTGGATGGCTTTTTACCTGGTACAATTCTACCACCATATGAGATTTTCGGATTTGTTTTGACTCGCAATTGATCAACATGTTTGGGTAAAACATAATCTCGTGTATTTGCTTGCTGAAACCCACCAGATGGATTTGAATTATATCCCTGATTTAATCCCGGCCCAACTCTAATCTGCTCAACGGGAGCTTCATTCGCTCTTTTATTTGAGACATAATATCTATCTTTTTGAAATCCGTCTAATGTTTGAAATCCATATGGATTTGACATATTGTTCTTAACATCATAAAAACTTTTAACCTCTGTTTTTTTCCTATAATTTTCTTGAGAACCTGTGAAATTTTCAAACTGAGTGTGAGTCGCCTTTTCATCAACATTTTGTTTAATTGTTCCGCCAAAAAAGGGGACCATGTTGTTATGTTTAAAATTTTGGGGATTAATCGGTTCTCCAGTCAATGAAACTCCATGCCACCCCCCCGTATTAGTATCAATTTTTTTAACATGTATATACTCAGGTCTTTTATCATCTATTTCCTTGATTGGAGATTCATAATTTATATGAACCACAGAATTATCAACTTTATTACTTGGTACAACACCACCCTTTTGAACGGGCAAAAATTTGGCAGGAGGTCCAGGCATAACAACATTAGAATTAGGATTTTTTAGATCATTGTACATTTTTTGTGATAAATTTTTTACATGTTGTTCCACTTTTTGACTATAATTACTTTGATATATATCATTTCCACTTGGTTCTTTGTTATGTGCTGTGTCTTTTAATTTAACCAAATTATTTTCAGGAGACTTACTAAGAGAATACCCCAAGGCAATAATAGACGCTACTACTATATATTCCATTTATAATAATATATCAGATATTATTATGAATTATTCAACGGTTTATTTACTATTTACATAATGCTCGATATATTTTCCGGCATCTCTTGAATTTGTGTTTCATAGTGATCAATAATCGCTTTAAATTTGCTATAATCTTTCTGTGTTACAAAATTTATTGCAACACCCTTTCTCCCAAAACGACCACTCCTACCAATTCTATGAACATATGTTTCCTTCTCATATGGAATATCGTAATTTAATACTAAAGATACCTGCCGGATATCAATGCCACGCGACAATAAATCCGTCGATATAAGTACACGAATATCCCCTGCCCTGAATTTTGTCATTACATCATTCCTTTCCTCATGTGGCATCCCGCCACTAATACTACCAATTGTAAAATTTTTATCTTCTAAGTTTTTACTCAACCAATCTACGGTTGATTTGTGATTTACATAAATAATTGATTGAGTCACACGAATAGTTGAATATAATTCACATAAACAATCGAATTTATCTTCATCATTTTCAATTACAATATAATATTGTTTGATTCCCTCCAATGTAACTTCGTTAGTCTTAATTAAAATTTCAATTGGATTATTCATAAATTTAGTTGTAATTTTCATCATCTCATCTGGTATTGTCGCACTAAAAAGACCAATCTGTGTCTCTTTTGGAATTTTATTAAGAATTTTAACCATCTGATCCCTAAAACCAAAAGATAACATTTCATCTGCCTCATCCATAATTAATACCCGCAAATTAGACGGATCTACAATATTTTTTGATACCATCTCAGAAAGCCTCCCAGGTGTTCCCACAAGAATTTGATGATTATCGTCATAATCATATGAATATTTGCTTCTCTTTACTCCACCAATAACGAGTTTCACTTTATAATTAGTATATTTGCATAATTTAGTTGTCACATTATTAATTTGCTTGGCCAACTCTCTTGTCGGTACTAAAATAATTGCTTGTAATTTTTTATCGTTCTCATTTAATTGTTGCAACATCCCAATTACAAACGTCGCAGTTTTACCTGTACCTGACTGAGATTGGGCAATTAAATCTCTTCCCGTCATGAATGGAACAATTGCTTTCATCTGAATTGCAGATGGTTTTTCAAATCCATAAGAATAAATTCCTTTCATCATTTTATCAGTTAATCCCATAGATTCAAAAGTGTTATACACTTGAACATCTTCTGTTGTGTGTACATCGTTTATGTCTGTATCATTTAAAGTAGTCATTTAATAATATTAATATTATCTTTTTAAGCACTAAAAAAAAATGAATTTTATTATAATTTATACATATTTATACTAATTATAAATGAATACATTAACAAAATTTGAAGGAAACAACACATATGTGTTGCAAACAAATAACGCGATCTTGCTAGACTTATATGAATCAAACAAAGACAGATTCAATGTAATTAATGGATTACCCTTTTATAGTGGAGGGGAGTTTAAATTACCTCAAAATAAAAAACTTGCCGATAATATGATTGATATTATATCAAAAAATATAGATAGTATTTCTAATCCAACTTCTTTTGTAGATGCTGGCAATTTGAATGCAGATTTAGAAAAAGAGGATTCAGATGTTAGCATTGAATATAAAAAATTATTAATTAGAGCATATATTATTATTCACTGGAAGTTGAAATATCTTGATAATAATAATGCAAGCAAACCATCAAGGGTTAATTTTATTTTAAAAATATTGGAAAAACTATTTGCATGTTCGAAAGATTATTGGGGAAAAAATTCTGAATATACTGCGCCAACAATTTCAGATGTAATAAACTCATTGTTGAATGGCGACGAACTCGATGTTGTAATGATGAATTTTCCTACCAAAGCACTTCATATTTATGGATGGTAATTCCTATTATAATAAATAAAAAAGGATACATAAAATACTATATATATATTATGTAATGTACGATGAACGGAATTATACATATCGTTTTTATTGCTATTGTCGCATCATATGCGACTAGTTCGAATTTAGATTTGACCACAACATGTGCCGTGGAAGGTGACTGTGTCGTCCCAAAAGGGTGCGAACTTCCCAAACATGGTGCAAGCACGTTGGTCCGACTGGATGACATCCAGTGCATAGATCTTGATCAAGACGCAAGATACTGTGATACAGATTGGCGTAGGCATCTTCCATCTGAGTGGCAGATCCAGGGTGACAATGGGCGAGTGAATTCATGGAAGCTTTACCCCTCAAAGAAGGTTGAGGTGATGCAGTACGCACAAGACGTGGTGTTGCTGGAATACCATGGAGAACTCGTTTTCACTGTACCAATGGGTCAGTCTACCACGCAAGATGACACATCAGGAGAACAGGCTGTCGTTCGCAATGTCCCGTCAGGAAAATGCGAGCGGCTACTTCGTGTGTCCATTCGACCCCATGGAAGATGGGCTATCAGCAACACCATAAACAACATATGGTCGGCAATCGTAATCCTTGCATTTATTATAGGGGGAGCGTGCTGTCTGTGTGGAAAAATGGATGGGACTGATTTTGCAATGGCCTGTTTCTTTGGAGCATTGTTCGGCTCCCTATTTGGGGGCAGACAGGAGGACAGATGAAACAGCAGTTGAAACAGCAGTTGAAACAGCAGTTGAAACAGCAGTTGAAATAGCAGATTTATAATATATACCTAACCACACCTGTCATACTTATACAATGCGCCGATAAATGACCCGGGTGCATTCATAACAGTTCTAAAATCTGGTAATTTTTTCTGTACTGGAAGCATATTATTTATTGCTGGCGTTGGAACACACGGTTTAAATGTGTCTTTTGCGATCATTCTTGTTGGTACATCATATTGCGCTCCAAATATTACACCTTTTTGAGGGTCTAAACAAAGAGGATCAAATCTATTTACTCCCGAACCTCTTAAATTTGATGCAGGATTACTTAATCTGGTATCCTCTGTGGGAAGAAAACAAGTTTGCATTTGATTTACTTGAGAAAAATTATTTCCTACACCATACACACAAGAATATTGATCATCGTTATTATTGCATTGATTTTGGAGATTATAATTTCCTGATGATGGTACAATTCCATGAAGTTTCGATTCAATATCAACTGTATTGCCATTAAATCTTTCAACACCACTGGTTTGTATTCTTACTTCTGGATTAGATTGAAAACACGATATACAATCTTTTGGGCCACCAATTTGATAATGACCGGACTTCATCGATTCTGCAACTGAATGTCTTGTATTTGTTTTATCATACATATTACGTGTAAAACTCATTATATAGTATATTGTTATAAAATAAAATAAAATAGTGTAATCCTTGAATCGAACCATATTTACACCTTTCAAATGAATTGAACAAATAGTTTATTCTTTGAATTTATAATACAATACAGAAAAAATAATTATTGATATAATAAACAATAAAAAAACAAAGTAATTCGGTTTCCCTATTGTAAAAATACCCTTACTTTTAGAAGGTGCACCCATTCCTTCAAAATTCATTCCAAAATAACCAGTTATTAAAGTAAGTGGTAAAAAAATAAGACTCATAAGTGCAATAATATTTAATGAATTTTTTTGTTTATACTCAATAATCATCGAATTATAATTATCTAATAGTTTTATTTTATGACTAATTTTATCTAATCTTTCTCTATCTTTTTTTATTTTTACTTTATTATTGTATTCATATAAATCAATTATAAAATGTAATCTTATAACTCTTTTTTTCAATTCATGTAAATTAACAATTATTATTTGATCTTTATGCGGTTCACCTGTTATTAATAAATATTTATCTAATTTTATAATATCTTTCTCTAAATTAAATAATTTATTTTCAATATCTTTGTGATTCATTATATATATTATAGTCCCAAATAATATTTATTATATAAATTTTTTATATTCTTATTATTTGAATCCAAAACGCATCCGCAACTATAACATTTATCACATTCTTTATAATTTGTTTGCATACGACCTGTTCCATTGCACAAATAACACTTGTTGCCATCGCAATTTTTGCATTTTTTTGGAACACATTTAATTAGTCCGCATCCACCACATTGTCCACACGTAGTTACATATAATTGTAATAATTTATAACTATTCATATAATTTATATAAATAATTATTTTTAATCTTTTTTAGTATATCCGCAGTAGTCTAAATTTTGACCAACCGGAACAACAGTTTGACTGTAATTTATTAACTGGCATGTTGACTGGGAGATTAAATCTCTATTTGCAATTCTCAATTCTTCTTTATTGCATTTTGGATTCGTTTTCTGGATTCCTTTTAACTTTGATTCTAAATCAACCAAATTCCCAGAAAATAATGATACATTGTTTCCCCCAACAGTTCCAAATTCCATTCTGCACTTTGAACAATTGTAAAATTTACCTGGATATAATGCATATTCTAATCCAGCATCATTTCTATTTAATCTATTTGCATAAGCACACTTGTCATATATTAATCTTGTCGATTGTCTATCTGAATCCATTTATATTTATTACATTTATTTTTTTCTAAGATATAATGCAATTGCAATTAATATCACAACTAATAATAATAATTTTAATAAATCGCTATTATCAACTGGTTCATGAATAATTTCTCTTATAATTCTTGGTCTTTCGTTATAATATGGTAGCGGTACAGTTCGTGGCACCCATCTTGGTTCTATGTTTGGACGATTGCTGTGGCGTTTTGGATGGGGTCTGTGGTGAGGCGTAGGCGGACCCGGTGGACCTGGTGGACCTGGCGGACCTGGTGGACCTGGCGGACCTGGATGAGGACCTGGATGAGGACCTGGATGAGGACCTGGATGAGGACCTGGATGAGGACCTGGATGAGGACCTGGATGAGGAC
>Ga0114934_10000113_pt1 | contig 45985 bp, 31 predicted proteins | sample 4SBtaG_2_FD_99695 | JGI IMG/M metagenome (GOLD analysis project Ga0114934, IMG submission 99695) | Deep subsurface microbial communities from Kolumbo volcano to uncover new lineages of life (NeLLi) - 4SBTROV10_white metaG | ecosystem: Environmental > Aquatic > Marine > Volcanic ...
TAAAGGCAACACCCGTTCCCATTCCGAACACGAAGGTTAAGCTTTACAGCGCCGATGGTACTGCATGGGAGACCGTGTGGGAGAGTAGGTCACTGCCAGGTAACATAAAAAATAAGCTAGCAAAGTGTGTACGCACGCATCTGCTAGCTTATTTTTATACTAAAAAGTGAATAATGTTTTTTACGTATTAGCAAAACGATTTTACTTACTGAATATTATTATCATCAACATATTGAGGAGAGTTTTGTATATTTTTTAACGAGTATGAAGAATCAGTTTTGCTTTTATAAAGCACATATAAAAATATATTAAAAATAAGATTCCAAAAAATATTTATAAGTTTCAATATCCAAAAACCCAAAGTATGCATTTGAGATATAATATTGAAGCTTTGTATATTTTGTATATTAAAAGAAAGATTTTTAAAAACAATAAGCCAATATATGAAGTCGGGTAGAATAAATACTATAATACTGAGAATTAATATCCAATATGCTTCTTTTGCAACATCAGCTCCGCTACGGAGACCTTCTATTACTCCAATATCATCTAATATCATTGATGGAATCCATAGTATAAATAAAGGTGCCAAAAACAAAGTTGATAGTAATACTATAATTATGATGATTAAGATTCCTATGGATAGAATGTTACTTGTTGATGTATTTATTATGAAGGACAATATGAGTATTGTTATTGAATAACCAAAAACAAATAAGCCAAACAATAATACTGCTAAAAATAAACGCAAAGAGAAATTTTTTATTCCTGATAGGAATGTAGAAACTTTAGTTTTGCCTGAAATAATCGCTTCACCTATCATTGAATTAAATCCGGCGGTACACATTAATGATAAAACAAGAAATGTAATTATTATAAGTGCTGAGTACGAAAAAAACGTGTGATACTTTTTTACTAAATCTGAATTTAGTGATACGTTTGATAATTCAAATATTAGTGAAAATAAAATTAAAATAGGATTTTTTTTGAGGATTTCAAAACTTTTTTTAATCATGTCTTATCTCCTTTTCTAACAATATTTATTCATTCTTAATATATATTCCATATTAAAATAATAATACCTTCAATGTAATAAAATATATTTTAAAGTGAATTCGTTTTGTTAAAGCGAAACATCGGTACTTCAGGTGGAGACTCTACTCCACCTGAAGTAAAAAGCTTGAATATTTCACTTATAGAAGTGGGAGTCTTATAGAATGGATAAAAAATATATATGTATTTATATACATGAAAGAGGAATTTTACTTTGCTTGTAGTATATATTAAGTAAGGGAGTGGTAGTAATGGATATCAATTTTACTGTCGATAGTGGAGAAATAATTGATATTTTAAAGAGCATACATAATGAATATATAGCTACTAAACAATATTTTAGAGAGCATGCAAATAGCGATGAAAGAGAAGGTATTACAAGTCCAGAGGAACTAAGATGTATTTATAATAAGTTATTGATTCAAACACAGGAGCAGAACAACTTGCTTTCACTTAGATTAATAAAAAATTCTGTAGATTAGGTAATTCTGCAGAATTTTTTATTTAGTTAAAATTATTAATTTTGGGTATACTTATTTGCAAATATATAAATAGTAAGAATAGTTTGATTATAAATAACAAGAAATGGTGTGATTGTATGAGAAATAATAAAGTTGTAATAAACTTACCTGATAAAGTTGATTATATATTAAATATTTTAAATAAAAATGGTTTTGAGGCATTTATTGTTGGAGGGTGTGTCAGAGATAGCTTACTTGATAAAAATCCAAATGATTGGGATATAACTACTAATGCTTTACCTAAAATAACTGCACAACTTTTTGAGGAAAACAACAATAGAGTTATAGAAACGGGATTAAAACATGGTACTGTAACTGTTATTATTGATGAAGAAATGTTTGAAATAACTACATATAGAATCGATGGTAAATATTTAGATAATAGAAGGCCAAAAAACGTTAAATTTACTTTATCATTGGAAGAAGATCTCAAAAGAAGAGATTTTACTGTAAATGCGTTAGCATATAATACTTCAGTAGGATTAATTGATAATAATGAAGGAATTAAAGATTTAAAATGCAAAACGATTAGATGTGTAGGAAAAGCAGATAAGAGATTTCATGAAGATGCTCTTAGAATGTTAAGAGCTGTTCGTTTTGCGTGCCAACTTGATTTTAAGCTTGATAAAGATATTTTAGATAGCTTAATAAAAAATAATAATTTATTAAAAAATATAAGCGATGAGAGAATAAGGGATGAATTAAAAAAGATACTTATTAGTAATTATCCTTCACGAGGCATAAGATTATTAATAGAATATAATCTTATGAAACACATAATACCAGAATTATATGACTGCAAAGATTTTAATCAACATAATAAACATCATGATAAAGACGTACTTGAACATACATTATGTGTACTTGAGAATACTCCTCCTAAACTTGAAACTAGACTTGCAGCACTTTTGCATGATATTGCAAAACCAAAGGTATTTACTTATGGAGATGATGGTCAAGGACACTTTTATATGCATAATGTTGTAGGTGCAAATATGAGTAGAGAAATACTTAAAAGATTAAAATTCGATAATAAAATAATAGATAAAGTTTATATATTAATAAAAAAACATTTGATTATGTTTAGAAATATGGATGAGTATACAATTAAAAAGTATATGAGAAAAATTGGGATAGAAAATTTAAATGATTTATTCAATCTACAGTTAGCAGATTTAGAAGGTTCTGCTCCAGAATATATGGATTATGATATTGTTTTAAGTCTAAAAAAGCGATGTCAAAAAATAATCGATGAAAAACATCCACTTTTTATTAGGGATTTAGATATAAATGGAAATGATTTGATAAATTTAGGAATCAGCAGGGGAAAAACTATTGGAATTATTCTTAAAGAACTACTAGATGAAGTTCTCAAAAATCCCAAATTAAATCAAAGGGAAAAATTAATAAGGATTGTTAGGGAAAAATATAAAAATTAACATTGAATGGATAAAAAGTGTAGATGGTATGTATGCAGTAGCGGAAATATTAATTAATAACTTAAGTCAATAAAAATCTTGTGGAATGGTATCTACACATGATTTTGAGTTTTGTAATTTTGAGAATTTTATTCAATATAATAATAAACTATGATTTTGAAAATCGTCAAAAATAGCGATTTTTTAAAAAAAATATTGACAAAATCATAACAAACATATAGTATATAAGTATATTAGAAAATACTTATATACTATATGGAGGTATTAAATATGTTCAATTGGCTTGATAACTTAATAAGGCTTCTTGTCGAAAATGTTTTTAAGGTATCAATGGAAACAAGATTAGGTTCTAGTATTCATTTCTTTTTCTATGATACAATAAAGATAATTATTTTACTTGGAATAATGATTTTTGCTATATCCTACATCAGAAGCTATTTTCCAGTTGAGAGGACCAAAAAAATTCTCGAACGATTTGATGGAATCATAGGGAATATTATGGCTTCTTTATTAGGAATTGTAACTCCGTTTTGTTCATGTTCATCAGTTCCACTTTTTATTGGATTTGTCGAAGCGGGAATTCCATTAGGAGTAACGTTTTCATTTTTAATTACTTCACCAATAGTTAATGAAGCAGCATTTGCTATATTGCTTGCCTCTTTTGGTGTAAAAGTTGCAGTTATTTATGTAATTACAGGAGTTATTATTGGTACTTTGGGTGGTATAATAATTGGAAAATTTAAAATGGAGAATTATGTTGAAGAATATGTATATAAAATGCAAATGAAGGAAACTGTTATTAATGAATTGACTCAGAAAGAAAGAATTAATTTCGCAATTGATAACATCAAAGATATAGTTGGAAGAGTATGGATATTTTTAATTATAGGTATTGGATTGGGTGCATTAATTCATGGGTGGGCACCAGCTGAAGTATTAAGTAAATATGCAGGACCTAAGAATCCATTTGCAGTATTTGTAGCAGTTATTTGTGGTATTCCTCTTTATTCAAATGCACTTGGAACAATTCCGATTGCAGAGGCACTTATAAACAAAGGAGTAGGAATAGGAACTGCTTTAGCTTTCATGATGGCTGTAACAGCATTATCTCTTCCAGAAATGATTTTATTAAGGAAGGTAATAAAACCTAAGCTTATAGCTACTTTTGTAGTTGTTACAGGAATTGGAATTATTATTGTTGGATACTTATTCAACATATTTATAACAGGAATAATTTAGTAATCAAAGACTAGGTTAAATTGATAATTATTATTCAATTTTTAAATACAAGGAGGAAATGATTATGATAATTAAAATTTTAGGTAGTGGATGTTCAAAATGTAGTAAAACTCATAAAAATGTTGTAAAGGCTATAGAGGAATTATCAGTAGATGCTGAAGTTATGAAAGTAGAAGATATTGTTGATATTATGAATTATGGAGTTATGACAACACCTACATTGGTAATAAACGAAAAGGTAAAAGGAACAGGAAAAGTATTTTCAGTAGATGAAGTGAAAAAATATATTCAAGAAGAGTTGTAGTAAGAGGTGGTTTGGTGAATCAAAAAGATATGGTTGTTAGAATTTTTAAGGCATTAGGTCATCCAATAAGATATGATATAGTTAAGTTTTTATTAGATGAACCTAAATGTGTATGTGAACTGAATGAAAACATCGAATTTACACAGTCTAATTTATCACAACACTTAAGAATATTAAAAGATGCTGGAATTTTGAAAAGTGAAAAACATGGATTGCAAATATTTTATAGTGTTACTAATGATGAAATAAGGAAATTAATACAAAATGCAGATAACGTGATAAGGCATTACATTCAAGACATAGAGTAAAAAATTAGTGAACTCGTTTTGCTAAAGCAAAACATTGGTATTTAAGGTGGAGACTCTATTCCACATTAAGCAAAAAACTTTAATCTCCCACTTATAGAAGTGAGAGTATTATAGAATCAATCAAGGAAAAAACTTAGTTTTAAACTTTAAGCTATGGGGGGAGTCATTATGAAGAAGAAAATCAACTTATATTTACTTTCGGGATTTTTAGGAGCAGGTAAAACAACTTTTTTGAAGAATGTTTTAAGTGAACTTTCAAATGAAAAAGTTGGAGTTATTATGAATGAATTTGGTAAAATAGGGATTGATGGTCCTATAATAGAAAAAGATGGTATGGAACTAGTTGAAATAAATAGAGGTTCAATATTTTGTTCATGTTTAAAGCTATCGTTTGTTAAAGCTATGATGGAATTAGCAGACCGTGAAATGAAGTATTTATTTGTTGAAGGTTCAGGGCTTGCAGATCCTTCAAATATTGGAGATATTCTAAGAGGAATTAGAGCTACAAAAGGCGATATTTATGAATTTAAAGGTGCAATATGTTTGATTGATTCGCTTCACTTTTTAGAGCAGATAGATGATTTAGAAACTGTGGAAAGACAGTTGAAGTATTGTCACTTAGCTATAATAAACAAAATAGATTTAGTTGATGAATATACTATAAGTAAGATTGAAGAGAAAATAAAGGAGATAAATCCAAAAGTAGAGATAAAAAAAGCTTCTTATGGAAATATAAGTTTTGATTTCTTAAAAGAAGATTTAATGAAAAATGATTGGGCAGAAAGTAAAGAAACAACTAACACTGAGGAAACTAAACCTAAAACATTGAATATGACATTTACTGGTGAGGTAAAGAAAGAAGATTTAACAAGATTTATAGATTCTATTTCGAGAGATTGTTATAGAATAAAAGGCTTTTTTAAACTTGATAATGGATGGAATCAAGTAGATGTTGTTAATAAAAAGATAGATTATAAACTTATCGATGATGATAAAGAAGTGTCACAGCTTGTATTTATTTCTAAAATAGGACCACATGTTATAAGACCAATATTTAATAATTGGGAAGCAATTATTGGACAGGAAATGAAGTTGAGATAAATAACAATGTGAATAGTAAAGGACAAAGAACTTTGTACCATGCAGAGTTCTTTGTCTTTTAAAATTTTGTGTTTATATTCATTATAATATATAATGATTGTGAAAATTATTTTAAATTAGAACGTGAGGATTTATATGGGAAAATCATTATTTATAACAGAAAAACCATCAGTAGCAATTGAATATGTAAAGGTATTAAAAGTAAAAGGAAACAAAGGTAATGGATATATAGAATCAGAAAATTCTATTTTTACGTGGTGTGTTGGGCATCTTATTAGTATGAGTTATCCGGAGGCATATGATGAAAAATTGAAGAAATGGTCTTTGAGTACTCTTCCTTTTTTGCCAAAAGAGTATAAATATGAAATTATTCAAAGCGTTGCAAAACAATTTAAAATTGTAAAACAACTTTTGCTAAGAGATGATATAGATACAATTTATGTATGTACTGACTCTGGAAGAGAGGGGGAGTACATATACAGACTTGTTGACCAAATGATTGGAGTTAAAGTCAAAAATAAGAAGAGGGTTTGGATAGATTCTCAAACAGAAGATGAGATTAAAAGAGGTATTAAAGAAGCAAAACCTCTTTCAGAATATGATTATTTAGCGGATTCTGCTTATCTTAGGGCAAAAGAAGACTATCTTGTTGGTATTAATTTTTCAAGATTATTGACTTTAATTTATGGAAAAGTTATTTCGAATATGATAGGAGAAGAGAAAATAGTTATTGCAGTTGGAAGAGTAATGTCATGTGTATTAGGAATGATAGTTGAGAGAGAGATTGAGATTAGAAATTTTAAAAAGACAAGTTTTTATAAGATTATAGCGAAATTTAATATTGATGATAAAAATATTTATGAAGGACAGTGGAAAGCTGTTGAAGGTTCGGAGTATCACGGAGCTAATTTATTATACAATGCAAGCGGATTTAAGAAGAAAGAAAATGCAGAAAAGTTAATAGAAAAATTATATTTAATAGGAGAAAAAAATAAAGTATTTGTTGAAAGTATTACAAAGAAAACTGAGAAAAAGAATGCTCCATTGCTTTTTAATTTAGCTGAAATTCAAAATGAATGTTCAAAAATATTTAAAATAAATCCTGATCAAACTTTAAGTAGAATTCAGAATTTATATGAAAAGAAAATGCTGACATATCCGAGAACTGATGCTAGGGTATTATCTAATGCAGTTGCAAAGGAAATTAGTAAGAATATCAAAAAATTAAAAGCATATACTGGTGATACAGAGGTAAAATTAATTGCACAAAATATACTAGATAATAAATGGTATTCTAAAATTAGTAAAACAAAATATGTTGATGATAGTAAAATTACTGATCACTATGCTATTATTCCAACAGGAGAGGGACTACATAATTATAAAAGTTTGAGTGAGTTGGATAAAAAAATATTTAACTTGGTTGTTAGAAGGTTCTTATCAATATTTTATCCACCAGCTGTTTTTAAAAAAGTTAGTATTGTTACTAGAATTGGATGTGAGAGCTTTTTTTCAAATAATAAAGTTTGTGTAGAAAGTGGCTACTTAGATGTTTTAAAGACTGATAAAAAGAAAAGAGGAGATGGAGATTTAAAGTTTTTAAGTAATCTAAAGAAAGGGGAAAGAGTAGAAATTGAGGTTATATTTATAAAAAATAGTGAAACGTCACCTCCAAAGAGATATACTACTGGTACAATTATTCTTGCTATGGAAAATGCAGGTAAGTTAATAGAAGATGAAGAACTTAGAGAACATATAAAAGGTTCGGGTATTGGAACAAGTGCAACGAGAGCGGAAATACTGAAAAAACTTGAAAGAATAGAGTATATTAAATCTAATAGTAAAACACAAGTATTGACACCAACTCTTAAAGGTGAGGCCATATATGGAGTTATTAAAGATTCAATACCAAGTCTTTTAAATCCAAAATTTACTGCGAGCTGGGAAAAAGGACTTAAAATGGTGGTTGATAATGATATAAAAAAAGATGAATTTATGAATAAACTAGAAGGATACATAAGAAAAAGTATTACAAAAGTATTGAAACACAACAAGACAATAAACATTGAAAAAATATTTTCTGAAATAATAAAGAATAATCAAACAAAAATCGATTTTAGCAGAAGTTTGGATATTTTAGGAGTATGTCCTTTTTGCCAGAATGGGAATATAGTAAAAAATAGTAAAGGGTACGGATGTACTAATTGGAAAAATGGTTGTGATTTTTTTATTGGAAATATAGCGGGTATAGATATACCGGCAGAGCAGATTAAAAAATTGATAAGCAAGGGAAGTACCGACATTATAGATGGATTTAATTCAAAAAAAGGTACGCAATTTTCTGCTAGTCTTATAATAGATAGAAACAAAATAAAATTTTTCTTTTATAAGTAGTGAACTCGTTTTGCTAGAGCAAAACATCGGGACTTCAGGTGGGGACTCTACTCCACTTGAAGCAAAAAGTTTGAATCTCCCATTTATAGAGGTGGGAGTCTTATAGAATTTATAAATTGGGGGATATCCATGAGGGGTAAAGTTTATGAAACAAACTTGTTTTTTTTATTAGTTATAATAATTACAATTATAGGGAGTTTGATTCTTGAGTTTTTTCCAGAAGGAATGGCTCAAGAATTATTTCAATATATTTGTATTTTAATTCCAGCTTTATTATATGTCTATTTGAAAAGAAAGAGTTTTAAAGAGACATTAAAATTGAATTTTATTTCAATAAAAAATATTATATTGGTAGTGTTTCTTACGTTTGCAATACAACCATTTATAGTATTGGTAGGTACAGTTGCTGATATTATTTTCAAAAACCAATGTGAATTATTGTTTGGAGATTTAGGAAATTATTCAATATGGTTTGCACTTTTTGGTACTGCTTTAACTCCATCAATTTGTGAGGAAGTGCTTTTAAGAGGGGTTATACTTGATGGATATAAGGGCATGAGTATTAAAAAAGCAGTTATAATGAATGGATTTTTGTTTGGAATTTTTCATATGAATTTATTTCAATTTTCATATACATTTTTTATTGGAATTATTTTAGCTTTGATTGTTTATTATACGAATTCTATATATGCGTCTATTATAATGCATTTTTTGAATAATGCTTTATCTGTAATTGTAACTAAATTTCCAAATAGTTTTTATGCTAGATTGGAAGATAACTTATACAGAACAGAAACAATAACACAAGTGGTTCTTATGGTTGTTTTAGCACTTATATCTATTATTGTTTCCTACTTAATAATAAAGGTCATTGCTAGAACAAATAATAATGAAGGAGTATACACGAGGTATGTTGTGAGCAATGACCTTATAGTAAAAGAAAAAGTATTTAATTGGCCACTTGTAGTTTCGTTTATTATATTTCTTTTGATGTCTCTATTGATAGCTGTTGCAGCGAGTTTGAATGGTTTAATGTAGTTATTTTACTAATATTTTATGAAGTTTCAATGTTTTGATTTAGCAAAAGAATTGAATTATATACAGTTGATAATAAAAACGGAAATTAGAGAATATAATATTGTATAGTATATTTAAACAATAAAAAGGTGGACTTTTATGATAAATAAAAATATATATGGAGATGATTTTGAGTTAGAATTCAATAAGTGGAAATATATTGGTAAAGGGCATCACGGAATTGTATACTTAATGGATGATGGAAAAGTGATTAAAATATGTAATACTATAAAAAGTTGTAGAAAGGAAGAAATGGTTATACTAAAAGCAGATGGTAACAAATATTTTCCTAAAACATATGAGTGTGGGGGTAATTATATTATTAGAGAATATGTTGAAGGAATTAGCTTAAGTGACTATATAAGGTTATATGGATTAAATAAAAAAATTGCCAGAGAAGTAATTGAAATGCTTAAGGAATTTATAAAATTAAGATTTTCAAAGATTGATATTAGGTGTAAGGATATTTTTGTAACAAAGCATGAAACATTGAAGATAATTGACCCAAAGGGGTGCTATTCTAAAAAAGTAAACTATCCACGTCATTTATGTAAAGGACTTAAAAAATTAGGAGCATTAGATGAATTTCTTGATGTGTTAAGAAGACAGGAACCCAGATTGTACAAGAAATGGTATAAAAAAATACAAAAATATTTTGATAAAGCTTGACATATTAGGTCGAAAGATGTAAAATAAGTTTCATAAAAATAAAAGTGAATATAATGGACGATTGGTAGAGGTGCAGTGTTTAAGAGTACTGTTATTGAGGTAAGCACGATGATATAGCAGGAAAGGAAATACTGCCGAAGGGTACAGTTGATGCTTTAAGATTGTATTCCTGGGCTTGCACATAACATGTGTAAGACTGTCACAAATATTCTATTTGTGGAGAGCTATCATTCATCTTATTGATATACTTATTTTAAATTTTGTAATGCATTTAAGTATTTGATAGGTCATGGGTGTACGCTTACCCGTGGCTTTTTATTTTTCTGCCATTCTTCCATTTGTTCATTTTACTATAAGGCATTAAAAGAATAAAGAGTGTATATGGGTCTATTTGACTTGCTATTTACTTTCAAATGCCTAAAAACATAGGAGGAATGAGAATGAAGAAGAATTTTTTTGTTGTAATGTTATTTTTAACTCTTTTTATTTGTGGTACAAGCATTTTTGCTGAAGGGGCAACAGTAGCACAAACTAATGCACATCATTTTAAGTTTTTAACTCTACTTCCACCGTTGCTTGCAATAATATTTGCATTTAAGACTAAGAATGTAGTTTTATCGCTTTTTACTGGAGTTTTTTCGGGGGCTTTTTTATTACAGTTAAATGATAGTAATATTATTATGAGTATTATTAAAGCTTTTAATATTGTTATAAAAGAATTGCTTGGTTCATTATCAGATCCATGGAATGCAGGAGTAATACTTCAATGTTTGACAATAGGTGGATTGGTGGCTTTGATATCTAAAATGGGAGGAGCAAAGGCAATAGCTCAAACACTTGCAAAGAAGGCTAAATCACCAACGTCAGCACAAATTTTAACATGGCTTTTAGGGATATTTATTTTCTTCGATGATTATGCAAATTCGCTTATTGTAGGTCCTATTATGAGACCAGTATCAGATAAGATGAAGATATCAAGAGAAAAATTGTCATTTATTGTAGATGCTACAGCAGCACCTATTGCTGGAATAGCTGTAATTTCCACTTGGATTGGGTATGAACTTAGCTTGATAAAATCGGGATATGAATCAATTGGGCAAAATGTGGCAACATACAATATATTTTTATCGACTATACCATATAGGTTTTATAATATATTAATTCTTATATTTATTGTTATGACTGCAATATTTTTAAGAGAATTTGGACCTATGTTTAAAGCAGAAAGAAGGGCTAGAACAACAGGAAAGCTATTAAGCGAAAATGCTAATCCTATGAGTTCAAGTAATGATGAAAGATTAGAACCAGAAAAAGGTATCAAACTTAGCATGTGGAATGCTATAATTCCTATTTTAGTACTTATAATAACAGCATTTATAGGGTTTTATTTCAGTGGGTATAGTGCAGTAATTAATGGAGACAATACGACATATATTAATGTTTTGAAAAGTTCGCCACTATCTTTTGAGGCTTTAAGAATAACTTTTGGTGAATCAAATGCAAGTATAGTATTATTTACTGCTGCATTGTTTGCAAGTATTGTTGCTATGATAATGGGAAGGGTTCAAAAGATATTTACGCTAGGAGAAGCAATAGACATATGGGTGAACGGTATTAAATCATTAGTAATTACAGGTGTAATTTTATTATTGGCATGGTCATTGAGTAGTTTAATAAAACAACTTGGAACAGCAAATTATTTGGTTTCGGTATTATCTGCTACTATTCCTAAATTTATTTTACCATCTATAATATTTATATTGTCAGCAATTGTATCGTTTGCTACGGGAACTTCTTTTGGAACAATGGGCATATTGATGCCATTGACTATTCCATTAGCTTTTGCGATATCTCCAGTAAATTCATTTGTTGTGGTTTGCATAAGTGCAGTTTTAACAGGAGCTATTTTTGGAGACCATTGTTCACCTATATCAGATACAACAATATTATCTTCAATGGGAACATCATGTGATCATATGGAGCATGTAAAAACTCAATTGTACTATGCATTAGTTGTTGCAGGAGTAAGTATATTGTTTGGGTATATACCTGCTGGTTTGGGGATGTCTATATATATAATACTACCTTTTGACATTTTGATGATAATATTAATAGTTAGATTTATAGGAAAACCAGTAGAACAATGCTAAATCTAAAAAATACCTTTTATTGAAATATAGTTATTATAGTAATATAATATTACTATAATAACTATATTTTTATACTTATGATTTTATGATTTAGTTTATAAGATGTTGTGACTTTGTATCATGTTGCGTTTTTTAGTTGTAATATATATGATAAAAATATAAATTACTAATTGAAGGTTGTATGCATTGTTTTAGCGATTGTATATTAGATAGTAAAACAAATTTATTAGTAACAAATTGCTAGTTGCTAGGGAAAATTGTGGTTTTGATAGGGATTAGAAATTAGAGAATAGATATTGGAGATTGGCTATTGGAGGAAAAATATGAATAAGTCAAAGATTACATCTATTATTATAGTAATATTTATTGGTATACTTGTATTAGGGTATATATTTCTCAGTTATAATTCGTATAATTTGAGAATGGTTCATGAAAATGGAACAGTTGTTGCAAAAATTGGAAATGAAGAATTTACGTCAGGGGACATAGAAAAATTTCAAAAGTATAGAGAGAAATTGATGGATGAGGAAATTAAAAAAAATCCGTCTATTAGAAAATATTATTATGAAAAAGGATTGCTAAAAGTATCTTATAGAAAATTATTAGAAAATATGATTGAAACAGAATTGCTAATTCGTGAAGCTGAAAGAAACGGACTTATAAAGGATGCAATAAAGACTGCAAAGAAGCAGGTGAGATTTCAAAAAGCAATTGTAAACGGAGAAAAAATAACATTTGAAGATGGAACTAAAATAAGTCAGGAAGATTTTAATAAATTGAAGGTTGAATTCACAAAACAACGTGATGAAACATTAAAAGAAAAGGGAATAACAGAAAAAGAATATTGGAATAAATATCTTGTTCAAAATTACGTAAGAGGCATTGCAAGTAAGATGATGAGCGATAAAATACTTCAAGATGCTTTAAAGCAAATCAAAAATCAAAATTCTAAGGAAACTCAAAAATTAATACAGTATATTTATGATAAGAATATACAAAAAATGAAACAGGAATACAAGGTCGTTATTTATTATGATAAGTTATAAAAATAGAAAGTTGTTTTACTGTAAACCTCTATTTTTATAATTTTTGTCTTTCTATACCAAAGAACGACACAAAAAGAATGTCAGGTTCGGTATGGCTACTTATTACAGGACTGATACAATTAATAATAACTTTTTTTTTATGTTATCCTTTTAAATATTTCATTTTTTAGCTTTTTAGCATCTTCTATGCAATCGCCATAACCAATCATAATTGTTTGATTTTAGGGATTTAAAATTCTTTCTGAACAAATTTTGCAAGTTTTAAAATTGATTTATTTCTTACTCAAATTTTTTCTAAAGCTATAAGTGCTGCACCTAATGCACCTACTATTTGAGGTTCATCAGGGATAATAATATCTGATTCAAGTTTTTTTTCAATACATTTAACTACACCTATATTTTTTGCTACACCTCCCGTCATCATGTAGGTTTTATTTTTACCAACTCTATTGATTAGAGTTATTGTCTTACTTGCTACAGAATTACATAATCCATGTATTATATCAGATTTTTCTTTGTTTTCTGCAATGAGAGTAATAACTTCAGACTCGGCAAAAACTGTACACATACTTGAAATTACTATATTTTCCTTCCATTTTAAAGATTCTTTACCCATTTTGTTTAAATCAATTTCTAAAGTTTTTGCCATCATATCAAGAAATCTCCCAGTTCCTGCTGCACATTTATCATTCATAGCAAAATCTTTCACTTCACCGTTATTATTTAATAGGATTACTTTGCTGTCTTGTCCTCCAATATCTATTATTGTTCTCACATTAGGATTTATAAAATGAGCACCTTTACCGTGACATGTTATTTCTGTAACTTGTTCATTAGCAAATGGTATACTTATACGTCCATATCCTGTCGATACTATATAATCAATATCTTGAATAGTTATGTTAGCTTTTGAAAGAGCATCATCCATAGCTTTTTTTGCACCAAGAATGCTTTTTGCACCTGTTTTTGTAATTGAATATGATAGTATATTTTTGTTACTATCAAGTATTACTACATTAGTTGAAGTAGAACCTATATCGATTCCAGCAGCGATTTTAGTATTAATTCTAAATGATTCATGAAAATTTGTGAAGCTATATTTTGTTTTTTTAGGTTTAATGGATTCAATAAATGCATCTACTCTGGTTTTTAATTGCCCTTCAGATTTTAAAGTATAGTCAGTTTCTATTTTTAAAAGAGGAATATTGATATTTTTTTTAATTTTAGCAAAATCGTATCCATAATAATCGCAGAATTTTATTGTATGATAAATAATTCCATTTAAATCATTATCGCCTATTAAAACATCGTGCCTTTTTTCGGTTTCAGCCATTCTCATACATGGAAATTGAGTGAAAAGTTGTTTTGAATATTCCATTAGTATACTATGTTTATAATCGTCTTTTATATTACTCTCTGATGAAAATTTATAGTCTATAAAATAATCAGAGCATGTAAGATTATATTTTATATTTAATCCATAGCTTTCAATAAAGTTCATTAAGGGTGTACTGAATCTTGCACCTATAAGGGCAATGTTCAAATTATTTTGTGTTAATGATTTTTTTAATATTTTACTATTACTAGTATTTTCATTAATAATTTTTTTAAAAATATCTATATTAAAATTAGAGTTAAATTTTTTTTCACAGTATGTTATGAATTTTGAGATTTCATTAAAGAACAATTGTTGAGAACAACAATTAAATTTTCTTGGAAGATCAATAAAATAAACAAAATCTAAATTTGAATCATTTTTTAGTATGTCATATAGTCTTCTTATGCTATCACAGCAGTTAACCAAAACTATTTTATCTATTTTTTTATTGATACATTCTTCGAGAACTGCTTTAGTATATGTGCACATATTAGAATGCATAAGTGCATCGGCATTATCAAAACTATATATCGAAGGTTCTATTCTAATAGTTTCTTCCCCAAAGGATTGTAGTATTTCAATAGGAGTATATTTACAAATATAACCTATCATTTTAAACACCTCCATGATTTAGTGAGTTAAGTATTTCAAAAAATGCTTCCAATCTGGTTTTTAGTTGTCCACTTGAGGAGTTACGTCTATCGACTCCATCAATATCCACAGAAATATATGGTATATTCTTTGATTTTAAAGATTCTTTAAGTAGATTTGAGCCTCCACTTGATTGTTTACAACCCCATTGACAGAAATTAATAATTCCATCTGGTTTAGATATATCTATGATATCATTTATGGCATCTATTTTTCTTTGAAAATTTCCATTGTATATATTGGTTAACATTTTTTTTGCCAATGAATTAAGAGGCCTTTCGATATTTAATTCTTCAAGGTTATCATAATTTAAATCAATACCTATAAATTGGTAATTCTTATTGTAGTTAAAATAATTTCTTATATTTTCATCATAAAAAGGAATTACATGTATTCCAAAAATTGAATTTCCGCTCCTATTAGGGTAAGTTTTAATTTCCTCGGCAATCATTTTATAAAACTCATATGTTTCTTTGCGTCCCATACCAGCATGGGTAAGTATAAGCTTTGACATTTCTAGTGTGACATGATTCGGGAAGTACTTTGTAGCTGAACTTTTAAGAAAACTTTTCATATACATTTTTGTTTTATTTTCTCTATCTAGTATTTCTTTTAATTTATTTATATCAAATTTTTTACCAGTAATATCTTGTATCATATCAATCACTTCTATTAATTGATTTTTTACATATTCTTCAGCTTCTAAACTGTATTCATAAGGTACATCAATAACATAATGGGGTATATCTAATTTGTTTGAAATATATTTAAATGTGTTTATATTCGCATCACATATCATAGATGATGTAATTGAGAAATTCATCTTAGGTAAAACACATTCTTCAACAGCACCTATAAAAGATTTGTGATAACTGCATAATGTTTCTGAAATGCCAATGTTTTCAGCAGCATCAATAAATAAATCTTCACAATATAAACCTGAAAAGAAAGTAGCAATGGCTTCAACAAACATAGGGAAAATACCAAATGAGTGAAGTATTTCAGTTGGTGCAAATAAATTTACGTATGCAGATTGCTTGGGATATTTCAGTGGTTCATATATATATTTAAACATAGTTTTATTTAGATATTGAAGAGATTTAGGTATGCTATCATCAGGAAATTTAGACCATTTTATGTATTGAAGATAAGCTCCTAATTTTATTAATTTATATGTATTATTTGGAGAATTATTATGTAAATTTTTCTTAATTAGTTTGCTATAAAATTTAATTAAATCCATTACGCACACCTCCAAATCCATTATATCACCTCAGGGGTGCATTTTGCACCCCTGAGGTGATATTTTCATAAAATTTTAAATAAACTAAATATTTTAACAAAAATCATAAATTTAACTATTATTAAAACTCGAAAAATATAAAATAATGCGGTAAAGTGAACAAATGAAAGAAAAAATGAGTATAATATATATAATTAATTGTGAGGGTAAAATATAATGGTTAGTTTAGTGTATTAAATTATGTTATTATTTAAACGAACTTATAATTACATAAGGAGGGAAAACTATGGAACAAAAAAGAAAATTATCCAATGATGCCTATGGTGGATGCCGTGGCGATGATTATGTGCCATTTGTACCAACAAATGAGGTCATGCCGGAAACAACAGCAATATCTATTATCATGGGAATTGTTTTTGCATGTATATTTGCTGCTGCAAATACATATTTGGGTCTTAAAGTTGGATTAACTATTTCAGCAGGTATACCAGGTGCTATACTTGCAACGGGTCTTTTGAAGGGTATTTTTAGAAGAAATAATATATTAGAGGCTAATATGGTTGCATCTATAGCTGCTATGGGTGAATCTATTGCCGGTGGTATTATATTTACTCTTCCAGCTATTATTTTATGGGGAATGCATTTAAAACTTTCAACTATAGTTGTAGTTACTGCTTTAGGAGGATTATTAGGTGTATTCTTTGTTTCACCATTAAGAAGGTATCTTATTGTTGAAGAACATGGTAAGCTTACATATCCTGAAAGTATGGCTGCTGCTGAAGTGCTTGTAACAGGGAGTGAAGGTGGAGAAGGATTTAAAACAGTAATGCTTGGATTGTTTACTGGTGGTATGTATAAACTAGTATCAGGTGGTTTTGCGTTATTCTCAGATTCTCCTGAATGGGTTATAAAACCTATGCAGGGAACTATTTTTGGATTCAATAATGTAGCATCTCTTATGGGTGTTGGATTTATAGTTGGTCTTAGAGCTTCAGTATTTATGTTTGCTGGTTCTTTGATTGCTTGGTTAGGACTTATGCCTTTAATAATGTACGTTGGACACGGTTTACAAACTCCATTATTCCCATCAACTAAATTAATATCTAATATGGGTGCATGGGAAATATGGAGCAGTTATATAAGATATGTAGGTGCTGGAGCTGTTGCAACAGGAGGTATTATAAGCCTTATTAAGTCTATGCCTACAATTGTAAAATCATTCAAAGCTGCTATGGGTGGAATAGGAGCAGGAAAAGGTACAACTCAAAAGAGAACGGATATTGATGCTCCAATAACATGGGTTATTGCTGCTGCAATATTAGTATTCTTGCTATCTTGGTTATTACCAATAGTACATGTTGGGATTGTTGGTTCAATAATGATTATATTGTTTTCATTCTTCTTTTCAGTTGTATCTGCAAGAATGGTTGGAATCATTGGTGCTTCAAACAATCCAGTATCAGGTATGACTATAGCAACACTATTATTTGCAACTGCTGTATTAAGAGCAGTAGGATATGTTGGTGACAAAGGAATGGTTGTTGCAATAATCGTTGGAGGAATTGTGTGTGTTGCAATAGCTGTTGCAGGTGGTACAGCACAGAGTTTAAAAACTACATACATAATAGGTGGTACTCCAAAAAATGTTCAAATTGGCATGTATATAGGTTTAGCAGTAGCATCTGTATGTGCTGGAGCTGTATTGTTAATGCTTCACAATGTATATGGAATTGGGTCAGCTACTACACCAGCACCACAGGCTGGATTGATGTCAATGGTTGTTAAAGGTGTTATGACTGGAGAACTTCCATGGCTTTTAGTTGTTGTTGGTGTTGTAATAGCTATATTCTGTGAGTTGGCTAAACTTCCAGTTCTTACAATAGCTTTGGGAATATATCTACCAATTCATTTAAGTGCAGGTGTACTTTGTGGTGGTATTGTTAGAGTATTTGTTGAAAAGAAATTCAAAAAGAATGAAACACAGCAAAAAGAACAAGTTGAAAAAGGAATACTTCTTGCTTCTGGATTAGTTGCAGGAGATGCTTTGATGGGTATAATTGTTGCCATATTTGCAACACTAGGAATAGATATTGCATTTGGTAAACATTTTGCAACTGCAATTACAGGAAGTAATTTATTAGCAACAATTATGTTCTTATTATTAGGAATTTGGATTTATAGATATTCAACAAAGACTGAAAGATAGTTAATAAGTATATAAATATTTGATAAGAGCCTGTATTGGCTCTTATCTACTATGTAGGTGATAATGATTATGTTTAATAAAAAGAATAAGAATAAAGATATAAAACAAGATAATTTCTTATTATACATACCTCAGAGGAAACATGATGATTGGGAGGTTAGGAATGGACGGGTTTATTTAAACTTTTATCATAATAAGCCTGTTGAAAAATTTATAAGGTGGTTGTTTAAAAAACCATATAAAAGTGATATTGAGCTAGATGAAAGAGGAACAACTGTTTGGCAGCTTATGGATGGTAAGCGTACTGTATATGATATATCAAAGGAATTGAGTAATAAATTTGGGGATGATGAAAAAACAAGTAATAAGAGACTTATAATGTATTTGAGATATTTGGTTAGAGAAGGCTGGATATCTTTCAGAAAAGAAGATGAATAAACTCGTTTTGCTAGAGCAAAACATCGGGACTTCAGGTGGAAACTCTACTCCATCTGAAACAAAAAGCTTGAATCCTTCACTTACAGAAGTGGGAGTTTTATAGAATCGATAAAAAAGTATGTAGATGAAAATATTTTGAATATTATATAATATTGTAATAAAAATCTGATATAATTTTATATGGAAGTAAAAATGATAGAAGGGGGGAATCCTAACTTGGAATATTAAGCTGTTTTAAGCATATATTCTAAGATTGGAGTATTTGTTATGGAATTGAATAAACGTATTGATGAAATGAAAGAAGACATAATAAAGTCAACTGCTGACATTGTGAAGATTAAGAGCGTTGAAGGAGAACCTAAAGAAGGCATGCCTTTTGGAGAGGGACCATATAAAGCACTTGAAAAAGCCTTAAGTATTGCACAAGAATTAGGTTTTAAAACAGTTAATTTAGATGGTTATGTAGGGTATGCTGAGTATGGTGATAGAGAAGATTATGTAGCTGCACTTGGACACTTAGATGTTGTACCAGAAGGTGAGGATTGGATTTATCCTCCATATGATGCAGAGATACATGATGGTAAAATGTATGGAAGAGGAACAACAGATGATAAAGGCCCAATCATTGCTTCTTTATATGGACTTAAAGCAATAAAAGATTTGAATTTACCTATTTCTAAGAGAATAAGAATTATATTTGGTACAAATGAAGAAACAGGAAGTAAGGAATTGGAGTATTATTTAGGAAGAGAAAAACCGCCTGTTTTAGGCTTTACACCAGATGCAGATTATCCTATCATTAATGGTGAGAAAGGTATAACTATTTTTAGCATTGTGAAAGATTTTAAGAAAAAGATGGATGGAGATATAATAATAAAGGAAATAAAAGGCGGCCAAGCTCCTAATATGGTTCCTGATTATTGTAATGCAGTTATTGAAGCTAGTGATAAAGATACTATTATAAATGATGTTAAGGTATTTGCAAAGGAAAGAGGGTATGATTTATCAGCTGAAATACAAGGAAATTCAGTTATAATAAAATCTAAAGGAGTATCTGCCCATGGAAGTTTGCCTGAGTTAGGTAAAAATGCTATAATGCAATTATTTGAATTTCTTGGTAAACTTGATTTGGGTAACAATGATGTTTCTGAATTTGTAACATTTATGAATAAATATATTGGTATGGAAGTACATGGTGAGTCATTTGGATGCTATCTTGAAGATGAAGTTTCAGGAAAACTTTCATTTAATTTGGGTGTAATAGATATGAATGAAGATAAGGTTGATGTGGTTCTTAATCTAAGATATCCTGTTACAAAAAAACTTGAAGATATGATGAATCCGTTCAATGCTAGAATAAAAGAATTTGGTATTAGAATTGAAAATTTTGAACATCAAGAGCCATTGTATTTTTCAGCTGAGCATCCATTAATAAAATCACTTCAAAAGGTATATACAGAGCAAACTGGTAAAGAGGCTAAATTGGTTTCAATTGGTGGTGGAACATATGCAAAGGAAATGCCTAATATTGTTGCTTTTGGACCTATGTTCCCTGGTGAACCAGATACTATCCATAAACCGAATGAGTATATTGAAATTGATAATTTAATAATAAATGCAAAGATATATGCTCATGCATTATATGAATTAGCAAAATAGATGAAATAAATATCAAAATAGATAAAATGGATGTAATATATAAACTCCCCATACTGTTTAGTGGGGGGTTTTATAATTTTAATTTTACATATTATAAATAAATGTATATAATTATGAGTATATGATTTAAGAAATGGTAGAAAACTTAAAAGAGAGGGATTCGTATGATAATAAATGATATAAAGGTAGGTAAGATAGATTTACCTCTTATTAAAACATATAGAAAAGCTCGTAGGATTATAGATACACCAGAAGAAATTGTTATTAAAGTGGTATCCGATACAGGTGAAATTGGTATAGGAAGTGCTGCAGCAACAGCTTCAATAACTGGAGATATAGAATGTTCAATTATCAATGCTATAAAGTATATAAAACCTCAACTCATTGGTAAGGATATTGATAATTTAGAAGGACTTATGAAAATTATTGATAATTCTATTGTTAATAATAGCAGTGCAAAGGCAGCATTAGATATGGCTATTTATGATTTGTTTGGCAAGAAGTATGGTATTGCTCTTTATAAATTATTTGGAGGATATAAAACCAATTTAATAACAGATTTAACTATTTACTATGGAACTGTTGAAGAGATGGTTACAAAATCACTTGAAGCAGTAATGCAAGGATATACTCATTTAAAAATAAAAGTTTCTTCAGATATTGAGGCATCACTTGAAAGAATAATTGCAATAAAGAAAGCAGTAAGAAAGGGTATAAAAATAAGGATTGATGCTAATCAAAGCTGGAGACCTAAAGAAGCAGTTAAAACTATTAGAAAACTGGAAGATATGGGATTGGATATTGAATTCGTTGAGCAACCAGTTAAAGCGTGGGATTTAGAAGGATTGAAATATGTTACAGATAATGTGGAAACTAATATATTGGCAGATGAATCTGTTTTTGGACCTCCTCAAGCATTCAAGATAATCAAAGACAGAAGTGCTGATTTAATAAATATAAAACTTATGAAATGTGGAGGATTTCATAATGCAATAAAAATATGTAACATGGCAGAGACTATGGGTATAAAATGTATGATGGGGTGTATGCTCGAAAGTAAGATAGGTATTACTGCTGCAGCAAGTTTGGCTGTCGCAAAGGTTAATATGACAAAGGCAGATTTAGATACAATGATTTTATTTAAAGAAGATTCTATTGTAGGTGGAGCAATAGTTGATGGCAATCAAATTACAGTAGTTGATGAACCGGGGCTTGGAATCAAAGAAATTAAAGCATGGCAAGAAACATTTTAAATGCTCGAAAAGAAGGTGAATATATGAGTGGAACAAATATTGAAAATGAATTGAAACAAGCAATAGAAATGAATGTTGAAAAAGAAAGACTCAAATATACTTTGCAATTAATAAATGATGAGATTTTAAAATATATTGCCTATAGAAAGAAGTTCACTGAATATATTGTTAATTATAGGAAGAATATTATTGAAGAATATAGAGATGATGAAGATAAGATAGTTGAATATTTTGATCATGAGAGATTCATAAAAGAAGAAACATATAATGCTGTTGATAAAAAATTGAATGAATTAACAGTGCTTAAAAATTCACCGTATTTTGGGAGAGTAGATTTTTCAGAAGAAGATTTTGGAGTTGAGAGATTGTATATTGGAAGATTTGGACTAACTCCAGAAGGATATGATGAACCGGTTGTTATGGATTGGAGAGCACCAGCGGCTTCATTGTTCTATGAAGGAAAATTAGGAGAAACATATTATAAGTCACCTTCTGGTAATATAAAGGCAAATGTTTTAGCTAGAAGACAATATATTATTAATAAGGGAAAACTTGAGGGAATGTTTGATACAGAAGTTAATATAAAGGATGAAATATTGCAAAGAGTTTTAAGTAAGAATGCAGATGATAAGCTTAAAGATATAGTTACAACAATTCAAAAAGAGCAAGATGAAATTATAAGAGAGTATAAATATACAACTGTTGTTGTTGATGGGTGTGCTGGCAGTGGTAAGACTACTGTTGCACTTCATAGAGTTGCATATTTGCTATATAATTATAGAAATATACTTGAGGATAAGGTTCTTATATTAGGACCTAATAATATTTTTATGGAATATATTTCAAATGTGCTTCCTTCATTAGGAGAAACGGCTGTTAAGCAGACTACATTTACTGAACTAGCAAAGTATTTGTTGCAATTATATGATGTTATGCCATATAAGGATTATATGGAAAATATATTGAAAAATGATAGTGAATTTATAGATGAAGTATTGTATAAAACTTCAGAAAAGTACATTGAAAAATTAGATTCAATAATTGATGATTTGGATAAAAATTATTTTAAGTATGAGGATGTTGAATTTAGAGATAAAATAATTATCTCAAAAGAAGGAATTTATGATTTGCATAAATACTATGCTACCATGCCTTTATTTAAGAGAAGTAAAAAAATCAAAAGAATTATTTATTCAAAATTAAAGGATTACAGGGATGAGCTTATAAGAAATATTGAAAAAAGATTTAAAGAAGAAATAAATAGATATAATGAGAAACAATTGAATATTGAGATTACAAATTTAGAATTTAGAAGAAAAATAGAAATTAGAGATGTTATAAAGGAATTAATGCAAATTAAAAAAAGTATAGATTGGCTTGAAAATCCAGACTGTATAGATATTTATAATAGATTTAATGGAAGTAAACAATTAACTATTGATGACTTAGCACCAATACTATATCTTAAAATAAAACTTGAAGGATTTAGGTTAGAGAATGAAATAAAGCATGTTGTAATAGATGAAGCGCAGGATTATAGTAAACTACAATTTTTAGTTATAAAGTATATTACAAAGACTCCAGCTTTGACAATACTGGGGGATACAAATCAGAGAATTTTACCTGTATGCGGGGAAATTCCAATGAATACTATAGATGAAATATATGATAATTTAAAAATCAAGAAATTTAAACTCATTAAAAGTTATAGATCAACTAAAGAGATTATGGAATTTGCTAATAATTACTTAGATGAAAATAAAATAGTTCCTCTTGTAAGAAGTGGAACAGCTGTTGCAGAAAAAAATATTAATTCATATGGAATACTAACAGAGGTTGTTACAGATAAAGTAATGAGATATAGAGAAAAGGGATATGAAAGCATAGCTATTATCACTAAAGATTTAACTATGGCAAGGAAGGTATTTGATAGCATAAAGAATAGAATACATGTAAGAATAATAGATAATGAAAATGTTATGTATCACAGTGGAATTGTTGTATTACCATCATATTTTGCCAAAGGGCTAGAGTTTGATAGCGTTATATTTATAAATGATTGTGGAGTTAAAAACAATAAAAAATTAAAATATGTAATGGCTACTAGAGCATTACATGAATTAAATGTTTTGAATATAACATAGTATTAATAAGAGCTGCGTTACTGCAGCTCTTATATGCTATTTTTTAAGGTCTGTTTCATATTTTGATATTCTTGCTATTATATTTTCAAATAATTTATCTATTTCTTCAAATTTCATGTTTGGTACATAATAAGTTTCTAGTTTATCATGAATTGCTTTAGCTGTAAATATACTGTTAAGACCTTTGTTTAGAAGACTGTAAAATTCGTTTTTAGATTCTTCTATTTGAGGATTGTATTTTTTAATCAAATTAGTATTTATCATATTTTCTAAATTGATTTCATGACCATTAAAGTTCTTATTGTTTATTTCATTAGAAGTAAGAATTGCAGTACCTATTTCAGGAAACAATAAGTGTTCAATTCTATCAGGAATTAATGGAGAATGAAGAACTTCAATGTAATATCCTCTCTTCAAGCCTTCTTGCAATAAGTACTCCAATATAATATGCTTGCCAATAGTAGGAGGACCGCTTAATACATATTTAGTATTTAAATCAGCTGATAAATTTTCTATGAAAGTAACTATACCATCTGGAGTAAAAGCTGTAGCAAACATGTGCCTTTCTGAACCAGGCAAATCTATTTTTTTGTTTAGAATTTCTTCTTTCAAATATTCACTCATTAAGTTCAATTTTGAATAGTTTAAGTTGTCATTGTAGTAGCTACACCAGTCATCATGTACTAGCTTTGCAGCAGCAATATACTTATAGGCTCTTTTAAATGTTTTTCCTACTTCTTTATTCATTTCTATTACATTATTTCTGTATTTATGGAAACCTTCTTCATTCCAATATTCTCCCATATTTAAGATTTCATCTACTGCTCCAGGATTTATGGGGTCTACAACATGAGGTGATGTTCCATCTAAAAAGACAACATTTAAGCCTTTAATTACAATACCATCAAGCGAATTATTATCTGATGAGCAGTGTTGATATTCTATGTCGTATCCTTTTTCACTGTAATATTTACCTATTTTTTTCATAAAAGATGATTTACCTGTGCCAGGACCTCCCTTTATACAGAATATTCTCTTAGCTTTGCTTTGAGGCATAATATACCTATAAAGAGAATAGAATCCTTTAGAAGTGTTACCTCCTGGGAAATAATGCTTTACTTTACCTTTCATATAATCACACTCCATAATTTCATATCAGTATATTATATTTAAAATAAAAGAAAATGTTAATATTTTTTTGAAATATTAACATTTTTCTATTTGTTTTATGAAACACAGAATGAAATCAGTTACTTTATTAATTCTATAAGACTCCCACTTTTATAAGTGGGATATTTAAGCTTTTTTACTTCAGGTGGAGTAGAGTTCTCACATGAAATACCGATGTTTGCTTTAGCAAAATGAGTTCAATTTTATGAAAATACCTTACTTGATAGTGATGTAATTTCTATCAACAGTTATAATTGCGGAGCAATTAGGGTGGATTTCTCTTAATTTTTTATTTATTTCTGTTTTCAAATTTTCTTCATCGGAATTATTGAATATTACATCAGATTTTATAACTACATCGAAAATATAATTTTTATAATTTCCTTCTCCTACTATTCTAAAATCATGTATTGAATCGATTATAGGAAAAAATTTAATTAAATTTTCTATTTCTTTCTTAGCAGCATTAACTTCAACATCATTTATGTTTACTGGATCCATGTGAATCACAAGTGATATTCCTAATTTTTGTGAAATTTCCTTTTCTGCTTTATCTATTATTTCATGAACTTTTACTATCGATTTATCACAAGGTACTTCTGCATGTATTGAAGCAATACATTTATTAGGGCCATAATTATGAATAATAAGATCATGAACTCCCGTTATATATTTATATTCTAATAAGCTCGATTGAATATTTGTAACAAGGTTTGGATCAGGAGGTTCTCCTAGTAAAGGATCCAGTGTTCCTTTTATTAAAGATATTCCCGAATATACTATAAATAATGCCACAACTATACCTATATAACCATCTATTGGAAATATAACCCATCTAGATAATAGCAACGATAGTGCAACTACACTAGATGTTATTACATCTGCGAAAGCATCAGAAGATGATGCTTTTAGAGCCTGTGAATTTATGGCTTTACTAAGAAAGAGATTAAATTTGCTTATCCATAATTTTATACATATAGATAATAAAATTAATATAAAAATTGCGATATTAAAATTTATTTTAGTTGGGTGCAGTATTCTATTGAATGATGTTTTAATAAATTCTAAACCAACCATTAGAACCAAAAAAGCAACAACTAAAGCAGAAATGTATTCAATTCTGCCGTGCCCAAAAGGATGTTCTTTATCAGCAGGCTTATTTGATAATTTGAATCCTAGAATAGTAATTAATGAAGATGCAGAGTCAGATAAGTTGTTAAATGCATCTGCTGTTATAGCTATACTATGCGATATCAAACCCAATGAAAATTTAATACAGAATAAAATTATATTCAAAATAATACCCACTATTCCTCCAAGGTATCCATATGAGTTCCGTACTTTGATATCGTTAGTTTTTTCATAATTTTTGATAAAGTGTTTAACTAAAAATTTTGAAATCATCAAGTAACTCCCTTCTAAAGATATACTAATATTATAGTATTTATTTTATTATAATATTTATTTGAGTTAATGTACAACTTTTATTAATAAGTGGGTAATAAATTGTCATATTGATAGTTATTATATAACTGTTTTCTGAAATTTGGTTAACTGGTTCAAGTAATAACTTGTGATGTAATATTACTTTTAAATGTAAATACTAAATTAATATGGGTCTAATATGATTAGCAAGTGAATCATATTTTCACCTTATACCATTTACATCTATATTCTATGGATGCAAAAATAAATTCGCAAAAATGTTTTTGCTATAGATATTATGTAGATGATTGCAGCATTCTGAAATAGACTATTAATAAATATTTTTTACGGACGAAATATATTGCCTTTTTTCACTTTGATTGTAAAGCTTTAATCCTTAAATACTTGGTTTTATCAAAATTCAAAGTATATAAATTAGAATAAATTGCAATAAGTTAGAATTAAATGGTATAATTCTTTAAAACAAATGGTATTTATGAGTGGTAAGGGCAAGTGTTCTCGTCCGTTAAGAATAAGGGTTACCTGTTAAGGGCAAAAGTTAAATACCAAACTTTTTACAAAGAAACCATATTTTATTGTGGATATGGTAGCTCACATAAAAATAGTTTTGATTTCTATGGAAATATTTCAAAATATTTTGTATACTTTAATGTGTGGGATTGTAAGTGTTTTAGAAATTAAATATTATACAGGGAGGCAATAAAATGAGCAATGAATTGAAATTTGCACAAGAGCTTGTAGATTTTATTTATGAAAGCCCAACAGCTTTTCATGCTGTAAAGAATGTTAAGGATACTTTAGTGGAATCAGGTTTTGAAGAATTAGAAGAGCATGAAAAATGGAAATTAAAAAAGGGTGGCAAGTATTTCGTTACAAAAAATGATTCAGCATTGATTGCATTTGTTGTTGGAAAAGGGGAAGTATATGATAATGGATTTAAGATTATAGGTGCTCATACTGATTCACCTACATTTAGAGTAAAACCTTCTCCAGAGATTACTGTTGAAAATACATATATTAAGTTAAACACTGAAGTTTATGGAGGGCCCATATTAAACACATGGCTAGACAGACCTTTAGCTATTGCAGGTAGAGTTGCTTTAAAAAGTGAAAATGTTTTATTCCCAAGATGTGAATTAATTAATATAAATAAACCTATACTAATAATACCTAATTTAGCTATCCATATGAATAGAAAAGTTAATCAAGGCATAGAATTGAATAAGCAAAAGGATTTATTGCCTTTATTATCTATGGTAAATGAAGAACTAGAAAAGGGTAATTATCTATTAAAAGCAATTGCTGATAAATTAAAAGTTAATGTTGAGGAAATTATAGATTTTGATTTGTTTTTATATGAGTATGAAAAAGGATGCATTATGGGACTAAATAATGAATTTATTTCATCTCCTAGATTAGATGATTTAGCGATGGTTCATGCAGGGATAGAGGCTATAAAGAACACAGAACCTTCAAAAGCCACAAATGTTATGGTATGTTTTGATAATGAAGAGATAGGAAGTTCAACAAAGCAAGGTGCAAACTCAGATATGCTTGCTAATATTTTAGAAAGGATAACATTAGTTTTAGGAGGAGATAGAGAAGATTTCTTTAGGTCACTATCAAAGTCATACATTATATCTGCTGATAATGCTCATGCACTTCATCCAAATAGCCCAGAAAAGCATGATCCAACTAATAAACCAGTTATAAATAAAGGACCTGTAATTAAGGTTAATGCAAATCAGAGCTATACAACCGATAGTAATTCAGATGCAGTTTATGAAGAGATTTGTAAAATGGCAGGAGTACCATACCAAAAATTTGTTAATCGTTCTGATGAAAGAGGTGGTTCAACAATAGGACCTATTTCATCGACACATTTGAATATACGTTCAGTAGATATAGGAAATCCTCAACTTGCAATGCACTCTATTAGGGAGTTAGGTGGCGTTGCAGATCACACATATATTAAAAAGTCATTTGAAGAGTTTTATAGATTGTAAACCAAGTTGAAAAGCAGAGAATATTATATATATAAAACCACGGGCTATGATGATATGATATACTTGTGGTTTTATATAATTTTTTATATAATGATTATCCCACAAAAAGCATTTTTGATAGAAACTCATCACTATATATGCAAAAGAATAAATTTCATAAATACTATATAGTGTATATTTAAAATTTATACATAGCTTATTGTGGTTTAATTATATAATTTTTGCGATAAAGCACAATCAAGTCAAATCGTTTTACTAAAGAAAAACATAGGGACTTCAGATGGATATTCTACTCCACCTGAAGCAAAAAGCTTGAATCTCCCACTTATATAAGTGGGAGTATTATAGAATTGATAAATGATAATAAGGCATTTGAAAGAAAATAATTAGAAACTAGATTTAGTGTGCTTTTATGTATTCATGTTTAGCTCTATTGTGTATATAATTTTCAATTACTTCCATATATAGTTTTTCAACTGATTCTCCAAAATGTTTTGATGATAATGATTCAATATTTTTGTATGCACTATTAACCATGGCGGATGTAGTATGTGTGTTGGTAATAACATCGAATAATATATCTGAAAGTTCATTATCATTTTTAAATATTCTTCCAGTGATTTTATCAGTAATAATTCCATCTAAATTTCTATCATACTTAGCAATGATAGGAACTTTGGATGCAATAGCTTCACTAAATGTTAAGCCTTGAGTTTCTGTTATTGAAGCACTTACAAAAACATTACCTAATTGATAATACATACCTATTTCATTCCAAGGTTTTTCTCCTGCAAAAATTACAGAATTTTTAATTTTTATATTTTTAACTAATTGTTGTAAATTTTCCTTTTCAGGACCATCGCCTACAATTAGTAGTTTTGCATTTGGAACCTTTTTTATAAGATATGGCATACTTTTTATAATAACATCTATGCTTTTTTCGGAAGCGACTCTACCAATGTATAGAACTACAATGTCATTTTCTGATATTCCTAGAGAGTTTTTTAAGGAAATCAATGATGAAGTATCGTAATTTTCTTTTTTAAAAGGTTCTAAATCAATACCAGTAGGTATTACATTGATATTACTATTATCTAAACCATAACTCATTAATACTTTTTTTACTTTAATAGATGGTACTATTACTGCATTACAGTCCTTACAATAAAGAAGACTTCCTTTTTTAACTAATATTTTTATTTTATTTTTCATTGTTTTTTTAGATATATAGTGAACATAATCTTCATACATTGTGTGGTAAGTATGAACTACAGGAATATTTAATTTTTTTGCAGATATCCTTCCAAATATACCTATACTAAATTCTGTTTGAGTGTGTATTATGTCTAAATTTAAATTTTTAATTTTGTTCATTATTTTGTGAGAATACATGGCTCCAATCCTTTGCTCAGGGAATGGTAAGAATGGTATGCTTGGTAGCCTTATTATATTAGAATTATCTATATCTACGTCTGGGTGCTTGACTGTTATAACGGTTACGTTATGTCCCAAACTTTCTAATTCCTTTTTTAACATCATGGTGGATGTTACTACTCCACTAATTTGTGGATAATATGAATCAGTAAAAATTCCAATGTTCATAATACTTCTTCTCCTTAGTTTTAATATATATCAATTCAACAAGATTCCCATTTCTATAAGTGGTATATTGAAAATTTTTGTTTAATATGGAGTAGATTTTCATATGAAGTACCGATATTTCGGTTTAGTAAAACGAGTCCATCTTTGATAATTTTCAATTAACTTTGGAAGGAACCTAATTTTTCTTTTTTAATAATTTTTCAGATGATGATAAATTCATAACAGCAAATGAACCAAATATAATGCATGAATAAAATGTTAATAATCTCCATAGAAGTATGGCAGACATAATATTTTTTTTGCTAAAAAACAAGCTGAAAAACATGTAAAAACCACCTTCTGCACCGCCTATAGCTCCAGGTAAAGGAACAAATGATGCGAGCATCATTACAAATGAATTTGCAGCAATCATATTGGATATTTTAACTCCATTCATACCAAAACTGCGGTATATACAATATGGTATAGTGAAAAATGAGGTTAATTGCAGTGCCGTAAATATTGCAGATTTTAGCATGAGAATTTTATTGTCTTTAATTATTAATATGTCTTCATGGAATTGTTCCAAGTTATCATCTATTGATTTTTTAAATTTTTCGATATCTTTTACAATATTAAGTTTAATAAGTATTTTTGAAAGTATGATTACAAATTTATGAGTTAAGCCTTTATGGCTTGAAAAAACAATCAAGAATACTATTACACTTGTGTTTACGGTAAATCCCAATATTATCAAATAAAATAAGTGGCTCATTCTTTGAGTGAAAAATGGTGTTTTCCATAATATTAATATTAATGAATATATTGTTAATACTGATTGATATATTATGAACTTAATCATTAGTATAGACCCAGCTGTACCAGTTTCGATACCTTCTTTTGTTAAACCATACAACTGAGCAGGTTGCCCTCCAGTTGCAAATGGTGTAATAGAATTGAAAAACTGTCCCATCATAGTTATCTTAAAAGCACTAGTAAACTTATATTTCCCATTTAAATATGCTATTATTACATGTAATGTCTTACTTTCAAATATCCAATATAGTACCATAAAACTAAAACCTAAAATGAGCCATATTAAATTCAGATGACTTAGCTGATGAATTAAATCTGACCAACCATTGGTTAAAATGATTAAAACGATAAAGATAATGCCAGAGGATAGACCCACTATTAAATTAAACTTTGTTTTATTCATTTATTTTACCACCTGATTTATTTTCATATGCTTTTTTATAAAATTCATACCACATATCAAGTACATTTTCTTTTGAATAAAAATCATGTCCCTTTTTAGATTTTTCAGTTGCTAATTTATAATAATTCGAATCATTTTTTAATTTTTCTATTTTTTTGATGAATTCTTCGTTATTCTTTCCTTTAATATAGTAGTCAAATAGTATGTAAGTATATAATTCTAAATCTCTTAAAAGTATAGGAGTATGAGTGTTCATTGCTTCTAATATTGACATTGGAAAAAGTTCATTGTAAGATGGCATAAATAATAAGTCAGATACATTATAAAGTACATTCATTTCAGTTCTATCAACAATTCCTGTAAATATAACATTTTTGGGGGGATCATCGACTATTTTCTTTAATTCTTTGTACCCATCTGTTATGCCACCAAATGAAAACCCTCCTGCCCAAATAAATTGTACATCAGGCATTTTTTTAGCTACATCAATAAAGTCTAATACTCCTTTTCTAGTTTGAACTTGGCCAACCCCAATAACTACGAAAGAATTTTTGTCAATATTCAATTTAGTTCTTTCTTCATATATTCTTTCTTTGGTGATTTTATAAAATTTTTTATTTGATACGAAGTTGGGTATATAAGTTACTTTATTTCTATCAATTCCATATGATTCTAGCTTAGAAATAAAAACAGGGTTTACAGTAACTAAATAGTCCATACTTTTATAAAATTTAATTATGTAACTATAGAAAATTTTTTTAAATGTTTTAGGCAGTTCTAAGCTTCCTTCTATTGTTTCAGGCAAGAAGTGCACATATCCTATTGTTACACTTTTCTTCTTTGCAAAAGGAATACTTAAAAAATGTTTTAAGTCGATAGTATGATAGTGCATTATTTCAGTTCTTTTCTTTTGATTTACAACAACTTTAAATTCATTATTTAATCCGTTTTTTACCAAGTCGACTTGCTCTAAATAAGCAGAACCAACACCTTGTCCTTTAACTTTATCAGCTGAAGATAACATATTTATGGTTATCAAAATAATCACCTTCTATTCTTTATTTTAAGTATTCTTTTTTTAAATCTTTAAATTTTTCAACAGAAAACTTAAAGATTTCTGTTAGCCATGCTTTAACAAAAATAACATATCTCTTCCATGTAGTATAAGTACTGTATAATAACCAACCTAAAATTAATAATATTATAAAAACAATAAATAAAATAGTAGATTTATATTCTTTATAAATAGCATTTGCAAATAATTGAATAGCAGCTATATATATATCTTCAAGAGTATTATTAGGTGAAGGTACCTCTATGTTTTCTATGTAAGTATCATCATTTGTAACTTTTATTCTAAGGTAATGATAGTAGCTATTTTTAGTTAAAAGTTCTGCACCAGCTCCACCAGTAATTATATATCGTACATTGTTCTTTATAAAGCTAAAATAACTATGAATATGTGATGAAAAGACTATATTAACATGATATTTTGTCATTAAGCTTTCGAATTTTTTAGCCTCTTCTTTATCATGAAAACCATGGTTTAAACTTTTGTGCTCAGAATAATCATTCATAAGTTTATTCAAAAAGTTTTGCTTTTTTAAAGAGGAAGTGTCAGAAATTTTATTAGCTACTGTATGTGTTCTTGGGTCTGTTGGAGGAATGTGTGTTATAACAAAAATTCTTTTATCTTGAGCTTTTTTTAAATCATTTTCTAACCAAATATATTGTTCTTCTGGTATTGCTCTTTTTTCCTCCCATCCTCTTGAACTATCTAAAAAAACAAAGTGAACATTTTTATAATCAAAAGAGTAATAAGGTGGCCCAAAAAGTTTAGTATAGGTTATTATTCCATTTTCTCTAATATCATGATTTCCTAATGCGGTGTAAAATGGAATTTTGACTTTGCTAATTGATTGATAAAATAATCTATACTTATGTGGTTCACCACCAAAAACTAAATCACCATCATCTATAGAAAAAACAGGATTTATATTATTTACTTGGTCTAAAATATTTAAAAATGTTTTGTACCCATCTCTGTTGTCTCCAAAAATAACAAATTCAAAGTAATTTTTAGTATCTTTAGGTTTTATATTAATAACTTTTTGCTTATTTTCTTCTAAATTTAGTGCAAATGAAATTGTATGTGGATTAATAATTTTAATTTTATCATCTTTAATATCTTCAAAATTAGTACAAGATGGATTTATATTTTCTATTTGAAGAAAACATTTTGAAGTTTTTTGGGTATTGTTAGTAACAATTATAGTAGGTGTTGGAGATAAAGATCTAATAATTAAATTTTCTTGGTTATTATCATTTTTAATCTTTCCTTTTACAAAACCACCATGTACTTTTACCAATATACCATTCCAATCATAAGTAGAAATAGAATCTTCAGGAGTAAAATTTAATGGTACGGATATGAAATTTTCTTCTACCTTATAATATTTATAACTATAAATCAAAAATACTATTGATATAAAAATAATTAACATAAATAATAAGTTATTTATTTTAGTTTTTTTCATTTTAATACCACCTAATTAGATTTAACAATTGATTTATCATTGAGTTTATTATAATAAAATATTGTAATTTTAGCACATATTAATCCTAACACAATGCCTCCAAGTATATCCGATGGATAATGAACATACAAATATACTCTTGAAAATGCAATAGCGCTAGCTAAAATGAAAAACGCAAATTTATATTTGTGTATAAATTTACTTAATACGCTAGCTGCTGCAAATGAAGATGTAGTATGCCCTGATGGAAAAGAAAACGATAATGGTTTAGTGATTAATAATTTAGAAGCTGGTATTGTTGCACAAGGTCTTAAACGACGTATTATATGTTTGAGGATACCTTCTCCTAACATAGTACTCAATAATAAAGCACCTAAAAGTACAAAACCTACTTTTCTATATTTTTGGCTGATAATTAAAATTACAGCAATTAAAATCCATATAAATCCTTTATCGCCTAAATATGTAATTAAGGGCATAATTTTATCCAATAAATTTGTATGTAAATGACTAGCTATATAATTTAATATACTTATGTCTATGGTATTTATCATAGTTATTTTTCCTCCTTTAGTGTAAAATATTCGCTAAAAATAATATTTTACAATTTGTTTGCACATTTGCTACAGTATTTATCATTTCTATTGAGGGGAGTATTGCAATTATCACAAGTTTTTTTAATTTTTTTGCCACAATTAGTACAGAATATATTTTTTTTGCTTTGAAGTGTTCCACAGTTAGAACATATAGAGTTATTTTGCTTAAATATTAAATAAATTATTAATCCCGCTAAATTAGTAAAAATTGCAACCAATGCCCATTGAATAGGTGTAGCTTTTATTTTAGATGCGTCTTTATATACCCACAATGCAACTCCAAGCCAGTATATAGCGAAAAATATAATTAATATAAATCCCATTATTTCTAATATTCTTTCAGCATGAGGAATTGCTTTAATATCATTTATAATAAATATTTTCATACCATTAGTAGTGTCGGCAATATAGCTTAATAAATATACTTTGTTTTCATTGAAATTTTTATCATAGAAAAATTCATTTTGTATTTCCTCATTGATGTCATCTGTTTTTTTTATTGATTTTTTTGATAATAGTATTCTTTCAGGTTTAACTAATTTATAAAATATATGTGGGTTGTTATTATCAACAAGATATTTTTGCTTTATATTACTGTAATGGAGAGTTAATTTATTATTTCTACTCACATTCGATTTCTTTGAACTATAGACTACTGTGTTATCACTAGATAGTAAAATTACATCTTTTATATCCTTTGATGAATTTGCAAGTTTATCTAGTAATGAATTAATATTATTGTTTATACCAGATTTTTCAATGGTGTTTAATGTCTTATAATAGTATGTGGCAAATGATATTTTTTCTCTAAATAAATATGTTGTTGCTACAAGGAATACAGTTAATATTAAAACTAGAGCAATTATGTAGTTTTTTATAGCTTTTTTAAAGTTTAAATTAAATACCAAATTATTTAGTAAAATCATTATATGATTACCTCCCTATCAAAATTTAATATTATTGGTAAAAATACAGCAAGTGTTACAATTTGAATAATAAAAATTATAGCTAATATGCTCATAAATGATATATTTAAAATAAAACTCACTATTGGAAAGATAAGTATTAAAATGCAGCTGATAAAAAATATGAATTTTAAGTTTTTCTCATATTTTATTTGTTTTATTTCAGTACATTTATTTTCGATTTCCTCATCAAATAATTCTAAAAATTTTTCTGTGGATATTTTAGGAGTTGTATTATTCAAAGTATTCACCTCTTTTATTTAAAAGTCTTCTTACTTTGGTTATTCCGTTATGTATTCTACTTTTAATAGTTTTAGGTTCTACATCAAGTAATTCACTAATTTCTTTAAGAGTAAGACCTTCTATATATTTTAATTTGATAGCTACTTTTTGATTTTCTGTTAAATTTTCTAATTCTTTCGAAATACTTTTAGCATATAATTTATTAATAATTTTTTCTTCTTGATTATTATCGGAGATTAATGAAGCTATATACTCATTTGAATCAAAATTAACTTCGATTTTTCTTGATTTTCTAAGCTCATCAATATAACAATTTTTTGAAATTGTAATAAGATAAGTAGAAAATTTAGCTTTACCGTATGTATTATATTTTTCTATATGACGTATTAAGTTCAAAAAGGTTTCTTGAGTCAAGTCTTGAGCTAAATTTTCATCCTCAGTTAATTTGATAAGAAATTTATAAACAAAGGGGTAATATTTACTTATTAATGATTTAAAAGCTTTTTTATCGCCTTTTTGACATTTAGTAACCAATTTTATATCTTCCAATTTCATAATCACGTCCAATCTATTACCTTAATTCAATTTATTACACGTATAAAATAAGATTAAGTTGTAAGTAAATATTATATTATTTCTATATTATTTAGCAAGTGAACTTCGCGACTTCAGGTGAAGACTCTACTCCACCTGAAGCAAAAGCTTAAATCTCTCTGCTACTTATATAAGTTGGAGGTTTGTAGAATAGATAAAAACATAAAATCGGTAATCAAGTAACAAATCTAAAATTTTATTAATAATTTTATTAATAAAAGGAAATAATAAATAAGCGAATCTATTAAAATACTAGAAAGGGTGGAATAAAATGCATATAAGTGCAGATATAGTTATAGCATTGCTCCTAATAGTATTTGCTTACTTATTTTTCTTAAAATATTTTAAAACACAGGATGATAATTTAATAAATGATATCCCAACAATAGATATTGAAAGCGATAGATTAGAAAAGCATGCTAGTGATATAGCAGATTTTTATTCTAAATCAAAATCATCTAATTGCAGAAAAAAACTGATGCGAAGCTTAGATAAAAGTTTTGAAAAAATATTGGATGCATATAACTTTATTGATAAAGAAACTAAAAATAAAAAAGAGATAGTTTCGGCTGCAGAATGGCTTTTAGATAATCTATATTTAATTGAAAAAGAATATAAGGATATTAAACGTAATATGCCACGTCAGTACTATAAGGGGCTACCTACTATTTGTAGTGATAGTTTAAAAGGATATCCAAGAATATATCATATTGCTGCTGAAATAGTATCTCATACTGATGGAAAAATAGATGGGAACATAATCAAGAAATTTATTAAGTCATATCAAAAAAAGTCAGTACTTTCAAGTAGTGAACTTTGGGCCTTACCTATAATGATTAGAATTGCGCTAATACAAAATATAAGTAAGCTATGCGAAGAGATAAAATATGTTCACAAAGAAAAAATTAAAAGTGATTTAATTGCTGAAAGAATTATAAATGCTTTTAATGAAAATAAAATTGAGCAAGAATTAAAAGAATTATCTAAAATGAATATTGAATTTAATATGTATTTTACGGAGAGATTGTTAAAAATATTGAGAGACAATGGTGTTGATAATCATAATACATATTTGTGGATTGATGAAAAGTTAAATAAAATGGGAACGAATTCTGAAAGAATAATAGTTCATGAACACCAAAAAGAAGCTAATTTACAGATAAGTATGGGTAATAGTGTAAGCAGTTTGAGAAAAGTTGAAGCACTAAATTGGAAAAAATATTTTGAAATTTTAAGTGAAATAGAAAATATTCTTAGGGAAGACCCTTTGGGCATTTATCAATTTATGGACTTTGAGTCAAGGGATTATTATAGACATAGAATAGAAAAGTTAGCGAAAAAGTTAGGGGTAGCTGAAACTTTTATTGCTAAAAAAGCTATTGAATTTGCAAAAAATGCAGAATTAATTGATGAAAAAGAATATTTAAGGCATGTAGGTTATTATTTAGTTGACGATGGAATAAATGAACTAATTAGTAATGTGAGAAACAATGAGGGTACAATTGAAGGAATTAAGAACAAATTTGCTAGCAACAAGACGGGTTTTTACTTGGGAACTATTATTATAGGAACTGTTTTTTTAATTTCTTTGTTTATTTATACGAGTATAATTTCTGATAATAAGTTTATTTTATGGAAATATATTATTGCAGTAATTGCATTAATAGTACCATGTAGTGAAATTGTAATTTCTATTTTGAATTGGAGTATAACACATTTGGTAGAGCCATGTTTTATACCTAAATTAGAATTGAAGAATGGTATCGGTGAAGAGAATAGAACAGTAATTGTAATACCAACTTTAATAAATAGTGTAGAGAATGTGAAAAAATTATTTGAAAATTTGGAAGTTTACTATTTAGCAAATAATGAAGATAATTTGTATTATGCTGTTCTTGGTGATTTCCGTGATAGTATTAATGAACATGAAAAAAATGATGATGAAATTATCAAGACAGCATTATATATTACTAAAAAATTAAATGAGAAATATTGTAAAGATAAGGATGATAAATTTTTCTTTCTGAACAGATATAGGCAATTTAATGAAAAAGAAGAATTATGGATGGGATGGGAAAGAAAACGTGGAAAATTAATGGAATTTAACAGATTGTTAAGAGGTAAAGAAAATACAAGTTATAATGTTATAAGTTCATATATTGGTAACTTGAAGAAAGCAAAATATGTTATTACATTAGATAGCGATACACAACTTCCAATGGGAGTTGCTAAAAAACTGATAGGTGCTATGGCTCATGTATTAAACATACCACGTATAGATAGAAAGAAAAGGAGAATATTAAGAGGATATGGAATAATGCAGCCAAGAATTAGTGTTAGTATTTTTAGTGCAAATAAAACCATATTTTCTAAAGTATTTTCAGGCGAAACAGGTATTGATACATATACAACTGCTGTTTCAGATGTGTATCAGGATTTATTTAAAGAAGGTATTTTTACAGGAAAGGGTATTTACGATATAGATACATTTTTGTATATGCTAGATGGTGAGATACCTGAGAATAGCATACTGAGTCATGATTTACTTGAAGGATCATATGCTAGGACAGCATTGGTTACTGATGTTGAACTTATTGATGGTTATCCAGCATATTACAATTCGAGTGCAAAGAGGCTACATAGATGGGTCAGGGGTGATTGGCAATTATTACCATGGTTAAAAAAGCAGCTGAATACTTTATCTAAATGGAAGATAATTGATAATTTAAGGAGAAGTCTTTTGGCACCGAGTTTAATATTAATTGTGATTTTAAATCTAGCTGGATTATTGCCTGATGGCACAGATAAATGGTTTGTAGCTTCAATAGTAGCTTTAATTTCGCCAATACTTTTTGATGTTTCAGAAGTGGTTGTTACTCCAATAAAAGGAATTAGCTTATCAGGAAAAATCAAAAATGGTAAAATGGTATTAGAACAAGTATTCTTGATAGTTAGTTTTTTACCATATCAAGCATATTTAATGGTAGATGCTATAGTGAGAACACTCTATAGATTATTTATTAGTAAAAGAAAACTTCTTGAGTGGCAAACTGCTGCTGATATTGAGAAAAGTGTTAAGAGAGACTTGTTAAGTTTCATAAAATCCATGTGGGGTGGAAGTATAATATCCTTTATTATATTTATACTTGTACTAAATAAAGGAACTGAGACAACATTAGTTTTTTTACCAACATGCATCATTTGGATGTTGAGCCCATATATTCCTTATTTAATTAGTTGTGAAAATAAATCTACTCATAATATTTTGCAAAAAAATGATACAGAGATGTTGAGACGATTGAGTAGAAAGACATGGGCATATTTTGAAGATTTTGTAACTGAAAAAAATAATTGGCTTGGTCCTGATAACTTTCAGGAAAATCCTAGTAATGGATTAGCTTATAGGACTTCACCTACCAATATGGGTATGGGGATTGTATCTAATGTATCAGCTTATGATTTTGGATATATTGGAATGGTAGAATTAATACAAAGAGTTAGTAATATTATATCTTCAATGAACGTGTTGGATAAATATGAAGGCCATTTTTATAATTGGTATGATACAAGGACAATGAAACCTTTATTTCCAAGATTTATTTCAACTGTTGATAGTGGAAATTTAGTAGGATATCTTTGGGTTACAGCTGAAGCTTTAAGAGATGTTTTGAATTCACCAATAGTAAACACTAGATGTAAGAATGGAATACTAGATACTTTAAAACTAGCAAATGAAGAACTAAAAAATAATACTGGTATAAAAGATTTGTATTCCAATATAGTTGATGAGATAGATAATTCTGAATTTGAAATCACATGGTGGATTGAAAAATTAAATTACTTAAAGAGCAAAACATTAGATGTTGAGAAAATTAGCAATAAAAAGTCATTTTATTGGAATTATAAGCTTAAGCATATGATAATTGCTTATGAAAATGAATTAAACAAATTATTACCATGGATTAAATTAGTAGGAGATTATAATGGAGATCATAAAGATTATAATGATGAATTAAAAAATGAATTGCTTAATTTAGTAACTCAAATACCATTAAATAAAGTTGAACAAAATATTGATAACTTATTGAATAACATTGATAAGTTTAATAAAGATGGTGAAGACGCAGAAGAAGTAGGAGATGCATACAATGAATATCTATTGAATGAAGATTTTCTAAATAAATTAGAGAAATTTTTAAATGAAGGTAAAAATGAAATTAGATATTTGTGTAATGATATTGTAGAAGTAATTTCTAAATTAGAAGAAATGGCTGAAAATATTGATTTTTCGATTTTGTTTGATGAAACAAGAGAGTTATTTTCAATAGGATATGATATGGAAAGTGACAAACTGAATAATAGTTATTATGATCTTCTGGCTTCTGAGTGCAGACAGGCAAGTTTTGTTGCTATTGCAAAAGGGGATATTAATTATAAGCATTGGTTTAAACTTGGAAGAGTAATGACATTTATGGGAAAAAGTAAAGGATTGGTTTCTTGGAGTGGAACAATGTTTGAATATTTCATGCCTCTTTTGATTATGAAAAACTATAGGGGTACATTATTGGATAAAACATACGAGGCTGTATTGAGTGGTCAGAAAAAATATTGCAAGGAAAGAAATGTGCCTTGGGGAATTTCAGAATCTGCTTTTTATAATTTTGATGTTAACTTAAATTATCAGTATAAAGCATTTGGAGTTCCAGGAATTGGGCTTAAAAGAGGATTAGTAAATGAATTGGTAATAGCTCCTTATTCTTCTGTATTGGCTCTTTTGAAGGATAAAAGATCTGCTGCAAGTAATATTAGAGTATTGTTAAATAATGGTCTTGAGGGAAGATATGGTTTGTATGAGGCTGTAGATTATACAAAGGAAAGATTGAAAAAAGGACATAAAAGAGAAGTAATAAAATGTTTTATGATACACCATGAAGGTATGAGTTTACTTGCACTTGATAATACGATTAATGAGAATATCCTTCAAAATAGATTTCATAATATACCAAGAGTAAAATCTGCCGAATTACTTCTTCAAGAAAAAGTTCCTGATATAATTACTTATGATAGAGAAGAAAAGTTAATGTATAAAGAATTTAATACAGATAAGCAGAAAATTGTTGTAAGAAAATATACGGCAAAGACTGCTATGCCTGAAACACATTTGCTTTCTAATGGTAGTTATTCAATGATGATATCTAATAGTGGTAGTGGATATGCTAAAAAAGAGGATATTTATATTTACAGATGGAGAGAAGATGTAACTTGCGATAGTAGTGGAATGTTCTTTTATGTAAAAGATATAACTCCATATGATATTAAAAATAATAGCAAAAAATATTGGAGTGTAACATATGAGCCATGTAAAGATGCTGGAGAAAAGTATGAAGTGACATTCTCTCTTGATAAAGCAGAATTCGAAAGAAGAGATAATGATGTTATTACACATACTGAAATTACTGTTTCTAGTGGGGAGAATGCAGAAATAAGGAAAATATCATTGACTAATAATAGTGAAAAAACAAAATTGATTGAGGTAACGAGTTATATTGAAGTAACTCTATGTGGCTATGATGGAGATTTAGTTCATCCAGCTTTTAGTAATTTGTTTATCACGACAGAATATGTAGAGTCTAATGGTTGCTTATTAGCTACGAGAAGGCCTAGAGCCAAGGGGAAAAAACAACATTGGGTTATGCAAACTGTATTAGTTAATGGTGAAACGGTAGGTGATATTCAATATGAAACTTCAAGAATTAATTTTATTGGGAGAGGTAATAACGTGAAAATACCTGCTGTTATAACTAATGACATAGAACTTTCAAATTTTACTGGTGCTGTGCTAGACCCTATTTTAAGTTTAAGGCGAAAAGTAAAGATTAAAAGTGGAGAAACATGTGAATTAATATTTATAACTGCAATTGCTGATTCTAGAGAAGAAGCTATAAAAATAGCACAAGAGTATTCTGTGCTTCAAAATATAGTAAGAGAATTTGATTTAGCATGGACGCAATCACAAGTGGAAATGAGATATTTAGGAATTAAATCGACACAAGCTAATTTATATCAAAATATTGCTTCTAAAATATTGTTTTTGAGCCCATTGCTTAGAAATAGAGAAGAATATATTATTAAAAATAAGTTAGGACAATCAGCATTATGGGCTTATGGTATATCTGGAGATTTACCTATAGTGTTACTAATAGTAAGAGAGGAGAAAGATATAGATTTATGCAGTCAACTTTTAACTATGCATGAATATTTGAGTTTAAAAGGACTTAAATTTGATTTGGTTATACTGAATTTTCAAGCTGTGTCTTATAGAGAACCTCTCAAAGAAGCTATAATGGAATTGATTTATTCGAGTCATGCTAGAGATAAGCAAAATAAATCAGGAGGTGTATTTGTATATAATAAAACAAAAATGCAACAAGATGATGTCAATCTATTAAAGGCGATTGCAAGGGTTGTAATTGATTCAAAAGATGGAATATTAGTTTCACAGATAAAAAATAGTTCTGGTTTAGAAAAAAGAGAATGTATGTTACAAACTAAAGAAGTAGAGTACAGTTGTAATAAAAATAACTGGAATATTCCTAGATTGCAGTTTTTTAATGGTTATGGTGGATTTAATGAAGAAGGTAATAAATATTTCATAATTTTAAAGGATGGCAAAAACACACCTGCACCGTGGATAAATGTAATATCGAATGGTGAATTTGGGTTTCATGTGTCCGAGAGTGGAGCTTCATATACTTGGTGTGAAAATAGTAGAGAAAATAAAATAACAGCATGGTCTAATGATTGGATTTGCGATACACCATCGGAGGCGTTATATTTGAGAGATGATATTACAGGTGAATGTTGGAGTATAACTCCTAAACCGATAAGAGACGACGGTGAGTATATTGTTGAACATGGTTTTGGATATTCTACATTTAAACACTATACTAAAGGTATTGTTAGTGAAATGACCATGTTTGTTCCAATGGATAGTAATGTAAAACTATGTAAAGTTAAGCTCAAGAATAATTCTGATATTGATAGAAGACTTTCAATATCATACTATGCACAACTTGTAATGGGAGTAGTTCCGCAGCATACTGTTCAGCATATTTATACAGAAATAAATTATAAAAAAGAATATATATGTTCAATGAATCCATATAGTATGTATTTTGGGAATTTGTATACTTATTTAAAAATATATGGAACACAAAACAATACTTTTACAGGAAATAGGACGGAATTTCTAGGGAGAGGAGGAAGTGTTGAAGAACCAGAAGTTTTAAAAAGAATGAGATTATCTAATACATCAGGTGCAGGTTTTGATCCATGTTTAGCCTGTATGGGTAATGTGATTTTAAGTCCTAATGAAGAGACGGAAATAATAGTTATGCTTGGTGAAGATGTAAGTACAGAAAAAATAGAGGAAACAATGGAAAAATATTCATCACAAATAGCTTTAAATAGAGCATTAAATGATACGAAGAAATATTGGGAAAAACTTCTTGGAAATATACGAGTTAAGACACCCGAAAAATCTATGGATATTCTGATAAATGGGTGGCTTATGTACCAAACATTATCATGTAGAATATGGGCAAGAACAGCTTTTTACCAATCAGGAGGAGCATATGGTTTTAGGGATCAGTTACAGGACGTGATGTCTTTGTGTTACCTTGAACCTAACATAACAAGGGAACATATATTGTATAGTGCATCAAGACAATTTTTAGAGGGGGATGTTCAGCATTGGTGGCATCCTGTGGTAAATAGTGGTATTAGAACAAGATTTTCAGATGATTTGTTATGGTTGCCTTTTGTAACAATAGATTATATCAAAAACACAGGAGATTATAGTATATTAACTGAAAAGGCTAAATATCTCAAAGATGAATCTTTAAAAGAAGGAGAAGATGAAAGATATAATATAAGCAGTGAAACTGAAATAGAAGGAACGATTTATGAACATTGTAATAAAGCAATTGAAAGAGCATTAAAATTTGGTGTTCATAACATACCACTTATGGGAAGTGGAGATTGGAATGATGGCATGAGCACTGTAGGCAACGGAGGGAAAGGTGAAAGTGTATGGTTAGGATGGTTTTTGTATAGCATACTACACAATTATACTGGAATATGTAGGTATATGAAAGATTTAAAAAGAGAAGAAAAGTATACTAAAGCAAAAGAATTTATAAAAGAGAATTTAGAAAAAAATGCATGGGATGGAAAGTGGTACAGAAGAGCATATTTTGATGATGGAACAGCACTAGGATCTAATGAAAATGAGGAATGCAAGATAGATTCTCTTTCACAGTCATGGGCAATACTGTCAGGAGCAGCAAACAATAAAAGAAAAAGAGAAGCAATGAAATCACTTGAAAAATATTTAATTGATGATGAACATAAACTTATAAAACTTCTAACTCCAGCATTTTATAAGTCATCATTAGAACCAGGTTATATTAAAGGATATGTTCCAGGTGTTAGAGAAAATGGAGGACAGTATACTCATGCAGCAACATGGGTAGTATTAGCACAGACTAAGCTACATAATGGAAATGAAGCTGTTAGATTATATAATATGATAAATCCAATCAATCATACACTTACAAAAGAACAGTGTGATATTTATAAAACAGAACCATATGTAATGACAGCAGATGTATATTCATGTGAACCTTATGAAGGAAGAGGTGGTTGGAGTTGGTATACTGGAACATCTGGTTGGATGTATAGAGTAGGTATAGATGGAATACTTGGCTTAAAGCTAAGAGGCGATAGAGGTTTTAAAGTTGAACCATGTATACCTAATAGTTGGGATGAATATGAAATAAGATATACCAAAGATGAAGTAGTATATAATATCAAAGTCAAGAGAACTGGCAATAAGAATAGTAAGAATAGTGAAAATAGTATTAGTAACAAGAATAGTAAATATAGCAGTAAAAATAGTGGTAACAAGAATAGTAGTTATAGTTATAAAAATAACTATAAAAAAGTGATATTAGATGGAAAGATTGTAAAAGATAATTTGATACACTACCAAAAGGAAGGAGAGCATGAGGTTATAGTTTTTATTTAAGATATATCTTTATTTAAGATATATCTTAAATAAATAATGGGGACGGTTAATTAGAAAAATAAGAAAGAAGAAAATAATGGGGACGGTTAATTAGAAAAGAAAATAATAATATTTTTATTAATAACATATAGCAAAAAATTTTAGATGATAATAAAAAGTTTTAAATCATCTGATAATTATTTGATAATTAGACAGCGAATTTGTTTTGCTAAAGTAAAATATAGAAACTTAATATATAAGTTTTACTCTATGTCACTACGTCAGGTA
>Ga0114934_10000115_pt1 | contig 45828 bp, 35 predicted proteins | sample 4SBtaG_2_FD_99695 | JGI IMG/M metagenome (GOLD analysis project Ga0114934, IMG submission 99695) | Deep subsurface microbial communities from Kolumbo volcano to uncover new lineages of life (NeLLi) - 4SBTROV10_white metaG | ecosystem: Environmental > Aquatic > Marine > Volcanic ...
GATCCAATTTTAAATGAACCCGCAATTATGCTTGAAAAAGATATATCTCAAATGCTTTGGATTGAGGGAATAATACCTTCTTCATATGACAAAGACAGTATAGATATTGGCATTGATGTTTATAGTCAATATGGTTACGAAGATGAAAAAAAAGAAACTACTATAAAAGTTAAATTAAATATAGCAAATATATGTCTAAAAAACTTAAAGGATTATGATTTTCATCTTGATTTGTGGCAACACCCAAGCAACTGGGCAAGAATGTATAAAACTCCTCTTTGGTCTTATAAACATTTCGAAATAATAGAAAATTATATCAAAGAGTTGGCACAAATTGGAGAAAAAGTAATTACTTTAATAGTTTCAGATTTTCTATGGGCTGGTCAATCTTGCTATAAAATTCACAAAAATGCCTCAAATCTTTTTGAACATAATATGGTCAAAATAATAAAAAATAAGGAAGGAAATATTGAATGTAATTTTGATAATTTAGATAAATATATTGAAATATGCATGAAACATGGTATAAATAAAGAAATAGATATATTTGGTATTTTAGGAAATTGGGAAGCAAGGGACTTTGGTAATCCAATTAAGGATTATAAAGATCCTATAAGATTAAACTACTATGATGAAAAAAGCGATACATTTAAATATATAACTTCCAAATGTGATCTTAAACGTTATTTAAAATTACTATTCAATCATTTAGAATATAAAAAATTGTTAGATAAAGTATATATAATGTCTGATGAACCAAATAATACAGAAGTTTATTGGGAATGTATAGATTTTATAAATTCAACCTCTAATAATAAAAAACTCAAATATAAAACAGCCTTACATGATAAAAATTTTGCAAATAATTGTATGCATATAGTCGATCAAATTTCTTTAAGTCTTCCTCTTTCAATATCCAATATGAACAAATTAAAAGAGAGAAAAAATAAATCTAAAAAAATAACTTGGTATGTTTGCTGTTTCCCTGATAAACTAAATAATTTCATAAATTCACCTCTTATTGAGAGCAGACTTATTGGTTGGTTTACGTATTTATTCGAATTAGATGGATTCTTAAGATGGGATTATGCAATATGGCCAAACAATCCATGGAAAAATATAAGCTATAAATACCCAGCCTGGAAGGCTGGAGATATGTTTTTTGTATATCCGGGTAAAGACTTAAGTCCAGTGCGTTCAATTCGATTTGAAAATCTTAGGTTTGGCATTCAAGATCACCAACTGTTAAAATTATTAGAAAGCAAGAAACTACCTAAAAACATAATAGAAAAAAAATTCTTAGAAAAACTTCTAGGCAAAAAAGCCGAAATGAAAGCACCTGACGGTAGAAGTGTTGAATTAAATTACTCACTTGACTACAATCTTTATTGTGATGCTTTAACCGAAATTATGAAAATGTTATAAATTCCTATAATTTATCCCAAAGTTCAATAATTTACTGACTTTTTATAGCAAGCCTTATATAGAAAAACTTAATAGCATTATATTCTTATAAAACTCATTTTGCTAACACTAAAACACACATTAAAATTACATTAACAAACGCATAAAGTTATTCATATATTACTACTGACAAAATATTTTAATATAATATACTTGCAAAGTTCTTAAAATCGTATAATTTTCTATACAAAAATATAAATTTTATAACTTGATAAGAGTGAACTAATTTTGATAAAGCAAAACATCGGGACTTCAGGTGGAGACTCTGCTCCACCTGAAACAAAAATCTTGAATCTCCAACTTATAGAAGTGGTAATCTTATAAAATCAATAAATACAAAGAAGGGATACATTTGATTAGCTTATGCATGATAGTTAAAAATGAAGAAGATAATTTAGATAGATGTTTAAAAAGTTCTAAAGGAATAGCTGATGAAATAATTATTGTAGACACCGGTTCAACCGATTCTACAATTGAAATAGCTAAAAAATATACCGATAAAGTCTATTTCTTTGAATGGATATATGATTTTTCAGCAGCTAGAAACTTTTCTATCTCAAAAGCAACTGGAGATTGGATTTTAATACTTGATGCTGATGATGAAGTTTCTAGCAAAAGCAAATATAAAATAAGAGAACTTGCTTCAAATTATAGTGTAGATGTGTATCTTTTTAACACATTAAATGTAATGGATGAAAATAACAAAGACAATATCATAATAAATCAAAATCCTAGACTTTTTCAAAACAAACCTGGATATAAATATGAAGGTGAAGTTCATAATCAGCTTATTTCTGTCATTCAAAGGGTTAATCCTCATATGGTAATGAAATTTGTTCCAATAGATATTTATCACTACGGTTACCTTAATTCTAATATTGTAAAACAGAAAAAAAGAGAAAGAAATATGAAAATTCTACGCACTCAATTAGAAAAAAGACCTAATGACCCATTTGTACATTATAATATAGCCAATGAGTATTTTGCACTCAATAACAAAAAAGAAGCATATAATCATTATTTATTTGCTTATAACAGAGTAAAACCAAGTGCTGCATTTTATCCTCGATTAATTATACGTATGCTATTATGCTGTATGGATTTAGGACTATATGATGATATCCATATATATTCAAATAAAGCATTAAAATACTATCCAAATTTTACAGATATTTATTACATTAATGGAATTATTGCTCACATAATAGGACGTCCTACTGCTGCTGTACGTGCTTTTGAAAAAGCCATTGAAATAGGGGAGCCTCCTCCATTTCTAGCTTATTTTAAAGGTTCTGGAAATTATAAATCCCTTGAAAACCTATATAAAATTTATTTTGAATTTGAAGACTATGAAAAATGTTTAGAGTGTTGTTTTAAACTATTTAAATATCCTAAAAAAATAAATATTGACTTTATAAAAACCATGATTCATTGTATGTACAAATTAAAAACTCCAAAAGAAGGAAAAGAAAAAATACTGAAAATAATTTTAGATAACAACAAAAAACATGGATATATTTATGCATCTAATATATTATTAATAGAAAAAGATTATAAACTCGCATTAGAATATATAGATAACGGTCTAAAACATTTAGAATTGCAAGGTATAGAGCCATCATATGTTGAAAATTTAGCCGATACTCTTAAATATTATAAAGGTGTATGTGAATTTAATACCAAAAATTACAAAAATTCTATATTGACATTGATAAATATCAATAGCAAAAATGTAATGTACTATAATATACCTCATATTTTCTTATCTGGAATATTTACAAAGGATGATAAAGCAATAAAATTTTCAATAAATAATAAAAGTTATGCAGGAAAAGTTTGTAAAGTTCTTTATGATATTTTAAATAATATGTGTCCTAAAAAACTTACTAATGACAAAGAAGAATCATTAAAATATAAAAGCATAATATTTTTGATGTTGAGAATATCTTTGAATATTGATGATAATACCCTATTTAAACAAATACTCAAATTGTTGAATTTGATAAACTGTAATGATATTCACCTTGAATTAGGAAAACTATTTTACGAGTACAGAAAATTTGATATAAGCAAAAAAGAATTAATTCTATCTATTGCCCAAAATCATGTGATTGATAAAAAAGGTGCTAAAATTTTTTATGATTTACTGTGAAAGTATGTTTGAATTCTTAGTCTATTTTTTAAACTACTTTATCATAGGAACCTATTAATAATATCTACTATTATCAGAACCTAATTCCTCCACATTTTACAAAATATATATCGCATATTTGACTTATCATTTATTTTCATATACCTAAAATGCATAGATTGTTGAAAATTCTGTAACTTTTTCAACAATCTATGACATAATTATTAATTCAATTTTTATCCTATAATTTCCATCAGGTACCTTATTACCATCTATATCATATAACTGAATTTCCATATTAATATTTTCATTTACATTATATACTCCGCTTCCTTTTAATACTGCTGTGGATTTATTTTTATCTATTAATTTACTTACTATTATATAATCACTACAAATATTAAAAAATCTTTCATTGACAGTTAATAGCCTAATCATATACTTTCCTTGTATATTTTGAGGTAATTTCATTTCAAGTTCGGTACTACCATCATAAAATTTCTTTGCAAAAAGTATTTTTATTTTATCTGATACAAATTCATTTTTTATTATTTGTATCTCTAAATCGTCATAAGGAGCAAAAGCTGTATATGGTATGATTTTATACATTCTCCCTAATCCTTTGTTCTCATCAAAAATATAGTAATCTGTGAATTTACTCCCATTTAGCAAAACACTCATATCATTTTTTGTTATTTTTTTATTCCTGGTTCTAGTAATATCATAATAGCATTCAAATCAATTCTATCAACAATTATACCTATTTTTTCCCCATAATTATTCATTCCTTTTATGAAGTACTACCGTGACAAGCAAGGGAGGTTTTTTAAATCTAAATATATAAATCTCACAAGTGAACTCATTTTTGCTAAAGCAAAAAGTTTTAATCTTCAACTTCTATAAGTAAAAGTCTTATAAAATCAATAAAATTATAAAAATTAGCTAAATAGCTTTATACTCATATTAATAATATAACTATTTAGCTAACTTAATTTTACTTTCTATACTTTATCTGCTCTCATAGATAATTCAAGTGTTGCACTATCACTATTTCCAATAGTAACCTTTACAGATAAAGTTTCACCTGCAAAATGAGTTAGGTAGCTTTTGTATACTTGAACTTTACTATTTGTTGTAGTAATATCTGAGTTACCCCTTAATTGTGCACTTTCTACTGTACTGAAATCTTCAGAATTAACTTTATCTAATTCTATCTTATAGTTTCCTGTTTCATTTGGTAATACAAAATTATAAGTTGCTTCACTAGCACTATATCCTTCCAAAAAATCTACTAATATTTTATCAGAAGTAGCTGTATCCTTAATAATCTGTGTATATAGATAGCTACTAGAAGTTGGGTTGAAATTGCTTGAAGGTCTAAAAGCATAATTTCCACTCCCTAAGTCACTAAATGTTGGCCACGTTTGAGAACCTGTTAAAGAAAAGTTACCTACAGTAAGTCCAGTTACAGCTGAACCTGCAGTATCAGTTACAACAAATTCAATCTTATATACTTCTTCAGTACTACCATTAAATTGAGTATACACATCTACTAATGATATATTACTTTTATTTTCAGCCATTAAAAAATCACCCCTATAATTACAATAAAATTTAATATATTGTCCTAATTTTATTATATGTTTTTATATTAAAATGTTACCCACGTAAAAACCTTCAAGTAAATACAGACTATACTTGAAGGTTTTTATTATTTTTCTATACTATTTGTACTTTTAAATCATCATCAAATACAACTTCTTTATTATCTTCATATACACTTGCAGCTATATTAAATTCTCCTCTTTCATCAATCTTTATCGGTAATACCGCTCTTCCATCTTTAAACTCCATTATACCATCAAATATTACTCGATTACTGACTTTATAATTCTGTACTACAAATTCTATGTGATTATCATTATTCAGAGAATCTTTTTTATACAAATTTTTATCATAAACTGAAATTTTAGCTCTTTCACTTTTATATGGAATTTTTATTATTCCATCATCATCCACAGCCATATTTTCATTGTCAGAAACATATCCTAAAGTTGCTTGTTTTAAATATTGCTCCTCACCACTATCTTCACTATTAATTATTTTTAAATTATTTTTTATGTCAACAACTGTGCTCGGCTCAACATACAATATACCTTCTTTGGGAAACACTACAACAATTCTAATATTCAAACATGCTACATGAGACGTTAATATTTTTTTATTTTTCAACGATAAAAGAAAGCTCTTTTCACTAAACCATTTTTTATTCAACGTATAATCATCATCAAAGCTTATTTGTAATATAGCTAATCCATTTTTCGAATCTGTATCAGCTATATCTTTAATGTAAAAAGTAGTTATAAATTTTTGACCTAAAAAATAAATTCCTCTAGAATTTATTTTAATTGTCTTTTCATTTTTTGCTTTTTTACTTGCAATGATCTTATCCATAAAATCATCCCCAAATATATTGAATTTAGCCATATTATTTTTGAATATTTATATTATTATTAATACACAATAAATCATTAGTAAATTTGCACTATACAACTTACAATATTCACAAAATTACTTTTCAAATATATATAAGTATATATACTACTTTTGAACTACTCCAACTGCTTCGTTGAAGATGGAGACTTCTGCTAATTACGTTAAAATACTTTATGTGATATAACCATCTTATTATATAGATATGACAAATTCTATTATTTGGTTTAACAATAATATCTATTCCTTTATTTTTATAACACTTTTAATTGCATTCGTAGGACATACTTCTTTACATTCACCACATCTAATACATTCTAAACTATTAGGATTTTCATACACCTTTACATTCATCTTACATTTTCTGTGACATAATCCACAACTAGTACATTTACTTTTATCTACTTCGTATCTATAAATGCTTATAGTATTAAAAAATGCAAGTATAGCACCTAAAGGACAGATAACTTTACAAAATGGTCTAAATGTTATTATAGATAAAAGCATAATTATTACCGTCAATAGCACTTTCAATAAAAACAGGTTACCTGTTGCAGCTCGTATACTTGAATTTGCTATTGATAAAGGTATACCTGCTTCCAATGTTCCCACCGGACACATATATTTACAAAATGCAGGACCTCTCCAAATAACTGTAAGCAAAACCACAAACAGTATCAAAAAAACATACTTGAAATACTTTAATCTTTCAGGTATTTTTAACTTTGGTGACGGTATTTTGTATAACAACTCCTGAATCAAACCAAATGGGCAAAGGTATCCACAAACAAATCTTCCCATTGTTACCCCTATTAAAGTCAAAAATCCAATTACATAGTACGATACTTTATGCTTCGCACTATATAAAAAAGCTTGTAAAGAACCAATAGGACATCCCATCCTTGCACCGGGGCATGAATAACAATTCATGAATGGAACACATACCTTCTTACTGTTACCAGTATATATTTTCCCATCAATAAAACCTTTAAAATATGAATTTGAACCTATTGCACTCAAAACTTGTATTACTCTTCTATTCAATAAATATCTCAATTTTTTCAAATTATCACACCTACCTTTAAGGATTACCCAATCCCTACGCACTCAAGTCATACTCGTATTGCTTTATTTAAAAGCACTAAAGTCTCTCCTCTATTAATTCCTATACTTATCATAACTACACTTATAATTAATAACGCTATTCTTATGACTTTTTTCAAACTATCATCTCCCTTCACCCTTTCACCATAATAAATATTATATATCATATAATACTAAATTTCCATATTCATTACACTATGTACACTATGCACACTAATTATTATTTTGAAAATGCCTAAATTAACTATACTCTCTACCTTAAGCACTAATATTTTACTTTAACAAAATAAGTTCACTTAATATTTTATAATGCAATATTAAATTTAATTTTCTGAAATATAGCTTTTGTATGGATTAATATAGAATTAGTAGTTATAATGTAAATATATTTTTATACTAATTTGTGGAGGTGTAATATGAGTAATTTTATTGAAATGACTAAATCTGAATTTATAAAGAAAACTATAATGATTGTACTAGGAAGTTTTATTTGTGCATTAGGCATAAATCTATTTATAATACCAAGCCATCTATTAAGTGGTGGACTATCTGGAATAGCACTTATTTTTCAGTATATATTAAAAATTCCAGCTGGATATACAATACTAGCACTTAATATTCCCTTATTTGTGATAAGTTTCATCAGAATAAACAAGAAATTCACTTTATTTACAGGTATAGGAACAATTTCATTATCTGTAAGCCTTATTGTTACAGAGCCTCTATCAAAAATTTTAAGTCCTGTACCTAATTCTAATATGCTTTTATATTGCATTTATGGTGGCGTATTAAGTGGTCTTGGTCTTGGATTAGTTTTCTCAAATCAAGGCTCTACAGGTGGGATGGACATAGTATCAATGCTTGCAAAACAAAAATATGACATGGAACTAGGAACAATAACATTTATAATAAACTTTATAATAGTATCTATTGGTTCTTTGCTTTTCAATTTTGAAATAGGACTTTACACTCTAATCGTTATGTATAGTACATCTTTAGTTATGGATAAAGTAATCAAAGGATTCAGTAAACAAAAAATGTTATTAATAATAACAAATAAACAAGATGAAGTTTCCAATGCTGTTATGAATAATTTGAGAAGAGGAATGACTGTTCTTTATGGCGAAGGTGCATACACTCATGATAGAAAAAATGTAATGTATTGCGTAATATCTTTAAGACAACTTCCTAAAGTAAAGCAACTTATTAAAAAGATAGATGAAGATGCTTTCATTTCAATAATTGATACATCTGAAGTACAGGGAAAAGGATTTAGTAGTCCGTTTTAGTAAACTAGTTTTGGTAAACCAAAACATCAGACTTATGGTTGAGACTCTATTCTACCTTAAGCAAAAGCTTCAATCTCCAACTTACAGAAATTGGAATATTGTAAAATCGATTAAGAATAAACTCGTTTTACTAAAGCAAAACATCGGTACTTCAGGTAGAGAATCTACTCCACCTTAAGCAAAAAGATTGAATCTCCCACTTATAGAAGTGGGAGTCTTATAGAATCGATAAATACTTACAATATATAAAATCCAGAATATACAACATTCTGGATTTTATATATTTTTTATTTTTAAATAATAAAATTATTTACTGCTCTTTCTAAATCTTCAGATATTGATTTTAACTCTTCTGTTTGCTTTGACAATTCCTCCACTGAAGAAAACTGTTCCTCAGCTGATGATGAAATTTCTTGTGTTGCAGCTGATGTCTGCTGAGAAGCTGCTGAAATGTTTTCAATAGCATTTATTAATCCATTTTTTTTGTCCATCATATTTTCACTATCTTGTTTTATTCCAATAACTTTATCATTTAATAATCTTATTGATTCAGCTATTTCATTAAATATTTTACCAGTTTGTATTACAGCTTCATTCTGTTCATTTACTACCGTTTTAGATATTTCCATAGCTGATACAGCCGCTCTAGCTTTACTTTGAATATCATTTATTATATTCTTTATATCCTCAGCTGAATTTGAAGATTGCTCGGCTAATTTTCTTACTTCTTCAGCAACCACCGCAAAACCTTTACCATGTTCTCCTGCTCTTGCAGCTTCAATATTTGCATTTAATGCTAAAAGATTAGTTTGTTCTGCAATAGCTACTATAGTTTCTATAATTACCCCAATTCCTTCAATATTTTTTGCAACATCCACAACAATATCATTTACATTTCTTGAGGATTTTTCTGTTTCAAGTGTTTTACTTTCAAGAACTGTTACCATATCAGCTCCCTTTTCAGTTAATTTGTTAGTATTATTTGAAATACTACTGATATTTTCCGTTGCTGAGGATATTTTATCCATTAAAACTCCTATTTCTTCAACCTTAGACGCACCATCTTCTGCATCATTAGCTTGCTCTCCAGCAGCTTTAGCTACATCTTCTATAGCCTTGCTTATTTCACTTGTTACATTTGCAGATTGATATGCCATATCTGCTAGTTCATTTGATGCTCCTTTAACTGTATCTGAAGACTCTATAACTTTTTTGAATAAATCAGTAATACTCTTAACCATAGTATTAAAACCATCACCAACTTCTCCAAATTCATCATTGTTTTTAACATTAAATCTAACTGTTAAATCTCCTTTTGATGCGTTATCAAATACTTTTTTCAATTCTTCTAATGGTTTAGTTATATTTCTTGCTAAAATAAGCGATAAAATTAATGCTAATACAATAACAATAACAGAACCATATATCCAGAAATTTCTGATAACATTTGTGTCATTCAATAATTCTTGTTCACTCATAGAAGCCATCAATTTCCAACCTGTTCTTTCATTTGTCGCAAATGTTATAAATTTATTCTGCCCTTCATATTTATATCTTGAAAACCCTTTATTGTCATTTTTTACTTTTTCCCAAAATTCTAGCTTTGTAGCGTTATTAGTACCTACAACTTTACTATCAGGATGTGCTATTGTAATACCATTTGAATCAGTTAAAATAAAATATCCTTTTTCACCTATTTTGGTTTTACTAATGCTATATGATAGTTTCTTTAAATCAACATCAATAGCTGCTACCCCTATAACATTACCATCCTTTAGCACAGTTTTCGCGACCGTAATAACAACTTTTTTACTAGCAGCATCTATATACGGTTCCGTCCATATAACTTTTCCTTCATTCTCTATCGCTTTTTTATACCATGGTCTAACTCTTGGATCATATCCATCACTCAACTTTTGAGCAGGATATAAATACATATTCCCATATAAGTCTGCAAAATACACACTTTGAGCACTATCATCAGCATCTTTTACTATTTTAAATAAATTATCATATGTTGTATTTTCATTATTTAGTAGTTCATTCATTTCACCTGATAATATTTTGACTTCATTTTCTCTGCTTAATAAAAACTCATCTAATTTCTTTTCAGCCTCATCAACAGTTTGCTGCGTTGTTATACCCAATTTATGCTCTAATACATTAAATGCTTGTCTATAAGATAAATATCCAAATACAAGCATTGGTACAAGCATTGCTGCAATTAATATTATTATAAGTTTATGTTTTGTCTTATCTTTATAGGTCTTCTTTGATTGATTTTTTACTTTTTGGTCTTTTTTCACAAGTTTTCCTCCTTTAAATTAAATTTAATATTGTGCTGTTCATTTTTGTGTAATTTTAATAATAATATAAATAATTTCTTTACACGATTGATATAACACAACACATATACTATATTTCTACATTTTTTTTGCATTTTCCTTCTTTTTTCGCATCTAAATTTATATTAATTTTGTTAGTAAATTTTTTCTAAATAAAAAAATATTCTATTTATATCAATATGCATATTACAATTGAACCCATTTTCTTAAAGCAAAACATAGGGACTTTAGGTGGAAACTCTACTCCACCTGAAGCAAAAAACTTGAATCTCCCACTTATAGAAGTGGGAGTCTTATAAGAACGATAAGTATTTAGCAAGTAAAAAAAGATATTCAAAAATGAATATCCTTCCCTTAAATATGATTATATCATCTTATTTTAAATATTTTTCTTTAAAATCTAAGTATCCTTTCATTCTCAGTTTGCATGATGGACATTCTCCACAGCCATCACCTATTATTCCATTATAACACGTCAATGTTTCATTTTTTATTATGTCAAGAACACCTAAATCATGAGCCATCTTCCACGTTTCTTCTTTATTTATCCACATCAATGGAGTATGAATTACGAACTCATAATCCATTGCTAAATTCAAAGTAACATTAAGTGACTTTATAAATGCATCTCTACAATCAGGATATCCACTAAAATCACTTTGTGAAACACCCGTTATTATATGATTAACTCCTCTTTGCTTTGCAAAAACTGCAACAAAGGATAAAAACAACAAATTTCTTCCATCAACAAATGAATTAGGTACTCCATCCTTTGGTGCATCTTTATCAACATCAATATCACTTCTAGTTAAAGAATTTGGTGCTAATTGATTCAATAAATTTAAATCTAAAATATGATGCTCAACACCATATTTATTGCAAATATTTTTTGCACATTCAAGTTCTAATTTGTGTCTTTGATTATAATCAAATGAAACAGCTATAACCTCTTTAAATTTTTTCTTAGCCCAAAATAAGCAAGTTGTACTATCCTGTCCACCACTAAATACTACTACTGCCTTTTCTTTATTCATAATTATTCCTCCAATTAAATTTTAAAAATTTTAAAAAACAACAAGTGAACTCGTTTTGCTAGAGCAAAACATCGGGACTTCATATGGAGACTCTACTCCACCTGAAGCAAAGAGTTTGAATCTCCCACTTATAGAAGTGGGAGTCTTATAAAATCGTTCAAATATGCTAACATACCTATTAATCATTTTTTTGAAAATACTTATCTGCATAACATCATTATTTTGTTATTTAATTTAATATCATCAATAAATTTTCCTCTCAATGTTGTAGTCAACGTTTTAGTACCTGGTTTTTTTATCCCTCTTGAAGTCATACAACCATGTTCTCCTTCAATAATTACTGCAACATCTTCACTTTCTGTAACCTTTTGTATTATTTCTGCAATATCGCTTCCTATTCTTTCTTGAAGCTGTAATCTTTTTCCTACCATATCTGCTATTCTAGCAATTTTACTTAATCCAATTACCTTTTTATTAGGAATATATGCAACTGTAACTTTCATGTTATACATCAATGCTATATGATGCTCACAATAACTGAAAATATCAATATCCTTCATTATAACCATATCTCCAGTTGACTTTTCTATGTTCAAATCATCTTCAAATGTCTTATTAAACATTTCAGCAATTTCATCATTTGTATAGTTAATACCTTCAAACACTTCTTCATACATATTTGATACACGTTTAGGAGTTTCTCTTAATCCTTCTCTATCTGGATTTTCCCCTAAAGCAATCAATATTCCTCTAATATGTTCCTCTATTGCTTTCTTATCAATAGCCATAACTCTTAAACTCCCCTCTTCTCTGAATCCCATATTATTTTGTGAAGCTGCACCTGCAAAGTAACATCATTCATAGTATTTATTTTCATAAATTCCACAATATCTTTCATATCGATTTCACCAAATACCGGACTTATATATACATTTGTTTTATTCTCTAAATCATATTCTTCAATTATATACTTAGCTCTTTTTAAATCCTCAATGTTACCTACAACAAATTTAACTATATCTTTCTTGCCTAGGAAATTAAAATTGCTTACAAGCATATACTGTTCCATATTACTTGAAGTAAGCTTATAGTCCATTGTAAACTTAGGTGGATTAAATTTAATATCAGAAAATAATGATATGTCTACACTTCCATTCGTTTCTATCTCAACTGACAATTCGCAATCCTTCGATAACACATTTAGCAATTCTAGTATACCATCTTGTATAAGTGGTTCTCCACCTGTTAATGTAACATTTTTAATATTTGTAGCTTTAATATATTCGTATATTTCTTTTGCAGTCATTAATTCATATTTAACATCTTTTTTATTTGCCCACTTAGTATCACAATAGCTACAATTCAAATTACATCCTGCAAATCTTACAAATACCGATAATTGACCTGATAATTTTCCCTCACCATTAATGCTTATAAATTTTTCTACAACTCTATATTTCAATTCAATTCACCTCGCCATTCTCATATACAGCACAATTTTTTGGTGTTTCATAAACAAATACTCTTTTTACATTATACCCCTTATTCTTCATATGATTAAAGAAGAATAATGCAAAATTTTCTGCTGTAGGTCTAAATTCAACCTCAATCACCCTAAATCCGTCTTCTAATATACATTCCAATGTTTTATTCCTCATACTTCCTTGCTGTATAATAAAAGCATGATCATAATAATCAACAATTTCTTTTAAATCTTTTTTTAAATCACCAAAATCAACAACCATGCCTTCTAATTGTCCATTTTTTGTCAATTTATTTGATTGAACTTCAACTTCTACTTTCCATCTATGTCCATGTATATTACCACATTTTCCATCATAACCTGCTAAAAAATGTGCACTATCAAAACTATGTTCTGTCCTCAATATATACATATTTCTTTTCCTACCTTTCTTTTAAATGTGCTAAGTTTTAATATATGGCTAAGTAACTATTTGCTTTGGTGATTAGTGATTGATAACTTACACACTCTCTCCTTTGAAGAAATTGCGAAACAATTTTCTACCTTTACTCTTCACTATTTCTTATTCACTATTATCTGATTAAAGTTCACTATATTCAATATTTTCTAATTTTATTGTTTTGCTTCCATAGTAACAGCAACCAATAGCACCATTAAATTGAGGTTCTTTTAATGAAATCACTTCATCATAATCCTTCTTTAAATATCTTATTATTGAATTATTATTAGCAACTCCACCAGCTACAATTAATTTTTTACCTTTAAACTTTGTAAGCATAGGTTTTAATCTCTTGTATAATGAATAATTGACTCCTGCACACAACCTATCCATTGTAACTCCTTCTGCTATCTTACCAATCAATTCTGATTCTGAAAAAACCGCACAGGTTGAATTAAGCTCTACTGGATTTTTATAATATTCACTCATTTTATCAATAGATACTTCAAGAACATTCGCCATATTTTCCAAATATCTGCCACAAGATGCAGCACACTTATCATTAAGTTCCAAGTCTGTAATAAGTCCTTTTTCAATCTTGACTATTTTTACATCCTGTCCACCAACATCAAGTAAAATAAAATTCTTTAACCCTGTCTGATATATTGCACCATATGCATGAGCCTTTATTTCATTAATAGGTATAAACATATTTAAATCCGTATTATTTTTTCCATATCCAGTTGACACAGCTTTATCTACTTTATCAATATTTAGTTTATCTAAATCCACAGTAATTTTTCCATCAAAAGTACAATAATCCCTATAAAATGAAATAGTACTTACTTTCATTTTTTTTACAATATTATTGTTTTCCATAACTAAAACCTTAACTTCTCTGCTACCAAGATCTATTCCTAATATTTTCATTTTCTCACTCCTTCAAGTCAAGAAGCATATCCAAAAATGCTTCCAATCTAAGCTTAGTCCTTGCATCTAATTTATTTAATTTATCTCCTTCAATATTTAATATTGGAATATCCAATTTAGCCTTTAATATAATATCTTCAGCTGCTCTATAGCAAAAAGCTTGAGTATAATGAATTATACCATCCAATTTTCTTTCACTAATCTGCCTTTTTAATTCTGCAATTCTAAATTCTATATCATATGGGTAAGTATAATCATAATATTGTTCATATATATTCAAAGCTTTACTAGCTCTTGGAAAGGCAAATTCTCTTTGAACTTCATTGTATACAATACTAGCATCAAATTTTTCAACATAATCATATATATCCGCTGTCATAGGTGGTACCCCAATAAATCCCAATCTGAGTTTCATGTTTTTAGGTTCTCTCTTTTTTATATCTGAAATAACTCTCTTTAAATCTCTCTCAAATTTATCAACATTTCCATTGAAATCGCTTAAGCTCACTTGATATAAATGATTTTCAAATCCACTAACTTTATTATCTATATAACTTAATCTATCAATTTCTTTACTAAGTTCTCTAACCTTATTCAATCTTAATCTTACTTTTTCAATATCTTCATAGCTTACATTAAAAATATTCATAAATTTTTTGATTTCTATTTCAATATCTTCTTTTTTATGACTATGTGGAAATGAAAATGGATATATATTAATTCCTCGTAATCTAAATACCTCTATAAGTGCTTTAGTATTTGAACAATCTCCTTCCATAACTCCAACGATTTTTTTAATACCATTATCAATACAAGCTCCATAAATTCCCTTTATCCACGCACACATACTTTTAGGGAAACCTTCTTTTTCAGCTATATCAATGTACTTTGAATAATCTTCTGAAGTTATAAATACATTATTAAGATCTATGGGTTCATATCCTGCTGCCAGAAGAACCTCAATAGGAACCGTAGTTGTTAATCCAATTTTTTTCATTTTTAAAGCTCCTTTCGCGTTAAAAAGACAACAAAAAAAAAAAGGACATAGCTGCCCTTATAAACAAAAATTACCTACTTTAGTAGATACATCCTAGTTTTGTTTATAGACAGGATGGTTTCGAACTGTCTTATTCTGTTTTCATATTTCACAGCATAGTGTATCATATTTTTTATTTTTATACAATAGTTTTTGAAGAAAGTTCTATGTGTAATATTTACCATGATATACTAATTAAAAGCAATTGTTAAATATTTTTAGCAAATGTACCGTTTACTTATATTTTTAAAGGTTTATTAATAAATATACGAAAATTCACCTCATAAAGTATTCAAATTCAATTTTACATATCAAATCAATAGTACTATCATTATAGTTATGTTGTATTTTATTACATTATAAAAAGAGGTGAGCAGATTATGAATCCCTTTATATGTTTGGGAATCGCAATTATAACAGGTATCATTTTTGGTAAAATAATGAATAAGTTTAAAGTTCCAGCTGTAGCGGGCTACATCATTGCAGGTCTAATACTCGGAAAATCAGGTTTCAATGTTGAAAATGGTGCAATCATAGACAAGCTAGCTTTCATAGGTGATTTTGCATTAGGAATCATAGCTTTTAACATAGGAAGTGAACTTGAAGTATCTGTAATAAAAAAACTAGGTAAATCTATTTTTACAATTGCTACTTTTGAAGCATTGGGAGCATTTACTTTAGTTACTGCAAGTATGCTTTTATTACACCAACCAATTTCAACAGCATTAATTCTTGGGGCAGTAGCTTCTGCAACAGCTCCAGCAGCAACAGTTATGGTTTTAAAAGAATATAATGCAAAAGGGCCACTAACTAGTACATTGTTAGGAGTTGTGGCTGTAGATGATGCTATATGTTTGATGATTTACTCTGTGGCATCATCAATAGCAAAAGTATTTATTAAACATCAACCACTAACTATGTATAGAGTTGTTGTTCATCCTATTTTAGAAATAATATCATCAATTGCATTAGGATTGTCTATGGGTATATTATTATGCTACTTAATTAGAATAAGCAATAAAAAAGAAGAAATGCTTCCATTTACAATTGGTACTCTTTTGCTTTTAACTGGTATAACAATGAAGTTCAGTCTTTCACCATTACTCTCTGCGATGTCACTTGGTGTTATGGTAGCAAATGTATCATCAAACCGTACTAAAGCATTCAAGTATGTTGAAGATTTTTCATCCCCAGTTATTGCCTCATTTTTCATACTTGCTGGTTCTAGACTTGATATATCATTAATACCTAAATTAGGAATTATAGGAATAGCATATTTTACATTTAGAATTCTAGGTAAAGTAACAGGAGCATCATTGGGTGCTATTGTTGCAAAATCACCTGCTGTTGTTAAAAAATATATCGGCTTTGGTCTCTTCTCACAAGTAGGTGTTGCTGTTGGTCTTGCTATACTTGTAAGCAGAGAATTCGCTAATAGCAATTTAGGTTCAATAGTAATTACAATCCTTCTTGCAACAACCATTATTACAGAAATAATTGGTCCGATTTTTACAAAAAATGCTATAATAAAAGCAGGGGAAGCAAATCTTTAATTTTAAGGAGGATATCTTAAAATGTATGCTTTATTTTTAATATTAAATGACATTGACAAATTAGATAAAATAGAAGAAATATTTTATGAAAATAGGTGTGGAGCAACAAGTGTAGATAGTCAGGGACTAGGTAAAATTCTTCTTGAACATCACATAGATGTTTCAGTTTTTGCTGGTATAAGAAAACTTGTAGAAGGAAAAACTCCTTACAATAAAACCATAATTAGTGTAATACAAAAGGAAGAAAAATTAAGGAAGATTGTAAGTTTAATCAATAAAGAATTAGAACTCGATAGTAAGAAAGGAATAGGATTTTTATTTGTGCTTCCTGTTATTGAATGTCATGGATACATTCATGATAAAAATAAAAAAGAGTAATTTCGTTTTTCTAATGTAAAAGCTTCAATCACTCACTATTGATTAACTCTAAAAATAGACTGCTCATAATAACGAGTAGCCTATTTTAAATTATCTGTTATGTTTATATCCGAAAATTCTACTATAATATTATCATTATTGCTTTTATTCACAGAATAAGCATTTTTAACTTTTATAGTACCACCTTCAATAATCTTAGCTGGAATATTAATTATAAATTCACTTCCCTTTTTATACTCACTTTTTACTGATATATTTCCCCCATGCATCTCTACTAATGCTTTTACTAAGGAAAGTCCTATTCCACTTCCATTTTTATTTATAGAGTGTGCACTATCAACCTGTGCAAACCTTTTAAAAATATATTGCTGCTTATCCTTAGGTATGCCAATTCCTGTATCCTTAACCGATATTAATACATGGTCAGTTTTATCACTTACAGAAACTAGTATATTTCCGTTTTTCTTTGTAAACTTAATTGCATTCGATAATAAATTAAGCATTATTCTTTCAATTTTTTCTGCATCACATGCAATTATTTTCTCTTCAACATCTGTATCGAAAATAATCTCAATATCTTTGCTTTCAGCATATTCTACTACCGATAATGTTATACTTTCTACTAAGTTTATAATATCATAATTTTCTAGGTTAAGCTTAAAATATCCGGAGTCAATTTTGGTAATATCTATAAGATTATTTATAAGTCTAAGTAATCTATAACAATTTTGCATCATAATACTCTTGTATTTTATGGCTTTATCCTTGTAAGTAAATAACAAATTATTTTTTTGTAAAAAATCAATATATTGAAGTGAACTTGCTATTATGTTTATAGGTGTTCTAAGTTCATGAGAAATATTCGCAAAAAATTCTTTTCTTAAATTATCATATTCTTTCATTTTAGAAAGAATTCTTAATCTTTGCTCAGCCTTTTCCTTTAATTCTTTATTTTTCTTTAAATATGTAATATCATGTCCAAGCGTTACAATTGCCTTTTTACTATCATTTTCATATAATATAGGTATCTTATAAATATCAAATACTAACTTTTCTCCAGTGCTATCAAAAATTTCTTTTTCATATCTTATACCTTTAGAATTTTCCCAAATTATCTTATCATTTATATTTGGTAATAAATATTTATCGAATTCATCCAATTCAGTATTAGTCTTTTTTTGCCACTCTTCTTCTCTTAAATTAAATAACTTTAATAATGCTTTATTAACCTCAAGCCATCTACCATTATCATCTCTAAAACAAATTATGTCTGGAGAAGTATTCATAAGAATTCTCAATCTTTTTTCACTCGCTCTTAAAGCATTTTCTGCTATCTTTCTCATTTTAATATTACTAACTAAAAATATAATAATTGATGTAAGAAAAATAATAAAAATAGCAACTGCATTTTTTACTATTTTTTTAGAAATGGAATATTTTACTGATGGTATATTTATTAAGCAACTTCCTTTTGGAACTTTAAATTTATCTATACCAAATTTATGAAGCTGATTATAATCAAATACATATCTTGAATAACTTTTATACAAAATATCTATATCAGATGGGTGCATACCTTTGAGTATTTTTTTAGCCATTTTACCTGCAACAGTTCCATGATAAAATCCATAAATTAATTTTCCCCCAACAATACCTCTGTTTATATAGTCTGCCCATGCACTATAAATAGGAACTGGACATTGCTTAGAAATTTGATTAATTCCATTGAGCATACCATTATATTCATTCTCATCCTCCATAAAAACTGGAAATATAAACGCTACATCATACTTTGATAAATTTTTAACTTTAGATAATGTATCTCTAATAGTAGACGACTCTATAATCCTAAACTCAATGTCTGAATAATAGTTTTTCAAGTGATTAATTGTCTCTATATTCATATCATTATTGTGAGTTTTATCAATAATAAAATTTATACATCTCACATATTCATGAAGTTTCAAAATTGTATCTATGGTATCCTTAATATCAACCTTTTCTATCACACCAGTAAAAACACTTCTATCTTTTACATTTATGTAATTGTTTTGTTTTACTCCACAGAAAACTATTGGCGTATTAGAAAATAAGCTTTTATAGTATTTATTAGCAAAATTATATGCATTATCACCAATTACAATTACAACATCAAATTTTTTATTGCTATACTTGTACTTATAAAGCTCATATAATTTTTTGTAATACAAATCACTATTATATCTATTTGTATCCATATACTCTTCTATTATATTTATTCTTTTAAATGCTTTATTCAATGTACTCTTTACTCCAAGTGAAACATCATTAGACCATTTAAAAGTATGATCATACGAATTTAATATAAGCACTTTTTTCTCCAAAACCATATCTGTAGCAAATACATTGATACTATTAAATTTAAATTGTGAAAAGAGAGGTAAAATAATTATTAAAAAAATAATTATTTTTTTATTACTTTTACCCATGCATCACACCTCATACGACATTTTTCGCCATTTATTATAAAAAAATAACTAAATTATATTCAAAAATTAGCCAAATTATATTTATGTATAAAATTCTATTAGTGTTAATATATAATAACACATGAATTATAAACATATTCTATCATTATTAAATAAAATAATCAAATTCATTAAATGTGATATAATTATACTAGTTGGGTATATTCAAAATAGCTAGTCAGCATACTAGTCTATTTTCCTCAATACTATACTATATCGCCAGAAACTCGATTATAGTTTGTGTCTCTTATATGATGCAAAATGCAAACTAAAAATACAAACTATTGGAGGTAAAAAATGAGTCAATATTATCAATATGGAAATCATCGCTGTCTTGATTCAATTCATTCATTTCCAGATTCAACTTGGAAACTTGATAATACACCAAACATTTATGAAAACGAAATACTAATTGATGTTTCTATACTTAACATAGATTCTGATAGTTTTATGCAAATTTATGTCGAATGTGATGGAAATAAAAATAAAATGTCAGGAAAAATCATGGAAATAGTAAACATGCGTGGTAAACTTCACAATCCTATTACAGGAACAGGTGGAATACTATGTGGAAACATATTAGAAATAGGTAAAAAATACATAAATAAACATAAGCTGCATAGAGGAGACAAAATAATAAGCTTGGCTTCACTTACATTAACACCCTTATTAATTGAAAAGATAATTAGTATAGACTGTCATTCATATCAAATAAAAATACAGGGTAAGGCTATTTTATTTCCAAATTCACCTTTAATAAAAATTCCAAATAATTTACCTTTAAAACTTGTTATGGCTGTTTTAGATGAGGCAGGTGCTCCTATTCAAAGCTTTAATTTATCTAAACCTGGATATAACATTTTAATAATGGGTGCATTATCTAAAATAGGTCTTATGTGTGCTTATGCTGCTAGAAAAAAAATTGGATATAACGGTGGTCGTATAATAGGTATTAATAGTTCAAAAGAACCAGACTTTTTTAGTGAAAAACTAAATAGCATTTTCGATAATATATACTATTATGATACATTGAAACCTTTGGAAAGCTATGAAGAGATTATTAAAAAAGAGAATGAATTTGATTTAACATTAAACTGCATAAACTTTTCAGGCACTGAAATGTTGAGTTTATTATGCACAAAAAAATATGGCACAATATATCTAGCAAACCTTGGTAGTAATTACAAAACAATATGTCTTTCTGCAGAAGGAATAGCCAAAGACATCAATATTATAGCATATAAAGGTTATACTGAAGGACATGCTAATTTCACAATAAAATTATTAGAAGAAAATAGTGACCTAATTGAACTTTTAAATAGAAGACTTGAAAAACGTTATTATGATGAATTTAATAACAATAAACTAGCTTCAAATCCAACTTTTGAATCAAACATTTTAAAAGATATAAATCTTGAAGAATATGTATTTGAAAGTTATGAAATAAAAAAGGTTTTACACACCGCTTTTAAAGTCGCTAACTATAATTGTACTGTTCTAATCACTGGTGAATCTGGTGTAGGTAAAGAAATAATTGCAACAGCTATCCATAAATCCAGTGATAGAAACTATAAACCTTCTATAAAAATAAATTGCGGTTCAATACCTAAAAATCTTCTTGAAGCAGAACTTTTTGGTTATGAAAAAGGTGCTTTTACAGGTGCAGATAAAAAAGGTAAAATAGGATTTTTTGAAATAGCCGACAAAGGCACTCTATTTTTAGATGAAATAGGTGAGCTTCCTTTAGACTTACAAGTTAAGCTTTTAAGAGCAATACAAGAAAAGGAGATTTATAGAGTTGGTGGCATAACCCCTATTCATGTCGATGTTAGAATAATCGCTGCAACCAACAGAAATTTATATAATATGGTTAAAGAAGGTAAATTTAGAGAGGATCTATATTATAGGCTAAATGTTTTTCCTATAGAAATCCCTCCTCTTCGCACTAGAAAAGATGATATTATTCCTCTAACTAAACATTTCATAAATAAATACAATAAAAAATTTAGTCTTAATAAAAGCATAGATAAAATTGCATTAGAATATCTTAAAAAATATTCATGGCCTGGTAATATACGCGAACTAGAAAACGTAATTCAAAGATTATTAATAAGTACAGATAACAATATAATTACAATAGTAGACATAACAAAATATTTGCACAATAAAGGTATTTCTTGGTCTGAACATAGTTCATTTGAAATTGATAATCGTTCATTACAAGAAATTTTAGATGAAAAAGAATATGAAATATTAAAGATAGCTAAAGAAAAGTATAAAACAACAAGGCAAATAGCAAAGGCACTAAAGATGAGTCAAACAACACTAGTAAGAAGACTTAAAAAGTACAATCTATAAAGAACACCCCAGGGGCGGAAAATTTTTCCGCCCCTGGGGTGTTCTTTATTCTGTTCTTTTATAGGCATTTTCTATTATTGTTTTTGGATAATTCATATATTCAAGAAGTCTAATTGCATTTCTAGTTTGAGAAATCCCTTTTTTAAGTTTATAATCAAAACTTAAACCTTTATCATTATCAACATCTTCACTAAAATAATAAAAATCATAGTCATCTTTTAAAATATCAGCTAGTTCTCTATCATGTGTTGTTACTATAGGAATTGAATTTTCATTATTCAAATACTTTAATATTTCTGCTGATAATGCAATTCTTTCTACTGGATTAGTTCCCCTAAATATCTCATCTATGGAACAGAAAACAGGTATATCCTTTTTTATAGCATCAAATATTCTTAGTATTGATTCAGCCTCTGCCATATAATAACTCTTTCCTTCTACTAAATCGTCATTAGGACTGATTGATGTAACTATGTTTAAAAAACTTGCCTCATAATCTTTGGCTAAAACAAAATAAAATGTTTGAGCTAAAAGTATATTTACTCCTAACATCTTTAAAAATGTTGATTTACCTGACATATTTGTTCCTGTAAGAACTATGCCCTTATTATTTATAGTAATAGAATTAGGCACAGCATTTTCTATTAGAGGATGTACTCCTTCTATAATACTCAATGAAGTTTTATTTTTAAATTTAGGTCTTATATACTTATTTTTTAAATTGTGTTGATAACCCGCAATTGATATTAATGCTTCTAATTCACCAACTATATAATAGAGTTCCATAACATATTGCTTTTTATCTTTCAATTTACTCGACACAGCATAATATGCACTTTCTTCCAAAAGAAAAATAAATGCAATAATTTCAAATAATCCTCCCCAAACATTTGTAATTACAATTAATCTTGTACTTCTGTCTATATCTCTTATCTTTTTTAATATAGAACTTATTCTGTCAGTATAACCATAAATACCCTCATTTTTTATACCAGCTATCTTTTTTGAAGCTATTATAATATTTCTCAAATAGCAAATTCCGTTTGATTTAATATTACTTTGTTCATGATTGCTTATAATCATATTTAATCCACTTAAAACGAACAAACCCAAAATTATTTTTTTATCCACAAATATTGATAAAAGTATTATTATAGAAGGTATTACCTTTCCTATAAAAGTGTAAATATAGTACTTTAGTCTATTTACCTCTAATTCATTTTCCATCATATACAAAAAACTATTCTTAATATTTTTACCCAAATTAAAATATATATACAGAAGTCTCTCTCTTAATTTTTTATCATTTTTAAATAATTCTATTAACCTACTCCTATTTTTTAACTTTTCCTCATCCATCAATGGATTTCTTAGTATAGAATACAACGCAGCCTCTCCTAAACTGCTATAATTTCTATCTAGCTTTTCATATACATTGTCCATATTTAAATCTTCCCATGTTTGGTTATCTAATGTATATTCCTCTTTTTCACTCATATCAAAAAATTTTCTTATACCTTTAATATCTCTAGATTTCTCCATTTTCCTCTCATACTCACGTCTTATAAGTCCCAAAATTCTTCTATTCATATAAATTCTCCTTTCAAGCATTAATATCATATTTAAACATTACATTATGAGTTTTTAATTATATAAGTTCATTTCCAGCATTTATAATATTGTATATCTTAACCAATATATTTTCAATATTTATGATTTCTACAATAATACTTTTTCTATATAAATATTTTTGAACCAATAATGGTTCGTAGAACCATTATTGCAATTATATCGAACCAATTTTGGTTCGATATACAATTTTGGTTCGATATAATTGCATAAAAATATAATAATACAAATACAATATTACATTGGAAGTTTTGAATACATTATGTTTTGTAAAACTTATAACATTAATAAATTTTAGGCACAACTCTTGCTAATAATATTTGTATTGAAAACATAATAACCATTACAATACCAATTATACTATATAAGGGAGGATTTACATATGAAAAAAGGTCATCCATACGGAATCCACAGAGTTATATCACCAAAGGGCATACTTCCACAACCTGCCGATGTTATCGATAATAATATGGAACTCTACGATAATGAAATATTAATCGATGTTCAAACTTTAAATATTGACTCTGCAAGCTTTACTCAAATTCACAATCAAGCTGATGGGAACATAGAGCAGATAAAAGAAATTATTTTAGGCATAGTTGAAAAAGCCGGGAAAATGAAGAACCCTGTTACAGGTTCTGGTGGAATGTTAATAGGGCGTATTGAAAAGATTGGCTGTGCACTAGAAGGTAAAATTGATTTAAAAGTCGGAGATAAAATAGCAACTCTAGTTTCTCTTTCATTGACTCCACTAAGGATAGATGAAATATTAGAAATTCGTCCTGAAATCGATCAAGTCGATATAAAAGGCAAGGCTATACTTTTCCAAAGTGGTATTTATGCCAAAATTCCAAATGACCTTCCTGAAAATCTAGCACTTTCAGTTTTAGATGTTGCTGGTGCACCAGCACAAACTGCGAGATTAGTTCAAGCTGGACAAACTGTAATTGTTTTAGGTGGTGGTGGAAAATCGGGAATGTTATGCCTATATGAAGCAAAGAAAAGAGCAGGTGTAAGTGGAAAAGTTATATGTGTAGAATACAGTGATACAGCTTTAAAAAGATTAAAAAAGCTTGAAGAAGAAGATGCAAAACTTGCTGACATATATATTCAAGCTGATTGTACAAATGCTTGTGAATTAATGGACAAAATCAGCGAAGTTACTAATGGTGAAATGGCAGACGTTACAATAAACAATCTAAACGTACCAAATTCAGAAATGGGAACTATATTAGCTACTAAGGATAAAGGAATCGCTTATTTCTTCAGTATGGCAACTAACTTTACAAAAGCTACTTTAGGAGCTGAAGGTGTTGGTAAAGATATTAGTATGGTAATGGGAAATGGATATACTAAGGGTCATGCAGATGAAGCACTTCAAATCATGCGTGAGTGCCAGCCTTTAAGAAAACTATACGAAGAATTATATGCATAATCATAAGATTTAGATAAATATATGCACCTATTGACTGGTACTTTTAGTACAAATCCAAGCAGTGGGTGCTTTTTGTATAATATTTTCTATTATCGTGCAACCTAATAACATATAAATAATGTTAAAAGGAGGCGACTATTAATTTCTAAAATTAGTATTGTATTTTATTTTAGAAATTTAAATGATTATGTATAAAGAACCTTATTTTGAACCTGAAGGGAAAGACAATTTAGTAAACAAAATTCCGGGTAAAATAGGCAAAACATATCTTACTGAAGAAGCTTTAAGAGACGCTGTTGAAGAAATAAAAGATAAAAAAGCCGAAAATGAAAAACTTTATAATGAACTTTATGGTTTTTCAATTCATCCAAATCCATCGTTTTTTGCTAATGAACCAGATGATTTAATATAATAATTTTAACATTGAAAAAATATTAAAAAAGCAGATTTAAGTTCCATTTAAACATTTCAACAGAACTTAAATCTGTTTTTCTCTAATTTTCTATTCTTATCCATTTATTATTGTATAAATACGTAATAATAGCAGCTGTTACAATAAGTATTCCTCCAAGAACACTTAAAACATCTGGTATTTCTTCCCATAAGAAAAATCCAATTACAGCTGAAAATACAATACTAAAATAATTAAATATTGATACTTCTGATGCTGGAGCATATTTATATCCAAATGTAAGCGAGAACTGACCAATTGCAGCAAAAATCCCTGTGCATACCAAAAAAAATAGTTGCATCATGTTTGGTAATTTAAAGTTAAATAGCATTAATGGAAGTACTCCTATTACTGATACTAATGAAAAATAAAATACTATAGTAGATGGATGTTCTTTATTTTTTAAATATCTTACAAGAGTATATGCCGCTCCTGCACATACTGCTGAAACTGTACCTGAAACTGCTGGAAGTACAGCAAAACTAAATCGAGGTTTTATAACTAATAGTGCTCCTATAAACACCACAATTAAAGCAGGAATTTGAATCTTTGAGAGTTTCTCATTAAGAAAAACAAATGCAAATAGCGTCACAAAAAAAGGTGAAAGTTTATTAAGCATAGAAGAATCAGCAAGATATAAATTATTTATGGCATAAAAATAAAATACTACTCCTGATAATCCTAATAATGATCTAGCTATTAAATATTTTTGATTTTTCCTATCGCCAAACATGCTAACCTTGCTTTTTCTGATAAATAAAAATGCGACTCCCAAGCTTACAAGGTTTCTGAAAAAAACTTTCTCAAGAATAGGAATATTACCTGATAATTTCACCATTGCACCCATCATTGCAAATGCGAACGCTGATAACATCATAAAAAACACAGCTTTGGGTTTATCATCCATATATATCACCACCTAAAATAACAATACTAAACAATTCTATCAGATATGTTAATCTATTTCTACATTTTTTATGAAATTTTCTTATTTAACAATACAAAACAACAAAGAAGTTGCCTCAATAGCGAAACAACTTCTTTATAGTACCTAAAAGAATGGAAGTTATAAATTATCAACTAATTCATCTGGAACAACAAATTCAAGATTATCATATTCACTCTTCCCACCTGTTTTCTTTAGCAATTCAAATTCATCATACTCTTCTACATCATGCTGTCTTAATACTTCATCAATATTTCTTTTTTCTTTACTGGGAATTCTTTCCGCAAAAGAACGAAACAACTCCTCTCTAAAATATTCCGCATCTACCTTGGGTAAATAAGGCAATAATCTAAAATTATATTCTGAAGCTCTTTCTACTCCTTTTACATCATACTTAAAATAATATTTACCACGTCTTCTATGCAACTCACCAACTTTAAAAGTTTTATCTTCTTTTTTCCAAACCAACCACAATATTTCATCTTGCATATAACTCATCTTGTCACCTTCTTTTCCAAGTTTTTCGATATATCTACATAATATATTATATATCGACAAACATCTATACAGTATTTACTATACTATATTATATAAACAATTTCAATAACATTTTTCGCAAATCTTTACTAAAATATTCATTACTAAAGCAACCCACAATCAGACATAGTAAAAAGCGGTTAACACCGCTTATTTTACTTTTTTAATCATTATATCTTCATATCTAAATTTTGTGAATGGATCCATTTCAACTCCACTTATTCTATCATTTAAAGCAAATCCTGATTTAGGATGAAACAAAAAAATCATAGGAGCATCATTAACAATAATCTGATGAGCTTTTTTATATATATTCAATTTTTTTTCTGGATTTATTATAGCCTTTGCATCTCCAATTAATTCAATAACCTCTTTGTTATAATAATGACCATAGTTAGCAGCTGAATCCTTCATAATCAATGGTTCTATAAAATTAGCCTGGTCCCCCGTATCTGCAACCCAACCAGTCATTATAACATCACTTTCTCTCATCATTTGAGGTGATAAATATTCTTTGGAATCAACATTTTTTATATCAACATCTATTCCAATAGCTTCATAATTCTCTTTCATTATAGTCGCAGTCTTTTCAAACATACTCTTTCCATTATTACCTTTAACCTGAATAACAAGTTTTTCCGAAGAATACCCTGCTTTTTTCAATAACTCCTTCGCCTTTTGAGGATTATATGAATAACTACTTAAATTGTCATCATATAATATTGCCGGTGGAAATATTCCTTTAGCTTCTTCTGCCATTCCTCCCATTACATCATGTATTATTCTTTTTTTATCTAATGCATAATTTAAAGTTCTTCTCATATAAATGTTGTTTGTAAAAATACTATCTCTATCAAAATTAAATACACCATAACTCGTTGTCATTGTACTCTTCATTTTCATTCTATCACCATAACCCAGTTCAATCAATTTTTCCTTCGTTTCATTATTATTAACTAAAATAAAATCATATTCACCTTTATAAAATTTATCAATAAAATCTGAATCTTTGAAAATAATCTCAATTCTTTCTATATATGGAACACCACCAAAATAATATTTATTAGCTTCTAAAACACACATATTTTCCTCTACATCACATAATTTATATGGGCCACACCCTGTAAATTTACCTTTTTCAACATCATCTATATCAAGTATAGAACAACAGCTCTGTGCTAAGTTCAATAAAAATCCACTATAAGGCATTTTAAGTTTAATAGCTAATCTATATTCATTTATTTTTGTAAGACCAAAAACACTATGTATACTGCCATTATAGTATTCTTCTGCACCTTCTATCGGAAATAAAAACCATGCATTTGGTGACTTTAATTTAGGATCTAGTAATCTATTAAAAGAACGTATAACATCATCACTTGTAATATATTTGCCATTATGAAATTTTGCACCTTGTCTTAAATTAAATATCCATGTCAAATTATCTTCTTTTACATACCAACTTTTTGCAAGTCCTGGGTGTATATCCGTATTATTCCCAGTAACTAACAACCCTGCATGAACATTAATCAAAATCTTGTCAGTAACCACATCATAACTCATCATAGGGTCAAACACCTTAGGTATACCACCTAAACAAGTTCTTAATGTGTACTGAATACTTGTATCACTCTTAATTTCATCTAAAATAGCTCTACCATTCATTTTTAGATTGTCTGCTATTTTAGATAACATAGCGATAGATGTCTTCGTATATGACGTGTTTAGAGAAGCTGCTTCTAACATAGACATTGTTTTTTCTGAAATATCATTCATATCCTCTGTTGAAGCTATTACTTCTTTTAATCCATCAGTCTGTTCAGTTGTAACATTGCTTATTGTATTAATTATATCAATAGTTTCATTTACAGCATCAATAATTTGATTAAAAGACTTTTTTGTTTCATCTGCTATATTCATGCCTTCATTTACATTATCAACGCTTTTATCCATAACTGAAATGGTTTCTTTTATGCTACTATTCATTTCTTGAATTACTTGATAAATCTCCCCTGTTGCTGATTCACTTTTCTGTGCAAGTTTCTTAACTTCATCAGCAACCACAGAAAAACCTCTTCCAGCATCACCAGCTCTAGCAGCTTCAATAGATGCATTAAGTGCCAAAAGATTAGTCTGTTTTGAAATATCTCTTATTATATCCAACATCTTATTTATATTTTCAGCTTTATCTTTTAAAGTATACACAACATTCTTTATGTTATTAACAGATTCAGCTATTATATTCATAGCATTAATAGAATTGTTTACAGCTTTACTTCCATTTTTAGCGCTCATAAGTGTATCCTCTACTACCTGTTGAGAATTTGTTGTATTAGTATACACTTCCTCTGCCATAGCTGAATAATTATTTATTTCAGAAGCAACTCTTTCTATTGACTCCATCTGTATTTCTGCATACCTCACCATATTATCAATAGAATTAATAAGATTTAAAGTTATAAAATCTGTTTCCTTTATTTTTTTCATCAAATTATTTATTATAGGTTCTTGATTATGGATAAGCAATTGAAATTCTCTTTCTTTAATGTCCGGTTGTTTAATTTTTAATTCTTCATTCTGTGAAACATTTAAAGTGTTTTGGTTACATTCACTTTCATACTTATTTTTCCACCCAAACATACTAATCTCTCCTATATATAATATAATATTTCATACTATGTAAAATATTTTTATAAAAGTTAAATATAATTTATTATACCATACAAGCTATAACAATTACATATTATATTTCAAATATATTCTAAAAAATGCACAGTAGCCCAACTGCCAAAAGCAGACTACTGTGCATATAATACAAAACGATTTTTCTTATTTTATAACTTCAACAGCAATTTTAAGAATTTCACCATTGATTTTCACTTCTTTATATTCTCTAACTTTATTATAAATTACTGTTTCTGATAATGTTTCCTTTTTTATTGTATCTTCAAATTTTTTAACAATGCTTTCAAGCATATCATTGCCAGACACATAAAGATATATCTTATCTGCTACTTCAAACCCACTATCTTTTCTCATGTTTTGAATTTTGCTCAATATCTCTCTAATATGTCCTTCTTCTCTTAATTCTTCAGTTATTGTGGTATCAAGCACTACACCAATATCTCCTTCACCTGCAAATGCAAACCCTTCAAGTCCTTGCATTGTAACCAGTAAATTTTCACTATTAAGAACTATTTCTGTTCCATCAATATTTATTGTAACTTCTCCACCATTTTTAACTGTTTGAGCTAATTCCATTTGATTCATAGAAGATATTTCTTTTCTAATGTTTGGTATTAATTTTCCATAAGTTCTACCAAGTACAGGAAGATTAGGTTTTATCTCAAAGTTAACATATTTAGAAATATCTGCACCTAACTCAACTTTTTTAATATTAAGCTCATCCTTAATTATATCACCATAGTATTGTGGAAGAGCTTCAGTTGATAAAAGCATTTTTGAAAGTGGCTGTCTATTTTTTATATTTGCCCCATTTCTTGCTGCTCTACCAAGTCTTACGACTCTATATGCAATGTTCATTTCTTTTTCAAGTTCATAATCTACTAAGTCAGCATTATATTCTGGCCATTTACACAAATGAACGCTTTCTTTTGCATTTTTATCTATATTAACTACAAGATTTTGATATATTTCTTCTGTAATAAATGGTATAAATGGTGCAGCTACTTTAGAGAACGTTACAAGTACTCTGTAAAGCGTCATATAAGCACCTATTTTATCATCAGTTAATTTTTCTGACCAATATCTTGCTCTATTTCTTCTCACATACCAGTTTGATAGTTCATCAACAAATTCATCTAAAGCAAGTGCAGCTTGAGTTATTTTATAGTTATCAAGATGTTCTTCGACATTCTTAATTAATGAGTTCAATCTAGACATTATCCATTTATCCATTACGTTTTCAGAAACAAAGTCTTCATATTTTGTTGAATCAAATTTATCTATTTCTGCATAAAGCACATAGAAAGAATATACATTCCAAAGAGTACTTAAGAATTTTCTTTGTGCTTCTGCAACATCATCTATAGAAAATCTTGTTGGAAGCCATGGTGCACTAGCAGTATAGAAATGCCATCTTGTAGCATCTGCCCCTTGTGACTCCAGCACATCAAATGGATCTACAACATTTCCTTTATGCTTAGACATCTTTATTCCTTTTCCATCAAGCACATGACCTAAAACTATACAGTTTTCAAAAGGTGCCTTATCGAATAATGCTGTAGAAATTGCAAGCAATGTATAAAACCATCCTCTTGTTTGGTCTACTGCTTCAGAAATGAATTGTGCTGGGAAATTTTTTTCGAATATTTCCTTATTTTCAAATGGATAATGGTACTGAGCAAATGGCATTGAGCCTGAATCAAACCAGCAGTCAATAACTTCTTTTGTTCTTTTCATAGGCTTACCACATTTTGGACATTTTAACTGTACTTTATCAATATATGGCTTATGAAGCTCAACATTTTCAGGTACATCGATACCTTTTTCTACTAATTCTTCTCTGCTTCCTATACATTCTCTATGACCACATTCACATTCCCAAATAGGAAGTGGCGTACCCCAATATCTATCTCTGCTTATGCCCCAATCTATATTGTTTTCAAGGAATTTACCCATTCTTCCAGTTTTTATATTATCAGGAAGCCAGTTTATTTTATTATTATTTTCTATTAATCTTTCTTTAATAGCAGTAGTTTTAACAAACCAACTGTCTTTTGGATAATATAAAAGTGGAGTATCACATCTCCAACAATGTGGATATGAATGTGTAAACTTTTCTGATTTATATAAAATTCCTTTTTCTTTCATGTAATCAAGTATTTTAGAATCAGCTTTTTTAACAAACATTCCTTTCCATGGCTCTACACAATCAATAAATTTTCCTTCTTTATCTACTAGATTAATTAGAGGCAAATCGTATTGTTTACCTAATCTATTGTCATCTTCACCATATGCAGGTGCAATATGTACTATTCCAGTACCATCTGTAAGAGTTACAAAGTCACCATGAACAACATAGAATGCCTTTTTCTCTGGTTTATAGAATGGGAATAATTGCTCATATTCCATTCCAAGTAATTTATCACCTTTGAATTCATCAACTATTTCATATTCGCCTTCTAAAATATTTAACAATTCCTTTGCTAAAATTAAATATTCTCCATTATTGATTACTTCCACATAATCATATGCCTTATTAACTGCTAGGGCTGTATTACTTGGCAATGTCCAAGGGGTAGTTGTCCATGCAAGTATGTATTTATCTTCATGAGCAACCTTGAATTTTACAAAAGCAGTTGCTTCTTTTACATCTTTATACCCTTGTGCAACCTCATGTGAAGAAAGTGCTGTTCCACATCTTGGACAATATGGCATAATTTTATGTCCTTTAAATAGTAATTTTTTATCCCACATTGTTTTAAGTGCCCACCAAACAGACTCAATGTAATCATCATGATAAGTAACATATGGATTATCCATATCAACCCAAAATCCTAATTTTTCAGACATATCTTTCCACATGTTTGTATATTTAAATACACTGCTTTTACATTCAATAATAAATGGCTTTACACCATAATCTTCTATTTGTTCTTTACCTGATATTCCTAATTTTTTCTCGATTTCTAATTCAACAGGTAATCCATGAGTATCCCATCCTGCTTTTCTTAAAACCTTATATCCTTTCATAACCTTATATCTTGGAATTAAGTCCTTCATAACTCTTGTAAGTACGTGTCCTACATGAGGTTTACCATTTGCAGTTGGAGGTCCATCATAAAATGTAAAATATTCACCATTTTTATTTAAATCAAAGTTCTTTTGTATAATGTCTTTGTCATTCCAAAGTTTAGCTATTTCTTTCTCTCTATCAACAAAGCTTTTAGAATTATCAACCTTTTTATACATTTGATTTCTCCTTTCTTAAATGTTTATTTTTATATTTCAAAATTTACTATACTCAATTTACGTTTCATAAGCTGATTCAAAAACAAACAATTCAATTTTACATGCCAAATTTTGATGAATCTATAAAAAACTTCGCCCAAAATAGGACGAAGTTAAATCCGCTATACCACCTATGGTAACAAAATTTCAGGCACAAACACTGGAATTAGCAATTACCAATGTACAACCAAAAACTTAATTTCAGCTGTACCATATAAATTGCTAATTATCAACTGCATAATGCTCTATTCTTTAACGCAGAATTACGTATAAACCTACTTACAATCAATATATGCTTTCAGCTCTCAGCTCATAGGTGATTTTCATTAATCTTCTGCTGTGAGATTCCACCATGCCTCACTCTCTAAAAGCTTACAGATTAACTACTCTTCCTAATCAATGCCTTTTAACACTATAATACATTCTAATACATAAATTATCTCCATAAAGACACAAAATATTCAATAACAATACTAAATCTAATTTCCACTAATTATATTATAATTAAAATTTCTTGTCAACAAATTTATTCTAGTCTAAAACGTAATTATTTATGCCTAAGCTCTCAAGTATTCCTCTAGCTATAGCTCTAGCACATTTAGTCCTATAACTATTTGTTAATAATTTTCTCTCTTCAATAGGATTGCTTAAAAAACCTACTTCAGTAAGTACAGATATTGCATTTACATATTTAAGAACATAATATCCGGCTCCTTTGGTTCCTCTACTAAATGCACCAGTTTCTTTTAAAAGCTCTTTTTGAATGTTGTCAGCAACCTTTTTCCCTGAAGAACTATATCTATTATGATAAGTTTCTATTCCATGAGCTGTTTCTTTATAATATTTGTTAGCATGAATACTCACATACAAATCAACATCAGCATTGTTAGCAATATTACATCTTGCCCTCAAATCTGCATTTTCATCTGATGGCCAACTTACATTATCAGTTGTCCTTGTATATACTACATTTATTCCATTCTTTACAAGATAATTACCAACTTTTAATCCAATAGGCAATGTAATGTTCTTTTCCATAGTACCTAGTTGTCCTATTGCACCAGGATCATATCCTCCATGTCCTGGATCTATGCAAACCTTAAATTTTGAACTCCCAGATTTATTAATAATAAGTGTTAAATTAACCAACTTTTTGCTTTCTTCTATTTTACCTTCAAATTCATATATACCTGATTTGTTTGTATTTACTCTATTACTGTTAGTATTCCATGTAACATTAACACTTTTCTTTGTACCATCGCCCAATGTTACATTGACTTTTCCTGGTAAATAGTAGGTTTGTCCTTTTTTTACATGCTTTACTATATCATCAAAATGCACTTTGCTCTCTTGTGATTCTTCCTCTTTAATAGTAGGTCCATTAGGATTAGCTGCTATATACTTTATTACTCCATCTGCAATAGCTTCAGCACATCTATCCCTATATTCAGATTTCTTCAACATTGCTTCTTCATAATGATTCGTTAGAAACCCAATTGCCGCCCAAACAGATACAGCATTTGAAAGTTTAAGTGTATTCAGATAGCTTACTCCCTTCACTCCCCTATATTTTGCTCCCGTTTTCTGTATTAAATCATTTTCAATATACTGTGCAAATTCTTTTCCTTCACCTTTACCTGCTAAATAAAATGTCTCAATTCCATTTGAATTCTCTTTATTAAAGCTGTTACATCCAATACTAACCATTAAATCAGCTTTTGCATTATTAGCAATTTTCACTCTCTCTTGAATCTCGTTATATGAATTCCATGCAACATAATCACTTTTCCTTGTATATATGACATTAACACCTTTGCTTTCGAGTATTTTTCCAACTTTTAAAGCAACATCTAAATTAATATCTTTTTCTTTTGTACCAGTCACACCAATAATTCCGCTATCAAAACCTCCCCTTGATGGATTAATACATACTTTATAAATTTTTGCTGGTTTGTTTGGTTTGTTTGGATTTAAATAATCAGAAACATTACCTTTACCTACATATTTTTCTAATGCTTCTGCAATAGCATTTGCCAATTTTTGCTGATACGCATCATTCTCTAGGAGTTTTTCTTCTCTACTATTAGTAATAAATCCAAGCTCCAACCGTACTTTGGTACTCCTTATATTTCTTAATATATTTGCTCTTTCATTCTGTATTGATTTTATTCCTCTATCATTCGCAAAAGTGTATTTTATTAAACTTTTTTGTATGTAATCTGCTAAATTCTTATCTTCATCATAACCATCTAAATAATATGTTTCAATGCCATTAACATTTCCATTTTCATAAGCATTACAATTTATAGTTAAAAACAAATCAGCTTTAGCTTCATTAGAAATTCTCGCTCTATTATTTGCATCTTCTTTTATACTCCACCCAACTTTAGATGTTTTACGTGTATAAATAACATTTACACCTTTCTTTTTAAGTATATTTCCCAATTTAAGTGCAACATTTAAATTTATATACGATGCCTTAACCCCTGTATTACCTTTAATAGAATTTGCCCATAATTGTCCTGGGTCTATACATATAGTCAATTTATCATCAATATTTTTTGCATTTTCTATATTATTAGGAAATGGTCTTATTACCCTAAATTGCATTTTAGTTTCTTTAATCAACTGATGACCATCAGATGATTTAATTCCATCTTTTATAACTATAAAGTAATTTCTTCCATATGAATAACTTTTTATAGGAACTATAATTATAGACTTTTTATCTTGTCCAATTTTGACATATACATCTATTTTTTGATTATTCTCATCAACTATGTAAATATTATCTGTATTAACCGAGCTACTATTTATAGTTTTATTAAATCTTATTGTCCACTTTTTATTTACATTAACCCCTCTTCTTGAGGGAATTCCTCTAATTTCACTTGCACTTGCATAATTTAAACCTTGTGTAAAAACAAATAATATTAAAAACATTATAGTAAAAATAAAAAATCTATAAAACCTATTCACATCTTCTCCCCCTTGCAAGCTCATTTTATATGATTACATTTTAGTTAATCACAATATGTTCATTATACAATATTTCAGCAATATTCTCCATATTTTAATTATTTTTTTATTATTTTTTAAATATTTATCGAATCTTTTGTAATTTTTTATATAAATTTAATCAATTCATAAAGCTTTCACTTATGTAAATATATATTTCCCTACCTCAATTAACTCGTTTTGCTGAAACAAAAGCTTCAATATCGCATTTGCAATAATTTAAAGGATATATAAAACACTATGTAGAAATACAATTTACATACATCAAAAAATAAACGATGGTTATCATAAATATGTATAGTATTGAAAGGAGTATTTTTTATGAAAATAACTTGGCTTGGGCATGCATCATTTATAATTGAAGATTCAAAAGGAAGAAAATTACTGACTGATCCTTTTGACAAAACAGTAGGATATGAAACATATAAAGGAACTGCTGACGTTGTAACAATAAGTCACGAACATTTTGATCACAATTATACTAAAGATATTCAAGGAAATTTTGAACTTGTTAATAAGGTCGGATTCTTCTATGCTTGTGATATTCCTGTAAAGGGTATACCATCTTACCATGATAAATCAAAAGGTGCAAAACGAGGTGACAACATAATATACACATTTAAAATGGATGATTATGTAATATGTCACCTTGGCGATTTAGGTCATGCTTTAACTAAAGAAGATATTGAAGCTATTGGAAAAGTGAATATATTATTGATACCTGTAGGTGGAAACTTTACACTAGATGGAAAAGAAGCAGCTGAGGTTGCTAAAGCAATCGACAGTAACATTGTTATTCCTATGCACTATAAAACACCTGAACTAAGCTTTCCTTTAGATGGTGTTGAAAACTTTATTATGTATATGAAAAATGGCGATAAAATTGAAAACAACTCATTAGAAATAACAGCTGAACTTACCGAACACAATATTGTTAAAATACTCAACTACAAATAATTATTTTATAATTTACAACAAACAAAAACATCCTAGAAATAAACAATATGTTTATTTCTAGGATGTTTTTAAGCTTATAGTTCTAATTTCACAGACTATAAAATTACTTCTATGACTCTTTTCTCATACACACTCTTTTCTACATCTATAATCCTCTGATTTGAAGAACCAACATATTTGGGTACATTCTCAGTAAGATTTTTGTCAAACTTACCGTCAACTAAAACATCTATTTTATTCAACAAATTAATCTTAGCTTCATCATCACTATATAATATTTCTTCATATGTATATCCTGTATAGCACCACAAATTCAGACCTATATTCTTGACTTTATCTGCAAGAATTGCAAGTTCTTTTGCACTATCAAAAGGCTCTCCTCCTGAAAAAGTAACACCACTAATTAGAGGAACATTGCTTTTTATTCTTTCAAATATTTCATCAATTTCGACTTCATCTCCATAGTTATAATCCTGCATTTCTTTGTTATGGCAACCATCACAATTATGATTACATCCTGAAACAAAAACAACCGACCTTATTCCAACACCATTAACTAGAGAATTATCTAAAAACCCTGCAACCCTCATCATTGAATCACCCCAGGGGTGTAATTTTTTCCAAAACTTCCATTATGTGCAGTTCTATCTGCTCTTTCGGCAACCTTACCTGAACCGAATCTTTCATCAAGTGATAAATATCCTGTTACACGACTTATTCCCTGTATATTCATGCTGTTACATTTAGGACAATGTGTTTCATATGACTCAATTCTATGTCCGCAGTCTTTGCAATACCTCATATGAAAATTAATTCCCATATAAGATATATTTGTATTATGATAAGCATAATCTATAATAGCCTTAACATCTTCTTTTTCTGGATACCCGTCTAACTCAATATAAGTTATATGACCACCATTGCATATTTTGTGATATGGTGCTTCAATATCGATCTTATCCTTTATTGGTATTTTATAACTTACTGGTATATGGTAACTATTAGTATAGTAATCTTTATCCGTTACGCCTTTTATATTACCAAACAATTTTTGATCCTGAATAATAAATTTACCACTCAATCCTTCTGCTGGTGTAGCATAGCATGAATAATTAAGCTTATCCTTAACTTTAACTTCATCACAATACTCTCTTATTCTTCCAACAATTTCAATACCTATTTTACGAGCATACTCATTTTCACCGTGATGATATCCCAATATAGCTGTTAATGTCTCCGCTAAACCAATAAATCCAATAGCCCATGTTCCTTGCTTTAATATTGGTTCTATACTATCATTTTCATTTAAATTTTCAGAACCCTTCATAAGCTTTTCTCCTGCAACAAATGGTAAATCTTTAACCCTAAGATTCTTCAATATAGTATATCTATGCATCAATGCCTCTCTTGATAACTCTAATCTTCTATTCAATAGTTTATAAAAAATATCTAAAGCAAATTTTCTTATTTCACTTTCTATATTTTCTTTACCATACTTTGCAACATCATCTTTATAAAAACTTTCTGCTTCTTTCCTTGCCAATATGCCTAAACGAGGAAGATTTATTGTACAAGGTGCTATGTTACCTCTTCCATCTGGTCCAGGTTCTCCATTTATATTAGACATAACATACGTCCTACATCCCATTGTTGCCGGTATATATCCCTTATCATAATATTCCTTATTGAAATCAGCATCAATATTCATAAACATAGGGTTCATCCTCTTACTTGCAACTCTACAAGCAAGCTCATATAAATCATAATAAGGATCACCAGGTTCTCTATTTACCCCCTCTTTAACTCTAAAAATAATATTAGGGAATATAGGTTGTTCTCCTTTACCTAATCCTTTTTCATATTCCTCCAAAAATGCCTTATCTATCAAATACGCATCATAACTTTCCGGAAGTCCAATATTTAAAGATGAAAATGGTACTTGTGATCCCGCTCTACTGTGCATAGTATTTAGATTAAAAACAATAGCTTGCATTGCTTGATGTACAATTTTTTCTAATTTGTTTTCAACTAGTTCATCTAATTTATTATCATCGCCAATAAGTTCTTTATATTCTTCTCTTATTTCATTTCTTGTCAATTCAACAAAATATCCCATATCATTGTCAAAATCGACATGTGACTGACCTCCAAACATGTCATTTTGAGCACTCTGTAATAATATACAAGATAATTCTGCAGCCGAACCAATTCTTTTAGGAGGTTTTATTGTACCATATCCTGTATTGAAGCCTCTCTTTAACACTTCACCTGTCTTTATATTCAAGCAATTTGTAGTTAAATTATAGCTATCCAAATCATGAAAATATATATCACCATTTTCATGTGCTTTAGCCAAATGTTTCGGCATAGAAGCTAAATTATGCCATTTATTAGACTCACTCGCTATTCTTAAAAGTTTAGAACTAAAATTATTACCGACATTAGCATTGTCTCTATCCGTCTCTACCCCAATTTTATTAATAGTTTTCATTATATCCGATTTTATTTCTCTTATTTTTGTTCTTTCACGTCTGTAGTTCGAATATGCATTTCCTATTTCATCGTATCCACTTGATAAAAGTAATCCTTCAACCATATTCTGTATTTCTTCTACTGTTAATTCATTCTTGTTAATCATTTCTAGCTTTTGTATAATGCTTTGAGTTAAATCAATGAACTCACTTTCTTTCATAATAATTCCAATTTCACCAGCTGCACCTTTAATAGCATTGGTTATTTTCTGAGCATCAAATTTAACTCTTCTACCATCCCTTTTTACTACATATTGCATTTAATAACCTCCCGATACACAATATATTGTATTAATAATACTACAATATTATACTATTTAAAAATTTTAATATCAATTTTTAAATCAACCTTATCTAAATAATATGATTAATTATATCAAGTTATCTCATTTTTTTAGAGTTTCTTATATAAAAATCATTATTGACACGTGAACCACCATCGAGACAATCAACGGAGGTTTTCTTGTGCGAATCTATAAAGAATAATATTTTAACATAAAATAGAAAATTTTAATTAGATACTGGAAAATTGGCAAATCGAAACTAACGCACTTGCTATTTTCCATACTTAAATTTAATAAACCTTTTAAGGTATGCCATTTTTAATTTTGAATATGGATACCAATTTGATTCTCTCAATTTCTTTCCTTTGTCAACCAATACAGAAATTGTATTACAAAATGCATATATCCCATCACTCGAATGGTATCTTCCTATTCCACTATGTTTTATTCCTCCAAATGGAAGATTCATATTTGCAAAATGCATTATAACATCATTAATACATATATTTCCTGAATCAATTTTATCCGCTACCCTTTTGGCCTTTTCTAAATCACCACTCCAAACAGAAGCACCTAATCCAAACTCAGAATCATTTGCAAGCTTTATTGCTTCCTCTTCTGTTCTAAAAACCATAACAGGTATTATTGGTCCAAAAGTTTCTTCCTTCATTATTTTCATATCATGATTAACATCCGTCAAAATTGTTGGAACTATAAATCTTTTATCCTCAGTAATTGTACCACCTTTAAGTATTTTTGCACCCTTGTCTAAAGCATCTTCTAATTGATCTTTAATAATATCAATTTGATTTATAGATGTCATAGCACCAATATCAAAACCATCACCATACCCCTGACGAAGTCTTTCTATTTTATCAGACAACAAATTTATAAAATCCTTGTAAATATTTTCATGAACATAAACTCGCTCAATTGATAAACATGTTTGCCCTGAATTAGAAAATGCACCCCACAATGCTCCATTAACAGCTCTTTCTAAATTAGCCTCCTCCAGAATAATCATAGGATCCTTACCACCTAATTCCAGCTCAACTGGAATTAACTGTTCAGATGCTGCTTTCATTATAATTTTACCCGCTTTGGTAGAACCAGTAAAAAATATTTTATTTGGATGAGAATGTACAAGTTCATTTCCAATATCGCTCCCACCATGCAAAACCTGTAACACTCCATCTGGAATATTAATCTCTCTAAAAATGTTTTCTATAATTATACCTACATATGCTGTAACCGATGAAGGCTTTACTATTACAGTATTTCCTGAAACCAAAGCTGATATCATTGGTATCATTGCTAACTGAAATGGATAATTCCATGGAGCGATAACAGCAATAACTCCCATAGGTTTATATTTAATATATGATTTCTTCCCAAATAAATGAATTGGAGTCTTTACACGTTTTGGCTTCAATATTTCAGTTGCCTTTTTTTCATAGTACTTTAATGCATCAATCACTGGAAAAACTTCTGTAATATATGCTTCTTTAGGTGGTTTTCCTGTTGCTTTTGATATATCTTCTGCAACTTTTTCACCATTGTCAACCAAGTACTTACGCATTTTATACAAATATTCTATACGCTCATATATAGAAATTTGTGACCATACTTTAAATGAATTTCTTGCCTTTTCCATTTTAATAGACACAGTTTCTATTTCATCTAATTTAATTTCTCCAAGTACATCCCCATTAGATGGATTAACCATTTTAATAGTACTCATAATAATCCCCTCCTTTTTATAAAATAATTTTACCATATAACAAAACAAAATAGAATTATTCGGCTGCATACTTTACATATTTTTCAAATCATTGACATATAATATCCTTAGTGTTAAAATTACTTTTATTAATTGATATATGCAAAAATTTAATTTGTGGAGGGGAGCAATATGAAAAGAAAGTTCATTATATTCTTTTTAATATCAATTTTTGTGTTTTCCTTAATAGGATGTACTAGCAAAACTTCAAATAAACAAAATTCAAATATTAATACTTCAAACAATACTAACCAAAACAAAATCACCGTGAATATTGCAGGTCTTAAAGGGCCTACTTCAATTGGAATGATTAAAATGTTTGACGAAAAACCATCACTTGGCAAAAATATAACTAGTATATACACTATAGCTAATACACCAGACATATTAGTAGCAAAATTAATTAAAAAAGAAGTCGATATTGCAGCACTTCCAACAAATGTAGCATCTAAAATGTATAATAAAACAAATGGTGCATATAAGTTAGCCGCTGTTAATACATTTGGAATGTTATATTTGGTTACTAATAATATTGAAATAAATAGTTGGAATGACCTAAAAGGTAAAAAAATAAATATTATTGGAAAAGGCTCTACTCCAGATTATGTATTTAATTATCTACTGAAAAAGAACGGTATTAACACCGAAAAAGATGTTAATCTTGATTACTCTTTAAGTCAAGCTGAATTAGCACAAGCTGTTGCTGCAAACAAAGTAAATATTGCTGTATTACCTGAACCTTTTGTAACAATGGTTACTATGAAAAATAAAAATGTTAAAATTTCAATGAACTTGCAAGATGAATGGAAAAATATACAAGGAGAAGATAGTCCAATAGCGATGGGTTGCGTAGTTGTTAGAAGCGATTTTGCAAAAGCTCACCCAGAAGCAGTAAATACTTATTTAAATAAATATGAAAATTCTATAAATTGGGTAAACAAAAATCCTGAAAAAGCAGGAGTTCTAGTTCAAAAATTCGGAGTTTTGAATAATGCAAAACTAACTGAAAAAGCTATACCGAATTGTAATATAAGATTTTTAGATGCAAGTAAAGCAAAAAATACTGTTAATGCATTCTTGAATATACTCTATAATTTCACCCCAAGTTCCATAGGAGGTAAATTACCAGATGAAGGTTTCTTCTATAAAAAATAAGTTTATATCATTATTCCCAATACTCCTTTGGATATCAGTATGGATGATAGCTTCTCATTTTGTTAATGAGAAGCTTATTCTTCCTTCACCATATAGCACATTTAAATCCTTAATAATTATAATGTCAACAAAAATTTTCTATATAAGTATATTAAATACAATAATTAAAGGGCTTATCGGTTTTGCTATATCTACTTTTTTGGGAATTATATTAGGTTTTTTATGTGGATTATATGATTTTATTAATCAAATATTTATGCCTATAATTACAACAATAAAATCAACACCTGTTATTTCAATAATATTCATATTGATACTTTGGTTTGGAACAAATCTTTCTCCTATATTTGTAAGCTTTTTAATTTCTTTTCCCATTATATGGACAAATGTTGTAGAAGGAATTAAAAATACAGATAAAAATTTATTAGAAATGGCAAAAATATACAAAATAAAGAAATGGAGAATTTTATTGAATATATATTTTCCTTCAATTCTTCCATATATAACAGCTGCAATGTCATCGACTCTTGGAATAGGATGGAAAGCAACTATAACGGCCGAAGCAATAAGTCAACCTAAATATGCTATTGGTACGAATCTATTTAATTCTAAAATGAATCTAAATATATCTAGACTCTTTGCATGGACTATTGCTGCAATTATTCTTAGTTTCTTCTTTGAAAAAATATTTAGATACATTGAAAAAAATATTACATCTTGGAGGGTATAAAAATGCCACTACAAATTAGAAATTTATATAAATCATTTTCCGCCCTTAAAATATTTGAAAATTTTAATATGACAATGCATAAAAATAAAATCAATTGCATATTAGGTCCATCAGGCTGTGGTAAAACCACTCTATTAAACATAATAGCGGATTTAGAAAGCATTGATTCAGGAACTCTCGTTGGATTTGAAAATAAATCATTATCATTTATTTTTCAAGAGCCAAGACTTTTAGAATGGATGACTGTTTGGGATAATATTGATTTTGTTTTAAAAGATATTTTCCCAAAACAAAAAAGACATTATATCATTACGAACTATTTAAAAACAGTTGATTTACTTGAATTTAAAAACTATTACCCTAAGGAATTAAGCGGTGGAATGAAACAAAGGGTTTCAATAGCAAGAGCTTTTGCATATCCTTCTGACATTCTTATAATGGATGAACCTTTTAAAGGATTAGATAATAAATTAAAGAATACTCTCATTAAATCTTTTTTACGTTTGTGGCTAAATGACAAAAGAACAATAATATTTGTAACGCACAATATCGATGAATCATTGTTGCTGGGTGATGATATATTTATACTAAGTAAAAATCCAGCACACATAAAAAAACATATCACAATCGATATAGCACAAAAAAATCGTAACATAGAAAAAGAAAATTTATTTTCTATAAAAAATATTTTAATTAATTCATTCTAACTCATTTGATATTTTGACTCAATAAGCTATTTCAATTAATTTACTTAGTAACATATGCATAAACACATTGTTTTTTAATTTCTAGTACCTTTTTCCTCTCCTAGCACCTAGTTCAGATTTTGTTAATCACATAAATCAACAAAAATATATTGTAAATTAGCTATTTTAACTAGTTTATTTATTTAGAAAAGTCTGCACTAGTTTCATGTATAATTAGTTAGTAATGTAGAAAAACTATATCATGAGCATATGGTTTTATTTTTTATAACTAGACTCGTTTTGCTAAAACAAAACATTTCAATCTCCTACTTATAAAATTAGGAGTCTTGTAGAATCAATCAATAATGCTAGGAGGAATAAATTATGAAAGGGAAAATACTAGATATGAACAAAACTGATGCATTTATAAGCTTTGAAAATGGTACTACTATGGACATAAGCACTTGTCATTTGCCTAAGAACTCCAAAACAGGTGATACAATAAATATTGATATGTCAAATAACTCTAATATTCAAAATGACAAAATGCCAAATATGCTGTAATATATTGTAGTTTATGAAAATCTATATTATAATGTAGACATAATTAAATAATATTTATGTGCTAGGGGTGTCGAAAGGCTGAGAAATGGATATTATCATTACCCTTATACCTGATCTGGATCATACCAGCGTAGGGAAGCAGTAATAATTTCTTCAATATTTACTCCTTTTAGCACATATTAAGGAGGTTTTTTTATGAAAAATTTTTTAAATGCTTTTATTAAAAATATTACAGACATATTTTCTAGTCCAATCACTATAATAACTTTAATTGGAGTACTAATACTTTTGATTGCTCTAACTAAAATGAAAAAGATTAAGTTCACAACAAAGATGATAACTCAAATTGGACTAGCAATAGCATTAACAGTCGTACTTAAAATGTTTAAAATTTATAGTGCACCATACGGTGGTAGCGTCACTATAGGAAGTATGGTTCCTATACTATTAATATCAATTATTTATGGGCCAGAAGTTGGATTCTTAACTGGTTTTCTATATGGCTTAGTAGATTTAATTATGGGACCGTATTTGCTTCATCCTATCCAAGTTTTATTTGATTATCCTCTTCCATTCATGATGCTTGGAATCATAGGCTTTTTTAGAAA